>Ga0207931_1000868_pt1 | contig 10561 bp, 8 predicted proteins | sample NGESurdeep092012_2_FD_184478 | JGI IMG/M metagenome (GOLD analysis project Ga0207931, IMG submission 184478) | Arctic peat soil microbial communities from Barrow, Alaska - NGEE Surface sample 415-1 deep-092012 (SPAdes) | ecosystem: Environmental > Terrestrial > Soil > Wetlands > Peat ...
CAGAATTCTTTGAAAACATGATGCGGCATATTGTAGTCGGAACCGAGATAATCCCTCATAAAAACTTCTATTTGAGCCTGGGATACAATCATCAGAGAAGAAGCGAGCTGCAGACAGATTCAAAAGTTGGGGGAACAGGATTCTCCTGGGGTTTCGGTATTAATGCTTCGATGCTTAATATCGAATTCGGGCGTGCCTCCTATCATCTTGCCGGATCGTCAAATCATATTTCGCTAATTGTCAGGCCGGATATCTTAAAACTTTATCTTAAATAGGCATTTATTATTGTGTTTATTTACCTGCAAATTAAGATATTATTCAACCTTTAAAACCATACGGGCTCCGGCAGGAATATCAAACCAGAAGATCGTATTGTCTCCTTCTCTTTTGAACTTTGGAATTTCACCATTGATTCTGACCTTGTCGGAATTGACTATCAGAGATAAACCTTTTACATCTTTTTTGTTGCCATTATAAATATAAATTGTCCCATCAGGTCTGTATTCAAAAGAGATATTTTCAACCAGGATCCAATAATCTAACAGATCCCTGACAGTGGTAATACATAAATCTCCTTCATCCCTCAGATGCGCCATAAATTCAAGAATTTTATCAAAATAAGGATTAACTTTGATTTCCATGTCGTTTTCAATAAAGGTACCATCTTCCTTGTCAGGCCTATTTCGGATAAAATAACCGTGATTTATAAAAACTCCCCTGTCATTTAAAAGCTTTTCGAGAAGTTTTTGTTCGTTATCATAATAATCAACAGCTTTATTACCCGACAGATTGCTGAAATCTTTAACATAATCAGTAACCCATGAATAGAATTGACCAGTTTGAGTAATATTTTGCCAGTATAGCGGGGTTGGATAAGAATTACCTTTATGCGGTTTAAGAGAATTCAATTCATATTTGGATGAAGGATTTGCTATTAATTTAATAAATGCACCAAATAAAGTACTTTCCTCAAGTTCCTTCCGGGATAAATAGCGTCTCCAGAGTTCAACAGATAAATTTTTTATTCTTAATCCCTTGATCTCTTTTTTAAGAGGTATATCCCTGATTTTCTCAGGTCCGGCATTCCAGAAATAGCAGGTATTGTATTTACTCCAAAAATCAGCAGCATAATATTCGGAGCTGGAATTTAAACCGTCACAAACAAAACACTCCCGATTGATCTTTCCGCCATACATTCCGTGATCTATCCAGGTTTTTGTGTCATATCTTTCCTTCATAAAACTTATTGACTTTTCAAGCAATTGACGATTTGAACTAAGGTCTTCCGGGGTATGCAGACAAATATCATAAAGGCCGGTTGCATAGAGCTGATCCAGAAAATCGAGAAACTGGGGATTAACGGATACTGAGCAATCCTTCGTACCTACATAAAAAACACTTTTTGTAACAGGGATTCTGTGACCAGCAAAACCACCAATTGCGTTTTCAATTCGTGAGATATTTTCTGACCCGAAGTAAACAGCGCGATTTATTCTCATATCCCCTCCATCAGCGTGTTCAGTGAATACATACCCTGCCAAATATCCATCCGGAACAAGCATTATCCTTGGTGTTACATGGGGAAGATTGCCAAAATAGATTGAAAAACTATTATTCCTTTCGGCTCCAATACTGTAATTTGCAGCAGAAATATCTTTCCACCGGCCTCCGCTATCCTCCTGATAAGGTATATTTATGTTCGGATGATCCAAGAAATACTCCAGATTTATAAATAGAAGATTCTCTTTTGAATTATATTGCAATGATGATACAAAAGGAGTGTGATAGATTAAAGCAGATCGTTGACCTGTGCCGAAACGCGCTCCTTGCTTGTCCATCCAGTATTCAGTATCAATTGAATCAGCATCTTTTTGCCTGTTTTTAAGGTAAATTTCAGATGCCTGAACATTAAATAAAGCAACTAATGCTTCCCTCTTTACTACCGTATTTAAATTATAATGTGTCCTGACATTTACATCTAATTTTGGCAGGCTCTTTGGCACAGTAAGTTTAATATTAACAAGTACATCCGAAGAGCCCTTTCCCAAAATTGAAATTGTGCTGTCACTGGTTAGTTGTACAGAAACGTTGTCCAGACCCCAGTTTTCATCCACATCCGAATATGAATCGTAGTATATTAGATTAGATATGATATCCTCTCCTTCAGGCGTTTTTATATTCACATTGCCATTAGCGTCAACCAGGAGTTTGTACCATTGGCTTTCAAGTTTAACCTGATTTCCTTCATAGGAGAAGGTCTTTAAGGCATTTGATTTTATTTCAGGTAAATACGAGACAGGTTTTGATGCCTCATAGTATCCCAACAACATAAAAATAATTACCGTCACAATCGCAAGGATTAAGAACCATGACAGCATCCTGAATACAAACTTAAAAAATGAAAATTCAGAACTTTTTGCATTTATTCGTTTCCTCATGGCATTAATATTGTATAGTATAGGAAATCAATAGCATATAACAGATTTTCTTAAATAATATTATAAAACATGATTACTTTATACCTTAAAGGCCACTGAATATAATTAATATTGACATTGGATGTTTTATTTTTCATCTTTGTGATCTATATTAATATCATGGATAAAAAACTGATTATAGCGATTGACGGTTACTCCTCATGCGGCAAGAGCACCTTTGCAAAGGCAATAGCCGGTGAGCTGAACTATATTTATATTGACAGTGGAGCAATGTACCGCGCTGTAACTCTGTATTGCCTGAAAAAAGGATATATAGGGAAGGGTGATCTTAAAATGAACGGCATAGTTGCTGACATTAAGGATATACATATTTGCTTCGTCTATAATCCTGATATTACTGAATATGAAACATTCCTGAATTCGGAAAATGTGGAGAGAGAGATAAGAGGCTTTGAAGTTTCATCTCACGTAAGCCGGATCAGCCAGATCCAGGAAGTCCGCTCGCGAATGGTTGAGCTGCAAAGACAAATAGGTGTTTTCAAGGGTATTGTTATGGATGGAAGGGATATTGGTACTGTAGTTTTTCCCGATGCTGACCTTAAGATCTTTATGACAGCCTCGGTTGACATAAGGGCCAAGAGAAGATTTGATGAGCTCATACACAAGAATATTGAAGTTGAATTTGAAGAGATAAGGAGAAATATAATTGCGCGTGATATTGCAGATGAGAACAGGGACATAAGTCCATTGAGAAGAGCTGATGATGCATTAGTGTTGGATAATAGCAGGATGACAGTTACCCAGCAGATGGAATGGGTAATGAAAATCATCAACGGCAAGATACATGAAGATTGAGATTGATAAAAAGTCGGGTTTCTGTTTTGGCGTACGGAATGCTGTGGAGATTGCTGAGAAGGCTTTACTGCAGGGAGAGAAGGTATTCTCACTCGGACCCATCGTTCATAATGATAAAGAGGTCGAACGGTTATCATCGCTCGGACTTGTTTCCATCAATCACGAACAATTCAGAGATCTGAAAAACTGCAAAGTGCTTATACGCGCACACGGAGAACCTCCCGAAACCTACAGGACAGCTGAAGAAAACAATGTTACGATAATTGAAGCAACCTGCCCTATTGTAAAAAAACTGCATTCCAGGATCAGCCAGAACTGGGAAAGGATAAAAAAGAATAATGGACAGATTGTAATTTTCGGCAAACCTGGTCATGCTGAGGTAGTTGGTTTACTGGGCCAGACAAACAACGAAGGTATTCTGATTTCGAAACCTGCAGACACAGCTAAAATAGATTTTTCCCGTCCTGTCGCCCTGTTTTCTCAGACAACCATGGAGATAGACGAATTTAATTCTATTAAAAAGCTGATATATAATAAGATGAAAGAACGGGGTGTTATAGACCCCGTTCATTATTTCCTGGTAAATAATACTGTATGCGGACAGGTTTCAAACAGAGGACCTCATCTGAGGGCTTTTGCCAGAGAACATGATACAATAATTTTCGTCAGCGGAAAAGAGAGTTCAAACGGCAGAATGCTTTTTTCAGTATGCAAAAGCGTAAATCCCAATACTCATTTTGTCTCATCCTCTGAAGAGATTGATAAATCGTGGTTTGCAGGGAAGAGTTCTGTCGGGATTTGCGGAGCAACTTCTACGCCGAAATGGCTTATCGAGAATATCAGGGATTTTGTTGCAAACATCTGATTGTACTTATATTCTGTCCGGCGGGTAAAAAGATAATGCTAAATTTGTACCTTTAAAATTGAGGAAATAAGTGAAGAATAAATAATATATGCGCCCGTCCGGCAAGTTGTAAAACTTCATAAAAATATGAATCACAATCTGTTCGAATTGGCCTTGATATAATCAGTTTAACTAATAAGAATGTCAAAATCAAAGGTATATTTTACGAACCTCCGGATCAAGCCATCGGTAAATCTTCTTAAGAAGCTTGAAAATCTGGTTGTAAAAGCAGGCATTGATAGCATAGATTTAGAAAAAAAGATTGTTGCCCTGAAAATCCATTTCGGCGAACCCGGTAATCTTGCATATTTACGGCCAAATTACGCTGCACATATAGTCAAATATCTGAAATCAAAGGGTGCCGTACCGTTTCTGACCGATTGCAACACATTGTACTGGGGCAGGCGATCAAATGCACCTTCACATATAGAGGCAGCCTTTGAAAACGGCTTTAATCCGATTTCTGCCGGTTGTCCTGTAATTATTGCGGACGGACTTAAGGGAACTGAATTCAGGGAAATCGAAGTTAACCTTGAATTCTGTAAATCAGCAAAAATAGGTTCTGCTATTGCTGATGCCGATGTAATAATCTCTCTGAGCCATTTTAAAGGACACGAGCTAACAGGTTTCGGAGGAGCATTAAAAAATCTTGGGATGGGCTGCGCATCAGTAGGTGGAAAATTATTCCTCCATTCAGGTTCTTCTCCAAAAATCTATGAAAAGAACTGCACCGGATGCAGGGTTTGTGAAAAATACTGCTCCCATGAAGCAATAAAGGTAGGCAAAGACAAGATAGCGCATATCGATTATGAGAAATGCGTTGGCTGCGGACAATGCGTTGCCGTATGCCAGTATGATGCATCCAGGGTTGTATGGCAGAGCACTTCGGAAAAAGCATGTAAAAGAATAACAGAATATGCGTTCGCAGCAATAAAAGACAAACCCTCATTTCATGTCAACTTTATAATGAATGTGTCTCCCAATTGTGATTGCTGGGATTCAAATGATTATCCTATAGTGCCTGATCTTGGAATTGCTGCTTCCTTTGATCCGGTTGCTCTCGACCAGGCTTGTGCTGATATGGTAACAGCGGCACCCGCACTTCCCGGAAGTAAAATAATGGAAATCAACAGTGAGACGGATATGCGCGGCCAGGATAAATTCAGGCACGCGCATCCCGATACATTCTGGCAGGCGGGCATTGAACACGGGGTTAAGATTGGACTTGGAAACAGTGATTATGAAATAGTTACTATTTAGCTGATAAAAAATAGTTCTATTTATCTAATAATCTGCTTAATTTTGGCCCTCATTTTAGATAAGCTGTAATGAATGCAAAAACAAACATTGCCAGACTTTCGGTCGCTTCAAATTCCCTGCTCATAGTTATGAAGCTTGCAGTTGGCATTATCAGTGGCTCCGTAAGTATAATTTCTGAGGCAATACACTCTTCAATGGATCTTCTGGCAGCTATTATAGCTTTTTTTGCAGTAAAAGTATCAGATACACCCCCTGACTCAAAACATCCTTACGGACATGGAAAAGTTGAAAATATTTCAGGGGTTATTGAAGGCATCCTGATACTGGTCGCTGCTATAATGATCATCGTTGAAGCAATTAAAAAACTGATTGGCGAACCTTTTGAGCTTGAATCAATATGGATAGGCTCACTGGTAATGTTAGTTTCTGCAATTATCAATACAATCGTTTCCCGGAGACTGTACAAAGTAGCCCACGAAACGAACTCCGTAGCTTTGGAAGCCGATGCTTTGCATCTTAAGACTGATGTTTATACATCGCTTGGGGTAGCAATGGGACTTGGACTTATAATACTGACCGGAATTAAATGGTTAGATCCCGTTGTTGCAATACTGGTAGCATGTTTCATTATAAAAGAATCGTACAATCTTATCAGCAGGGCATTTTCACCACTGCTCGATTCAGCCTGGGGTGATGCAGAAATAGAAGACCTTGAAAGAAGGCTTAATGAAATGAACGTAAATTATCATGACCTGAGAACACGCATCGCAGGAAATTATAAGTTTGTCGATATTCACATTGAGATCCCTGAAAGTGAATCAGTCGGTAATGCTCATACTTACTGTGACAAAATTGAAGATGAACTGAAAAACAGCTATAGCAATCTGACTGTCACAATACATGTAGAGCCCAGCTGATAAAGGTATTAAAGTAAACTTATTAATGATATTTACCATGAACAAGGCATTTAAGGAGAGACTTCAATCACTAGAATCATCGCATAATTCTTTAATTGAGCGCAGGAATATAAAACAACCTTCAGGCAATGGAATTTTTGACAGATACATCTATCCGATTCTGACAAAAGAACATACTCCCCTGTTCTGGAAATATGACCTTAATCCTGAGACAAATCCGTTTCTGATGGAAAGGATCGGCGTTAATTCTACCTTTAATGCGGGAGCCATTAAGTATAACAATAAATATATTCTTTCCGTTCGCGTGGAAGGGAATGACAGGAAGTCATTTTTTGCAATTGCCGAAAGCCCCAATGGAATTGATAATTTCAAATTCTGGGATTTCCCTGTTATCCTGCCTGAAACAGAAAAGCCGGAAACAAACGTCTATGATATGCGCCTTACAGAACATGAAGACGGATGGATCTACGGTATATTTTGCGCAGAGCGTAAAGATCCCAATGCAGCACCCGGAGACCTGTCGTCAGCAGTTGCTGCTGCCGGTATCGCCCGAACAAAGGACCTTAAGAACTGGGAGCGGTTGCCTGATTTAGTAACAAAAACCCAACAGCGGAATGTTGTTCTGCATCCCGAATTTGTTAAAGGCAAATATGTTCTCTACACACGCCCGCAGGATGGGTTTATCGATGCAGGCAACGGCGGAGGTATCGGCTGGGCAGAAATTGACGATATGACCAAAGCCATAATAAAAAATGAAAAAATCATTAATACCCGCGATTACCATACAATCAAGGAAGTAAAAAACGGAGAGGGCCCTTCCCCCATTAAAACCACGAAAGGCTGGCTGCACCTTGCACATGGAGTACGTATATGTGCAGCGGGAATGAGATATGTCCTGTATCTCTATCTTACAGATCTTAAAGATCCATCCAGATTGATTGCCGAACCTGCAGGTTACTTAATGGCTCCTGATTCTGAAGAAAGGATCGGTGATGTCTCTAATGTACTGTTTTCAAATGGATGGATTGCCGATAGCGATGGTATGGTCTTTATATATTATGCTTCTTCAGATACATGCATGCATGTGGCTACTTCTTCAGTTGACAGGTTACTGGATTATTGCCTTAATACGCCCCCTGACCGCCTTCGCTCAGCATTATCTGTCGAAACGCTTAATAGACTGATAAAACGCAACCTCGAATTTTTGTCAAAGAAATAAGCTACCCTCATAATGACTACAAGTAAAATAAAACTCAAGGAGAAAATCGGATACGGCTTTGGAGATGCAGCTTCTTCAATGTTCTGGAAACTATTTTCGATGTACCTGATGTTCTTTTACACGGATATCTTTGGTATCTCAGCAGCTGTTGTCGGTACAATGTTCCTTATAACAAGGATTTGGGATGCAGCATTTGACCCGGTCGTAGGAATGATTGCCGACCGTACGGAGACACGCCGGGGAAAATTCAGACCTTTTCTGCTTTTTGGAGCTATTCCTTTCGGGCTGGCAGGCATACTTACTTTCACATCTCCATCCTTTAGTGAAGGTGGTAAAATTGTATACGCCTATATTACATATTCAGTGATGATGATGGTCTACTCTTTCGTCAATGTGCCTTATGCTTCATTGCTCGGTGTAATGTCTTCCGACGGAAAAGAACGCACCACTCTTTCATCCTTCCGTATGATTTTTGCATTTATCGGCAGCATTATTGCACTGGCTTTAATAAACCCTCTGGTAAACCTTTTTGGTGGCAATGTGGCAGGACATGAGCACAAAGCATGGCAGCTTGCCGTAGCCGTCTTTGCAGTTCTGGCAGTTATATTATTCTGGCTGACATTTTCATGGACAAAGGAACGAATTCAACCTATTAAAAAAGAGAAAATCAGGTTGAGCACGGATCTTATGGATCTCTTTAGAAACCGCCCATGGTGGATATTGCTTGGTTCCGGCATAGCTGCACTTATATTTAATTCAATCCGCGACGGAGCTGCCATATATTATTTTAAGTATTTCATCCAGGATCAGAAATTAACTTCAGTATATCTGGTTCTGGGACAGGCCTTCAATATAGTTGGTATAGTACTGATTATTCCTCTGGCAAACAAAATCGGGAAAAAGGCTGCTTACCTTTCAGCAATGCTTATCGCATCTGTTTTCAGCATAGCTTTTTACTGGTTAGGGAAAGGTAATATCTATATGATTTTTGCTTTTCAGTGCATTATCAGCGCCTGCGCCGGAAGTATTTTCCCCCTGTTATGGTCAATGTACGCAGATATCGCCGATTATTCCGAATGGAAAACAGGACGTCGTGCTACCGGCCTTGTATTCTCATCTTCATCAATGTCACAGAAATTTGGATGGACCCTGGGCGGAGCATTAACCGGATGGCTGCTTGCATTTTATGGATACAAAGCAAATGTGGTCCAGTCATCTGATGTCCAGACCGGCATACGCATGATGTTAAGTATTTTCCCCGCAATAGGTACCTTTCTATCTATTTTCTTCATCTCTATCTATCCTCTCAGTGAAAATAAAATGAAAGAAATAAGCGCGAAGCTTTCCGAACAGAGGGAAAATAATTTAGAATCAAAATAATTTTGACCCTGAATGAAAACAGATTTAATCAGGCAGTTAAGCGAAGAACTTGAATCTGAACTGACCAATAACATTCTCCCGTACTGGATGGATAAAATGGTAGATGAACAAAACGGAGGTTTCTACGGACAGGTTACCGGTGAGGAACAATTGGTCGAAAAAGCCCCGAAAGGCGGAATCCTTAACGCACGGATACTCTGGACATTTTCAGCTGCATACAGAACATTTCAGATTCCGGAATATCTTGAGACAGCCAGACGCGCAAAAGATTATATTATTGATCATTTCTTTGATAAAACTTACGGAGGCACATACTGGAGCCTTAATTATAAAGGAGAACCTTCCGACACAAAAAAACAAATATATTCAGTCGCATTTTTTATATATGCGCTGTCGGAATATTTTGCGGCAACCGGCGATAAATTATGCCTTGACAAAGCAATTGGCCTGTTCCATCTGATTGAAGAACACAGCTTTGATAAAAACCTGAATGGCTATTTTGAGGCTTATAGTCATGACTGGAAATTACTTGACGATTTACGGCTAAGCAACAAGGATGCCAACGAAAAGAAAACAATGAATTCGCATCTGCATATTCTTGAAGCATATACAAACCTTTGCAGGGTTTGGAAAGATGACTTTTTGAAAAAACAGCTTGAAAATCTGGTAATAATCTTTTTTGAAAAAATACTTGACAATAAAACCTTCCATCTGAATCTCTTCTTTAACGAAAACTGGGAATGTAAATCCTCTGTCACCTCTTACGGCCATGACATTGAAGCATCCTGGCTATTACTTGAGGCGGCAAATGTTCTTGATAATGTGAACATTATTAAACGGGCCAGGGAAATATGCAAACTCATGGCGTCGGCAAATCTTGAAGGATTGCAAGAGGACGGGAGCATTATTTATGAAAAGAATAATAATACAGGCCATATAAATTATGAGCGCGACTGGTGGGTCCAGGCTGAAGGGGTAGTCGGTTATATGAACGCCTTTGAAGTGACAGGGAATAAAAAGTTCCTTGACAATTCAGTTAACTGCTGGAACTACATAAAAGAGAATCTGATCGACCATGTAAACGGGGAGTGGTTCTGGGGTATTAAAAAAGATGGAAGCATAAACAGAACAGATGATAAAGCAGGCTTCTGGAAATGTCCTTATCATAATTCACGCGCCTGTATGGAAATGATGCACAGATATAAATCTCTTTCATACTAAACCGGGATTCAGGTTTAAATTCAGGAAGTCATATTAACAGTCCTATTTTAAATATTTCAATCTCAGGCTATTACTAACAACACTTATACTGCTTAGTGCCATTGCCGCTCCGGCGATCATAGGATTCAGGAGAAATCCGTTTATGGGATAAAGAACACCTGCCGCGACAGGAATTCCAATCACGTTATAGATAAAAGCCCAGAAAAGATTCTGTCTGATTGTCGTTACTGTATTCCTGCTTAACCGTATGGCGGCAGGAATCACTGAAAGATCATTGCTTATTATAGTCATTTTCGCAGCATCAATTGCTATATCTGAACCTTTACCCATCGCAATGCTTATATCTGCCGTTGCCAGCGCCTGACTG
>Ga0207931_1000869_pt1 | contig 10550 bp, 9 predicted proteins | sample NGESurdeep092012_2_FD_184478 | JGI IMG/M metagenome (GOLD analysis project Ga0207931, IMG submission 184478) | Arctic peat soil microbial communities from Barrow, Alaska - NGEE Surface sample 415-1 deep-092012 (SPAdes) | ecosystem: Environmental > Terrestrial > Soil > Wetlands > Peat ...
CCACCAGTCCTGCGCGCTGCCGGAAGGCGGCGACGAGTTCATCGGATCTGCCAACCTCGATTCGCAAACGGGACACCGATACAAACATGATCCTATTTCTAGACACCAGGGAATATATGGGTTGATTGCGGATAATAACCCCGATCCGGGCGCAGGACGCGTCGGCTGATGGAAACGTAGCTCGACAGCACCAGCGCTGATCGGGCGGCGTGTGGCCCGTTTCGGGCCACGCGGTGGCGGGGGACCGTTAGGGCGTTTCTGTCGGTCTGCGACCCGGGACGTTTGACTTGCAGGGCCGTCTCGTTTTGCGGTATCTGCCACGCGTTGACTGCGGCGAGGGCGCGGCCACTGCGTCCTTGTTGACGCTGCGGCCTGCGGTCACGATTGGGGTGAACGACCCCCGTCGACCGCGTTCGGAATCTGGTGGTGGTGCACCTGGCTCCGGGCGGAGTTTCGTTGCCAGCGGCTTCCCGCGGAGATGCGGTAGCAGGGCGAGGTCAGGTCCGGACCCGATCAGTGGAGCCTGCCGCGCTGAAGTACCCCCCGGGATCCAACCCGGCGGCGTGCCGTTGAGTTCGTCGGCGACGATCGCATGGCCCTCGAACAGCTGCTTGGCGCGGGAGATCGGCGGCCAGCCAGCGCCCGCCAGGTGACGTCCCGTTCCCCTTGCATCCCTACCGAATCTCCGGAGAACGTCGCCGACGTCCCTGGTGAAGGCTCCCGGGATGCCACCACGGCGCCCGACACGGAAAGGCACGCACCGACGCCCCAGGTGGTGACCCGGTGGTGTCCGTCGAGCAACGGGTCGGCCCCGAATCTCCCCACCGACGTGCCCGGGACGATGGCTGGATTACTGATTTCGACCATGCCCCGGCGGGTGGGTGATATGGGCCTATTGTCGGAATGAGTACCCTGCTGGCGTAGAACCTACGGCGAATCGGCCGGGCGATGGAGAGGGTCGCGTGGAGACGTCGACCAGTGACCATGTCGCGCTCGGGGATCCTCGGGGTCTTCCGATCAAGGATGTCGTCCAGATGCTGGGCGTGCCGATGCCGACGCTCAGGTCCTGGGAGCTGCGCTACGGCATCCCCACTTTGGGGCGCGGGCCAGGTCAGCACCGCCGGTATCTGCCGGAGGAGGTCAACGCCCTGCGGTTGATGCGCGACGAAATCGCCCGTGGCCAGCAAGCCGGTCTCGCGGCACGGTCCGTGCGCAGGCTGCTGGGTGGGCAGGGACCGGCACTGGAGTTGATCCACCAGATCCTCGGAGCCGCGGAGCGGTTGGATGCCGCATCGATCCGTGCCCTACTCGATGAAGCGACCGCGACGTTGGGCCTCGCGGCCTGCACAGACGAGGTGCTGCTGCCGGCCATGCGGCAGATCGGTGTGTGGTTGTCGGTCGGCCACTGCGATGTGGTGCAGGAACGGATGGCCACCGAGGCCGTCCGCACCTGGCTCGACCGGCGCAGTGCGTTCGCCCCGCCTCCCTCCCGTCCTCGTCCGATCCTGCTGGCCTGCGGACCGAGCGACCTGCACACCATCAGGTTGGAATCGACGGCGGTGCTGTTGCGATACCAAGGCTGGCCGTGCCGGGTACTGGGCGCCAGGACCCCGACCGTCACGCTTGCCGCAGCGGCGCTTGCCACCGCGGTCGCCGGTGTCATCGTGGTGTCCCATCAGGCGTCCGGGCGCCTGCGCGCCGTCGAGTCGATCCGCGCCATCAACGATCTGGGCATCGAGGTCTTCTACGCCGGCAACGCGTTCTCCACCCCGCGGAGTCGGCGGGGGGTCCCGGGCCGCTACCTCGGCGTCGGCATCGCAGACGCCTGCGCGCAGCTGACCCAAGCCCTGGCACCCACCGACCCCGGACCGGCGGATCACCCTCCGACCTGAGCGAGTTGGTCGCCGGCCAATCCCACCTCGCGGCCAGCTACCGGCGCCCACCCGAAACTATGCAAGTTGCCCTGGAAACCACCTGAACCCGCTGAGCAGGGCAGTCTTGACAACGACGAGCTGAGATCTGGTCGGCGCCGTGTCGGGGCGATGACCGTTCGCTGACCTTGGCCCGTCCACCCCGAAGCCACCCGTGTCCGCGCGAGTCCCTGCGACGCGCGGACACGGGTCACCAACGCCAAAAGCGAACTCAGGCGGGCCGCCGGCGCCGGCCGACCCGAGAGGTGGCCGCACGGACGGCGGGTTCCACGTCGGGCACGTCCCGGGACCGCCGCCCACGTCCCGTCTGACAGTGGCGCGACCCTGAGCAGCCGCCGCGCACCAGGCGAAAGGAGCCCCACCATGAGCCTGACCCTGCGCAACGCGGTCGCCGTGCTCGATCATCAGGACGGGCGGTCACCGACCACCGGGTACACCCGAACCCGCCACCACATCGGTCACCTCGACCCGGGTGATTGGTGGTTCCCCGGACCGGACCCGCTGCCGCACACCGTGACCGGGGTGCACCGCCGGGACGGCAAGATCGTGCTCACCGATCAATACGGCAGCAGCTACTCCCACCCCGGCGACGCCGTCATTTCCACCGCGGTGCCCGACCGCAGGATCCTCACACCCGCGGCGGCGGCGCGGAGGGCGTGACGAGTCGGCCACCGGCACCCGTGACACGGGGGCCATCCGAGGGCGCGCCTGACCGCCGGCCGCGAGCCGGGCTGCATCAACGTCATTCCGCGTGCCCACGGTGCGATGGCGCCCGCGGGGTGAACACGTGTCCCGCCGCGGGGATGCAGTCCTCCCTAGGCGCACCGAATGTCGTCGCGGTCGGCGCACCACGTCGATGTCTATGCCTGCAACACGGCACGACGACCTGATCAACCGGGCGGCCCGGGTCCGCCAGCGAGAACTCCTGCAGCCCGCCATGGTCAGCGGGCAGGACATCAAACAGACCAGTTGGTCGGCGCTGTCCCGCATGCCGAACGCAAATAGGACGGGCGGGCTCGTCTTTGGCCAGTCGGGGCCTTGATCGGAACCTTCTCGAAGGGGATCCCCTTCGGGACGGGTGGGGGTGGTTGGATGCGGCGCGTCATCAAGTCGATTGAGCGTGTCATCAAGGCTCGGTGCTGGCCAAACCGATGCCGGCATCACGCCGAGTTGGCGCCGCACACCGCACTCGTCGTGGACCTCCCAGGCTTCGGCGATCCTGCCATCGGCGACGCGGAAAATGACGATCTCCGTCACCCGTACGCGTCGTCCAGTGGCCGAGATGTCGTGCAGGTCGCCGGCTTGGCTGCCGCTGAACGGCATCAGGGCGGACGACCCGGTCGCCGTCCGCGACGAGATCGAGCAACTCGAAGCGGCAGTCGGGGAACGCCGCCACCGGTAGTCGGCGATCTCGCGGGTGCTGGACGGGCTGCAGCTCACGGTGGCGGCTCCGACGGCCAACTGGCACGAGTCGGCCATCAGCTCCTGGAAACGAGTGAAATCCCAGTTGTTCCACGCGTCGCTGAATGACCGGACTTTCGCCTTGTGCCATCGACGTCGTGGCGGGTGATCGACATGGTGGTCTCCTCTCGCTGAATTGGTGGACACAGCAGGGATGCCGTACGCCGCCGTGAAGTTCGTGAACTTTCGGCCGCACTGGCGCATCGAAACGGCAACTCGCCCGCTAGCATGCCCCGGTCGACTGACCGCGTTTGCCGAAATGTCGGGACACCGTTGCCCGAGCCGGCGAGGAGGCGCTCGCTGGTCGATCCCCGACGAGGCGGTCGTCGCGAAATGGTCATGAGCCGATGAACACCCGGTTGAAGAATCGATCTTCGGATCGATGATCGTGCCCGGAGAACTCCGCCAGGCGGAGTGTGCCGCGGTAGGCTTCGTTCGCGGCAGACCACCGGCCTGCCTCGCGGGCACGCAAGCCGTGCGAAGGGAGCGCAGGTCATGCGCAAGGTCGCGTCGATCACGGCAATCGTTGTCGGCATCGTGATGGTGGTGGCCGGTGTGGTCACCTGGGTGGTTGTCGGAAACACATTGTCGGACCAGAAGATCGTCGTTTCTCAGGATGCCGACTGCCTCGCGGGAGATGACGTGAACGGACCGTTCTCGGCGTATTGCCAAGCAATGGTGATCAACAAGCACACGATGGGCATCACCGGCGGCAAGACGTATTCGGAGCTCGCTCGGGATGACCCGAATCGTGCGACGGCGATGGACTCAGCATTCTTACAGGCCTCGCTGTTCACGTCGGTCGTCGCGTTCGGCGTTGCTTTGATGGCGTTCGTGGTGGGTGTTGTCCTGACGCTGATCGGCTTGGCGATCAGGGCTCCGGCCGACATCGGTACCCACAGCGAGCCGCTTACGCCCGCCTGACCCCGCCGGCGGCTCAGCGTCGCGATCCCGATCGGATCCCCGTATTCGTGGCGGGGTGATAACGGAGAGGCCGAGGCGGTGCTCGTGGTCGGGCTGAACACCGGGTCATCGGTGCACCGCGGACCTGGGCGCGTGCAGGGGTAACCCGACGACCACCCTCCGGCTCACCCGGGTCAACCTCCCGGATGGGCAGCTTTGCCCCCAACAGACGTCATGTCATGTCGCGACCGGCGCTTGAGTCGGTGTTTACTAGTGGCGGCGCAGCGAGGCGACCCGCTCGGCGATCATGATCGTCGGGATGTTGGTGTTGGCCGACGGGATGTTTGGCATGACAGACGCGTCAACCACCGACAGGCCGTCCACGCCGAGCACGCGGCAGTGCGCATCCACGACCGCGCCCATTGCGCAGGTGCCGACCGGGTGGTGGTAGCTCCACACGTTGGCCTTGATCCATTCGTGCAGCGCGGTGCGGTCGGCGGGGCGGGGTTCGACACGCTCGGCCCCGCTGAGCTTGCGCAGGGCGGCACCGGAGATGGTGGCCTCGACCCGGTCGATGGCCTCGATGAGCCGCGGCAGGTCAGTCTGGTCGTCGAAGTAGTTGAGATCGATACCGCCCTGGAGGTGGCCGCGGGAGCGGGGTTTCAACAGGGCCGCGCCGATGAAGAAGACGTGCGGTGCTGCGTGATCGCTGGTCGGGAATGGGCCTCCGACCAGGATCTGCAGGTCGGGCGGGTCGGTCACCGGATCCGCCATACTGCTGTGCAGAGTGGCCACGAGCTGGAACGGTGGGACATCCCTCGGCGGACCGTAGTAGGGCAGATCGATGCTCACAGCGGGGTGGTCGATCAGGTTCATCCCCACGCCGGGCAAATGGATACCGGAGCGCCGCAGCAGGCCCGGCGAGTGGTAGGTACCGGCAGAGACGATGACCTCACCAGCGGAGATGATCTCGTCGTCGGCCAGTCGAACACCGCTCGCGCGACCGCCCGTCATGACGATCTCTGCCACCGGGGCGTCGCCACGAACTCGCAGGTTCGGGCGGATCCGCGCCGGCTCGAGATGAGTCAGCGCGGTGCTCATCCGACGGCCGCCCACCGCATTCACCGGCAGGGGGGCCACACCCACCGCGTACGGAGCGTTGTGATCGGCGATCCCCGGGATGCCCGCCGCCCGTAGGCCTTCGATGGCCGCCGCGGGAAGGGCCGACTGCTCGGCGCCGAGATACCGGCGGATCGGCACCGGCCCGACGGCACCGTGATGCACGGCCGTCGGGAAGTCACGATCGCTTTCCAGATGGACGAAGCTCGGCATCACTTCCGCGAACGACCAGCCGGGTTGCCGCCAAGCGTCATAATCGAACGGCGAACCGCGCAGCGCGAACGTCGCATTGACAGCCGAACTCCCCCCGACAACGCGACCACGCGGCAGTTGCAGCACCCGGCCCCCGAAGTGCCCCGTCAGCCCCCAGTCGTGGGTCGCGATGCTCGGCCCGTGGACACCGTCCAGAAGGTCGGCGGGAACCAGCGACGCCGGATAGTCCGGCCCGGCCTCCAGCACTAACACCGAGCACGCTGGATCCTCGCTGATCCGCGCTGCCAGAACGCACCCCGCGGTTCCTGCTCCGACAATGATGACGTCATACCCGGGGACCATCGGTCAACTCTGACCGGTTTCAGATCGCCGGGCCAGTGCGAAACTCGAGCTGCCGAGCCGCCTAACCTCAGCATGCGAAGCCGCGGCTAAAGCGGTACTCGTTCAGGGTATTGGACCGTGTTCAACGCTCTGACCAGCACATATGTAGGCCCCGTGGGACTCGAACCCACAACCCGCGGATTAAAAGTCCGCTGCTCTGCCAATTGAGCTAGAGGCCCCTCGTTGGTACCGCTTGCTCACCCTGTACACCCTCTGAGCTGGGGCTATACTCAAGCGGTCCGTCTTCAGTTGTTCCCGATCCTACCCACTACTACCGCTCAGACGTCGTCATTATCCGGGAGATAACCGGGAGTCGCAGTGGCTCGTCCTCCGCACCCTGTCGGCACGTCGGGCAATGTCCGCTCATACCGTACGGCCTCCGGCTGGCGGAGCCGGACGACGGTCCGAGACTACGACGGCGAGACGCGGGAGATTCAACGAGCGGCGCGGACGAAGGCTGAGTCCCAACGCAGGCTGGCAGCAGCCCTCCGAGACCGAGTCCACTCGGACCATGGTTCAGAGCTCACGCCAGACAGTCGAGTGGCATTGCTCGTCGACCGGTGGATGGCCGACTTCGAGGGTCAGGGCAAAGCGCCGAGGACCGTAGAGCAGTACCGCTACGCCATCGACCGGTCCGTCCTTCCTGGCCTCGGCGCGCTCCGCATCAGGGAGCTGACCGTAGCGACCTGCGATCGCTTCCTGCGGGCCGTCGAGACCAAACACGGCGCTCCCGTGGCCAGAACTACCCGGTCGGTCCTCTCGGGCCTCTGCGGCTACGCAGCTCGGCGCGATCTCATCGACCGTAACCCGGTCAGAGACACGGGGGTGATCAGCACCAAGCCCAAGAGCCCGCCACGCTCGATGACGATCGAACAGGTGCACGACCTCAGGGCCGCACTAACGTACGACGACCTAGCGATCCGGCGAGACATCCCAGACTTCGTTGCGTTCATGCTCGCGACCGGGCTCCGCATCTCCGAAGCCGCCGCGGTGGTGTGGGGCGATGTCGACCGACAGCGTCGCACCGTCGCCGTCCGTGGGAACGTCGTGCGGGTCAAGGGGATCGGCCTGGTCGTTCAGGCGGACGAGTCGAGCAAGCTCGGTGTCCGAACCCTTGACCTTCCCGAGTGGGCAGTCGAGATGCTCGGAGAGCGATACGATTCAGAACTTTGTCCAGCCTCCTGTCCTGTGTTTTCAGCCCCAAGGGGTGGGCTGCGCGATCCGAGCAACACACAGGCCGATCTTCGAGCGGCGCTGAAGGACTGCGGGTACGCGTGGGTAACGAGCCATGTCTTCCGCAAGACAGTCGCGTCGCTCATGGACGATGCAGGCAAGACGGCCCGAGCAGTGGCCGACCAGCTCGGGCACAGCCAGCCGAGTACGAGTCAGAACACGTCCATGGGACGGCGCGGGACCAGTCATGCCGCCGGAGTGCTCGAAGTCCTCGGCAAATAATTGAGCCACTGGCAGCAGCAATCAGGCGCTGAGAACCCACGGCAGCACCACGCGGACTGCCGATGCGCGACGGAGCAGAATCGGACGTTACTGGTTCGAGTCCAGTCGGGGAGCTCGACCAAGAACACCGGTTTGTCGCTCTCCATGGGAGATCGAAGCCCCACTGACCCCCACAGTCGGCCAGGACGAGGTCTCGCGGCTCGTTGCCCCCTCGGTCGTCCTCGTGATGACGACGGCGATTGTGGGACGAGCGACCTGCAACGCACAGCCCACATCGGCTGGCCAGGCCCAGCCAACGCAGCGATCAAGCGGTTGGGCGCCGTGAACACGAGCACCGGCCGCCCGTTGGCCGTCGACGACGTCGCCGTCGACGACGTCGCCGTCGACGACGTCGCCTTCGACGACGACCACCGGTAGGCAGCTCCCGACCGGCCGCCACCCGGTGCCGGTGCCCGCGGTGGTGCGCCACGTGCTGTGCGGGTCGGGGTTGCGAGCCGGAACTCGGTGAGCGCGCACACCAGCGCGAGAACAAGTGGCGGGCGGCGCGGTACGGCAAGGACGCGATCATCATCCGGAACCGCCGCCGGCGACGAACGGCTGGTCCCGAGGATCTCGACGAACTGCTGCCGATGCTGGCACCGGTCGCGCAGGCGCTGGACTGCACCGCGGAGCTGGAGAACCTCCGGGGACATCGTCGCCCGCGGCGCCAGCTATCAGCGCCAGTTGCGGGTGGCCGCCGCGAACGACGGCAGCCTGAAGGCCGTGGTGTCCTCGCTCGTCTGAGAATTGCGCGACGGGCTCGTCGGGTCATAGCGCCGACTTCACGCAGCGAGTTCGACCCCAGTTGTCAGGCGCATTGGTGGCTGAGTTGGCGCTTGACGCTCGGCCCGTCGGTCGGCCGGGTGCCGTCCACATTCGCGTTCTGGCCAGCCGAGGACTCAGCGGGTACCGCGGCGTCGGCGGGCGCTGCGGCTGCGATGCGCGTCGCGTCGGCGGGCCCTGGCTCACCGGTGCCGCCGAGTCGATCAGCCCGGGGTAGGCCCGGTGCACCTGCTTGATCACGATCCACGCGACCACCGCCTTGAGCCCATCGCCCGGCAGGTACAAGGACGTTGCTGGTGACCGCGCGGGGACGAATCCGATGCGGATGGCCAGCGCCGCCGCGCCGCAGGCGTAGACGACCAGCACGCCGCCGACGATGTTGATCACAATGCCCAGCCTGAGCGGGTATGCGGCCTCCGAGTAGGGTCGTCCCTCGGGCCGAGTGATGTAGGCTTACATCATGTTGCGTACGCAGATCTCTCTGACGAGCGAGGAGCGGCGTGTGCTGGATGCTGTGTCTGCGCGCACCGGTCGATCGATCGCTGCCCTGATCCGGGATGCGGTGGAGGCGGTGTATGGCACCGGGCGGTCTCGTGATGACGACCTGGCTGAGATGCGTCGGGCGTTCGGTTCGTGGAAGGACCGCGACCTGGAGGGCGCGGAGTGGGTGGACCGGTTGCGGTCCGGGTCGCGTCTGTCGGGCGCGTGACGGTTCTGGTCGATACGTCGGTGTTGATCGACTATCTCCGCGGTGACGTGCGGGCGGCGGCGGTTCTCGAGCGGGGCCGTGAGGTGGCGCCTCTGCATGCCAGTGAGATCACTCGGCTGGAGGTCCTCGCCGGCATGCGGCCTGAGGAGGAGTCCGCCACCCGCTCGTTGTTGTCGACTCTGGTGTGGCATCCGGTTGATACCGAGGTAGCGGAGGAAGCTGGAGCGCTGGGCCGCCGTTGGCTTCCTAGCCATCACGGCGTTGACGGCGCCGACTTGGCGATCGCTGCCACGGCGATCCACGTCGACGCTGAGCTACTCACGCGCAATGTTCGACACTTCCCGATGTTCCCAGGCCTACACGCGCCGTACTGACGGAATCGCTGAGGGTGTGCGAGGCACGCTGCGAGCCGGATGGACATGAGCTCGCAGGGTGCCCGGCACGTTGGTTCGGTGTCTGGGCGGGACCGAACCGATCACACAACGGCGGACGTTCGGGTCGGCCGCCGAGGGTTGAGCCCTCGTCGGGTTCAGGCGAGGTCGAACCGATCGAGGTTCATGACCTTGTCCCACGCGGCCACGAAGTCGCGCACGAACTTCTCCTGCGCGTCGTCGCTTGCGTAGACCTCCGCGAGTGCCCGTAGTTCGGAGTTCGAACCGAAGACGAGGTCGACGCGACTGCCGGTCCCTTTGAGCTCGCCGGTGACGCGGTCGCGGCCCTGGAAGGTCCCCGCGTCCTCGGACGTCGCCTGCCAGGTGGTGCCGGGGTCCAGCAGGGTCACGAAGAAGTCGTTGGTCAACGACTCCGGGGTCGAGGTGAACACGCCCACTGGGGACTGCTGGAAGGTCGCGCCCAGCACACGGAGGCCACCGACGAGAACGGTCATCTCGGGGGCGGTCAGGGTCAGCAGGTTCGCCCGATCGATCAGCAGGTACTCGGCCGGCAGTCGCTGACCCTTGCCGAGGTAGTTGCGGAACCCGTCCGCGGTCGGCTCGAGCACCGCGAAGGATGCCACGTCGGTCTGCTCCGCAGTGGTGTCCGTTCGTCCGGGAGTGAAGGGAACCCGAACGTCGTACCCGGCGCGGTTCGCGGCCCGCTCGATGGCTGCGCACCCTGCCAGCACGATCAGGTCGGCCAGCGAGACCTGTTTCCCGCCGGCCGATGAGCTGTTGAATTCCTGCTGGATCTCCTCCAGGGCCGAGAGCACGTTCGCCAACTCGGTCGGGTTGTTGACTTCCCACGCGTTCTGCGGCTCGAGGCGTATGCGCGCACCGTTGGCGCCACCGCGTTTGTCGGAGCCGCGGAACGTCGACGCCGAACCCCACGCGGTCGAGACCAGTTGAGAGACAGACAGACCCGAGGCGAGGATCTTCTCCTTCAAAGCGGCGATGTCCTGCGCCCCGATCAGCTCGTGGGTGACCGCGGGCACGGGGTCCTGCCACAGGAGCGACTCTTGCGGAACCTCCGGTCCGAGGTACCGCGCGATCGGGCCCATGTCGCGGTGCGTCAGTTTGAACCACGCCCGCGCGAAGGCGTCCGCCAACTCGTCCGGGTTC
>Ga0207931_1000870_pt1 | contig 10540 bp, 9 predicted proteins | sample NGESurdeep092012_2_FD_184478 | JGI IMG/M metagenome (GOLD analysis project Ga0207931, IMG submission 184478) | Arctic peat soil microbial communities from Barrow, Alaska - NGEE Surface sample 415-1 deep-092012 (SPAdes) | ecosystem: Environmental > Terrestrial > Soil > Wetlands > Peat ...
CGACGGCCTCACCCCACTCGACGCCGCGCGACGAGCACACGACCCGAAACTGGCGTCCTGGCTCGAACACCGCGGCGCAACGACCAACAACTCCAACTGACACCGCGGCGCCGCGTTCCCGCGGACACCCCGATTTGGCCAACGCGCGAAGTCGCCGAACTCGAGCACCTCAGCGGCCACCGAACGAGAACCTCCCGGCCCAGAAGGTCCTCGACTGCCCGTTCGGCACCCGAAGTCAGGTACGCCGCCGATGGGCCACGGCACCCCCTCAGTTGCAGCTGGACGGCAGAACTCGGCACCTCATGAATATCGGACTGCACCGACATTCCGACCCGAGTTGCATCCAATGGACCTGCCGACGCTTTCCGGGCGCCATCGCTGAACCGGGCTGCCCGGGCATGGCGTGGTCCGCACGGCGCTGGCACACCTGTTCGATACCTGGTCATGTGACAGGTACTGAGTACAGCAACGTCGTGAAGCCGGGCCAGGTGCCGATGGGCGGCATGGGTGTCATCCCCGTCATCGCGCGATTGGTTTGCGCCGACGGGGCGGAGGAATGGTGGCCGGCCAGGGCGGTCCGCTGGACGGAGGATGCGGTCCTCGTCGGGTATGAATCCTCCCCTGGCGACCAGAACAGCCTTCGTCATCTTTGGCTCGGTATCGACGACGTCGCCCGAGTGATCCGCCCTCCAGTCACCCGCGATCCGTAACGAAACCGCCGGCAGGCAACGAAACTAGCGGATCAGATAGACGGCATTCGCCGGCACCCCAACGGGATTGGCCCGGCACCGCCAAGCGGCAAGACACGCCCTTTCGCGTCTCGACGGGGCGTAACGAAACCTTGTCGCAGGTGTAACGGAAAGGATTTCAATGCGCACGCCGAGCTGCCGGAGCCCGCAGAACGGGATCGCCGTAGTAACCGCCGAAAATCGGGCGGATATGGCTGACCAGCGATGATCGGGCCGTCAGGTACTCATCTGGAGGGCGGCGAAGTCGGCGTGGGCTTGGTCGATGGCCTCGGGGTACGCCTGCGCTTTGTCGTGCTCGGCAAGCGCCCGGTAGATGCTGGCCGGGCTGGGGGGTGCTGGCCCTTGCGTTTGCCGGTGGGATGATCAGGTCCGGTCGGATCTGTTCGACTGACTCGCCGTTCGCGCGGCGCCGGAGAACGGTGTGCAGCATGTCGGCGGTGATGACCGGCGGGGGGCGGCCGCCGTGGATTCCCTTGCGGGCTGCGGCGGTAAGTCCTTCGAGGGTGGCCAATGGGAAAGTCGCGGTAACCCAACGCCTCCCGGATCTCCCACGAATGCCCCAACGACGTCCGTCACGCTCGGCGTACCGGCGCATCAACTCGCCGGTCTCGGCCGTCGGCGCGACCTGCTCAGCGACATACCGGACCACACCGACAGGGACCGACACCCAATCGGACAAGAAGGCCCCAAGAACCGGACCGTCCCCACCTGCACCCCGAACCCGACCCGATTTGTGTATCGCCACGGCGCACCCGCACCCGCCGCAGGTCCGTATCGTCCAGGAAGAAGAACCGCTCCAGCTCAGCCCGGCCGGGCTCCCGGATGAACTGGCCGTACACCGCAGCCTGCTTATCGCTCAGGAACTCCACCGGCACAAGATCAACTTAGAGCATTACCGACCCCCCTTAGTAGCGCCGGATCCTGGACCACCGCGGCTCAGACCCCAGCGTCCCGGCTACGCGGGCTCCCGTACGTCCTGGACGACCTCGTTGCGGCGGAGAAACCATGGCTTGAAGGGCGGGTCGAAGCGGGCGAAGCGTGGGGGACCGATCGGTGTCAGGCCGGCGTCCCGCACCGCCTGCTGCAGTTGTGCGCTGTGCTTGTCGAAGCCGGATTGCGACCAGCCGCCGGAGTAGCCGACCGCGGCCGCGAGCCCCGCTGGGATGGTGTGGATTTCCACCTGGGGATTCGTCGGTACCGGCGCGGTGTCGGCGGTCAGGGACGCCGGCAGCACGAACGCGACGACGAACTCGCCGTCCCCGGCGGGCCGCTGCACCACCGGCGCGGTCATCGCGACCTTCTGTGAGCCGCCGTTCTGATCGGTGGTGTCCTGACCGGCTGTGGTCGGCGCGACGGCCTGCACCACGGGCGCGGTCATCGCCACCGACGCGTTCGTGCGGTTCTGCCCGCTGATGTAGCCGAACAATGAACGGAACGCCGAATTGCCGGCCCTGTCGAAGGATGCCCGCACCGTGACCTCCGCGACAGTATGCGCGGGATAACGGCGCAGGTCGAAACCCGGATAGCGGCGGACGAGATCGAAGGGCTGCTGCTCGGTCATCACCATCGAAGTTACACGCGGCTGACCTGCGCAGATGCCGAGGGCCGCCGGGGGAGGGACTACATGGTGGCGCAATGTGAGTCGCGTGGTGTGAGTCGCGTGGTGTGAGTCGCGCGGTCGGGTGATCACGACTTCCGGCCCTCTGACGTCGTGCAGCAACACGATATGGCCGCTGACGGTGATCAGCCGGGTCCGGACCAGATCGGCGGCGCTTACAACGCCAGCAACACCTCGGGGTCGACCAGCTTCTCCACGGCGGCCCGGGCCCCCGCCGCGTCCTGCGCGTTCCTCGCCGCTGCTGCCATGGCCTCACAGGTCTCGATGTCCGTGCGGGACAACGCGAACCGCACGGCCGGGACACCGGCCGGGGCCATCGACAGGCTGCTGATGCCAAGGCCTACCAGGACCAGCGCCAGCAGTGCATCGCGGGCTGCTTCGCCGCACACGCCGACGGGCTTGCCGACCGCCTTCCCCGCGGCACCGGCCGCAGCGATCAGGTCGAGCACGGCGGGCTGCCAGGGATCCAGCAACTCGGCCAGCTCGCCGGCCATCCGGTCGGTGGCCATCGCGTACTGCGTGAGGTCGTTGGTGCCGATGCTGGCGAAGTCGACGATCTCCATCATGTGCCGGGCCCGGAGCGCCGCCGCGGGCACCTCGATCATCATTCCGGCGACCGGAAGGCCATTTGAGCGAACACGTTCGACGAACGCGCGGGCCTCGTGCACGGTGGACACCATCGGCGCCATCACCCAGACCTTGGCGCTGGTCGCCTCGGCGGCCTGCGCGATGGCCTCCAGCTGGTCGTCCAGCAGCTGAGGGAACCGCCGGTCCATCCGCAGGCCACGGACGCCGAGCGCGGGGTTCTCTTCTTCTTCGCTGGGCGCGAACGCCAGCGGCTTGTCGGCGCCGGCGTCCAGGGTGCGGATCACCACCTTGCGCTCGCCGAATGCCTTGAACACCTTGGTGTAGGCAGCTACCTGATCGGCGACGGTGGGCGCGGTCGCGGAGTCCAGGAACAGGACCTCGGTGCGGAACAGGCCGACGCCCTCCACGTCATCCTTGGCGGCGCGCTCGGCGTCCTCGACAGCTCCGACGTTGGCCAGCAACTGCACGCTCTGCCCGCTCTTGGTGCGACCGGCCCCGCCGGTGGCCGTCTTGAGCGCGGCCCTGGCCTTGGCGCGGGCCAGGATCGCCTCGCGCAGGCTGTCGTCCGGGTCGAGGACCACGCTGCCGTGGGCGGCGTCGATCGCGATGGTGGCGTCGTCCTGAAGAGTCATGGCGCCCTCGACCCGGACCAGACAGGGCAGGTCGAGCTGGGCCGCGATGATCGCGGTGTGGCTGGTCGGGCCGCCGAGTTCGGTGACGATGCCGACGACGTGGTTGAGGTCGAGGGATGCGGTGTCGGCCGGCGCGAGATCGGTGGCCACCACGATGGTCGGCTTGGTCAGTTCCGGCAGACCCGGCTCCGGGACGCCGAGCACGTGCGCGACGATCCGGTCCCGGACGTCACGGAGGTCTGTGACCCGCTCGGCCATGTAGGGGCCGCTCTTCTCCAGCATCGCGCAAAATTCCTCCACCGCCTGGTCGACCGCGGTGGCTGGGCCCGTGCCGGCCTTGATGCGCTTCTCGACGCCTGCGATCAGGCCGGGATCCTGCGCCATCAACGAGGTGGCTTCCAGGACGGCCGCGGTGGCCGCCTGGGCGGCAGCGGCGCGCGCCCGCAGATTGGTCGCCACGTACTGGAATGAGCTGCGTACCAACTGTTCTGCCGCCGCGGTGTCCGCGGCAGCGGCTTCGTCGGCGGGCGGTTTCGCGGCCGCCGCCAATTTGACGACCGAGCCAACCGCCGACCCCCGTCCCACGCCGATGCCCGTCAGGGTCGGGGTTGCCGTGCTCGATCCAGCAGCGTTGGAGGTTGTTGTCGTCATCGGTTCGCTTCAACTCCCGTGTCTTGTTCGAGCGATCTCGTCCGAGGGATCTGGTGCGACGGATAGGGGCTCGTCCCGCGCGTCCGGCGATGTGGCGCACAGCGCGTGCCGTCTGAAATCACGCGCTGTGAACGTACTCCCGCCCCGTCCCGCCCCGCCGCGGGGTGCGCTGGGGCAGGACCGGGCGGTGGTGGTCAGGGAGCGTCGTGATCGATCTCGAGGAGCTCGACGAGCTTGTCGAGAGCGTCGTCCGCGCCATCACCTTCGGCGGACAGGGTGACCTCGTCGTTGTTGCCGACACCCAGGCCCATCACCATGAGGATGCTCCTGGCGTCCACGGCGTCGCCGCCGGTCTTCGCGATGGTGACCGGCAGGCCGGTCGCGGTGACGGCCTGCACGAACAGCGATGCGGGGCGGGCGTGCAGTCCGACGCGAGAGGCGACCTTGACGGTGCGGCTGGGCATGTGATGACTCCTTGGTTGGTGTCTGGAACGGTCTGGAACGGTGTGTTCGGTCTGGAACGGGGGAGGAACGTGGGTGGAACGGTGGTGCGTGAAGCCTCAATGAACGGTGGTGAGACCGGACCGGGGCTGCGACGAACATCGTCGCAGCCCCGGCGCGGCTGTGCAGAGTGGGAGTCGGGCTGGGAGTCGGGCTGGGAGTCGGACTTGGCGTCAGCGTGACTGGAAGCCGACAGCCAGCCTGGATTCGATCAGGCGGCAACGCCCTCGATCGCGTCTTCGGACTCGGCGATCTCTTCGGTGTTCTTCGCGTCCAGGCTCATCAGCAGGATGACCAGGGCGGCAGTGATAACGGTGCCGATGGCAATCGCCAGCAGGTACAGGAACGGCGAGGAAACCAGCGGAAGGACGAATATGCCACCGTGCGGGGCCCGTAGCTCGTTACCGAACAACATGACCAGACCACCGGTCACGGCGGCTCCGGCCATGGTCGACGGGATGACGCGGAGCGGATGCGCCGCCGCGAACGGGATGGCACCCTCGGTGATGAAAGACGCGCCTAGCAGCCAGCAGGCCAGACCGTTCTCCCGCTCCGCCTCCGTCCACAGCTTCCTGCGGACCGCGGTGGCCAATGCCATGCCGAGCGGGGGTGTCATGCCGGCCGCCATGACGGCGGCCATGATCTGCAGGGCTGGCTGCGCCTGCCCCGTGCTCTGCACGGCGATAGCGGTGGTGAGCCCCGCTGTGGCAAAGGTGTATGCGACCTTGTTGATCGGGCCACCCAGGTCGAAGCCCATCATCAGGCCAAGGATGACGCCGAGCAGTATTGCGGTCGAGCCGGACAGGCCGTTCAGCCAGTTGGTCAGCGCAGTGGTCGCAGCCGCAATTGGCTTGCCGACGACAAAGATCATGAACAAGCCGACCACGGTGACCGACACCAGTGGGATGACGACGACCGGCATAATGCCGCGAACACCCTTCGGAACCCGCAGTCGCGTCATGGCGTAGGCGATGCCGCCGGCGGCGAATCCGGACACGAGGCCGCCGAGGAATCCGGCCCCAAGCAGGCCCGCCAGCAGGCCCCCGACGATGCCGGGAACCAGCCCGGGACGGTCCGCAATAGCGAAGGCGATGTAGCCGGACAGGATCGGTACCAGCAGGAAGAACGAGATTTTACCCAGCACGAACAATATGCCCGCGAATCCCGCCGCGGAGAGCACTGCATCGAAGTCACCTGACAAGAATTTGGCGGGCAGACCACCCGCGATGTCCGGGTAGACGACACCCTCCCACATCCCACCGGGCTGACTCGCTGAGCCGTACGTCTTGTAGACGACACCTTCACCGCCGAACAGGAAGCCCAGCGCAATGAGAATGCCACCGGCGGCGACGAACGGAATCATGTACGACACGCCGGTCATCAGCCACTGCCGGACCTTTGTGCCGACGCCAACGTTGCGGGTCCCGCCGCCGCTCGACGAGGGTGCGGGTGCGGCCGCGGCCATCGCGGCCGCTTCCGGGGTGCCCGCCTTCGGGGCGTTCTCGACGGCGGCGACGGCTGCGGCGATCACGCCCTCCCCGTCGTGCACCGCCTTCTTGACGCCCACGTCGATGTAGGGCTTGCCGGCGAACCGGGCCTTGCCCTTGACCTCGAGGTCGGCCGCGTAGATGACGCCGTCCGCGGCGGCGATGACGTCGTCGGAGAGGGGAACCGTTCCGGCCGAGCCCTGGGTTTCGACCTGGACATCGTGCCCGGCGGCCTTACCGGCCTGCTCCAGGTTCTCGGCCGCCATGTACGTGTGGGCGATGCCCGTCGGACATGACGTGACTGCGACGAACTTCATTGTCCTCCAACCTCTCCTTGGACGTAAGACGCGACAGCCGCCGCATCAGGGGCGTCGATGATGGTCTGGCGGAACGCGGGACGCACCAGCCGCCGCGCCAGCGCGGCCAGGATGGTGAGGTGCTCGCTGCCGCCACCGGTGGGGGCAGCGATCAGGAAGACCAGGGTGGCCGGACCATCAGGCGCACCGAAATCGACCCCGGCCGGCACTCTTGCCAGCCCGAGCGACGGAACGGTGACGTAGTCCGACCGCGCGTGCGGCAGGCCGATCCCCCCCGGCATTCCGGTCGCCATCTGCGCCTCGCGGGCGGCGACATCGGCCAGGAACCCGTCGAGGTCCGTCACCCGGCCGGCGGCCTGCAGCTTCTGGGCGAGTTGCCTGGCGGCGTCAACCTTGTCGGTGGCGACGAGATCGAGGATGACCAGGTCTTCGGTGATGAGGTCTGTCATGCGACGTCCTTCACTGGTTGGAGCGGATCGGGGTCGGCGACGACGCGGACTGCGCCGGCACATTCTTGGGTTTCTTGCGGGCCGGGCACCGTGCTGCCGGGCAGCAGGCAAGCGGCGCGGCCCCACGCGACGGCCCCGGCCAGCCGGTCGGCCGGACTACCGGTGGCGTGCAGGTAGCCGGACAGCGTGCAGTCACCGGCGCCGACCGTGCTCCTGGGCACGAGCGGCGGGCCGCCCGCCCACCAGGAACCGTCGGCGGTGATCAGCAGGGCACCGTGCCCGCCCAGGCTGACCAGCAGTTCCTTGGTGCCACGGTCGCGGAGCTGGCGGGCGGCGTCGACGACGTCGCCGACGGTCACCAGCTCGCCGGTCACCAATTCCTGGAGCTCTTCCAGGTTGGGTTTGATGACCGTCGCCCCGGCATCGACCGCTGCGGCCAGCGCCGGCCCCGAGGTGTCGATCGCCACCGGAACCCCGGCGGCAACCGCGGCCTTGGTGACCTGGGCGTAGAAATCGTCGGGAGCGCCGGCCGGCAGGCTGCCGGCGGCCACCAGCCAGCCGGGCGCGGGATCGGCAGCGAGCTCTTCGTTGACCGCAGCCAGCAGCGCGTCGACGTCGGCCTGCGACAGGTGGGCACCCGGCTCGTTGAGCTTGGTGGTGGTGCCGTCCTTCTCGACGACCGCGATGTTGGTCCGGATGGCACCGTCGATGCGCACAGTCTTTGTCGAGACCTGTTGCGGCGTCAGCAATCCCACCATTCGTTGGGCGTCGTCACCGGCGGGCAGCACGGCCGTGGTCCGGTGGCCGTGCTTGGCCAGCACGCGGGCCACGTTGACACCCTTGCCGCCGGCCTCGACCAGAGCCTGGCTGGTGCGCTGCACCTCCCCGACCTGCAGGACAGGAACCTCGACGGTGTGGTCCAGGCTCGGGTTGGGAGTCACGGTGACCACCCGCGAGGGTGCTGGTTCCGTCATACCCGGATCACCTCCGGTCCCGCGTCTTCGATCTCTCGGGCCATGTCGGCATCAACCTCGCTGTCGGTGATGATCGTGTCGACCTCGGATAGGTCGGCAACGTGGGCAAACTCGTCCCGCCCGAACTTGCTGTGATCGGCGAGCACCACGATCCGCCGGGCGGAACGCATCAGCGCGCGCTTGACCGCGGCCTCCGCGACGTCGGGAGTGGTGATGCCGCGTGCGCTGATTCCGTTCGTGCCCGCGAACACGATGTCGGCGAAGATCCCCGCGAGGTCGCGCTCGGCCCAGGTGCCGACCGCGGCCAGCGTTCCCGACCGAACCTGCCCGCCGACCATGTGCAGCGTGATGTTGGAGCGCCCGGCCAGCAGGGCGGCAATCGGCAGCGCATTGGTGACCACGGTGTAGCTGCGGTCGGTGGGAAGCATCTCGGCGAACCGCACGGTTGTCGTGCCGGCGTCGATGATGATCGAACCGCCTTCGGGCAACTGGTCGAGAGCTGCCTTGGCGATGCGCTCCTTCTGCACCGCGTTGACCCCGTAGCGTTCCTCGACCGCCGGTTCGATGCCGAGCCGCTCAACCGGGATCGCCCCTCCGTGCACCCGGCGCAGCACGCCGCGCCGCTCGAGCCCGGTGAGGTCCCGGCGGATCGTCTCCGGAGTGACGTCGAAGACGTCGGCCAGCGAGTTGACATCGACGCGGCCGGCGGAGCGCGCGCGGCCGAGAATGGCCTGCTGACGCTCCGGTGCGTACATGTCGGACTCCGTTGTCTGGACTGCCTGTGGCTGTTGTGGTCTGGACTGTCGGTGGCTGTTGTGGTCTGGACCGTCGGTGGCCGCCTGCCGGTGTTGGACAGCGATGCTGCGGCCGATGAATTTCGTGGCTGCCTGGTGACTCGCGATCGCGCTCGCCAGGCGAATTCAGTTAGATCGTGTTCTCCTACGGCGTCGAGGGCCACGCGGGATGTTGTGGTGGTGGACACATGTATATGCCCGCTGCGGGCTCATGTCAACACGTACGGAAGAAGACGGATGTAAACGGGCCTGGGCGCGTGTTTGAGTCTGCCTGTTTGCCGGACTTCAGCGGCAACTCCTCCTTTCCAGGGCCCGCCTGCCGGCGCTCGCGGCAGAGCCCGCGCTCGGGCCAAGTAGCATGCGGCTTCTGCCAAACCTTGCCCGCCTCCGGCGATGTTCGCCAGCGGTGCGACTCGTGCACGTTAGTGGCGCGGGGCGACCATTGGCGCTGTGACACGTGAGACGGGTGCGACTGGTGGGAATTGTTACCCGACCGTTGCGGGTTTGTCGCCGTGGGACACTGGTCGGGCCATGACTCGCTCCCTCCCGTTGATCTTCACCGCGCCCCGCCGAGGCACTCCGCCGACCCATCTGGCCGACCTGACATCGGCCGAACGCGTCGACGCGGTCAAGCGCATCGGACAGCCGGCGTTCCGCGCCAACCAGGTGGCCCGGCACTACTTCGCCGGGCTCACCCGGGACGCTGCCGAGATGACCGATTTGCCGGCCGCGGGGCGGGCCGAGTTCGTCGACGAGTTGCTCCCCGAGCTGCTCACCGAGGTGCGGTCGATCGCCTGCGACGACGGCGACACCCGCAAGACGCTCTGGCGGGCGCATGACGGCACCCTCATCGAGTCGGTGCTGATGCGCTACCCCGATCGGATCACCCTCTGTGTCTCCAGCCAGGCCGGCTGTGGGATGGCGTGCCCGTTCTGCGCGACGGGTCAGGGTGGATTGCAGCGGAACCTGTCCGCGGCCGAGATCATCGAGCAGGTGCGGCTGGCCGCGCGGGCGGCCAGGGACGGCGTACTGGGCACCCCCGGGCGGCTGTCCAACGTGGTGTTCATGGGGATGGGCGAGCCGCTGGCGAACTACAAGCGGGTGCTGACCGCTGTCCGGGGGATCATCAGCCCGCCACCCGCCGGACTCGGCATCTCGGCGCGTGCGGTGACGGTGTCAACGGTGGGTCTGGTGCCGGCGATCCAGAAACTCACCGCCGAGAACCTGCAGGTGCGATTGGCGGTCTCGCTGCACGCGCCCGACGACGAACTGCGCGACACCCTCGTTCCGGTCAACGAACGCTGGAAGATCGACGAGGTGCTGACGGCCGCGCGCGGATACGCGGACGCCACCGGCAGGCGGGTGTCCATCGAGTATGCGCTGATCCGGGATGTGAACGACCAGGCCTGGCGCGGCGAGATGCTCGGCGCGCTCCTGCATTCCCGGTTGGGGCAGCTGGTGCATGTGAATGTGATCCCGTTGAACCCGACACCGGGTTCGCAGTGGGACGCCTCGCCGAAACCCGCGCAGAACGAGTTCGTCCGCCAGGTGCGCGCGCAGGGGGTGGCCTGCACGGTGCGCGACACCCGCGGGCAGGAAATCGCCGCGGCGTGTGGGCAACTGGCCGCTGAGGTCGGCGCCGGGTCGTAGCTGCTGCTCCGCTCGCCTCCACTCGGCGCAGCTGACCGGAAAATCCAACTGAACGAGGGCAGCGCGAGATGACCCGGTGTGTTCTTGGCCGGGTCGGGTTCGGTTGGAGTTGGTTATGCCGCGGCGGTGA
>Ga0207931_1000875_pt1 | contig 10515 bp, 10 predicted proteins | sample NGESurdeep092012_2_FD_184478 | JGI IMG/M metagenome (GOLD analysis project Ga0207931, IMG submission 184478) | Arctic peat soil microbial communities from Barrow, Alaska - NGEE Surface sample 415-1 deep-092012 (SPAdes) | ecosystem: Environmental > Terrestrial > Soil > Wetlands > Peat ...
CAGCACCACGTTGCAGCGACGCAGCTGATAAAGGTCGTCACTAATGCGAACGCTCAGGTCACCTGTAACTCCCCGAATTGCGTCCAGCAGCCCGCGCAACCGCGCCGAACGGGCGTTGCGAACAATAAGTATCAGCTCGCGGGCTTCGTTGTCGGGTCGGTCCTCACCCATGTCGACCCGAATTGCGAGGACTTGTTCACCGTGATCAGTCAGTCCCCGAGCGCCGGTACGCACGTTGCCCCCGGCTCTTCGGTCGACTTCACCTACAGCATTTCTCCCAAGAACGGGTGCGGAACGCCGAACTGAATTCCGGTATCGGTAGGGCGAGCGGGTCGAGGTCTTCGACCGCTCGCCCTACGGGTGTAAATCTCGGAGCTATTTGGCAGGGTTCAACGGAATTGTTTGGCAGGGTCAGGTGCCGATGACGAGGGTTTCTCTGGCTGCTTCGACGACTTCAGCGGTGATGGCGGAGAGTTCGTTGATGCTCATGATCCGGGCGACTTGGCCCATCAGGCGTTCGATGAGTGCCATTTAGCGTGGTCAGAAAGTGCCAACTTGCGTGGAAGACGACAACATGTGGTGTTCGTGTCGGTGTGGGTCGATCCCGCCGCCGAGGATGAGACCGCCGTGCGTGGGTCGGCGCGGGACGCCGTATCGGCGGCGATCAGCGAGGCGGTCCGGGGGCGCGATTCCCGGGAGGTCGCCGCATTGGTCGAGTCCCGTGAGAACCTGCGGCACCCGTTCTACGGTGGGGCCTGACCGGCGGCGCCGTCGAAACCCACCGAGTGCACCGTTCGACCGGGTCACCTGCCCTGCGTCGGCAGGTCCAGCCACCGCACCGGCACTGTCGTCAATGGCACGGAGGTCATTGTTGTTCTGAGCGGGTGTTGCTGTCGGCGAATTGGAACAGCGGGTCGGTGTAGCGGGTGAGCTCGGCGTAGGTGCGGTTGATCGCGGTGTAGCGCCGGGCGTGGTCGGAGATGGGTTGGAAGGTGTCCGCGGTGCGGACCATGGCGTTGATCGCGGCGTCCCAGCCCGGGTGGACGCCTGAGCCGATTGCGGCGCAGATCGCGGCGCCCATGCCTGCGGCGTCCGGGATCTCGGTCCGCTGGGTGGGCCGCCCCATCACGTCGGCGAAGATCTGCATCATCAGATTGGACCGTGAGCCGCCGCCGGAGATGATCACCGACGCGAAGTCGCGGTGCCCTGCACCGGCCAGCGCGGCACTGTGGTTCCGCATGGTCAGGGCGATCCCCTCCAGGATCGACCGGTAGAGGTGATACCGGCCCTGCCGGCCGTCGAAGCCGAGCAGCGCGCCGCGCCGGTAGGGGTGGTTGGTGGGTGCCAACCAGTCGAGCATGGTGAGGAGCCCGCCGCTGCCGGGTGGGATGTCGGCCGCACCCGTGTTGAGGTCGTCGATGTCGTCGCCGACGAGTTGCTGGTACCAGCTGACGGTCCACATGCCGCGGCGGATCCCGTTGCTTTCCCGGAGGTACCGGTGCGGGATGGAACTGAAGTTGGACCAGGTGTCCGAGCCGTCGATGATGGTCGGCGAGGTGCCGACGGTCATCGCGGTGATGTAGGTGCCGAGGGAAACCAGCAGGGTGTCGTCGGTGCGGAGTCCGCAGCCCAGGGCCTCGACCGCCTTGTCGTTTGCCGTCGCGTAGACCGGGAGGCCGGCCGGCAGACCGGTGACGGCGGCCGCCGCCTTCGTGACCTGGCCAAGCAGCTCACCGGGATCGACGAGCTCGAACAGCATCCCCGGGGCGATGCCGGTCTCCCGGTACGGTTCGGGGTGCTGCGACCACCGCCACGTGGCTTGATCGATCGGCCAAATCCCTTGGTAATTGGCGGCGGCGTCACGGAAGTTCCCGGTAAGCCGGTGGGTGATGTAGCCCGACGACGTGGTCACATACCGGGTGCGCTGCTCTTCCGCGGTGTATGGGCGGGACACCCGCTCGTCCATCCAACTCAGCATCGGCTGGCTCAGTTCACCGTCCGCGGTCAGCAACGCCCGGCAGAACCGGATCGTGCACAGCCCGACACCGACGAGCTGGGTCAGGTCACCCGTGAACCGGCCCAGCGCCTGCTCGCAGGCGGCCGTGATGGACTCCCAGACGTCGTCGCCCGGGTGAACCACATGCCCGGCAGCCGGGTGCTCATAGGGCCGCAACGGGTGCTGCGCCTGGGCGTGGATGTGACCGGTGCCGTCGATGATGGACACCTTGGTGCTCTGCGAGCCGTTATCGATCGCGACCAGATACGAGGTCACGGTTGCTCCGTCGTGAGGGCCCTTCGCCGCGGTCACCTCAGCGTTCAATCATCGAGCGGGAAGATCGTGCCGGCATTCATGATTCCGTTCGGGTCGAAACCATTCTTGAGGGTTTCCAGTAGGTGGTAGGCGGTGCCGTGTTCTTCCCTGGTCCACGGCGTCCGGTATTTGCCGATGCCGTGGTGGTGGACCATGGACCCGTTGAGCCGCAACGCTTCCTCGACGATGATTGCGTTCAGCGGAATGTGGTACTCGGTGATTTCTTCCCGGGGTTCGCAGTTAATCGCGTAGTCGTACACGAAGTACAGGTTCGTGCCGGTTTGGTAGCTGTGCGAGGAATGCGCGCCGAGCATGGTGAGGTCCGCGGCCCGCGGGAAATCGGTGCGAATCCGGTGCATGACGGCGTCGAAGAGCTCCGAAACGCGGGACCAGTCGATGGACACCTCGGTGGTGTAGCCGAGGTGCTGGGTGTCCAGCATGGCCCGTTTCTCCGCGTCCATCTTGTCCTGACCCCAGTTCAGGTTGTTGAACCATTCCTCGATCAGCCGCGGGTCGACCGCTTCGTGCGGCACCTGCGCGAAGACCGTCTCGATGCCTTCACCGGTGGCGTCAGCGATGCCTTTCGGGCCCTCGGCTACCAGCACAACAACGTTCTTTTGCCGGTAGAAGTGCGCGAAGTGCTGCTTGGCGTCCTCAGGGGAGTAGACCCGGCACACCGATGGCCGGTACCCGTCGGTGATCAAGGTGCGCAGCCCCTCGACCGCGGCGGCGAAATCGTCGACCAGAAACCCGAAGAACCGGTTGTTCTCCGGCTGGTACCGGAAGGTCTTGACCGTCACCTCAGTGATAAAACACAGGGCGCCTTCGTTGCCGATCACGATGTGCCTGATGTCGGGTCCGGCGGCGCGGCGCGGCACATTCTTGATTCTGCTGATCGTGCCGTCGGGGAAGACGGCCTCCAGCCCGATGACCATGTCCTCGATGCCCCCATACAGGGTGGAGAACTGGCCGATCGACCGGGTGGCGACCAGGCCGCCCATTTGCGCCAGCGGTTTGGACTGGGGTGAGTGACCGGTGGTCAGGCCCCGCGCACGCAGGGTGTCCTCCAGCAGTTGGAGCGGGACACCGCACTGTGCGGTGACCATCATGTTGACCGGGTCGACCGCAACGATCGCGGTCATAGCGGATCCGTCCAGGACGACGCTGTTCTCCACCACCGTTTCCAGGCCGCCCTCGGTCGCGGTCCGCCCGGTACGCGGCACCACGTTGATGCGGTGAGCGTTGGCGTAGGCCAGGACCGCCGAAACCTCCTGCGCCGACACGGGTGTGACGATCGCGGCCGGGATGGGGCCGTCGAAGATGTCGTGCACGGCGGTGTACTTCTTGAACCGGTCGACGCTGGCCTCGCGCAGCTCCTGCTCGTCGGTGTTGATCTTTCCCGGGCCGAGCAGGTCGGTCAGCCCGGAGATGATCTGCTCCCGGGTGACGGGGGTGACGCTGGTAGTCATGGACCTTGCTCGCTCTCCTTCGTTGGTGGGTGGGGGCGTCACCGGACGAGGTAGCCGCCGTCGACGACGAGCACGTGTCCGTTGATGTAGTCGGCGGCGCGGCCGGCGAGGAACACGGTGGCTCCCATCAGATCGGCGACGTCGCCCCAGCGGCCGGCCGGGATGTGATCGACGATTCGTTGATTGGCCTCGGGGTTGGCCCGGGTTTGCTCGGTGATCTTGGTGGTGAAGTAGCCCGGGGCCAGCGCGTTGACCTGAATGTTGTGTTTGCCCAGTTCGTCGCAGTAGGCCCTGGTGAAGCCGACGATGCCGTGTTTGGTGGCCGCGTAGGCCGGTGAGGACTGGCCGCCCAGGAAGGAGAACAACGACGCAATGTTGATGATCTTCCCGGAGCGTTGCGGGATCATGTACCTGATCGCTTCGTGGGCCAGCTCGAATGCCGCCGTCAGGTTGACTGCGATCATCGGATCCCATTCGCTCCTGTCGAAGGAACCGACCTTGTCGAGCAGGCTGATCCCGGCGGAGTTGACCAGGATGTCCACCGAACCCAAGGTTTCCGCGCATTCATCGACCACCCGCGCGCACACCCCGGGCTGGGTGATGTCGACGGTGATCTCTTCCAATCGCCGTCCCTCCGCTTCGATCAGCCGTCGTGTCGTCCCGTCGTCGGCGGCGATGCTGGGCACGAACAGGTTCGCGCCGGCCTTCGCGAGCGCCACCGCGAACGCCTGTCCCAGGCCGCTGTTGCCGCCGGTCACGACCGCGTTTTTCCCGGTCAACGAGAACAGATCCATGCTGAAGGATCCGATGTCCATCCACGCTCCTTTGTTCTGGGCCCGGCCGAAGGGGGTGGCGGCCCGGCGGGTTCCGAGGTCTTCAGGCCAGCCCCGACGGAACAGCGCGAAGTTACCAGGATGTGGCGATGTACTTGTGTTCGAGGTATTCGTCGATGCCTTCGAAGCCGCCTTCCCGGCCGATGCCGGACTGTTTGACCCCGCCGAAGGGGGCGGCGGCGTCGGAGACGAGGCCGCGGTTCAGTCCGACCATGCCGACGTCGAGACGTTCCGCGACCCGCAGGCCCCGGGCGAGGTCGGTGGTGTACACGAACCCGAGGAGCCCGTACTCGGTGGAGTTGGCGACGGCGATGGCCTCGTCGTCGTCGTGGACCGCAATGATCGGCGCGACCGGTCCGAAGACCTCGTTGACCGCCACCGGTGATTCCGGCGTGACATCTGTCAGCACCGTCGCCGGGTAAAAGAAGCCGGGCCGGTCGGGCCGGTGACCACCGATCAGTGGGGTCGCACCGGCGCTGACCGCCCGGTCGACCAGGTCGGCGATGCCCGTTGCGGCGCGTTCGCTGACCATCGGTCCGAGCCCGGTTTGCGGGTCGGTGCCCGCCCCCATCACCAGGGCACCCATCCGGGCGGCGAGGGTGTCGGCGAACTCGGCGGCCACCGATTCGTGCACGATGAACCGGTTCGCCGCCGTGCAGGCCTGCCCGCCGTTCCGCATCTTCGCCAGCATCGCGCCGTCCACCGCGGCGGTCAGGTCGGCGTCGGCCAGAACCAGGAACGGATCGTTGCCACCCAATTCCATGGACGTCGCGACGACCCGGTCCGCGGCCTGCTTGAGCAGGATCCGACCGACCGGGGTGGACCCGGTGAAGGAAATCTTCTCCCGATCGTCGGTCAATGCGGCGCTGACGACCTCCGCGGACCGCCCGCTGGTCACCACATTCACCACCCCCGGCGGCAGGCCCTGCTGCTCCATCAGCCGGACGATGAACAATGTCGTCAACGGGGTTTCCCCGGCGGGTTTGATCACGACGGTGCATCCGGCGGCGAGCGCGGGGGCGATCTTCCGGGTAGCCATCGCGGCCGGGAAATTCCAGGGCGTGACCAGCAGGCTGACCCCGATCGGCTGCCGGACCGTGAGGATCCGGTTGGTGCCGGCCGGTGCGGTGCGCAGCTCGCCGCCGATCCGGACCGCCTCCTCGGCGAACCAGCGGAAGAAGTCGGACGCGTAGTTCACCTCACCGGCGGCGTCTGCCAGGGTTTTCCCCATTTCCAGGCTCATCAGGAACCCAAGTTCCTCGCCGGCGTCCTGCATGGCCTGCCAGGTCGCCCGGAGCAGCTCGGACCGCACCCGGGGCGCGGTGGCCGACCAGGCGGGCAACGCGTCCGCCGCCGCGGCGACCGCGGCCAGCATGTCGGTCGCCGCGCCGTCCCCCACCTGGGTCAGCACTGCCCCGGTGGCCGGATCCAGCACGTCGAAGGTGCCGCCGTCCTGGGCGTCCACCCACTTACCACCGATGAACAACTGATTGCCGGCCATGGCCAGCACATCCTGGACGCGATGATCCGCCACGGATGTCACCTCTCCTGTATTGACGAAAACGGGTGGGGAGTCACGCGGATGCCGGAAGGTGCTGGTGTCACCGATCCTGAAAAACGCGACGAGGAGGCGCGCGTCGTCATCGGGCGGGCGTCCGCAGCTCGATGCCGTTGTCCAGTTCGTAGGACCGGACGGGAATCATCTCCCCCGCGCGGTACCCGAACCGCTCCCGGGCCACGTCGAAGGAGCGTTTCACCACCGAGTTGAGCGGTGTCTGTACGCCGACCGCGTCGGCCAGTTCCACCGCCAACCGGATGTCCTTGCACGCCAATGCGATCGCGAAACCCTCGTCGTAGTCGCCGGATTCCAGGATCGGCCGGAAGTCCCGTTCCAGCAGCAGGCTGTTCGCCGGACTGGCCACCAACGATCGGTGCAGCACGGATAGGTCGACCCCGGCCTTGACGCCGATGGTGAGGATCTCGGCGATGGCCACGAGCTGGTCGAACCACACCGCGTTGATCATCAGTTTCACCGCGTACCCGGCGCCGGCGCCGCCCACGTGCAGCACCCGCTCCGGTTCCCCCATGATGTGCAGCAGCGGCAACGCCTGCCGCAGGTCCGCCTCGTCACCACCGACGAAGATCTGCAGCATCCCAGTGTCCGCGCCCTTGCTCATGCCGCTGACCGGCGCGTCCAGGATCCGGATCCCCTTATCGGTGGCCGCTGCCGCCACCCGGGCCGCGACCGCCGGCACCGAGGTCGACATGTCGATCCACAGGCTGCCGGGCGTCATCGCGGCCAGCACGCCACCGCTGCCCAGCAACACCTCCTCCAGCACGGTCGGAGTGGGCAGCATGGTGATCACCACATCAGCGGTCGCCGCCACGGCCGCGGCGGACTCGGCCAGCACCGCCCCCTGCGCCTGCGCGGAGGCGGCCCGGGCGGATTCCAGGTCGTAAACGGTCAGGTCCACCCCGGCCGCCGCCAGGTTGCGGCTCATGTGACCGCCCATATTCCCCAACCCCAGAAATGAAACACGCATCTGCCAACTCCCTAGCCGGATAAAGGATTGGGGGAAAGGCGGTGGCCACGCCACTCGCCGGCCCGCTTTCCGTTGCTGCAGCGGATCGGGCCGGCCGAGTCCGCAGACCTCAGCGCTTATGATCGACGATGAGCTCCTTGAGCGGTGCCTGGCTGGTCTTGGTCAGCGTGAGGCCCGTCGTCTCCGGCGCCATGAACTGCGAGATCAACGCACCGACCACGCAGATCATCCCGCCGATCACCATGCAAGCACCAACCCCGATGCTGGTCAGCCCGACCGGCAGCAGCCAGGTACCAATCGCCGCGCCGATGCGGCTCACCGCCGAGGCAAGCCCCACCCCACTGGTCCGCACATCGGTCGGGAACACCTCGGCCGGGTACACGGCGGTCAGGTTGCCGGAGATGGCATTGAAGAATGCGTAGAACGCGAATGCCAGGACGATCACTATCGTCGGTGCGCCGGCCCAGAACCCGATCACGAACAGGGCTACGGCCATGATCCAGAACGGCCCGATCAGCATCTGCCGTCGGCCCAGCCGCTCCACCAGGAACAGGCCGACGACGGCACCGACAGCGGCCAGACCGTTGGTGGCGATGGTCCCGGCCCGGGCATCGGCCAGGTTCAGCGACTCCAAGACCGCCGGTGCGAATGTGAAGATGGCAAAATACGGCGCGACCAGACATGCCCAGAAGGTGCACACGAAAATGGTTCGCCCGCGGACACCCGGCGCGAACAGCTTCGCGAACCCGCCGCCGGGCTCAGCCTCACCAGCGAAATCTTCCCGCTCGAAGTAGGCATCCCCACCAAGATGACGGTTGATGACCTCGCGGGCCTCCTCGATCCGGCCGTTCCGCATCAACCAGCGGGGCGACTCGGGAAGGCCGACCCGCAAGGCCAGCGTCACGATCGCCGGGATGGCGCTGGTCGCCAGGATCCACCGCCAACTGACGCCAAGCCCAAGCAGCCCGTAGCCGACCAACACCGACGCCAGGAAGCCCACGTACCAGCAGACCTCCAGCAACGCCAACCGTTGCCCGCGTCCCTTGGCCGGTACGAACTCGGCAAGCATCGGCGCGCCGATCGCGTACTCGGCGCCGATCGCCAAACCCAACACCAGCCGCACCACGAATAGCTGCCATCCGGTGCCCACCACTGCCTGCAACAGCCCGGCGACCAGGAACAGCACGATGTCGAAGGTGAATAACCGGCGACGCCCGAATCGGTCGGTCAGATAACCGAAGATCGGTGCGCCGAAGAAGATGCCGATCAACGACGAGGCGCCGATCAAACCCAACCAGCCGGCGGTAATCCCCAGGTCATCGCTGATCAGGACCAGCACCACACTGATAATCCCGAGGTCGTAGCCGTCCAGACCCTCCCCGCACGCCGTCGCCAGGGTGACTCTGCGAAGAAATCCCTTGTTGTCCATCAGGCTCGCCGGAACCGGGGAATCGCCCATGACGGCCACCTTCGGTGACATTTAGCAACGCTTGACACGGCCTGCCCGCGCTGCCGCGGAGGGGCTAGCTAGACCGGCAAAGTTAGCCCCGTTGACAACCGCCCGCAACAGCTGCCGAATTGATCGGCCGTCGACAGATGAGCTTGTATCCATTGGCCGTTCATCCGGTGGCCACCAGCACGCCGGGGGCCGCGGGTGTCGTTGCCGCCGCGGTGCCTGTGTCGGGGATGGCTTGGACGAATCCGAGTGGTCCACCGTTGGACAGGTCCCAGCTGTTGTAGTGGCTGATGGTGGCCGGTGCCGAGCTGTCCCAGGGTTGACCCGTCCGTCCCGGTCAATGAGCCGGTCAGGACCAGGGAGGGGAGGACCAACGACCACCCGAGCAAGATCGTCGGCGCCGGGTTAGTCCTTGATGAGCCGTGACTTATACCGCTCGAAGAGGGGCGCCCATTGCTCTTGCGGTGTTCGGCCGACTTCCTCGATCAGAGCCAATGCTGCGACTGGTGCGTGCACGACAAGGTGCCGAGCCAGCCGCGTGCTGGAGTTACGGAACGCGTGCACGACACCGGAGGGAACGCAGATTGTGCTGCCCGCTAACGCGACAGCCCAGCTCTCCCCGAGGCGATACTCGACCTCACCCTCTAGCACGTAGAACACCTCCTCGTACTCGTCGTGCACGTGCGCGAAGGGAAAGCCGCCCCCTGGGGGTATTGCGCTCTCGAACATGCCAACCAACGTGTGCCCTTCTTCCGGCCCCGACTTCACGGTGAGCGTGTTTCGCCCGACCGACACCTCGCGGCCACTGCCAGGGGGCACTGCTACGCCACCAGTACTCATGTCCGCGCTCTCCTCGTCTGACTCCTACGGACCCCCGCGCGGAGACCGGAGATCGAACCACCGGACACGGGGATCCGCGCGGACTGGACAAGCCACACACTGGCAGGCCCTGCAATCGCAGTCGAGAAGCCTGCTGGCCGAGGGCCCTTCGACCGCAACCGCTCACCTTTCCCTGAAGCCGCCTTCAGTGCAAACGTTGCCTGACGCGGTACTAGGCGAGCGCAGCCAGCTCCGCGTCGAGTTCGGCGACCAGGGCCTCGATGTCCTTGCCCTCGTCGGCAGCACCGCCACCGGCCTCAGCGGGTTCGCCGTACGTCTCGACCAATTCGGCCGTGACGGTGCCCAATCCGATCAGGCTCGCCTCAAGCTCATCGACCGCACCCTCACCCAGGGATCCGAGCGCGCTGTCGGCCATCTGGTCGAGCGCCTGGGTGAGCTATGCGGACGGGACGATGGCCGACTGTTCCGACGCGACCTCCGCCTCCGCAACGGCAGCATCAGTGCTCTTCCCGTCGGAGTCGGCTGCTGCCTTGCTGGCGTCATCGGCGTCTGGCTCGGGATCAGCCTCGGTGATGGTCGCCGAGGCGACGAGCGCGAGCGCCCCATCCTTGGTGATCTCAGCGATCACCTGAGAAAACCAGAGCGAACGATTCTCACCCAACCTGGGCCACCGCAGCTCAGAGGCGATCTGATGGCTCATGATCGATGAGAAGGGACATCAGGGTCACGACGGACCGGATGCGACAATTCGGCCATGACCGACCCCGGCGACGACCGGCCGCCGCCGGCGTCGGGCGCGAAGACGTTCAACCAGTGGTTGGGCGGCGGGGTGCCAACTGCCGTCGCCGGAATCGTGATCGCCAAGCTCAGTGAGTACCTGAACCTGTGGTTCGTGCTGCCCGCGCTCGGCGCCGCCGCGCTGTACGGGGTGTGGAAGGCGCCGACCGTCGCGCACGGCCCGCTGATCCAACGCCTGCTCACCCCGATCCTGGTGCTGGCCTACACCGCGTTCCTGGTCGTCCTCACGGTGGTCCCCGACCTGCCGCCGGTCTGGCAGGTCACC
>Ga0207931_1000876_pt1 | contig 10506 bp, 10 predicted proteins | sample NGESurdeep092012_2_FD_184478 | JGI IMG/M metagenome (GOLD analysis project Ga0207931, IMG submission 184478) | Arctic peat soil microbial communities from Barrow, Alaska - NGEE Surface sample 415-1 deep-092012 (SPAdes) | ecosystem: Environmental > Terrestrial > Soil > Wetlands > Peat ...
CCGCCGTCCCGAGTGAACTGGGCCTCGATGACGTTCTCCTCCGGCAGCTCAAGGGCTGCGTCCGAAAGGCCGTGCCGGAAGCCGGTCAGCCGATCCTCCGAGGTGATCATCGATTCCGGCCCGGCGAGCACGGCGAACCTGCGGTAGCCCAGCGACACCAACGCCCGCGCCAGACGCCTTGCGCTGCCGGCATTGTCGATCACGATGGTGCTCACCGGCAGCAGCTGCTGGCCGATCACCGCGACGTGCCCTCCACCGACGGAATAGCCGATCAACTCATCGGCCAGGCTGTCAGCGTGACCCGGGTCGGAGGACCGGGACCCGGCCAGGATGATCGCCCTGGCTCGTTGCCGGCGCAGCGCCTCCACGTGACGGATCTCGGTCAACGGATCGGACATCGTGGAACCGATGGTGACGATCAGGTCCCGCTCGTTGGCCGCGGCCATCACCCCGGAGGCGATGGCCGCTGCGGCGGGGTCGGCGATGTCGTGCACGACGAGGCCGACCGAGGTGGTCGTCCCGCGGACGATGGCCCTGGCATTGGCGTTGGGAGAGTAGTTCAACTCGGCGGCGGCGGCCTGCACCCTGGCCCGCAGCTCGGATCCGACGGTCCGGCCGGCCGAGCCGTGCAGGGCACGCGACGCGGTGGCCAGCGAGACCCCGGCCCAGCGGGCGACCTCGGCCAGCGTGACCTGCTCGGACACGGCTCGCCTCCTCGGCCCCGGCTGAGTCGTTCATGCAGGTGATTCCCGGACCCGGCGCTCAGGGGGAGTTTATCGGCCTGGTATCGCCGGGCCGGTGCTCGCCGATCGCGCTGGTCCGGGGCGCGTCGCGGCCTTCCGTAGGATGGTCGCTCGTGCTCGTGCTTGCCCTGGACACCTCGACGCCGACCGTCACAGCGGGAGTCGTCAGCCTTCGGCAACCGCACGAGCTGGTCAGCCCCGATCCAGATCCCGACCTGACCGCTGGCCCCAACGGCTCGCTTGGCCTGGCTGCGGCGGACTCTCCCAGTCCCCGGCCGATCACCGTGCTCGCCGAACACACGGTCACCGACCCATACGCGCACGCGGAACGGCTGATGCCGCTGGCCAGGGCGGCGCTGGCCGAGAGCCAGCACCTGCTGCCAGACCTGGACGCGATCGTGGTGGGGCTCGGGCCCGGCCCGTTCACCGGGTTGCGAGTGGGCATTGCGACGGCGGCCGCACTGGGCGACGCGCTGGACATCCCGGTGCACGGTGTGCCCAGCCACGACGCGATGGCCCGCTGCGTTGGTCCGTTGGCGGACGTCCTGCTGGTGGTCACCGACGCCCGGCGCCGCGAGGTCTACCTGTCCGCCTATGGTCGTGACGGTCGCCGGCTGTTCGGACCGCTGGTTGCGCGGCCGGCCGCGGTGCCGGAGCTGCTCGCCGGGCACGGGGTTGCGCGGGCGCAGTTGGCCGGGCCAGGGGCGCCGCTGCTCGACGGCATCGTCGACCCAGCCGTCGCACGGCCGGGCGCTGCTCCGGGCGACCCGCTCAGCGGCGGCCTGGTCGAGCGCGCCGCCGTCGCACTGCTGACCGGTGCGGTGCCCGGTCCGCTCACCCCGTTGTACCTCCGCCGTCCCGACGCCACCGAACCGGGCGCCCGGCGATCGGTGCTGGGCCGATGAGCGGCCGCCGGGCAGGTGGCGGCGCCGGCTCCACGGCCGGACGCCCGGCCGGCAACTCGAGGGGATCCGCCGTCGCCCTGGAACCCCTTGACTGGTGGGACATTCCGTCCCTGGTGCAGCTGGAAGCGATGCTGTTCCCCGGTGATTCGCCGTGGAGCGCGGAGATGTTCTGGTCGGAGCTGGCCGCCGGGCACCACTACGTGGTGCACCGGGATGCGGCCGGTCTGATCGACGGCTACGCCGGGCTGATGGTCGTCGCGGACGAGGCCGAGGTGCAGACCATCGGGGTCCGGCCCGATGCCCAGGGCGGCGGGCTCGGGCGGGCGCTCCTGCGCCACCTGATGCAGGTCGCGGACCAACGCCGGGTACTGCTGGAGGTCCGCACCGACAACCTGGAAGCCCTTGCGCTGTATGCCTCGGAGGGCTTCGTCAGGCTAGGTATCCGGCGTCGCTACTACCAGCCCAGCGGCGCCGACGCCTACACGATGGCGTACCCCGGATGAGCACGCCCGGATGAGTACGCACAGCCACCGCGCGGCCCGGCTGGGCCCGGGTGCGGTCATCCTCGGGATCGAGTCCTCGTGTGACGAAACGGGCGCCGGCCTGGTCCGCATCACCGACGGCGCACCGGAATTGCTCGGCCAGGCGCTGGCCTCCAGCCAGGACGAGCACGCGCGATTCGGGGGAGTGGTACCCGAGATCGCGTCGCGAGCTCACCTGGAGGCGATGACCGCGACGGTCCGGGCCGCGTTCGCCGACGCCGGGCTGCGGCACGGCGATGTCGACGCCGTCGCCGTCACCTGTGGTCCCGGCCTGGCCGGTGCGCTGCTGGTCGGGGTGGCCGCGGCCAAGGCCTACGCGGCGGCCTGGGATGTCCCGCTGTTCGGCGTCAACCACCTCGCCGGGCACGTCGCCGCGGACACCCTGGAGCACGGGCCGTTGCCGACACCGACGCTGGCACTGCTGGTTTCGGGCGGCCACACCCAGTTGCTGCGGGTCGACGACCTGGCCGGCGCGATCACCGAGATCGGCAGCACGGTGGACGACGCGGCCGGCGAGGCCTACGACAAGGTGGCGCGACTGCTCGGCCTCGGCTACCCGGGCGGTCCGCTCATCGATCGGCTTGCCGCGCAAGGGGATCCGGCCGCGATCCGCTTTCCACGGGGGCTGACCGGCCCGCGCGATGCGCCGTACGACTTCTCGTTCTCGGGGCTGAAGACCGCAGTTGCCCGCTACGTCGAGACCCTCGAACGCGCAGGCGATCCCGTCCCGGTGGCCGATGTCTGCGCGTCCTTCCAGGAGGCGGTCGCCGACGTGCTGACCGCCAAGACCGTCCGGGCCGCGACCGATCTCGGAATCGGCACGGTGGTCGTCGCGGGCGGTGTGGCGGCCAACGGACGCTTGCGTGCCTTGGCCGAGGAGCGTTGTGCCGCAGCCGGTCTGGAGCTGAGGGTGCCCAGACCCGGGCTGTGCACGGACAACGGTGCGATGATCGCTGCGGTCGGTGCGCACGTGGCGGCCGCGGGCCGTGCCCAGTCCGGTGAATTCCTCACCGGCAACCCGGGACTTCCGGTCTCGATCGTGCACGCACCCTGACGGGCTCACCGGGCGCATCGGGTCAGCCGACCGGGTCGCGGTGCCTGGCCGGCAGGAAGGCCAGGACGGCAACGGCCGCAACACCTGTCGCGATCGCCGCGACCAACGATCCGGCGTTCAGGCCGGACATGAAGGCCTGCTGGGTGCCGTCCAGGATGTCGGCGGCCTGCGCCGGCGGTGCCTGCCCCGCGACTGCGAACCCGGCCGTCACCGATTGGCTGGCGGCCTGCACGGTATCCGCCGGGAGCCCTGTGCCGCTGAGTGTATCGATGATGTGCGAGCCGTAGATCGAACTCATCACCGACCCCACGATGGCCACCCCGAGGGTGCCGCCGATCTCCCGGGTGGTGTCGTTCACCGCGGATCCCGCGCCGGCCCGCCCGGCCGGCAGCGCACCCATGATCGCCTCGGTGGCCGGCCCCGCCGTGAACGCCAGACCGGCGGCCATCAGCGCCATCGACGCCACGATCCGGCCCCAGTATGCGGAGTCCACCGACGAACCCGCGGCCAGCACGAACCCGGCGCTCATCAGCGCCAGGCCGCCGGCGATCACCGCGGTGCTGCCGAAGCGCTTCATCACCACGATGGCCACGGGGGACAGTGCACCGGTCACTACCGCGAACGGCAGGGTGGCCACACCTGCCTCGAGAACGCCGTAGCCGCGGACGATCTGGAAGTACTGGGTGATCAGGAAGATGAACCCGAACAGCCCGAAGAACGCGGCCGCGATCGCCCCGCTGGCCGCGGAGAACCGCGGGTTGGCGAACAGCGTGACGTCGAAGAGTGGGTCCTTGCGGTGGATCTCCCACAGCACGAAGGCAGCCAACAGCGCCAGGGCACCTGCCAGGCCACCGATGGTGACCGCCGATCCCCAGCCGTTCCCTGGTGCCTCGATGATCGTCCAGATCAGCAGTCCGACCCCGGCCATCGACCCGACCGCACCGATCGGATCGAACCGGCCGGGCCGCGGGTCGCGGGATTCGGTCAGCAGGAACCGGCCGGCCAGCAGGGCGACGGCCGCAGTCGGCACGTTCACCAGGAAGACCGCGTTCCAGCCGAAGTGCTCGACGAGCAGCCCGCCGCCCACCGGGCCGAGGGCCACCGACAGCCCGCTGATGCCGGACCAGATGCCGATGGCGGTGGCCCGTTCCCGGCGGTCGGTGAAGATCGACATCAGCAGGGCGAGGGTGGCCGGGTAGATCAGCGCCGCGCCGATGCCCATCGCGGCTCGACCGGCGATCAATCCGCTCGTGCTGGTCGCGAAGGACGCGGCGACCGAGGTCAGGGCGAAGACGACCAGGCCGGCCTGCAGTATGCGGCGTCGGCCGAACCGATCACCGAGGTGGCCGGCGACCAGCAACAAGGTGGCGAAGACCAGGGTGTAGCCGTCGACGACCCACTGCAGGTCGCTGATGCCGGCCGACAGCTCGCGCCCGATGGTGGGCAGCGCGACGTTGACGATCGTGTTGTCGATGCCGACCAGTAACACGCTCAAGCACAGCGCGGCCAGCGCCCACCAGCGGTGCGTGGCGGCCGGGGTGGCCAGGTGTCGGGGTCCGGTCAGGGTCAGGTGGCCGGGCGCCTGGGAGGTGGAGGTCATCGCTGGTCCTTTCGTAGAACGGTGTTCTATAGTTATAGAACAGTGTTCTATCACAGTCCGAACCGGCTGCCAAGCCCCGGACGAAGAGGGAAGGGAGAATGCGACCATGGGCGCAACCGGTCAGCGGGGTGGGGCGACGGCCGGAGCCCAAGCAACGCCCGCACGTGCAACGCCCGCACCTGCGAAGTCCGCCCGGACCCGGCCGGTCCGGACGCCCAGCCGCGATGTCGAGGTAGCGCTGATCGACGCGGCCGAACGCGTGCTGGTTCGCGACGGACCGGAAGCCGTCACCGTGCGGGCGGTTGCCGTCGAGGCCGGCGTTGCCCCGATGGGGGTCTACAACCGTTTCGGCGGCAAGGACGGCCTCGTCGACGAACTGCTCAAGAGGGGATTCACCGGTCTACGGGACGCGTTGCTGCCCCGCGGCGAGATCGACGCCGGGGAAAGGCTTTTCGGCGCCGGTCTGCGCTACCGGGAATTCGCGCTGAACAACCGGGCGCATTACTTGGCGATGTTCGACGACGCGATCCATCAGGATGCGACCGCTCCGGAGGTGATGGTGATCGCCAGGGCCTCGTTCGACGAGCTGGTCGGTCACGTCACGTACGGCATCGGCACGGGCGCCCTGGCCGGGGGCGACCCGGATGAGGTGGCTCAGCAGATCTGGAGCACCGTGCACGGCGCCGTGCAGCTGGAGATCAAGGGGATGCTGCTGGTCCCTGACGCCGAGCAGAACTACCGGGAGTTGCTCGGCATGTTGCTGCGTGGTCTGCGGCCCTGACCCGGCACTTGCGTTCCCTGTGTCGTGTCGCAAGTCGACCCTCAGTCGGCTGCAGGTGTTCGGCAAGTGCCCTCCCGCACTCTCGTGATCGACGAGCGGCGCATTCACCCCGCTCACGATCCCGAGGAGAGTCCGGATGTCCAGGATCCTGTTCACGTCCATGCCGTTCGCCGGGCACATCCGGCCCGGGTTGCCGATCGCCAGGGAGCTGGTCGGCGCCGGGCACGAGGTGCTCTGGTACACCGGCCAGAAGTACGCCGCACTGGTCGCCGGCAGCGGTGCGACCTTCGTGCCCTACCCCGAGTCCCTCGACTTCGATGACGCCGACGTCGACGAGCGACGGCGCGCCCCCGGCCAAGCCCGGTCTGAAGGACCTGCGCAGGGACATCCAGGAGGTGTTCCTGCGGCCGGTGGCCGAGCACGTCGACGCGCTCGAAGCGGTCGTTCGCGACTTCCGGCCGGACGTGGTCGCGACCGAGCACACCTTCATCGCCGGCGCGTTGCTCGCCGAGCGGCGGCAGATCCCGCTGGTCGTCTTCGCGGTCACCCCGCTGACGCTGTCCAGCATCGACACGGCCCCGTTCGGCACGGGGTTGCCGCCGTCCAGCACGTGGCTGGGTCGGCTGCGCAACCGGGCGCTGAACGCCGCGATGCGTCAGGTGATCTTCCGTGGCGCGCAGCAGCAGGCGGCCCAGCTGCGGGATTCCCTCGGCCTGCCGCCGCTGCCCGGCTACTTCCTGGACTGGACGACGACCCTGGCCGATCGGTTCCTGGTGCCGAGCGTGCCGGAATTCGAGTACCACCGCAGCGATCTGCCGGACTCGGTCCAGTTCGTCGGCGTCTTTCTGCCCGCCGGCGCCGACGATGGGTGGACGCCGCCGTCGTGGTGGGACGAATTGGCCCAGGCCAAGTCGGCCGGCCGGTGGTGCTGGTCACCCAGGGCACCCTCGCCACCGATCCGGACAACCTGCTCCGTCCCGCGATCGCCGCGCTCGCCGACCAGGACGTGCTGGTCATCGCCACCTCCGGTGGCCCGTACCCGGACACGGTGCTACCCGAGCGCGATCGGCCGGCCACGGTCCGGATCGAACCCTTCGTGCCGTTCACCGAACTGCTGCACGCTGGTCGACGTCATGGTCACCAACGGTGGGTACGGCGGGGTGCAGATGGCCCTGCCTACGGCGTTCCGCTGGTCGGCGCCGGCACCACCGAGGACAAGATGGAGGTCAACGCCAGGGTTGCCCACTCCGGCGCCGGGGTGTCGTTGAAGGTCGATCGACCCACGTCGGCGCAGGTACTCAGCGGTGTGCGGACCGTGCTCGACGAACCCTCCTACCGCGCAAGGGCGGGGGTGCTGCAGCGGGCCTACGCCAGGTACGGCGGCGCGTGATGGGCGGCCGAGATCGTCGCCGACACCGCCCGTGCTGTCACCGGAGCCGATGCTGTGCAGGCGGTGCGCTGACCCGATCACCAACGGCGGGAGGACTGCGCCCCGTACCGTGCCGTCCCCCGTGCCGTCCCCCATGCCGTCCCCGCGCCGTACCCGGCCGCGTTGAAACGCCGGACCGGAATGTCCGTTCCGGACAATTCGTGCTGCCAACCGGTGCCCGGGCTGCCACGCTGGACGGGCTCGGAGGGGTCCGGCGCTGCGCCCCCCGATTTCGGCCGTCCCGATTCTCGTAGCGCCGACCCGCGTGATAGGACCAACCCATGCCGACGACCAGCCCGGGCTACTCGATCACCATTCGCGCCGAGGCGCCGTCCGCGATCGGCTCGACCGCCGATCTTGCGGGCGCGGTCACGGCGGCCGGGGGGTCGCTGACCGCGCTGGATGTGGTGGAGTCCAGTCCCGGGCTGATCGTGGTCGACGTGACCTGCAACGCGGTGGACGGCGCGCATGCCGACCAGGTCACCGAGTCGATCAGCGCGTTGCCAGGGGTGACCGTCCGCAAGGTCAGCGACCGGACGTTCCTGCTGCACTTGGGCGGCAAGCTCGAAGTGGTGCCGAAGGTGCCGCTCAAGCACCGCGACGACTTGTCCCGCGCCTACACCCCGGGGGTGGCGCGGGTCTGCCTGGCGATTGCCAAGAACCCGGCAGACGCACGCCGGTTGACGATCAAGCGGAACACGGTCGCAGTGGTGACGGACGGCTCCGCCGTGCTCGGGCTTGGCGACATCGGGCCGGCCGCGGCGCTCCCGGTGATGGAGGGCAAGGCCGCGCTGTTCAAGCAGTTCGCCGGGGTGGATGCCTGGCCGGTGGTGCTGGATACCCAGGACGTGGACCTGATCGTGGAGATCGTCCGCTGCATCTCGCCGCAGTACGGCGGGATCAATCTCGAGGACATCGCCGCGCCTCGCTGTTTCGAGATCGAGCGGCGGCTGCGCGCCATGCTGGACATCCCGGTGTTCCACGACGACCAGCACGGCACCGCGATCGTGGTGCTGGCCGCGTTGACCAACGCCCTGCGGGTGGTGGGCAAGAAACCGCAGGACGTCAGGGTGGTGGTGTCGGGCGTCGGCGCGGCCGGCCGGGCGATCATCCAGCTGCTGGCCCACCAGGGCTTCACCGACATCATCGGGTGCGACCGGCACGGAGCGGTGCGGCCGGACAACCCGAACCTGGACGAGTTCCGGCGCTGGATTGCCGACAACACCAACCCGCGCAGGGCACGCGGCACGCTGGCCGAGATGATCGTCGGCGCGGATGTGTTCATCGGGGTGTCCGCGCCCAACCTGCTGACCGGAGCCGACATCGCCGCCATGGCGCCGGACTCCATCGTCTTCGCGCTGGCCAACCCGGACCCGGAGGTCGATCCGTTTGCGGCCAGCAAGCACGCCGCGATCGTGGCCACCGGCCGGTCGGACTACCCCAACCAGATCAACAACGTGCTGGCGTTCCCCGGCTTCTTCCGCGGCATGCTCGACGCCGGCGCGCACGAGATCACCGACGAATGCCTGCTGGCCGCCGCCACCGCCATCGCCGACTGCGTCGCCCCGGGCGAGTTGAACGCCAACTACATCGTCCCGTCTGTGTTCGACCCCGCGGTGGCCCCCGCCGTCGCCGCCGCTGTGCGCGCGGCCGTCACTCCGCGGTGATGCACCCTCGGTCGGACTCGGGCGGCGTCCCGGCGTCGGGGCCTGCAGCGACCGCGGGCCACCGTCACGGTTGCCGTCATCGTCACAAACTGTCGGTCACAGGTGCCCAGACCGTAATTGCGCCGTCGCCCGCGACGTTTCCGGCCTACTCTGGCGTGAGGCCCGTCACACTCGACGGTCCTTGCATGTAGGAGGCTGCCATGACAGCGGGAGAGATCACTGTGGAACAGCCTGCGGGCATCGGCCGGGAGAACCCCTATTTCGACAATCCTGCCGCGCGGCGGCTCGTCGATGAGCTGCTCAAGGCCGGCGACGGCCGTACCGGCGACCACCTGTCGACGGCAATCCGGGCGATCACCTCGTCCGCCTCTTCGCTCCCGGTCGACCAGGTCGACGCCGCGATCGCCGCGATTGCCCTGCTGCTGGCGGAACGCGCACCCGAACTCCTGGACGGCGCGGCCGACGAGCCGCGGCTGCGCGCCTGGATCCAGCACGTGGACACCGAGCTCACCCCCGGGCGCCGGCTCGCTGCCAACGGTGCGTTGGTCAGGATCGAGCTCGGGCTGGACAACGAGTGGTTCGAGGGCCGCCGCGCAGACGGAACGCTGACCAGCGCGTTGCGCTCCCTGCACACCCTGCGGGACGAACTCGCCGACGCCGACGGACGCTGAGGTCAACCGCAGCTGTCTAGGATGATGCCGATCTTGACCCGTCGGGGTCGGCGATCTTCATCTACGAGATGGCGGGATGAACGATGACCTATCAGAACCAGGCTCCGGCGCGCCGGCCCGCCGGGATCACCCTGCTGGCCGTGCTGATCGTGGTCAGCGGTCTGCTCGGGTTGATCGGGTCGATCGCGGTGATCATCGGGCGCGGCAACGACGATTTCGTCCACGACACCGGCGTCGGCTCCAGCACCTTGCTGTGGGTCGGCATCGTCGGGGTGATCATTGCGGTGGTGTACCTCCTGGTGGCCCGTGGGCTCACCCGGGGCAGCGGGCTTGCCAGGGGGCTGGCGGCGCTGGTCGCCGTACTTTCCCTCGCCTCCGGGATCTACCAGACGATCATCCAGAGCGGCAGTCTGCGCTGGAGCGCGGTAGTCTCCGCCCTGCTGGCGCTGATCGTGCTGTTGCTGCTGTTCTCGCCGCGGGCGAACGCCTTCTTCGCGTCCCACTGAGTCCGATCCGTGGGGTCGATCTGCGGCCCAGCGGTTGAGACCTGGCACTCTCATGGCTAGAGTGCTAGTCGAACGGCACAGTGACGGCCCGGCACCCGCGACGACGGGCCCGATCCGCGCCGGGCACACCAAGACAACAGTGAGCAGGCGCCTGCCAAGGCCTGCCAATCCAGTCAACCCCAAGAAGGGGGAGGTCACACCGTGGCGAGCGTGAACATCCAGCCGCTCGAGGACAAGATCCTCGTCGAGGCCAATGAGGCCGAGACGACGACCGCGTCGGGCATCGTCATTCCGGACACCGCCAAGGAGAAGCCCCAGGAGGGCACTGTCCTTGCCGTCGGCCCTGGTCGTTACGACGACAACGGCAAGCGGATCCCGATCGACGTCGTCGAAGGTGACGTTGTCATCTACTCGAAGTACGGCGGCACCGAGGTCAAGTACAGCGGCAAGGAGTACCTGCTCCTGTCGGCGCGCGACGTGCTGGCCAAGGTCGCAAAGTAACTCACTGCCTAGAAAACTCGATCCGGCGAAGCCGTAATTCTGAGTCAAGTTTGACGTTTCAGGACCGGTCTTGGCGGCGTAGCGTTGATGTCGCTCGCTCCACAGCG
>Ga0207931_1000877_pt1 | contig 10500 bp, 9 predicted proteins | sample NGESurdeep092012_2_FD_184478 | JGI IMG/M metagenome (GOLD analysis project Ga0207931, IMG submission 184478) | Arctic peat soil microbial communities from Barrow, Alaska - NGEE Surface sample 415-1 deep-092012 (SPAdes) | ecosystem: Environmental > Terrestrial > Soil > Wetlands > Peat ...
TCGGAAAACCAGGTAGACGGTATTCGATCTGCGGAAAAGCATGCGTCAGGAGCAACCGCAAGCCCAAGAAGGTCAAGGCCAGTGGAATCAGGATGGTAATCAACCAGGAGAGGACTATGGAGAGGATTTTCATTGCATTGTACCTATTTTGCCTTGAAGGATGAAATTCAGAATCATGCTATTGGTGATCCACTCAATCGGTGAGCGATCGTCTGTAAAAACAACAGTATGCTGCGGGGCAGGTTGGAGATTGGCTACCGTTAGCTTCAGGGACTCGATTAACAGGTTGTTCGTGTCGGGAAGCGCCGCCAGCGTGGAAAGATTCAGGCGCAAATCCTCCACGGTGGTGGGCTGGAGCGTAGCATAGATCATCGAGTTGAAACTGTCGGGAATATCCATGACGTAAATCGAGGGAAAGATGGTCCCGAGGGTCGTCGCCAGGCCGTCGATCAGACGCCGGTCACCTGGAGAACGGCCCACATTAATAACCACCACGCCATCCGGGTTGAGATGGTCGGCAGCGATCTGGAAGAACTCCTGGGTGGTCAGGTGGGGTGGGATGTAGGGCGGACGATATGCATCTACGCAGACCAGGTCGTACTTCTGTGAGCTGGTTGTCAGCCCCCAGCGCCCATCCTGGACGATGACATTCAGATTGGGCAGATTCATGTCAAAGAATTTGCGCCCAACTTCTACGATCTTCGGGTCGATTTCGAAACCATCGATGATCACATTCGGGAACACAGCTGCAGCCTGCCGAGCGGTGGTACCCGCCGCCAAGCCGACGATGGCAATGCGGCGCACTTCCTGTGGTATGAGGTCCGGATTAAAAAACGGGCCGACCAGGAATTGCTGCCAGGGTCCGCGATAATCAAGTGTCTGCGGGTTGAACTCAGAGTGGATGCCCTGACCCTCGTTAAGGCGCAGGTAGCGGGTCCCATTGAACTCCAGCACTTGGATATAGTTATAAGCCGACTCGGTCTCGTAGATTTGGCCGTTGGTCTTTTTGATCCCGCCCCCGCCGCCAAAAATCGCTAGGGCTGTCAGCGGGAGGACCATCAGCATATAAGCGATAACGGTCCGCCGCCCGGCGCTCAGACCAAGCCCCACCAGCGCAACGATCAGCAGGATGGAACTGAAGAAAAGGAAGGTGCGGGTGGTGCCGATCAGCGGGATTAATAGTAGGGTTGGTAGAAAGGTACCGATGAACGAGCCAATGGTTGAAATGCCATAAATGGTGCCGGAAACGTTGCCAGCCTTGCCGGTATCCTGCATCATCAGCCGGATAGCGAAAGGTGAGATCATCCCCAACAGGGTCACCGGGATGGTAAAGAGTACCATCACGCCCAAGAATGCACCGACCAGCAGGCCAACCTGCAAATTGTCAAAGGCATTGGCTGCCACGCGCAGTACTGGCCCGCCAATATAGGGGACAATACCGAGGCTGAAGGCACCCCACGCAAGGATAACATACATCATCCTGGGGTGCGGCGAACGGTCCGCCCAGCGACCGCCGATGAAGTACCCGGCAGTCAGGTAAACCAGTATCAGCCCGATGATCACCGCCCAGACCGGGTTGCTGGTGCCGAAAATATTCCCCAGAAGGCGCGAGGCGCCAAACTCAGCAGCCATGGAGGTCATACCGGAAATGAAGACGGTGAAGTAAATGTATTTACGCATGGGTGAATTATACATTACCGTCTGAGAGAGTTTGGACTCACCAGGTGCTACCGTTCATATTTTGCATCCATTGAGGGTTATTATCATTGATCGGGTGGTCTCTGGTTCCCCCGCCCATCCACCGGCTAGTGAACCATAAGGAGGTAGAGGGTTGCGACGGTGGAGAACACCGCCAGGTACGGGAATATTTTATGCACAATTGAAATGGCTGTCCGGATGGGCTGGCTGAGGCTGCTCAGGCTGCCATTGTCAGCCGCACTTAGTAATCCGCCAGCCGCAACGGTAAGGATGAATATTAGCACGGTAACAGCAATGATGGTAACTGCAAGCGAGTCGATTGGTGCCGCCTGGTTATGCTGGACAATGGTCACGATCAGGAAGATGCCCGCCGCCAGGCCGATCAATTTATGGATAGTGAAGGGGAATGGACTGTACGGCTTCCCCATTTTGCTCAACCAGTAACCGGAAACAAAGATAAGTAGGAAGAGCAATCCCGTGCCAATTATGGTGGGAAAGGAAATATTCATATCTTATTTTACACTGCATCCGTGATCGGGCCCCCTTTTCCTACCCATCTGTAGGAAAAAATAAAGAGGAGTCACACCGCTCTGCCCGTTCCCCTGACGAAATAAAGTTGAATTGAGTATCTTCTACCCTAGATCTGGTAGGGCCAGGGTAAATATATATGCATGCGATTTCACTGGTGACCAATGTGGACTCGGTGTAGAATGGAATTTAGTTACCCTTGCAATTCGTAAAACATTGAATTAATTTCAAGTGAAAAAATGAAAAATTCCCCTCCCAGCATTTTCAATGATGTGATTGGTCCGGTTATGCGCGGGCCGTCCAGTTCGCATTGTGCCGCTGCAGTTCGGATTGGCAGGATCGCCCGGGATCTGATGGATGGGGAGATCAGCGACGTGCTCATCGAGTTCGATCCTCACGGCTCACTGGCGACTACTCATGAAAGTCAGGGTTCGGATATGGGGTTGTTTGGTGGTTTCCTGGGCTGGGACACCACCCATGAAAGGCTGGCAGAGTCACCGAGGGCGATTCAGGAAGCCGGGATCAGGGTCAAAATTAAGATTACCCCCATCAGCGCCAGCCATCCCAACACCTATCAATTGACGATCAGTAACTCCAGGGAAACCCACAGGATGACCGCGATCTCCACCGGTGGAGGAATTATTGAGGTGACCGGGATCGACGGCGTGAAGGTCTCGATGGCTGGTGATTATTATGAAACCATTGTCTATTCCGGCGCGGATGGGGAACAACTGCTGGCTCACCTGAAGGAGAATATCCAGGCTGATGAAATCCTACTCTTGCGCAGCGAAAGTATCTGCTTTGTAGAGATCAAATCGCATGGTTTTTTGGACCAGGATATGCTTTCCACACTGGCCTTCAGGTTGGATGTCCTCTTTATCAAACAGATCGCACCCGTGCTCCCGATCTTATCGCGGCGGGAGATCGAGATTCCCTTCATTACCTGTACCGGGATGCTGGAGTATAACCAGGATAAAAATCTCGACCTTTGGGAATTGGCCGTCCATTATGAATGTGCCAGGGGAGGCATCACTACCAAAGAAGTGATGGAAAAAATGTCCGGTATCATCGACATTATGCAGAATGCGATCCAAACTGGTTTGGCAGGCACGGAATATGCCGACCGGATCCTGGGTTATCAATCCGGCAAATTCCAAACCCAGATGGAAAACCGCCGCCTGATCGATGGAGGTGTGCTGAACCGGATCATCCTGTACACCACGGCGCTGATGGAATCAAAGAGCGCCATGGGCCTGATTGTTGCGGCACCGACAGCTGGATCCTGTGGCGGGCTGCCGGGAGCCTGTTTCGGAACGGCTGATGAAATGGATCTAGCCAGGGAAGAGCTGACACGCGCAATGCTGGCTGGGGGGCTTATTGGTGTGTTTATCGCAGCTCACGCCACTTTTGCTGCGGAGGTCGGCGGCTGTCAGGCCGAATGCGGAGCCGGATCCGGGATGGCTGCCGCTGCACTGGTCACACTGGCAGGCGGGACTGCCCATCAGGCGGTCGGTGCGGCCTCAATGGCACTCCAAAACATCCTGGGGATGATCTGTGACCCGGTTGCCAACCGTGTGGAGGTACCCTGTCTGGGTAAAAACGTGATGGCAGCCAGTAATGCCCTCGCCTGCGCCAATATGGCTCTGGCTGATTATGACCCGGTGATCCCTCTCGATGAAGTGATTCAAACCATGGACAAGGTAGGAAAGATGCTCCCCCCTGGTCTACGCTGCACTGCACTGGGAGGTCTGTCAATCACAAAGACATCGAAAGAAATCAAAAAACGACTGGCGCAATAAAAGGCTGGTAACCGTTCATCGATAAAACCAGATATGTTCGCGCCGGCTTATACAATATATGACTAAGTCGTATCTCCCCCTTCTCTCTGCCCGGCGGTTAATTAATAAAGAGGCAATCGCTCAGGCAACCCCAGCCATGTAGGTCAGGGCAACGGTTCCTGGGCCTGCGTGTGTACCAACTACGGGACTCAGCGGGCAGCACAGGGTTTCAATGGGATTCAGCCTGGTCCGGGCAGCTTCCAACACTGTAAGTGCCTCCGCTTCCGCATTGGCATGTACGCTTGCAAGGCGGACCGGGACCTGGTTGCCGATGCGCTCAATGGTCAACTCCAGGAGTCTTTCGAGGGCCTTACCCTTGGTGCGGACTTTCTCCACCGATTCGATCTGCCCGTTCCGCATTTCCAGTACCGGCTTGATATTCAGTGCTGTGCCGAGCAGTGCTTGCGCTCCACCGATCCGGCCACCACGCCGCAGATATTCAAGTGTGTCGACCACGAATAAAACGCCGCTGTGGTCCCGGGCATCCACGGCGATCCTGCGGCACGATTCCAGGTTTTCGCCTGCTTGGGCGGCCCGGGCTGCTGTGATCACCGGCCAGCCCATTGCCATAGTGGTCGTAAGCGAGTCAACAAGGGATATCTTACCGGAAGCCTCTGGCAGAGTATCACGGGCCTGCATAGCAGATTCGACCGTACCGGAAAATTTCGAGGAGATGAATATGCCCAGCACGTCGAAACCCTGATCAAGGAGTATCTGAAATGAACTTTGCATGGCCATGACCGTTACCTGTGAGGTGGTGGGCATCGCCTTGGCAGTCGATAACCGCTTGTAGAAATCGTCAGGCTGGATATCGATTCCGTCGAGGAACGTCTCGTCTTCCCAGATGATCGTCAGCGGGATAACTTTTATGGCATATTTCTTCAGCAGATCGCTGGGAATATAGGCTGTGCTATCAGTGACAATTGCTACTTTATTCATAGCTGTTCCTTGGTATGGAATTTCCAAATTTTACACAGTTTGATTATACAAGGCAATAGCCGGGATGCTGCGAGATGAACTGCTTAAAAGTGGCGCGGGCGGTCTCATAAGCCGGGCAGTGTTTGTCGAACAAGGCTCTATTATTGTTCTGGTTTAATCCGTCTAAAAATCAAGGATGAGTCCCAGGTTGAGAGTGGTTGCCATGGCTGCCTCGATTTCTGGTTAAAAGGCAGGGAAAATGCTAAAAATCCAACAGCCTAATTAAGATTGGTAAGGTTATCTGGTATAACATTCACTTTGAATATTGTAAAGATATTATTCTGGAGTTGGTCAAATAATGGAAAAACATACGATCATGATATTTTCTGGGGAAAGCGGTGCTCCCCTTTGGCGGCACTTGACGAAACCTCCTTTGACAGCTACAATTCCGCCCGCTTCCGGAATAAGCCGGAAAAACTCACAAAAGAGCGAAGGTAGCCCCGCCAAGCGGGAGCGAGAGGCGCTCGAGGAAGGTTAAGATGGAGAAAGTCGTTTTAAAAGCCACACCGCGAACCCTTACCGGTCGCCATGTGCGCGCCCTGCGCCGCACCGGGCAGCTGCCGGCGGTCATATATGGGCATAACGTGGATCCGATCAACATCTCGCTGGATGGACGCGAGGCCGGGCGTGTATTGGGCCGCACATCCTCCTCCAGCCTGGTCACGATTGATCTGGACGGCCAGCAATACCCATCCCTGGTGCGTGAAAAACAGCAGGATCATGTCAAGCGCGTCCTCATCCATGTGGATTTCCAGGTGGTTTCACTAACCGAGAAGATTCGCGCCAACGTTGGTATCGTGCTGACAGGCCTGTCGCCCGCCGTAAAGGACTTCAACGCAATGCTGATCAACGGTTTGAGCGAACTGGCGGTCGAGGCCTTCCCGCAGGACTTGCCGGAACGCATCACGGTGGATATTTCCACCCTGATCAAGATCGGGGATGGTATCCATGTACGCGATCTTATCCTCTCGGATAAGGTGGTGGTGATGGATGTCCCGGATGAAATGATCGTCCTGGCGACGGCTCCTGCCAAGGAAGAGGTAGAAGAGGTTGTCACTCCGGAAGTCGAGGCTGTCGAAGGCGCTGCTGCCGAACCCGAGGTCGTCGAGAAGGGCAAGAAGGAAGAAGAAGGCGAAGGAGAGGAAGAGAAGAAATAATCTTTACCCACATCAATACTGGAACAGGGACACGATATTCCATGTCCCTGTTTTTTTATTTCCCTCCCCTAAAAGATGGTGTATCATCATGGGGGAGGGCAGTATGGAAATACTTGACCTGAAGAAAACCCTGAAATACCTGTATGTGCCATCCGCCAAGACCTTCTCGATCGTGGATGTGCCACCCATGAACTTCATCATGATCGATGGACAGGGGAACCCGAATACATCCCCGGTATATTCAGAGGCGATACAGGCCCTATATACGGGTGCCTACACCCTGAAGTTTAAGATCAAAAAGGAACTGGGTGTGGATTACCCGGTAATGGCCTCCGAGGGACTGTGGTGGACGGACGACATGCGCGAGTTCAGTGTAAGCCGGAAGGATGACTGGAAGTGGACCATGATGATCATGCAGCCCGAGATTATCACACCCGCTTTCTTTGTCCAGGCTATTGATGAAACCTTAACAAAAAAAGGACAACCCGTCCTATCAAGGCTGCGCCTAGAAAGGTATGATGAAGGCAGGTCAGCCCAGATCCTGTATTTGGGTCCATATGCTGACGAAGGCCCAACCATCGCTCGTTTGCATCAATTCATTCGCGAGAATGGCTGTATCAACGCCGGTAAACACCATGAGATCTACCTGGGGGATCCACGTCGATCCGCGCCCGAGAAGCTTCGCACAGTGATCAGGCAGCCCATGCGCAAGGCTTGATCTTCGCATTGAATTTGACCCGGGAGGTAGCCATACCTGACCCTAGGTATCTAGTAGACCGAGTACTCCCAGGAAACTCAAGGTCATGCGTGCACTGGCTCCCCACAAGATTTCACCATCGTATGTGTGATAGGTGATCACCGGGAAAGGTAATGCCGCGCCATCCAGCGCAAAGGGACGTTCCTCCCAGTTTTGACGCTTTGCCAGCCAGAGCAATGGGATGGTAAAGACCCGCACCACCTCGGCTGGTTCAAGCCGGAAAGGGTAGGGCCACGGCATGCTCCCCACAACAGGTGTGATTCGGTAATCTGTAATGGTAATCACATCATTCATCCGTCCAAGAATGCGGATGTCAGCAGGTTTTAATCCGATCTCTTCGTCAGCTTCTCGCATGGCAGTATCTTCGGGAGTGGTTTCGTTTACTTCGCATCCCCCACCTGGGAAGGAAACCTGTCCCTTGTGGTGTTCCACTGTATCGGTGCGACGGGTGAGGACGATCTGCCATTCGTCCTGCCACCAGGCGAGCGGAATTAGCACTGCGGCACACTTCAGGCTGACGCCATCATTTACACCAGTGAAACCGCCCTCGGAGGAGATCATACCGGCCCGGTACGCGGTACGAAGTTTTTCAGCAATGAATTCTTCGGTTAAGCGAATTGTCATGGTACCCTGGACGAATTGTCCACGCTCAATTTATTTTGGTCTTTTTTAATCCTGGAGAGCGAGTAGCGTTCAACCTAACGGTCCACCATCAGCCACGCCCATGCTGTTTTGTTCAACAACCCCGCCCTGCTCCTCGAGCAGCACCCGCGCCCGCTCATCTATGCTCGGCTCAATGCGCCGGCCGAAGGTCAGGTAACCAGTATGGGCCACCATCCGGTCAGTGGGACGCAAACGGGTGGCCTCCGGCTTGTAATACCTCAGGAGCAACTCGCATACTTCCACAAAGGCGAAATGTTCGTGACGCAGGACATACAGCAGCCTCTCCACCTGGTTGACGGTAGGTACCAGGTTGCAGAAAAAACCACCCGGCTTGAGTGCTGCGCGCACCTGCGGGACGTAATCCCATGGATTGGGTAAATCCAGGAAGCAGGCGTCCATGTTTTTCTCGGTGATGCCATCCGCGATATCCCCCAGCTTGAAGTCAACCCGCTCATCCAGGCCCAGGCGCTCCAGGTTCTTGCGCGCCAGTTTTTGGAACTCAGGTCGTTTTTCATATGTGGTTACATGTCCTGTGGGGCCGACCATGTGCGCCATGGCGATGGTCATCGAACCTGAACCAGTGCCAGCCTCGATCAGGCGCTGCCCGGGACCGACACTCATTGTCATCAGGATGAAACCGATATCCTTTGGGTACATGATCTGCGTGTTCCGCTTGAGGTCCACCAGCAGGTCAGCAAGCGAGGGCTGCAGCATGAAGAACGGGCTGCCCTGGTGGCTGAATACCTGGCTTCCCCACAGTTTTCCGATCAGTTCATCATGATTGAGGATTCCCCGATGAGTGTGATAGCTCCCGCCGGGAAGCAGCGGAAAGATGAAATGCTTATGCCGCAGACCGACCAGCAGGGCCAGGTCACCGGGTTGAGCTTGGGTGGAGTTTAGATTCCAGGGCATATTCGTTCCTATGGGACATTGTATGAGCAGTCCCCATAAATCAGGGCTTCAGGTGTTTCGCACAGAAATCAGCGATGGCGTTGTAACAGCTGACGCGGTTGCCATATTTCAAAACATCGTGACCTTCATCTTCAAAGAGCAGAATTTCGATATCTTTGCCTTTTTGCTTCAGATCGGCCACAAGTTCCTGGGACTCTTTTGCCACCACGCGCGGATCATTGCGCCCCTGTATGACCAGCATCGGGCAGGCCAGGGCATCCAGGTAGGTTTTTGGCGATCGTTCGGTCAGGAACCGGCGTCCTTCGCTCGTTTCCGGGTCGCCAAGGGCGATCTTGTAATAAGGTTTCCAGGTTTCCGGAATGCGTTCGCTGAAAGTGAGCAGGTCGTAGGGACCGAACATATCGCAGGCAGCCTTCCAGAGATCCGGATCGCGGCCTGCCAGAGTCAGGGTCATGTACCCACCGTAGGAGCGCCCCACCACAGCCGCGCGCTTCACGTCCAGGCGCCTGTCTTTCGGTAAAACTTTTGTCATCGCATGGACGTGGTCGAGATGATCCTGCCCGCCCCAATCGCGATCCACCTGCTTGGTGTAGCCCAGACCATAACCGGTCGAACCGCGTACGTTCGGCACAAACACAGCGAACCCACCTAATGTCAGGAATTGGATGAGGGGCATTGAGAACCAGGAAAAATCCGGGCGTTCCTGTCCCTGCGGTCCCCCATGGATATAGTAGACCAACGGTCGTTGTCCGTTGAAACCAAGAGATTCAGCGGGAAGGTAAAGGCGAGCCGATATGCGTGTCCCATCGAACGAATTGAAGGAAGCATCTTCGCCTTTGGAGAGCAGATCTTCTGCTACCCCAAGGATCCTCTCCTCCGTGTGCATGACGATGATCTCACGGGTTTTCCCTTCAACGGTGTAGATCTGGGTGGGACTGACCGCCGTGGAGAAGGACAGGACAAAACGGTCGCCAGCCTTATCGTAGTAGAAATGGTTATTATCCAGGACGCCATCCGACAGGTCACCTTCGCCGACAATGACATGCTTCAGCGTCATGACCCGCTTATTCTCGTTATAGCTCCCCTCGTAAAGCCAGGAGCAGCCGTCAATGTTGAAACCCAGGGCATAATGTGTGCCTTGTAAATGCACAAGTCCGCCCATCTCACCAAGGCCGGTATGGACAATTCCCTCCAATTTGACCGGTTGAATCTCGCCGGGTTTGGAAAGATCAATAAGGCCAAGGCTATATTTATCTTCGAAAACCGCACTCGTGACCAGCACTCCCCTTCCATCCGGGGTCCATTCAACTGAACCCAGACCATTAAAAGGAACAACTTCTCCCACTGTACGCTGGTCGATCGGTTTACCAAGAAGGACTTTCTTATTCTCACCCTCCAGCAGGTACAGGACGGAGTCACCCATAGTATACCCATCCATGATAAATATACTCGAGTGATCCTGATTGGGACTACCCGGCCATGCCCCCCATTCGGACTCCGCTAACTTTTCCACCTTGTTGGTCAGCAGGTTGCCACGGTAGGCCTCCTGGATGGGTTTATCACGCCGTTCGGCATTGAAATAGACGATATTTTTCTCAATGTCACAATCCGTCAAATGGACCCGGTATTTTTCAAAGTAATTCTCAAAAACCGGTTCGGCGAAGCCACCTTCGCTCGGGATCAGCATCGGTTGATAATTCTCATCTCCATCGTGGTCGAGCATTACCAGGATCTTATCGAGGAGGGGGAAGACAAAAAAGGAGCGCCCGCCGATCAATTCCGGGTTCTGCATGGCGATATCGGATGGCAGCAGGGGTTCCGGGACCGAGCCACCATAATACATCGCATAAAGGTTCAGCCTCCCGGAAAGGTTGCTGATGAAATAGATCCGATCGCCAGCGATCTGAGGCGAAAGGTGCAGCCGGGCGGAGAGCAGAGATTCTATTCGAGGTTTCATCGGATTGTCCTT
>Ga0207931_1000878_pt1 | contig 10487 bp, 8 predicted proteins | sample NGESurdeep092012_2_FD_184478 | JGI IMG/M metagenome (GOLD analysis project Ga0207931, IMG submission 184478) | Arctic peat soil microbial communities from Barrow, Alaska - NGEE Surface sample 415-1 deep-092012 (SPAdes) | ecosystem: Environmental > Terrestrial > Soil > Wetlands > Peat ...
ATGACGCGCGCGAGCCAGTCGGTCTCGATGCCGTAGTCCTCGCCGGACTGCATCACGACGGTGCCGTAGCCGAAGTCGTGCGCTCGGCGCGCGCAGGCGAGGATCTCATCCTCACCCATGCGGTAGCGCTCGACGCCGCGGTTCGGTGCGCGGATGCCGCAGTAGGTGCATTCGCGCACGCAGTAGTTGGAGATCTCGATCAGGCCGCGGAGGTGCACGCCGTCGCCGACGAAGCGGCGACGCGTGTCGTCCGCGGCCCGCCACAGGTCGTCGAGCCGCGCCGGGTCGTCCTCGCGCAGCCACGCGAGGACCTCGGCGCGGCTCAGGCCGAGCTTGGGGCTGTGCGCTGTGGTGGGCTCGCCGTCCGCGTCGGCGCCGCGGATTCGACCGTGCACCGTCGGCGACTTGCCATTCATGTTCTGGTCGCCCCGGCTCACAGGTCGTCGACCGGGCCGTCGCCGACGAGCTCCGCGAGGGCGGCCGCCGGCGCCGGCGGCGCGGCCGCCCTGATGGGCGCCGCGGCGCGCGCCTCGCGCACCGCCTCGAGCGCCGCCGGGAACGGCTGTAAGGCGCGCTCGAAGATGCCGAGACTATAGGCGATGATCAGGCCGTAGTTGCTGATCGGCACGCCGGCCCGCTTGCAGCGCAAGATGCGCGATAGCATTGCCCGCCGGTTGGCGGTGCACGCGCCGCAGTGGATGACCAGGGCGTAGCCGCTTGGGTCATCAGGGAAGTCGTGCCCTTGCACGTGCTCGAACTCGAGCTTGCCGCCGACGTATTGCGTGAGCCAACGCGGGATCTTGACACGGCCGATGTCCTCGCCGATGGGGTGGTGGCTGCAGTGCTCGGCGATGAGGATGCGGTCGCCCGACTTGAGTCGGTCGACCGCGAGCGTGCCCTCGACCTGCGCGACGAGGTCGCCCTTGAAGCGCGCGAAGAGGATCGAGAACGAGGTCATCGGCACCGCCGGCGGCGTGTCGGCGGCGACTTTGAGAAAGGCTTGTGAGTCGGTGACCACGAGCCGCGGCGGCCGGTCGAGGCGCGCCAGCGCCGTCTTGAGCTCGCGTTCCTTGACCACGAGCGCCATCGCGTCCGAGTCCATGAGGTCGCGGATGGCCTGGACCTGCGGCAGGATCAGCCGGCCGCGCGGCGCCTCCTTGTCGATCGGCACGACGAGCACGGCGAGCTCGCCGGGGCCGACGAGATCGCCGAGGATGGTCGGGTTGTCGACGAAATCCGGCGGAGCCGCCTCGAGCAACGCCTCGCGGAAGTCGAGGATGCCGCGTCCCTCGCTCGCCGCTGTGAGCACCGGCGCGATCTTGAAGTCGATGAGCCGCGGCACAGGCGTGAGCGCGCCGGCGAGGTCGATCTTGTTGAAGACGACGACGACCGGCACGTGACGTGACGTGAGCTCGTCGATGATCTGGTCCTCGAACTCTCCCCACACGCCGGCCTCGGTGACGATGACGCCGAGGTCGGTGCGTTCGAAGACCTGCATCGTACGCTTGGCGCGCAGCTCGCCGAGGGCGCCAACGTCGTCGATGCCGGCGGTGTCGATGAAGAGCACAGGGCCGAGCGGCAGCAGCTCCATCGGCTTCTCGACCGGGTCGGTGGTGGTGCCGGCGTGGTCGGAGACGATCGACACGTCCTGGCGCGTGATCGCATTGAGCAGGCTCGACTTGCCGACGTTGCGGCGGCCGAAGAGGCCGATGTGCAGGCGCAAGCCGCGCGGCGTGTCGGTCAGGCCCATGGCCTGCTCTCGCTCACGCTACTCCTCCGTGCCGCGGCCGGGTAGTTGCGGCGATCCGAGGCGACAGACGGCTTCGGCGCTGAGCAGTTCGTCGAACTGCTCAGCGCTCAAGACGCCTTCGGCGACGGCCGTGTCGCGCACGGAGCGCCCGCTGTCGCGCGCCCTGCGGACGACCTCGCAGGCGGCGTCGTAGCCGATCTCCGGCACGAGTGCCGTGGCGACGGCGCTCGAGGCCTCGACGTGGGCGCGGCAGCGCTCCTCGTCGGCCTCGATGCCCTCGACGCAGTGGCGGCGCAGCGTCTCGCAACCGCGCGCGAGGAACGCCAGGCTGTCCAGCAGGCAGGCGGCGATCAGCGGTAGGAAGGAGTTGAGCTCGAGACTGCCGGCCGCGGCGGCGACGGCGATCGTCGAGTCGTGACCCATCACGAGCATCGCCACCTGGCTCACGGCCTCGGGGATGACCGGGTTGACCTTGCCGGGCATGATCGACGATCCGGCCTGCCGCTTCGGCAGCCGGATCTCGCCGAGCCCTGCCTCGGGACCCGACGAGAGCAGGCGAAGGTCGGAGCAGATCTTGAGCAGCGAGACGGCGCAGGCCTTGAGGATGCCGGAGACCTCGACGAACACGTCGGCGTTCTGCGTCGCCTCGGTGAGGTTCTCGGCGCGCGCGAAGCCGATGCCCGTGAGCTCGCGCAGCTCGTCGACGACGCGGAAGATGTACTGGCGCGGCGCGGCGAAACCGGTGCCGATCGCCGTGCCGCCGAGGTTGACGACGCGCAGCCGTTCCTCGCATTTGTAGATGCGCCAACGGTCGCGGCTGAGCGCCTCGGCGTAGGCTCCCATCTCGCGTCCGAGCGTCGTCAACACCGCGTCCTGATACTGCGTGCGACCGACCTTGACGACGTGGGCGAACTCCTTCTCCTTGGCCTGGAAGGCCTCCTGAAGCGCGAGCACCTGAGCCTCGAGGTCGTGCAGCAGGCCGATCGCGGCGAGCCGCAGGGCCGTGGGGAAGGTGTCGTTGGTGGACTGGTGCAGGTTGATGTCGTCGAGGGGCGAGACGCGCGCGTAGGCGCCGTGCGGCTCGCCGAGGATCTCCAGGGCGCGATTGGCGAGCACCTCGTTGACGTTCATGTTGGCGCTTGTGCCGGCGCCGCCCTGCAGGCGGTCGACGACGATGTGCTCGCTGAGCCGGCCCTCGGCGAGCTCGCCGCAGGCGCGCTCGATCGCTTCAGCCTTGGCGTCGTCGCCCTGCCAGGCGCCGAGGCCGCGGTTCGTGCGCGCGCAGGCGAGCTTGACGGTGCCGAAGGCGCGGATCAGCTCCTCGTGGATCGGGTGCCCGCTCAGCTGGAAGTTCTCCAGCGCTTGCTGCGTGTGCACTCCGTGCAGCGCCTCGACGGGCACGGCGACCTCGCCGATCAGGTCGTGCTCGATGCGGTACTCTTGTGTCATCGCGGGTCAGTCTCCTGGTGGTCGAACACCATCGTCTGCACGGCGACGGCGTTCTTCAGCCGCTCGGTCACGTGCACGCCGATGATCATGTGCTTGCTCTGCATCGTACGTCGTTTCGTCTCAATCGTCGCCGGCCGACGCGAACGTTACACGAGGACGTCGCGTTCGCCGCCGCGCACTTTGGCAAGCATGTCCTCCGTCGCCCGGCGTTCGCTCTCGCCCATTCCGCCGATCTTGTCGGCGATCAGGCGTTCGCCGGCCTTGCGGGTCTTGCCGGAGCCGTAGTCGAGCAGGTACTCGAGGAAGGTCGAGAGCGCGTTGGGATCGCAATGATGTTTGATCTCGCCGGGCTTGGCGAGGTCCATGAAATCCATGCCGGTGCGGCCCAGGCGGTAACATGCTGTGCAAAATGACGGGATGTAGCCCATCTCGGCGACGTCGCGGATGACCTCGTCGAGCCCACGGTGGTCGCCCAGCTGGAACTGGGCCATCTCGAACTCCTCTGCCGACGCGTAGCCACCGGGGTTGGTGCGGCTGCCGGCGGAGATCTGCGAGACGCCGAGCGCGAAAGTCTCGCGACGGATGTTCGGCGTCTCGCGCGTCGACATGATGATGCCCGTGTAGGGCACTGCCAGCCGCAGGATGGCGACGATCTTGCGGAAGTCGACATCCGCGACCGCGAACGGCGGGTGCGCGGCGACATCGGAACCCACTGCCGGCTCGAGACGCGGCACGCTGATCGTGTGCGGTCCCACGCCGAAGGCGCCTTCGAGATAGCGGATGTGCTGCAGCAGGGCGAGGATCTCGAAGCGCCAATCGAAGAGTCCGAAGAGCACGCCGATGCCGACATCGTCGATGCCGGCCTGCATGGCGCGATCCATCGCCGAGACGCGCCAGTCGTAATCACGCTTCTTGCCGCCGAGGTGCATCATCTTGTAGGTACCCCGGTGGTAGGTCTCCTGGAAGAGCTGGTAGGTGCCGATGCCGGTCGCCTTGAGCTCCTTGAACTCGTCCACTTCGAGCGGCGCGACGTTCACGTTGACGCGACGGATCTCGCCGTTGTTCTTCTTGACGCTGTAGATCGTCTTGACCGACTCGAGGACGTAGGAGAAGCCCTCGTTGGGGTAGGCCTCGCCGGCGACGAGCAGGATGCGTTTGTGACCCTGGTCGACGAGGATCTCGACCTCGCGGGCGATCTCCTCCTGGGTGAGGGCGCGCCGCTTGAGCTCGCGGTTGCGCGCCCGAAAGGCGCAGTACAGGCAGTCGTTGTCGCAGAGGTTGGAGATGTAGAGCGGTGCGAAGAGGACGAGGCGCGAGCCGTAGATGCTCTCCTTGACGGCTCGCGCCGTCGCGAACAGCTCACCGAGCAGCTCGGGGTCGCTGATCGCCGCGAGCACGGCGACATCGGCCATCTCGAGGCCTTTCGCCGCCTGCGCTTTGGCGAGCACCTCACGCACGCGGCCGGCGTCCCTGGTGGTCGCCTCGGCGAGCGCCTCGACGATCGGCTCGTCGCGGATCGCCGCTCCTGCCGGGCTGGTCATGCACTGCCTCCCACCGTCGCGCCGGCCGCCGCCGTGTTCGGCAACGGCTGCGGGATCTCGAACGTGAACTCGGCCCACTCGCCGTACCTGGAGTCGGCCTTGATGCGGCCCCCGTGGAGCTGGATGATGCGCCACGCGTTGTAGAGGCCCAGACCGGTTCCTCCACGTCCCGCATGGGCCGGGGTCGTCAGGCGCGAGAACTTGCGGAAGAGCTGCGAGCGGTCGGTGGGCCTGAACCCTTGCCCCTCGTTCCAGATCGCGACCCTCAGCTTGTTGCCGACCATCGCCACCGTGAGCCGAACGGTGCCGTCCTCGCGGCCGTATTTGATGGCGTTGCCGAGCAGGTTGACGAGGACGATCTTCAGGAGAGCCGGGTCGCAGTCCGCCACCAGCCGCAGCGGGTCGGGAATGTCGACCGCCAGCTGCATCCTGCGTTCGTCGATGCGGTCGCGCACGACGTCGAGGGCCGGCTCGACGACCTCATCGACGAAGAGCACGTTAGGAACCGCCGTGAGATGGAGCTCGCCGCCCTCGACCCGGGCGAGATCGAGATACTCGGCGACGAGATCGAGGAGGTACTCACCCTTCTCGATCAGGCGGACCAGTTTGTCGCTCTGCTGCTGCTCCAGCGACCCGAGATAGCCCTCGACTAGGAGCTTGGCGTCGGTGACCATAGAGGCGACGGGGTTCTTGAGCTCGTGGCTGACGAAGCCGAGCATCTCCATGTAGGCAAAGTTGGCAGCCTCGAGCTGCTCGATGCGCCACGCCTTCTCGACGGCCTGACTGAGACGCTCCGAGATCGACATCTCGAGCTCGACATGGCGCGCCGTGTAGACGTTGCGCTGGCGCGAGCTGCGGAAGAGGAAGCCGACGACCCGGCCCTCGACGATCAACGGGCACGTGAGGCTCGAGCGCACGCCTTCGCGCACGAGGAGCTTGGTGGATCGGCTACCGGGATGCTCCTCGAGATAGCGCTCGAGGTCGTCGATGATGCGCGGCGTGCCGGCCTTGAGCACGCGCTCCAGAGAGCTGTCACGCAGGTCCTCGGCGTAACCCTTGCCGAGGAGGATCGGCTCGTAGCTGGCGCGCGCATATTGCGAGACGATGCGGCGACCGTTCTCCTCGACGAACGACAACCCTATGCGGTCGAACGGGAAGATCGTGCCGGTGCGCTCGAAGAGGAAGTCGATGACGTCCGTCAGCGAGCGCTTGGCCGCGATCTGCTGGTTGACCGTCGACAGGATGTGGCGTTCGTCTTCGGCGAGCGGCGCGAACGCCTGACTCTCCCGGAACGGGTCGAAGTAACGGAGGGCCGGAACTGGCTTTCGGTTGACCATAGCCTCTCTCGTACGACGCGCCGCAAGACTGCGGCGCGTCGTGTGTATCTACCGAAGTCTACTCGATGTACTTGCCGCGCGCCGTGTAGGTCGTGTGCAGCAGCTCGTGGCTCTTGTGACCACAGGGACCGTCGGTGAGGAACTCGGCGTAGGTCGTCAACACGGCCGGGTTCTCGTGCGACTTGCGCACCGCGTAGGCGGCGTCCTCCGAGTAGATCGCCCGTGCGCGTGCCGCGCGTATCTCGGGCGTCGTCGGAATGGGCTGTCCACCGCCGCCCAGGCAGCCTCCGGGGCAGGCCATGAACTCGATGAAGTGGCACTCACTGAACTTGCCGCCGGCCTTGATGTCCTCCATGACCTTGCGGGCGTTGGCGGTGCCGTGAGCCACGGCGACCTTGAGCGTGGCGCCGTTGAGCCAGTCCCAGTTGGGCACGAGGTGCGCCACGATCTCGGGCACCGGCCCGATCTTGGGCACCGTGATCTCTGCGTACTTGACGCCCTCGAAGCCGCGCACCGGGATGATGTCGCCGTGGTCGTAGATGCTCTCGACCTTCTCGCCGGTCACCATCTCGATCACGGTGCGCAACGCCGCTTCCATCACGCCGCCGGTGGCGCCGAAAATGACACCCGAGCCCGTGGCGGTGCCGAACGGATCGTCGAAATCGCTCTTGGGAAGGCTCGGCAAGTCGAGACCCGCCTCCTTGAACATCTTCGCCAGCTCACGCGTGGTGAGGCCGAAGTCGACGTCCTTGTAGCCGGAGTCGTGCATCTCCGGCCGGTTGCACTCGAACTTCTTCGCCGAGCAGGGCATCAGCGCCACGCTGACGATCTTCGCCGGATCGAGCCCGAGCTTGTCGGCGTAGTAGGTCTTGATGAGCGCGCCGAACATCTGCTGGGGACTCTTGGCCGACGAGGCGTTGGGGATGTACTCGGGATAGAAATGCTCGAGGAACTTGACCCAGCCCGGCGAGCAGCTCGTGAACTGGGGCAGCGCGACCGACGCGTCCTTCTCGACGAGCGCCTTGTAGAGTCGCAGGATCAGCTCGGTCCCCTCTTCAATGATCGTCAGGTCGGCACTGAAGTTGGTGTCGAATACCCGGTCGAAGCCGGTTCGCCGCAAGGCGGTGTTCATCTCGAAGGTCACGGCGGTGCCCGGTTCAAGGCCGAAACACTCTCCCATCGCCGAACGCGGCGCCGGAGCCGTCTGGATGACGACGTGCCTGTCGGGATCGTCGATCGCCGCCCAGACGGCGTCGGTCTCGTCCTTGGCGTGAAGCGCGCCGGTGGGGCAGCGGTTGATGCACTGCCCGCAGTTGATGCAGACCACGTCGTTGAGCGGCTTGTCGAGGAAGGTGGCGATCTCGGTCTGGCTCGACCGGTTCACGGCCTCGAGCACGCCGACCTCCTGCAGGTCGATGCAGGTCCGCACGCAGCGACGGCACTTGATGCATTTGTTGTTGTCGCGCACGACCGAGTAACTGGAGTCATCGACGGTCGCCACCGGCGATTCGGGGTGGCCGAAGCGGAAGTGGGTGATGCCGTGCTCCTCGGCCAGGGACTGCAGTTCGCAATTGCCATTGCGCACGCAGCTGTAGCACTCGCCGTAGTGCTCGCTGAGCAGCAGGTCGAGCACGTGACGGCGCGCCAGGCGCACGCGGTGGCTGTGCGTGTCGATCTTCATCTGGTTGGTCACCGGATAGGCGCACGCAGGCTGGAGCAGTCGCTGGCCCTCCACCTCGACGACGCAGATGCGGCAGAGGCCGGCCATGTCGAGGTCGGGGTGGTTGCACAGGGTGGGAATGTGGACGCCGACGCTCTCGGCGGCCTGCAGGATCGTCATGCCGAAGGGGACCTGCGCTTCGGTGCCGTCGATGACGACGGTCACAGTGGCGCCGATCGCCTCCGGGCTGGTGGTCGTCACGACGCGCCGGGCCTGCTGCGAGAGCGGGGCGCGGTGCATGCGTTCCATGGTATCGGTCATCTCACTACCTCGCTCACGCGCTCTGGCGGTTCGTGACCTCGCCGGCGAAGCCGTCGAGGATGGTCAGGAAGGCGCTCGAACTGGTCTGTCCCAGGCCGCACTTGGAGGCTACGGACATGGTGGCGCCAAGCGCCTTCAGGTCGGCCAGGTACTCCGGGCTGCAGGCGCCCTTCTTGAGCAGCTCGACGCCCTCCAGGAGCTTGGAGTTGCCGAGACGGCAGGGCGTGCACTGACCGCACGACTCCTCGACGAAGAACTCGAGGAAGTTCTCGGCCACGTCGAGCATGTCGCGCTGTGGTCCGATCACGATGATCGACCCGCCGGTCGGGATGTCCTCGAAGGCGAGGCGGCGGCTGAAGTCGGCGGCCGGCACGCACACGCCCGAAGCGCCGCCGATCTGCACGGCCTTCGCGTCTTCACCGCCGACCTCCTTGAGCAGATCGGCAACGGCGATTCCCCAGGGGAACTCGTACACGCCCGGCCGGGCGCAGTCACCCGAGATGCTGAAAAGCTTGAAGCCGGTCGACTTGTCCGTGCCGAAGCCCTTGAACCAGTCGACCCCCTTGGCGAAGATGCAAGCCACCGAGGCCAAGGTCTCGACGTTGTTGACGACCGTAGGGTGGTCGAGGAAGCCGGCGACGGCCGGGAACGGCGGGCGGTTCCGCGGCTCGCCACGGAAGCCCTCGAGCGACTCGATCAAGGCCGTCTCCTCGCCGCAGACGTACGCTCCGGCGCCGTTGGCGACGACGATGTCGAAGTCGAAACCGTCGATCCCCATGACGTTCTTGCCGAGCATGCCCGTCTCACGTCGCCTGCGGATCACGTCGTTCAGGTGCGAGCGCAGGCAGCTGTACTCGGCCCGCAGGTACACGATGCCCATGGAGGCGCCGATGGCGCGGCCGCCGATGGTCATTCCCTCGAAGACAAGATCGGCGTGATCCTTGAGGATCGCGCGGTCCTTGAAGGTCCCCGGCTCGCCTTCGTCGGCGTTGCAGATGACGTACTTGAGCTCGCTCTTCTCGGCGGCGCAGAAGTTCCACTTCATGCCGGTCGGAAAGCCGGCGCCGCCGCGGCCTTTCAGGCCCGAGGCGGAAACGGTGTCGATGATGTCGCCGCGCGACATGGTGAGGGCTGCCTTGAGGCCTGCGCCGGCGTCGATCGACGCATAGGTCAACGCGTTGCCGTGAGTCTCGAGCGCTGCTTGAGCCCCGCCGGCGCGAACGTCGGCGAGGACCTGCTCGACCCGATCGGGGGTCACCTGCGTGAACATCCGGTCGTCGACGAGCAAGGCCGGCCCTTGATCGCACATGCCCAGACAACTCGTCCATTCGAGCGTGAACATACCGTCGGACGTGGTTTGGCCGAAGTCGATGCCGAGCTCGGCGCGCAGCGCGTCGGCTACTGCCTGTTTGCCGGCGAAGTCGCATGACAGCGTGCCGCACAGGCGCACAACGTGTGTGCCCTCAGCGGCGCCGTGCAGGAACGCGTAGAACGTGGCGACGCTGTAGACCTCGACCGGATGCACGTCGATCAGGTCGGCCACGATCTGCATGGTCTCGGAGTCGATCTGGTGAAGGGAGCGCTTCACGTCGGCCAGGATCGGGACGAGCGAGGTACGCTCGCGTCCGTGCCTGTCGACGATGGCGACGATCTCGTCGCGTGTGGTGGGATCCATGGTCTGCATGCCGACCACCTACTGACCGAGGAGTTCGTTGACTTGAGCCACCAGCACCTTGGGCTCGACCGGCTTGGGCTGGAACTTCTCGACCGGGACCATCTCGTCGTCACGGTCGATCTGCAGGCCCGTCGCAGCGTTGACGCTGGTCAGCATGATGATTGGCTGGACGAAGCCCTCCTTGCGCAGCTCGCGCGCCATGGTGAGCCCGTCGTCCGGCTCCTCCATCATCACGTCGAGGATGATCAGGTCGGGCGCGTCGCCGGCGATCATCTTCATGCCGTCGTTCCGGTTGGCTGCGGTGCAGACCGCGTGGCCCTCCTTCTCGAGCACCAGTTTGCAGGCCTCGAGGATGTCCGGGTCGTCATCCACAACGAGGATCTTGGCCACCTGACTCTCCCTTGCTCGATTACACGTGTTGGGTTGACGATTCTGGCGCGCGACATGGTGCGGAAGCGCGCTGGCCGGGGGGATCTTGATGCGTACCAGGCTCGTCTCTGCGCCGATCCCACATTCCCCAACGATGCCACTGTTCATTGTTTCACAAGGCTTCTCGGCCTGCCACCGTCGGTGCGGCCGCGCCTCCGGTCAGGCGTCGCCGCTGGACATCGTGTACAAGCAGAGCATCTCCCGCATTCCCGCTGTCCGAAATCTTGTACGGGTGACTTTTTGCTCTGCTACAGTTGGCGCGGCACACAGCAGGACTCCGTGGAGGTTCTTTGATGACGAATGAAGACAAGAAGAAACTGATCGC
>Ga0207931_1000881_pt1 | contig 10466 bp, 7 predicted proteins | sample NGESurdeep092012_2_FD_184478 | JGI IMG/M metagenome (GOLD analysis project Ga0207931, IMG submission 184478) | Arctic peat soil microbial communities from Barrow, Alaska - NGEE Surface sample 415-1 deep-092012 (SPAdes) | ecosystem: Environmental > Terrestrial > Soil > Wetlands > Peat ...
ATATGCCAACGGGGCGAATGCTGCCTACATCTACCTGCGCGGGGAGTTCTGGCAGGTGGCCGCCGGGCTGGACGAGAAGATCGCCGATATGGAGAAAGCCGGTTTCCTGGGCGATAACCTCTTCGGTACGGAATACTCCCTGCGCATCTTCACCCATCTTGGGGCGGGTGCATACATCTGTGGAGAGGAAACGGCCCTACTGGAATCGATCGAAGGCAAACGCGGCATGCCGCGCATCCGCCCGCCCTTCCCGGCGGTCTATGGCTTGTATGGCAAGCCGACCGTAGTCAATAATGTCGAGACACTGACGAATGTACCGCTTATCGTTGAAAAGGGTGCTGAATGGTTCAAGTCCCTGGGAACGGCTGACAGTGCGGGAGTTAAGATCTTCTCGCTTTCCGGGCATGTCAATAAACCGGGTAATTATGAACTGCCCTTCGGCACCACTTACCGCGAACTCATCTATACGTACGGCGGGGGTATCACCGACGGCCGCCCGGTCAAAGCCCTCATGTCGGCAGGTGCTTCATCGGCAATGATCGTGGCGGATGATAAGGCCCTGGATACCCCCATGGACTATGCCTCCGTCCGGGGGCTGGGTGCGGACCTGGGGTCGGCGTCCGTGATCGTGATCAATGACAGCGTCGACCTGGACTGGGTCATCAACAAGACCATCCATTTCTTCAAGCACGAATCCTGCGGCAAATGCACTCCCTGCCGGGAAGGGTGCTACTGGATGATGAATGTGATCGAAAGCATCGAGCGCGGCGAAGAGGTAAAGAAAAATACTGAGCTCCTGCACAGTGTTGCCAGGGAGATGCAGAATAAATGCCTGTGTCCGTTGGGCGAATTCGCCACCATGGCGGTGACCACCGCAATTGAACGTTTCCCGGCCGACTTCAAACCCTCCGAAAATGGAGGCATGCATGGCTAAAATGGTATCTCTGACAATTGACGGCCGGCAGGTCTCCGTTCCCCAGGGAACCCTGATCGTGAACGCGGCGAAAAGTATCGGTATTGATATCCCGGTCTTTTGCTATCATCCCAAGATGGAACCGGTCGGGATGTGCCGCCAGTGCATGGTCGAGGTCGGACGCCCGGTCATCGATCGGGCCACCGGTCAGGCCGTGATGGAAGGTGACCGGCCCAAGATCGGTTTAGGCCCAAAACTTGAAACTGCCTGCACCACCCCGGTCTCCGATGGCATGCTGGTGTTGAGCCAGTCCGAGAAAGCCAAAGCCTCCCAGAAGGAAAACCTTGAGTTCCTGCTGACCTCCCATCCGCTGGACTGCCCGGTGTGTGACAAGGGAGGCGAGTGCCCCCTGCAGAACCTGACCATGGCACATGCTTCCCCGCAGAGCCGTTACATTTTTGATGAAAAGCACCATGCGGAGAAACATTTCCAGCTGGGTGATCTTATCTGGCTGGATCGCGAGCGCTGCATCCAATGCGCCCGCTGCATTCGATTCCAGGACGAGATCGCCGGGGAGCCGGTGCTGGCCTTTTACCAGCGCGGCCGTAACACGGACATCATCACCAACTCCGAACCCGGTTTCGATTCGATATTCTCCGGCAACACCACCGATATCTGCCCGGTTGGGGCATTGACCACGGCGGATTTCCGCTTTGGGGCCCGACCCTGGGAGATGAAAACCGCAGCCTCCATCTGTGGGCAGTGCCCCGTGGGTTGCAATATCACCTTCAACACGCGCCGTGAGGCCAAGTCGGATGGCAGGGTTGCCATCAAGCGTGTCATGCCGCGGCAGAATGAAGCGGTCAATGAGATCTGGATGTGCGACAAGGGGCGTTTCGCCTATCACTTCACAGAGAGCACTGACCGGCTGGTTTCACCGCAGCTCAGGAAGAATGGCAAACTGGAAGCGGCCTCATGGAAAGAGGCGCTGGAAGAAGTGGGCAGGAAATTCCGGGGGGAGGAAGTCATCGTTCTGGCTGGCGGTCGATTAAGCAATGAGGACCTGTTCAACCTTAAACGGCTGGCGGATGGGCTTGGCGGCCATGCCCTTTTCCATACAACCATGGGCGGCGGTGAATTGACCGTTCAGGTTGGAGTGGGACAGGGTACCAACTTTGCTGATATGGGCAAGGGTACGACCATCCTGGTGGCTGCCTCGGACCTGTATAACGAGGCTCCGCTCTGGTTCCTGCGCATCCAGCAGGCCGCCAAGCACGGTGCCACGCTTGTTGTGGTCAACCCGCGCGAGACCAGGCTTGAGAAATATGCGACCCACGTCGTCCGCTATGTATACGGCGATGAGGCGGAGGCCATTGGCGGTTTGCTGAAATCCGGCCCAGGCAAGGTGGTTGCGGATGCGATCGCCTCTGCTGAAAACCTGGTTGTCCTGTATGGCAGCGAGGGCCTGGGTCTGGAAGGTTCGTCCGCACTGGCGACTGCCTGTGCCAGCCTTTTGGTAAATACGAAGCATGTTGGCAGGGCGAACAACGGACTGATCGGCGTTTGGCCGCACGCCAATGACCAGGCTGCCTGGGAACTCGGATTTGAGGCTGAAGCCAACCTTGCCAAAATGTTGAAAGGCAAGGTCGTTTATATTGCGGCTGCAGATCCAGCTGGTGATGATCCCGACCTGGCTGCGGCCTTGAAGGAAGCCAAATTCATTGTTGTCCAGGAACTCTTCCTGACCGAAACAGCCAGACTGGCTGACGTGGTCCTCCCTGCGCAGGCGTATACCGAACGCGATGGATCTTTCACTTCGGGCGAACGCCGCGTGCAGCGCTTCTACCCGGCGCTCCCGCCGCGTGGGGAGAGCAGGGCTGATTTTGCCATCACGGCTGCACTTGCCAATGAACTCGGCATTGAACTGGAGGGCGGATCGGCTGCGCGGGTGATGGACAGACTCGCGGCATCCACTAAGGCATTTGAGATGATGTCCTTCCGCAGGCTGGCTGAAGTGACCGAACAGTGGCCCCTTGTCGGCCGGGGTGAGCTCTACTATGGTGGAACAACGTATGAAAACAAACAGGGCTTGGGCGTGCAGCTGGTGCCAGGGACCACCACCCCAAGCGCTTCACCCTCAGGTGGGAGCTTACTCCGCCCGGATGAGGAGCAGTGGCTGGCGGTACCGGTGACACGTCTTTACGATCGTGGCATCACTGTTCGCACTTCCGAGTTGCTCCGTCAACGCATCGATGGGGCGATTATCCTTTTGAACCCGGAGATGGCGAAAACCCTGGAGGTCGAAGCCGGTGGACAGGTTGAATTGAACGGGAACAGACTCGAGGCCCGCCTGGATGCGAGCGTTCCAGCTTCGGTGGTACTTGTGCCGCGCAGTATGGGGATTCCCATCCATACCCCGGTCGCAGCGAAGTTGAAGAAAGTGTAGGGAAGGTCACGGATGACTTTATTTCATGTGATAGAGTGGCTGATCAAAGGCTTTGTTTGGGCACTGGTGCTGTTGGGTGGTTTTGCCTATCTGACGCTCTACGAGCGCCGGGCACTGGCCCGCATCCAATCGCGCATCGGACCGAACCGTGCCGGACCCTTTGGCCTGCTCCAGCCCATTGCCGACGCGGTGAAATTGATTTTTAAAGAGGAACTGACACCGGCCAACGCGGACAAGTTGATCTTCCTGCTTGCCCCGGTCATTACCGTGGTTCCCGCGGTGATCATCACGGCGGTTGTGCCATGGGGACCGAGTCTGGATATTTTTGGCTATCACCTGACTCTATATATAGCTGATATTAATGTGGGCGTGTTGTATATCATGTCCATCGCTTCGATCGCGGTCTACGGGATCGTGCTGGCGGGCTGGTCATCGAACAACAAATATGCCATGATGGGTGGCCTGCGCTCCTCAGCGCAAATGATCAGTTATGAACTTGCCCTGGGATTGTCCTTCGTCTCCGCCATCCTGCTGGCCGGTTCGATGCGTATGCTGGATATTGTCAACATGCAGAAGCCAATCTGGTTTGTGCTGCTCCAACCGGTGGGGACGGGTATCTTCCTGATCGCCACGCTGGCGGAGGTCAACCGTGCCCCGTTCGATATGCCGGAAGCAGAACAGGAACTGACTGCCGGTTACCATACCGAATACTCTGGCATGAAGTTTGCCCTACTGTTCATGGCTGAATATACGAAGATGATCGCCATCAGTGCCATCGGCGCGACGTTGTTCTTCGGCGGTTACCTGGGCCCGTTCGTGGATAAATTCCCCTGGCTGGGGCCGTTTTACATTTTTATCAAGATCATCCTCCTGCTCTTTGGAATGATCTGGGTGCGAGCAACCTTCCCGCGCATCCGCTACGATCGGTTGATGGCCTTCGGTTGGAAGGTGCTCCTGCCACTCTCCCTGGCAGTGGTCTTCATCACGGCGGTGGGGATCATCCTGGCTCAACATTATACAAACTCGTTGTGGATGGGGATCATCCCGGTGGCATCCTTATTGGTGGCTGGATTTGCGGTGACGATGCTCGAACGCGAGTTGAGGAGAAAAGATTATGCGCGTCGTTGAGCCGTTTGTGGAAATGGCGCGTGGTCTCTGGACGACGCTCCGCATGATGTTTGACCGGCCGGTAACGGTCCAGTACCCGGAGCAGAAGAAACCGGTCATGCCGCGCTTCCGCGGGCGGCACGTACTGAAACGCTATGAAAATGGTCTTGAAAAATGCATCGGCTGCGCACTTTGTGCAGCAGCCTGTCCAGCAGACGCCATATTTGTCGAGTCTTCTGAGAATACGGACGAAGTACGTTACTCACCTGGCGACCGTTACGCCAGCACGTACGAGATCAATATGCTGCGTTGCATCTTTTGCGGCTTCTGCGAAGATGCCTGTCCAACCGAAGCGATCGTCCTGGGCGACCAGTACGAACTGTCCTTCACCGACCGGCACCAGGCTGTTTACCCAAAGGAAATGCTGATTGAACCTGTCCCGGAAAATGGTCAGCCCACCCCGCAGATAACGAAAGCTGGCGAGTTTACCCGTTCTGTGCCTGCCATGAAAGATCCGCAGGATTAAGGTAGCTATGAACTTGACCCTCATCCTTTTTATTGTCCTGGCCGTGGTGGCAGTTGCGGCGGCCATTGGCCTGCTGGTCAGTCGCAACACGGTCTACGCGGCACTGTTCCTCGTGCTGAACTACGCTTCGGTGGCGGTGTTCTACCTGCTGCTGGGTGCGCCGTTCATCGCCCTGGTGCAGGTGACGGTCTACGCCGGAGCGATCATGGTGCTGTTCCTGTTTGTCATCATGCTGCTCGGGGCGGAAAAACTCCCCAAGGCAAAGGTGCTGCCCTGGCAGCGTCCTGTGGCGATCGGGCTGGCCGTTTTACTCCTGGCAGAGGCAGTTTTCCTGCTCTTCCGGCGATTGACTACCATTTCAACGCCCCTGGCCAACCCGGCCGCATCGGTCAATAGCACTGAGGCGCTGCGGACCCTGGGCATGGCCTTGTTCAACCAGTATCTGCTGCCCTTTGAAGTGACCTCGATCCTGCTGTTGGTGGCGATGGTCGGTGTCATCGTCCTGACTAAAAAAGAGAAAGGAGAACAGGGGTAATGGCGGACACAATACCTCTCTCCTATTACCTGGCAATTTCAGTGGTGCTGTTCACCATGGGCGCACTCGGTGTGCTGATCAGGCGCAACCCGCTGATCGTCTTCATGTCGGTTGAGTTGATGCTGAACTCGGCGAATTTGGCTTTTGTGGCCTTTGCCCGATCCTTCAATGCACTAACCGGTCAGATCTTCGTTTTCTTTGTGATGACGGTGGCGGCTGCTGAAGTAGCCGTTGGTCTGGCATTGATCGTGATCATCTTCCGCAACAAGCACAGCATCGACGTTGACCTGATGAACAACCTGAAAGGATAAGGCAAAATGGCATCTTCCGGGTTGTTCTCCCTGGTTCCCCTGATCATCCTCCTGCCGGTCCTTGGATTGCTGATCAATCTTATTTTCGGTGGGCGGATGAGCGAAAAGGCGATCGGCACGGTTGCCAGCAGCGCCTCGGGTCTTGCCTTCGTCGTCTCCGCGGTACTGGGTTATTCGCTTTGGGCCGGCAGTGGTACGGCGGTGGTCGTCCCCTTCGCGGACTGGATCCACATCGGTGACCTGAATGTGGCCTGGAACTTCCGGGTGGATACGCTCTCGGTGCTGATGATGCTGGTCGTCTCCGGCGTGGGCAGCCTCATTCATATTTATGCCATCGGCTATATGCACGAAGATGTGCGCTTCAAGAATGACCCTGGCCGCTACCGCCGCTTCTTTGTCTTCCTGAACCTGTTCATCGCCATGATGATGATCCTGGTCAGCGGCGACAGTTACCTGATGCTGTTTGTCGGCTGGGAGGGGGTGGGCCTGTGCTCCTTCCTGCTGATTGGTTTCTGGTACGAAATGGATACGCTGGGAAGGCCTTCGTGGGCCAACTCGAATGCGGCCAAAAAAGCGATGATCGCCAACCGGATCGGTGATTTTGGTTTCCTGATGGCAGCCTTTAGCATGTTCTGGTGGTTCAAGGACCTCTCATTCGAAGGTGTCTTCACCCAGGCAGCGCAGGTCGCCTCGATCACCCCGAGCGCCATCCTGTTCATCACCCTTTTCCTGCTCATTGGCGTGGCGGGAAAGTCAGCCCAGCTACCCCTGTATGTCTGGCTTCCGGATGCCATGGCGGGTCCGACCCCGGTCTCGGCATTGATCCATGCCGCCACCATGGTGACCGCCGGCGTTTACCTGGTGGCGCGTTCCGCGCCTCTCTATACCCTGGTGCCCCAGGCGCAGAACACGGTGGCGCTGGTGGGTGGCATCACCGCCCTGTTTGCGGCGACAATCGCCGTCGGGCAATATGACATCAAAAAAGTCCTGGCCTACTCAACCATCAGCCAGTTGGGCTTCATGGTTGCAGCGGTCGGAATGGGGGCTTTTGTGGCGGGTATGTTCCACCTGGTCACCCACGCTTTCTTCAAGGCGCTCCTGTTCCTCTCCGCTGGCTCGGTCATCCTTGGCATGGAGCGGGGGCACCACCACCTGGCTCACCACAAGAGCGCTGAAGAACAAGCGGGGGAGCATGATGAAGTGTTCGATCCCGGCGATATGCGCAACATGGGCGGCCTGCGCAAGCAGATGCCCGTGACTTTCTGGGTATACCTGATCGGCGCGCTGGCGCTGGCTGGGATCGTCCCACTGGCCGGCTTTTGGTCCAAGGATGAGATCCTGGCGGACGCCTACCTGAAATTCCCGGCAGTCTTCTGGATGCTGCTGGTGGCTGCTTTCTTTACCGCCTTCTACATGGGACGCCAGGTCTGGATGGTCTTTTTTGGCCAGCCCCGGCACGATGCTGCCGCTCAGGCCGAGGAAAGCAAGCCGGTCATCACCGTCCCGTTGATGATCCTGGCCACGCTGGCGGTGTTGGGCGGCGTGCTTAACCTGCCGGGGCTGCATGGTCTGACGAACTGGCTGGGTCATACCATCGCAGGGGTCGAGGCGGGACCGTTCAACTTCCTGGTAGCCGGTCTCTCCACGCTGCTGGCATTGATCGCGATCGGCCTCTCCTGGCTGTTGTACGGGCGGCATCCGCTGGCCGTGGGCCAGAAAGATCCTCTGAAGAAATTACTCGGGCCAGTCTTCACCGTCTTTGAACGCAAGTACTGGGTGGATGAGTTTTACTGGGCTGTTTTTGTCAACCGCTATGTTGACATTGCCCGCTTCCTGGCGAACGTGATCGACGGCCGCTTCTGGCACGACTTTGTCCACGACAAAGTCATCGCCGGGAGCTATAACTGGATCTCCCACACAGTGTTGGACCTGCGGGTGGACCGCCAGTTCATCGATGCCATCGGCAACGGGCTTGGAGCGTTGACCAAGCGCATTTCTGCCGGCCTGCGCCGTATGCAGAATGGTTTCGTACGCAGTTATGCACTGGCAGTGCTGGCCGGTGTGGTCATTATTCTTGGCTATCTGATCTTGAAATAAAGAGGACGGAAGAATATGAACTTCTTGTTAAACCCCCTCATCCTGGTAACCTTTTTTCCGCTGGTGGGCGTGCTGGCCCTGCTTTTCATCCCGGCGGATAAAAAGAATGCCCTGCGCTGGACAGCCCTGATCGCATCGCTGGCAACCTTTGGCCTGTCTATTTGGATGTTGACCCAGTTTAAAGCCTCCAATCCGGACCTGCAACTGGGTTTCAGTCTTCCCTGGATCCAGGTTGCGGGCTGGAATATCACTTTTGCCATGGGCGTGGATGGCTTGAGCATCCTGCTGGTGCTGTTGACCACCTTCCTCAGCCCGATCTCCATCCTGTCCACCTGGACGGCGGTCGAGGAGCGGGTCAAGGATTTCATGATCTTCTTCCTGCTGCTGGAAGTGGGCATGCTGGGCGTCTTTCTGGCCCAGGACCTGTTCCTGTTCTACATCTTCTGGGAATTCACCCTGGTGCCCATGTATTTCCTGATCGGCATCTGGGGCGGTCCGCGCCGCATCTACGCAGCGATCAAGTTCTTCCTGTACACCATGGCTGGCTCCATCCTGATGCTGCTGGCCATCCTGTGGCTGGGTATCTACCAGCAGACCTTCTCCGTTCCGGAACTGATCGCCAAGGGAGGCATCCCGGGCAATGTCCAGATGTGGTTGTTCCTGGCCTTTGCCGCGGCTTTTGCCATCAAGGTCCCGATGTGGCCGCTGCACTCATGGCTGCCGGATGCCCATGTGGAAGCCCCCACGGCCGGGTCGGTGATCCTGGCAGGTGTCCTGCTGAAAATGGGAACCTACGGTTTCCTTCGTTTCAACCTGTTCCTCTTCCCGGAAGCTGCGGTCAAGGCTGCCCCGTGGGTGGCACTGCTGGCGGTGATCGGGATCATCTACGGTGCGGCGGTTTCCTACGCCCAGAAGGACATCAAGAAGCTGGTCGCCTACTCCTCGGTCAGCCACCTGGGCTTCGTCATGCTGGGTCTCTTTGCCCTCAACGCGCAGGGTATCGAAGGCGGCATCCTGCAAATGATCAACCACGGCCTGAGCACGGGTGCGTTGTTCCTCCTGGTCGGGATGGTCTACGAGCAAACCCACACGCGCGAGTTCAACGTCTATGGCGGCCTGTGGAAGCTTATGCCCGTCTATGGTGCGTTCATGTTGATCGTTTCCCTCTCCTCAATGGGATTGCCCGGCTTGAACGGTTTTGTCGGTGAGTTCACGATCCTGCTTGGCGCCTATGGCTCCTGGGCCATTGGCTCACCATGGTTTGCGGGTGTGGCGGCTCTGGGTGTCATCATGTCTGCCATTTACATCCTGTATATGTTCCAGAAGATATTCCTCGGTCCGGAAGGCTCGATCGTGGAAGAAGTAAAGAAGCACGGGCACGCGCTGCGCGATCTGAACTGGCGCGAAATTGTCACCGTTGTCCCGCTGCTGGTCATGATCTTCTGGATCGGCCTGTACCCGAAACCGTTCTTTGCCTTGATGGCTCCCGCAGTGGATAAGTTGGTTGCCATCTTCCAGACAGTTGCTCATTAAAGTTGGGATGTCCTGCTCGATGCAACATCCGGAGCATTTATGACGATATCTGATCTCTATATCATTCTTCCGACCATACTCCTCGTCGCCTGGGCCTGTGTGCTCCTGCTGGTGGACCTTTTCATCCCGAAGGGACGCAAAGGCTGGACGGCACTGCTGGCGGCTGTAGGGTTGGCAGGTGCGATGGGCATCACCCTGGCACAGGCCGGACAGTCCACGACCGGTTTTAACGGGATGGTCACCCTGGACGGCTTCTCCAGTTTCCTGAACAGCCTGTTCCTGGGGAGCGGGCTGCTGGGCATCGCCATTGCTTATGGCTATCTCAAGCGCATGGGCATTGAACGCGGCGAGTATTATGTGCTGCTGCTGTTCAGCACCAGCGGCATGCTGCTGATGGCCCAGGCCTCCGACCTGATCGTGGTCTTCCTGGCGCTGGAACTGCTCTCCATCCCTCTGTATGTACTGGCGGCTTTTGCCCGCCCGCGCATAGAGTCGGAAGAGGCTGGAATCAAGTACTTCCTGCTGGGCGCTTTCGCCACCGGTTTCGTGGTCTACGGCATCACCCTGATCTATGGGGCCACCGGCAACACCTCCCTCGCCGGGATTGCTTCGGTCATCAATCTCTCAGGTTCCTTCGGCGGAGTTTATTCTCCCCTCTTGATGACCGTCGGAGCCGCCCTCATCCTGGTTGGTTTTGGGTTCAAGGTCGCAGCCGTCCCGTTCCACATGTGGACGCCGGATGTCTACCAGGGGGCACCCACATCCGTGACCGGCTTCATGGCAGTCGGTGCCAAGGCCGCCGGATTTGCTGCCCTGCTGCGCATCTTTGTCACTGCCCTACCATCCCTGAGTGCGGACCTGGTGCCCGTGTTGTGGGGGCTGGCCGCGCTGACCATGTTTGCGGGAAATATCATCGCCATCGCCCAGACCAACATCAAGCGTATGCTGGCCTACTCCAGCATTGCCCATGCCGGGTATATTTTGATGGCTTTTGTTAC
>Ga0207931_1000885_pt1 | contig 10394 bp, 7 predicted proteins | sample NGESurdeep092012_2_FD_184478 | JGI IMG/M metagenome (GOLD analysis project Ga0207931, IMG submission 184478) | Arctic peat soil microbial communities from Barrow, Alaska - NGEE Surface sample 415-1 deep-092012 (SPAdes) | ecosystem: Environmental > Terrestrial > Soil > Wetlands > Peat ...
CGGCGTCAGCGGCGCCTACAGCTGGAAGTACAAGCCCGCCAAGAGGGGCGCCTACCGCATGCGGGCCACGGTCGCCCAGAACGCCGCGCACACGGCCGCCGCGACGCCGTGGCGCAAGTTCAAGGTGAAGTAGCCGGCACGGGAGAACGCCTCGAGGTTGCGCTCGCGGGCGTTCTGATTGAGGTTGCCGTGCAGGTCGACGGCGGGGATCCCGGCCGCAGTGAGCTGCTTGGCGAGCTTCTTGGCCTGATGTTTGGTCCGGGTGAACAGCAGGCGACGCCCGACGCCGGAGGCCAGGTGCTGCACGACGGCGCGCTTGGTCTCGGCGCCGTCCACGGTGAAGACATGGTGCGTCATCGCCGCTATCGGCGACTCGACGGAGTCCACCGAGTGCGTGGTGGGCTTTCTCAGGAACCGCTGCACGATCTGGTCCACCCCGTTGTCGAGGGTCGCGGAGAAGAGCAGCCGCCGCCCGCGCGCCGGCGTCGCGGCGAGCCGCCGCCGCACGCCGGGCAGGAAGCCGAGATCGGCCATGTGGTCAGCCTCGTCGAGGACGGTGATCTCGATGTCGTCGAGGGTCAGCAGCTTCTGACCGAGCAGGTCCTCGAGGCGCCCTGACCGGGGCCACCCTAGCTCCGCATGCCGACCAGCCGGACGACCATCGGCAGGGCGAAGGCCAGGGTCTTTCCCGAGCTGGTACGGCCACGGCCGAGCATGTCGCGCCCGGCGAGGGTGTCCGGCAGCGTCGGCGCCTGGATTGGGAAGGGTTCGGTGATGCCACGTCCGGCGAGCGAACGGACGAGGAGCTCGGGCACGCCGAGGGAAGAGAAGTTGGACACGTGACGGTCGCCTTACCGGCGGTGGAATGGTCGGCGCTCGCGGCGGCGACGCGGGCGTGGCCCGCCGGTGCTCCACGACGTAGGATGCGCAGGATGCACGCTCTTCACCGGCTAGTGTGCCCTATGGCAGCGGATCGTGCTGCGCCGTGCGTCACAGCGCCGTCGGAAGCGACCCGGAGGCCCGCTCCTGACCACTCCGGGGCGCACGTCCCCGCCACCGGCCGGGTGCCCCCCGGCGCGCCCTGCACCCCACGGATCGATTCGACCGGGCGCGGACCGTGGGGTTCAAGTCCTTTCCCCGAGATGCCGATTCGACTGGTACCGGTACCACGACGAGTTGGCAGCACCTGCATCGGAGGTCCCTGTGTCGCGCACCATGACGGTGCTGGCGCTCGCGCGGAGCACGGGCGGCTACTACCACGGTGAGCTCCTCTCCGGACTGATCCGCGAGGTCACCGCCGCCGGTGGCCAGGTCGTCGTGGCGAACACGGTGGACCCGGGTACCCAGAACGTCGACACCTTCGGCGCCTCGCAGTTCTCCCTCCCGGTCGCGTGGGACGAGGTGGACGGCGTCGTGGCGGTCGCGCTCGCGACCACCGGTCCGTACCTGGACCGCCTGCGTGCGCTCGGCAAGCCGGTCGTCCTCGCCAGCCATCACGTGGACGGGTTCGACGCACCGGTCGCCATGCCGGACAACCACGGCGGAGTGCGTGCCGGCGTGGAGCACCTCATCGCGCACGGCCACACCCGCATCGGGTTCGTCGGCACCATGAGCCAGTACGACTACCGCGAGCGCTACGCGGCGTATCGCGAGGTCATGGCCGACCACGGCCTGTCCGCCGGGGAGGACCTCTTCTTCCCGGCGACGAACTACGCGGAGTCGGGCGGCGCCGACGCAGGGCGCGCGGTAGTCGCCGCGACCGAGCGCCCGACGGCGCTCATGGTCGCGTCCGACCAGAACGCCCTCGGAGTGATCCAGGAGCTCACCGCCGCCGGCCTGTCGGTGCCCAACGACATCGCCGTCATGGGTTTCGACAACGTCGAGCAGGGCATTTCCACCACGCCCACGCTGTCGAGCGTGTGCCAGCGGTTCGACGAGGTCGGCGCCCTCGCCGGACGGCTGGTCATGGCGTGCATTCGCGGTGACGAGGTGCGTCCGGGGAAGTACACGGCCGAGGCCGTCGTCGTCTTCCCGCGCGGCTCGTGCGGCTGCCGGAACGACCCGTTCGGCGATCCCGGCAAGCCGTCCGAGCGCAGCACCGGCATCGCCGTGGCCCCCGAGGAGCTCGGCCGAATGCTGCACACGCTGTTCGACGGCCGCGACAGCGGTGCCCTCGACGCCGATGCGGTCGGCGTCATCACCAGCGAGGTCGAACGCCTGCTCCTCGAGCCGGAGGAGGTCACGCCCGACCGGCTGCGGTGCCTCGTTCGCACCCTGCAGCAGATGACCTCCCGCGAGGAGACCCTGCAGGGACTCGCGACGGCCCTCACCGAGTACGTTCAACGCCTGGTGTGCACAGGCTCGGTCAGCGGCGCGCCGACCGCCATCCGGCTCGCGGCGATGCTGTGGCAGATGCAGACCTCACGAGCCGTCCAGCAGTCCCACCGCCTGGAGTCCTCCGTCCTTGAGCAGTCCGACGTCGCCGCGGCACTGCTGCGCGCCGACGCCAGCGCAGCACGTGGCCTGCTCTGGATGGCGGACACGCACGTGCGTGCCGGCATGCTTGCCCTGTGGGAGGGTCCCCCGAGCGAGGGCCGACTGCGCATCGCCGGTGTGTACGACTCCACCGGTCTGCTCGACTGCACCCTCGGCGAGGAGGCCGACATCCGACACTTCCCGCCGAGGGACATGCTCGGCCTGGCGCGCACCTCCGAGGGCGAGGTCTGCCTGGTCCTGCCGGTGCGGACCGGCGAGCGCGACTGGGGTGTGCTGGCCATGCTCGGCGTGATCAACACGACCTCCACCCGTGAGGTCTACCACAACTGGACCAGCCTGCTGTGCGCCGCCTTCGAGGGTGAGGAGCTCGAGGAGGCGGTGCGGGCGAGCGAGGAGCGGCTCGCCTACGCGGCCCGGGCCTCGAACGACGGCCAGTGGGAGCTCGACCTCAGCACCCGGACGCTGTACCTCTCGGCGCGGTGCAGCGACCTGCTGAACCTCCCGCCCGACGCCGAGCCCGACGTCGAGACGTGGATCGCAGCGGTGCACCCCGAGGACGTCGAGGCGGTGCGCGCGACCATGGAGGAGGCGGCCGCACGGTGCGACGTCCCCGTGCAGGTCGAGTACCGCGTCCTCACCGCCGACGGCAGCTTCCGCTGGGTGCTCAGCCGTAGCCTGGGTGTCGGTACGGCGGATGGGTCGGTGGTGCGGCTGATCGGGTCGTTGTCGGACATCCACCCGCGCAAGGAGCTCGAGGAGCAGCTGCGTCAGGCCGCGCTGTACGACACCGTGACCGGGCTGCCGAACCGACGGCTGTTCCTTGACCGCCTGACGTGGGCCGTCGAGCAGTCCCAGCGGGGTTCCGGCGCACGGTTCGCCGTGGTCTTCCTGGACCTGGACAGCTTCAAGCTGATCAACGACTCCCTGGGTCACCTCATGGGCGACGAGCTGCTCCGGACGGTCGGCGCACGCCTGCGCAGCGACCTGCGCTCGGTGGACACCGCGGCACGGTTCGGTGGGGACGAGTTCGCCGTGCTGCTCTTCGACCTGAAGCACGAGGCGGTGCTCTCGATCGTGGAGCGCATCCAGGAGCGCGTCGCGGCGCCGGTCGTGCTCGCCGGCCACGAGGTGTCGGTTACGGCCAGCGTGGGCATCGCCACGTCCGAGACCGGCTACACCGAGGCCGAGGACGTGCTGCGCGACGCGGACATCGCGATGTACCAGGCCAAGGACGCGGAGCGCGGGACCGCGAGCGTCTTCGACCCCGCCATGCACATCCGCGCGACCGGGCGCCTGCAGGCGCAGTCCGAGCTGCGCACCGCACTGATCGAGGAGCAGTTCGTCGTCCACTACCAACCGGTGGTCTCCCTCGACGGGTCGGCCCTGGCCCAGTTCGAGGCGCTCGTCCGGTGGGAGCACCCGGAGCGGGGCATCCTGCTGCCCGGCGACTTCCTGCCGGTGATGGCGGAGACCGGCACCATCGTGACCCTCGGGCAGTGGATCATCGACTCCGTCTGCGCGCAGGTCGCCGCGTGGCGTACGGACTACGACGGCCCGGTCGCGGTCTCGGTGAACCTCTCCCACCGGGAGTTCTGGTCCGAGCAGCTGCTGCTCACGGTGACCCAGTCCCTGTCGCGGCACCACGTGCCGTCGCGGTGCCTCATCCTGGAGATCACCGAGTCGGTGATCATGGCCGACCCCGAGGCTGCCCGGCAGGTCATGGCCGACCTGTACGCGAGCGGTGTGCGCCTGTACATCAACGACTTCGGCACCGGCCAGTCCTCGCTGCACGCCCTGCGTGCGTTCCCGGTCGACGCCCTCAAGATCGACCAGTCCTTCGTCCAGGAGCTCGACGTGGACGTCCAGACGACCGAGCTGGTACGGATCATCGTGACCATGGGGCGCATCCTCGGCATCGATGTCGTCGCGGAGGGCGTGGAGACCGCCGCTCAGGCCGACCAGCTGCGCACCATGGGATGCGGCGCCGCCCAGGGCTGGCTCTACGCCAAGGCCCTGCCCGGGACCGAGGCCGGGGCGATGCTCGGAGAGCGCCTGGCGGAGCGGATCGAGGCCCCAACGCGGGAGGTCTGAGCCCCCGGGCTCATCCGTCCGGACGCAGCAGGTCCACCGAACGGACGCATGGCGTCACCCATCTGGAGCAGTCCGGACGCCGCTCGATGGTGCCTCGAGACCCGGACAGACCGGACGAAAGTCCGTGGACGACCCGGGCAAGCCGACCCAATGGCGTGAATGTTGGCCAAGTCTCCCGCCTGTCACGACCGATGACCACTCGCGGTCGCACTGTACGGTCGCTGTTCTCAGGGATCGCGACGACGTCCCCGAAGGCGCTTCCAATCGCTCCTGCGACGGAAGGGTCGAGCTCGTCGGGCACGACGCCGCGCACGTCGTAGGCCTTGATCAGTGAGGACAGGTCAGCAGAAGTGGGCACATGGCTACGTCTGACGATCCAGCCGCGCTACACCGATCTTGCTGTCCGCCATGCCGTAGAAGACGTATCGCACCCCGTCGACCTCCTCGATCGCGGTGGGGAAGACCACGTTGGGCACGATCCCGGAGGTCTCGGCCTCCGTCTCCGGAGCCAAGATGGGTTCGGTGGTACGCGCCAGCACCTTCGACGGGTCCACTGCGTCCAGGATCATCGCTCCCGCGGCGTAGTTGACGCGCTCTTGCTGGTGATTCCACCCGCGACCCTTCGTCAATGAGCCCTTCGTGCCGTGATGCACGAGGAGCCATCCCTCCTCAACCCGGATGGGGGCCGGCCCTGCGCCGATCTTGAGTGCCTCGAAGTCGTACTCCGGCAGCGCCACCAGCGTGCTGGAGCGCTGGAAGACGAGGTTGTTGATGTCGGCCTGGACATCTTCCACCGGGACGTAGGAGATCCAGATCCCGAGCCTTTCATCAGTGATGCCGGCAGGGAGGTGCACTCCTTCGCCGTCGCGGACCCAACTGAGGTCCCACATCGGGCGGTGCAGCATGGCGAACGAAGGAACGCCGTCGGGCCCTGACACGGGCTCCGGGAAGAACACCACGTCCTTGTTCGGAAAGAGATTCAGGTCAAGGTCGAGCTCCGGCTGGTAGACGAAGTGCAGCGGACCAAGTCGGCGCCAGTCACGCAGGTTCGCCGACACCGCCAGCGCAGGCCTCGGTCCCATCGGGCCGTAGGCCACATAGGACATGACGTGAAGACCCAGGGCCTCGATCCATATCACCCGCGGATCCTCGGTACCGGCCGAGCCGGCGCCACGCTCCCATCCGGCGTCGGGTGCCAGCACGACGCCCTCGCGTTCCACGCCGACGGGGACACCGTCGTCCAGGACGACCCTGGCCAGTCCGACCCGAGAGACGTTGCCCGCGGCGACCAGTCGGGGCAGCAGGTACAACTCACCGTCGGGCGTGCGTCCGCTCCCCGGATTCAGTACTCCCTCTGCCTCGAGCTCGTTGCCGACCTCTGGGGTCATGACCACGCCTAGGCGGGTCAGTTTGTAGGGTACGAAGACAGCGGTGGGCAAGGGACTAGCCCTTCACTCCGGTGGATGCGTGGGTCTGTGTGAAATACCTCTGGAACACGACGAACAACACGACTGCCGGCAAGGCGAGCGCGACGGAACCGGCCAGGATGGACCCCATGGGGTTGGCGTGGCCCGCCAGGCCAGTCTGGGTGAAGTTGGCGACCGCCACCGCGAGCGGCTCCATGCTCTGCTTCTTCGTTATCAGGAAGGGCCACAGGAACTCGTTCCAGGGGCCGATGAACGTCACGAGCGCCGCCGTGAGAATAGCGGGACGCACCAGCGGCACCGCGATCGACCGCAGAATACGGAACTCGCCCGCGCCGTCGATTCTGGCGGCATCGAACATCTCGCGCGGGACCTGAAGGAAGAACTGGCGGAAGATCAGTACCGCAACGGAGTTGATGGCGAACGGCAGGATCATTCCCTCGTAGGTGTCGCCGAGTCCGAAATTGCGGACCAGCATCACGTACAGGGGGATCATGAGGAGCTGGAACGGCACGGCCTGAAGGAGCAGTACCACCGCGAAGAGCAAACCCCGACCACGGAAATGCAGTGTGGCCAACGCGTAGCCGGCCAGCACGCCGAAGAAGATGGTGCAGACCACCACGGCGCCGGTGAAGATCGCCGAGTTGAGCAACGATTGACCGAGGTTGATCGCACTGTTGATCTGGCTGAAGTTCGAGAGCGTCAGGTTCGACAGCCACGGGATGGCGCCGGACAGGGACGGGTTCCGCCTTGCCTGCAGCGCACCGACGACCATGTAGTAGAAGGGGAAGAGAAAAACGAGTGCGCCGAGCATCAGGAGGGTCATCGTCAGTATGCGGCGCCAACGCGGCATGCGCTGAGTGTCGGACGTGTTCATTCTCTCTCCGTGACCTTGCGGCTGGCGTAGGCGATGAGCAGCACGCCGATCACCAGCAGCACGCCGATCGCGGAGGCGACGTCCGGAGTGCCTTGCTCAATGCCTTTTTGGTAGAGCAGGAAGACGGGCGTCGTGGTGGCCCCGTTCGGTCCACCGCCACTGGTCATGAGGTAGGGCTCCGTGAAGAGGTTCGCGCCGGTGATGATGGCGAGCAGCACAACCAGGGTCGTTGCCGGGCGCACTGCCGGGATGGTGACCGTGCGATACGACTGCCAGCGGCTCGCGCCGTCGATAGCCGCCGCCTCATTCAACTCGTCCGGGACGTTCTGGAGTGCGGCGAGGAACAGCAGGATGAAGAAGCCCAGCTGCTTCCAGGTGACGTAGAGCGCGATCGAGGGCATGGCCCAGGTCGTGTTCACCAACCAGGCCGGGTTGGGCGCCAACGGCCCCAGGATCCGGTTGACGATTCCGCCGGAGTTGAACATGAACATCCACACCGTGATCATGGCGACGCTCGCCGTGACGTACGGGACGTAGTAGGAGACGCGCAAGAAACCGCGCCAGTGGATCGCGTTGTTGAGTGCCGTGGCGAGGAGCAACGAGAAAATGACGGTCAGCGGCACGTTGATGATCAGGAACTCTCCCACATGGACAAACGAGGCACGTACTGCCGGGTCTGAGATGACCGTCGCGTAGTTCTTGAGACCGACGTAGGGGTGTGGGACGACTGCTCCGGGTGCGGTGAAGAAGTAGTGGTGGAACGACATCCATATCCCGAACCCGAGCGGGTAGACGAATACCGCGGCGACAAACAGCGCGTAGGGTGCCGACAGCAGCAGTCCGGCGGGGTGTTCACCGAGCACGCGCTTGATCCGCCATCGGCGCTGCCCGCCGGGTGCCGGGGCTGCGGCGGCTTTGCGCTGCAACTCCGGCACCCGGCGATGAGATGTTTCCGCAGACACGATGACGACTACCTGCTACCTACTTCTGGGAGACGAGTTTGTTGATGTCCGCAGCGGCTTTCGTCACTGAGGCGGAGACGTCTCCCTTACCGAAGATGACCGCACTTGTCCAGGCGTCGCGGAAGGTCTGCCATGCCTGGATCGAGTTCGAGACGTTGGGTACCTCGACGAGCCGGTCCGCCTGCGTGGCGAAGAGCTTGTATGGTGGGTGTGCTGCGAAGAATGCCGGGTACACCTTGGTGAGATTCGCGCGCAACGGCATCTGGCCCGTCATCACGAGCAGCGCCTTGTCCTCGGCTAGGCTGGTCGAGAACTTGAGGAAATCCCACGCGGTCGCCTGGTTCTTGCACGACGTGTACATGGCGACGTTCTTGGCGTCGGAGAAGGTGTAGATCGCCGTCGGCTTCATGCCCCCCGACGTGGGTATCGGCGCGACACCCCAGGCCATCTTGCCGTAGGTCGCGATCGCCCAGGGACCCGCGAGCTCCATCGCCGCGGTGCCGTCGGCGAAAGAGTCGCCGGTGTAGGGTTCGTTGCCGGCGAGTTTACCGGCGTAGATGGTCCGCCACAGCTGCTCGACCGATATGCCGGCCGCATCAGCGAACGTCGAGGCGCCGTTCGCGACCAGCTGCTTGCCGCCCGACTCCGCTGCGTAGAAAGCGTAAAAGTCGTACCAGGACTGAAAGAACTCGGACGCCGGCGAGGGGTAGATCGCATACTTCGCCGCCTTAGACTCGACGATGGCGCGAGCGGTAGAGAGGAACTGCGCGTAAGTGGCCAGCGGGGGGTTGTTCGGGTTGATTCCGGCCTTCTGCATGATCGCCTTGTTGTAGAAGATCATGACCGGGTTCGACTTCCACGGCAGCTGGTAGTAGTTGCCGTCCGTAGACTTGTACTGAGCGGCAGCGGCGCCGGTACGGCTCTCGATGTACGAGGCCCCATCGGGGAACGCTGACAGATTGACGAGGCCGCCCATCTTCTGGAAATCGGGTACCGATGCGGGGCTGGTGTTGTAGATCAGGGCGGGGGTGGTGCCCGCGGTGATGGCAGCCGAGATGACCGCTTCAGAGGAACTGCCGGCGGGGATCTCCTGGCCGGTCACTTTCTGGTCTGCGTGGGCCGCGTTCCAGGCGGCGACCACCTGCTTGCCCCAGGCGACTTCCTGGGGGTTGTTGGAGTACCAGATGGTGATCGGGCCTCGAGAGGTGGTCGCGCTGCTTCCCCCAGACGAAGACCCTCCCGATCCGCCACACGCAGCGAGCATGCTCGCAATCGCGAGCGCCGCGGCCAGGATGATGATTGATCGCTTCATTGCACACCTTCTCTGTAATGAAAACCAAGAGCCGGACGCCGGGTTAGCGTCGCAAGCGGTTCACCCGTTCTTCGATTGGCTCAGCCACCACCTCCATGGCAGACCGCTGCAGAGTCACGGATGACGAGCTGCGCCGGCGGCAACGACCGCTCGTCTGCGCTCTCACCCGACTGCCGGATCTGAAGAAGCATCTCAGCTGCGATTCGGCCCCAAGGGGAGCTCATCCCTCGGCGCCGCCGTAGATACCGAGCCCGCTGTCGACGTCGAAGAAGTGCAGGGCACGGGTGTCGACCGCGACATCGACGGTCTGGCCCACACGCACCTCCGTGTGCGCGTTGAAACGGCCCACCATCTTCGAGGTCGTGCTCTGCTCGCGCGCGTGAGCCTCGAAGTGATGGGCCGTGCCGACGTCTTCGGCCAGCTCCCTGGTGTCCGCGGTCAGGACGGGCGGCGCCTCGATCTCGAAGTGGGCGATGATCTCCGAGCCGAGCGCCTCGCAGAGCATGAGCTTGCCGCGGAGGCGCTGGTCGGTGGGCATCTGGGCCGCGAGGGCGGCGTCCTCGAGGTTCTCCGGCCGCACGCCCATCACCACGGCACGCCCGACGTACTGCCGCAGCGCCGCATGGAGCTCGAGCGCCTCGGGCGCCAGCGTCAGGCGCTGCTCTCCGATGGTCATCCCCAGTCCGTCGCCTTCTTCTTCCACCGTGGCCTCCATCATGTTCATGGTGGGACTGCCGATGAAGCCGCCGACGAACAGATTGACGGGGTGGTCGTAGAGCTCCTGGGGCGGCGCCACCTGCTGCAGCGCGCCCTTGCGCATCACCGCCACCCGGTCGCCCATGGTCATCGCTTCGATCTGGTCGTGAGTCACGTAGACCGTGGTCACGCCGAGCTCGTCCTGCAGGCTGCTGACCTCGGCGCGCATCTCGACGCGCAGCTGCGCGTCTAAGTTGGAGAGCGGCTCGTCCATGAGGAAGGCCTGCGGCTCGCGCACGATGGCGCGCCCCATGGCGACCCGCTGGCGCTGGCCGCCCGAGAGGGCGCGCGGCTTGCGATTCAGAAAGTCCTCGAGGCCGAGCACCTGGGCGGCGTGGCGCACGCGCTTGTCGATCTCGTCCTTGGGCACCTTGCGCACGCGCAGCCCGAAGGCGATGTTGTCGTACACCTTCATGTGCGGGTAGAGCGCGTAGTTCTGGAACACCATGGCGATGTCGCGGTCTCGCGGCGCCACG
>Ga0207931_1000886_pt1 | contig 10391 bp, 9 predicted proteins | sample NGESurdeep092012_2_FD_184478 | JGI IMG/M metagenome (GOLD analysis project Ga0207931, IMG submission 184478) | Arctic peat soil microbial communities from Barrow, Alaska - NGEE Surface sample 415-1 deep-092012 (SPAdes) | ecosystem: Environmental > Terrestrial > Soil > Wetlands > Peat ...
CCTCAAGCGCGACAGCCGTTGGCCGGGCGAGCGTGAGACGATCCGCACCCGCCAGAGCACGGACGTCATCACGACGACGTCGGACGGCGGCGACACGATCGAGGTGCTCGACATCCCGGCGTTGGAGCGTATCGCGCAGCGCTGAGCCGGCCGGTTCGCCGGCGGCGCAGCCGCCGGCGCTTGACGCAAGTCAACGACAGAGATCGCCGGCGGCGGGTACGGTAGTGTCAATCTCCAGAAAGCGAGTATCGAGATGGCATTGCGCAGCATCGTGAACATCGACGAAACCCTCTGCAACGGCTGCGGCCTGTGCGTCACACCGTGCGCCGAGGGCGCGATCGAGATCGTCGACGGCAAAGCCAAGGTCATGAAAGAAGAACTGTGCGACGGCGCCGGATTCTGTCTCGCCGTCTGCCCCGAGGGCGCCTTGACGGTCGAAAAGCGCGAGGCACCCGATTTTGACGAGCAGCTCGCCGCCAAGAAGATGACCGAGAAGCTGGCGGCCGTCGTCACCATCAAGCAGACGTGCTTCAACTGCGGCCGCAGCGAAATGGACGGGGTGCTCTTCCCGTGCCGCCTCAAGGGCGAGAGTCTCTGGGCTTGCGCCAGATGCCTGCCGCAGCTGATCCACGGGTAGATCCGCCCGCCGCTTGACCGCGGGCGAACATGCCGATGATGCTGCGCAACGGCTTGGAATGCGCGCGAACGGGTAGAGCGGCACATACAGAGCCAAGGGCTCCCCGGACCCGGAAACCGACTCGGCGTGCGGACGACGACACAGAGTTCGCCAAGACGCCGACGCGGGTACCGACTCCAGGGTAATTATGCGGGGGTGAGGCGACGAGGCCTCACTCCCGCAGTTTTCGTCCCTCCGCTGCCCCCGCCGCCACACGCGCCTGTGCTACCGTAGCCGGGTGACCGACACGTACGACTTCTTCGCCACCGCCCCGCGCGGGATGGAGCCACTCCTCGCCGACGAGCTGCGCGTGCTCGGCGCGGGCGGCGTCGCCGAGACCCGCGCCGGCGTCGCCTTCAGCGGCCCGCTGGCGACCGCCTACCGCGTGTGTCTGTGGTCGCGCGTCGCCAACCGCGTACTGCTCTCGCTGGCGACGTTCGCGATCGCCTCGGCGGACGACCTCTACGACGGTGTGCAGACCGTCGATTGGAGCGACCACCTTGCCGTCGACGGCACCCTCGCCGTCGACTTCATCTCGGTCGGCTCGCCGATCACGCACACGCACTACGGCGCGCTCAAGGTCAAGGACGGCATCGTCGACCAGTTCCGCGAGCGCAGCGGCGTGCGGCCGTCGGTCGAGACGACGCGACCAGATGTGCGCATCAACGTCTTTGCGCACAGGGACACGGCGACGGTGAGCATCGACCTGTCGGGAGAGAGCCTGCATCGGCGCGGCTACCGCGAACCGGGCGTGCAGGTGGGAGCGCCGCTCAAGGAGAACCTCGCCGCGGCGCTCCTGCTGCGCGTCGGCTGGCCACAGATCGCGGCGGCGGGCGGCAGCCTCGTGGACCCGCTCTGCGGGTCCGGCACGCTGCCGCTCGAAGCCGCGTTGATCGCCGCCGACATCGCGCCGGGGCTCGCCTGCGGCGTGCCCCGGCCGGCGTGGGGCTTCCTCGGCTGGCGCGGCCACGACGACACCGCATGGCGCGCGCTCGTCGAGGAGGCGATCGAGCGGCGCGCCGCCGGCTTGCCCGCCGCGCCGCCGATCATCGGCTACGACCACGACGCCAGGGCGGTCGCGATCGCGCTCGCCAACGTCGGGCGCGCCGGTCTCGCCGGGGTCGTGCACATCGAACGCCGCGAGCTTGCCGCGCTCGAACGGCCGGCGCGCGCCGAGCACGGCCTCGTGATCGCCAACCCGCCCTACGGCGAGCGCCTCGGCGAGAGCCCCGCGGTCGAAGGCGTCTATACGCTGCTCGGCGAGCGCTTGCGCACGCGCTTCACGGGCTGGCGCGCGGGGGTGCTCGCCGCCGACCGCGAGATCGGCCGGCTGACGGGCTTGCGGGCGCGCAAGGTGACAACCTTCTACAACGGCGCGCTGCAGTGCTCGCTGCTCGACTTCGAGATCAGCGAGGAACGTTTTCTGCGCGGCGGCGGGCGGCCGCCGGCGGCCGCGCGCGCCGTCTCGCCGCAAGCGGAGATGTTCGCCAACCGGCTGCGCAAGAACGAGCGTCACCTCGGCAAGCAGATGCGCCGCACCGGCGTGACTTGCTACCGCGTATACGACGCCGACCTGCCCGACTACTCGCTGGCGATCGATATCTACGAGGGTTTCGCGCACGTGCAGGAGTACGCGCCGCCGCCGGAGATCGACTCCGGCAAGGCGGCGGCGCGCCTCGAAGAGGCGATGCTGCTCATCCCGCAGGTGCTCGAGATCCCCGCCGAGCGGGTCTTCCTCAAGGTCCGGCAGCGTCAGCGCGGTGCGGCGCAGTACGACCGCCAGGCGACGCTTGGCGAGTTCTACATCGTGCACGAGGGCGACTGCGGCTACCTCGTGAACTTCAGCGACTACCTCGACACGGGCCTCTTTCTCGACCAGCGCGTCACGCGGCAACTGATCCGCGAGGAGTGCAAAGGACGGCGCTTTCTCAACCTGTTCGGCTACACGGGCACGGCCAGCGTGAGCGCGGCGAAGGGCGGCGCCGCGAGCACGACGACGGTCGACCTCTCGAGAGCGTACCTCGACTGGGCGCAGCGCAACCTCGAGCTCAACGGCCTCAAGCCGGCGCGCAACGAGCTGGTCCGCGCCGACTGCCTGGAGTGGATCGCCGAAGCCGGCGGGTCGTACGACTTCATCCTGCTCGACCCGCCGACCTTCTCGAACTCGAAGCGGATGGGCCGTCAGACCTTCGACGTGCAGCGCGACCATGCCGACCTGATCCACATGACTGCGCGGCGGCTGCTGGCGCCGGGCGGCACGCTGCTCTTCGCCACGAACAGCCGCCGCTTTCGCCTCGACCAGGAGGCGCTCGTCGACTACCGGCTCGAAGACCTCTCAAACGCGACGCTGCCGGCGGATTTCGCGCGCAGCCCGCGGATGCACACGGTCTGGCGGATCACCGCGGTCTGACGGGCGGCGGGGCGCACGCGCCCCGCCGCCCCGTTTCGGGACCGACTCTGCGGGTACGCTGGGAGCGCGATGGCCAGAGGAGTACCGACGTGACCGACGTGCATCCGGAGGGTGGGTTCTCGACCGCCCGTGTCGAGACGCTCGGCGACGGCATCTTCGCGATCGTGATGACGTTACTCGTGCTGCAACTGCGCATCCCCGCCGGCACGCTGGCCCGGGACTTTCCGCACGAGCTGCGGCAGCTGTGGCCGCAGCTCGGCGCCTACGTCGTCAGCTTTGTCGTCCTCGGCATCTACTGGGTCGCCCACCACAATCAGTTCGCGTTCATCAAGGCTGTCGACCGCGTGCTTCTCTGGATCAACATCCTCTTCTACTTGGTCGTCGCGCTGGTGCCCTTCTCGGCGAGCGTCGCCGGCGGCTATCACGAGCAGCCGCTGGCGAGCGCCGTGTACGGCGGCAACCTGATCGCCGTCGGTCTGGTCCTGCTCCTGCACTGGCGCTACGCGACGAGCAAGCCGGCGCTCTCGGAGCCGGTCGACCCGCGCCTGCGCCGCGAGATCGACCGGCACATCCTGATGGCGCCGGCGCTCTACGTGGCGGCGATCGCCCTCGGCTTCGTCAGCACCTGGATCAGCTTGGCGATCTACGCCTTCGTGCCGGTGCTGTACATCGTGCCGAACCGTGTCGATCGAACACTCGACGAGATGAAGGCCGGCCTGCGCTAGACGGCCGGCCCGGCGAGTGTCAGTCGGCGGGAGCCGTGACGGGCTTGGCCCGCGACCGCCGGGGGTACAGACTGTACTGGGCTCCCGCCGTCAGCCGCGGGAGCGGTGGCAGAGAAAGGACGCACGCGATGACCGAACCGAATCCGACGTTCGAGCAGTTCAAGGTCAAGGGAAGCGAGGTCCTCGACAAGGTCAAGGAGCTCGTGCGCGAAGGTAACGTGCGTCGCCTGATCATCAAGAACGAAGAGGGCAAGACGCTCGTCGAAGTGCCGCTCACCGTGGGCGTCGTCGGCGGCCTGCTCGCTCCCGTCGCGGCCGCCATCGCCGCGATCGCCGGGCTCGTCAAGCACTGCACCATCGAGGTGCAGCGCCCAGAGCCGACGGAGTCGTCCGAGGGCGACGAGAAGAGCGCGTGAGCCGGGGCCGACGGCGAAAGGAACCCGTCGGCGCGATCTGCACGGTGGAAGTCGTACGCGCGTCGTCTATCATGACAACATGACACACGGCGGCATGACGCACCTTTCGGCGATTCATCTCCTGCTCACCTACCGCTGCACGTACAGCTGCGACCACTGCTTCCTATGGGGCGGCCCCGAGCAGCAGGGCACGATGACGCTGGCGCAGGTCACCAGCGTCATCGATCAGGCCGTCGCACTCGGCAGCGTCGAGTTCGTCTACTTCGAAGGCGGCGAGCCGACGATGTACTTCCCCGTGATGCTCGCCGCCGCTCGCTACGCCCGCCAGAAGGGGCTCGACTTCGGCGTCGTCACCAACTGCCACTGGGCCGAGTCGGTCGACGACGCCCGGCTCTGGCTGCAGCCGCTCAAGGAGCTCGGCATCGCCGACTTCTCGCTCTCGTCGTACGCGTACTTCACGGACACGCACGAGAAAGAGGAGCTGCTGCGCAACGCGATCGTCGCGGCGCAGCAGCTCGACGTGCCGATGGCCGTGCTCGAGGTCGGCGCACCCGCCGATCTCGCCGACCTCGGCGTCGCCTGCGGCGATCCGGCAGCGATCATGTACAAGGGGCGCGCCGCCGTGGAGCTCGCGCCCGACAAGGCGGCGCGCCGTGCGGAGACGCTCACGAGCTGCCCCTATGAAGAGCTCGCCGACCCCGAGCGCTGCCACGTCGGCGCCGACGGCGAGCTGCAGGTGTGCCAGGGCATCAGCGCCGGCAACGTGTTCACGACGCCGGGCGGCCTCGCCGCCGTCGTCGCCGCCTACGACCCGCGCGCCGTGCCGGTCGTCGGCGACCTGCTGCGCAGCGGGCCTTGGGAGCTCGCGCGGGCCAACGGAGTGAAGCCCGCGCGCGAGCTCTACGCCGACGAATGCCATCTCTGTTTCGAGACGCGTCTCGCGCTACGCGCGCGCTACCCGCGGGTGTTGGCGCCCGACCAGGCCTACGCCGTGGTCGGCGCCGAGCCACCCGCACATCCCAGCACATCCAACACACCGGGGGAGTGACCATGCCATCCGCACTACCGTCCGAGCGGGAGAAGTTCTGGACTGCCACGAGCTACGCCGTGGTCGGCAACTCGAGCAAGCACAAGTTCCCCAAGCTCACCTACACCGCGCTCAAGAAGGCGGGCAAGACCGTGTGGCCGATCGACCCGAGCACGGGCACGATCGAGAACGACAAGGCCTACCCCGACTTCACCTACCTACCGTCCGTGCCTCAAGCCGTGGTGCTCGAACTGCCCAAGGACGAGACCGCGTCGTGGGTGCAGAAGGCTGCCGATGCCGGCATAAAGAAGGTGTGGATGCATCAGATGACCGATACGCCCGAGGCGCTGGCGATCGCCCGCGAGCACGGCATGGAGGTCTGCTCCGGCACCTGCGCGGTGATGTACAACGTGCCCGGCTTCTCCGGCCACGCGCCACACCGCTGGATCATGAAGCTGACGAAGAAGTTCTAGCGGAGCGCGATCGGATCTAGTCGGCGACGCCGTCGCCGGCCGGCACGTCGTGCGGCTGCGGCGGCACCGGCTCCTCGGCGAGGCCGGCAATGTGCGCGAGGGCGCGCTGCGCCGCAGCCGCGCCCTCGCGCATGCAGTCCCCGATGCCGATGCCGTGATATGCGCCGCCGGCCAGTTCCACACCCGGCGCCTCCGCCACCGCCGCCTCGATCCGATCGACGAGCGCCGTGTGCCCCACCTTGTACTGCGGCATGCCGTGCGGCCAGCGGAAGATCTCGCGCGTCACCGGCTCGGCGGTCACGCCGAGCATGGCGTCAAGTTCGCTGCGCACGAGCTTGAGCATCTCGTCGTCGTCGAGCTGCGCCGCCGCCTCGATGCCGGCGCGCCCGAGAAAGCTGCGCACGAGCACATAGCCTTCGGGCGCGCGATCGGCGAACTTGCTCGAGCTCCAGGTCGTCGCCATCACACCACGGTGCTCGGCGCGCGGCACGACGAGACCGAAACCGCGCAAGGGGTGGGCGACCTGGTCGCGGCGGAACGCGACCGACACGGTCGCCGTGGTGACGTACTCGATCGACTCGAGGTCGGCGGCGGCGAGCGGCGCGACGGCGCGCAGCAGCTCACCGCTCGCAAACGCCGGTGTCGCCAGCACCACGGCATCAACGTGCTCGCGGCCGCCGTCGGAGAGCGCCAGCATGAACCCGCCGCGCCGGCCAACGCCAGCCGGCTCGTCGGCGCGTTCGATCGCGACGACGGTCGCCCCGGTGTGCAGCCTGTCGCCGGGCAGTGAAGCGACGATCGCGTCGCTCAGGTCGGCGAGCCCGGTGCGGAACGAGTAGAAGTAGGAGCGCGGGCTCTGGCGCGGGCCGGTGGTCGGCGCCGCGAGGCGCGCCCGCGCGCGTCGCCGTTTGAGCATCCCGATGATCAGGCTGCGGTGCTTCTCCTCCATCTCGTGGAACATCGGGAAAGTCGCGCGCACGCTCATCCGCTCGGGATCGCCGGCGTGGATGCCGGCGACGATCGGCTCGGCGACCTTGGCCAGCGCCTCGCGGCCGAGGCGACGGCGGACGAAGTCGCCGAGGCTCTCGTCGCCGGTCGCCGCGCCGCGCGGCAGCACCAGGTCCATGCCCATGCGCAGCTTGCCCGGCCAGCTGATGAGACTGCTGAAGGCGAACGGCACGAGCCGCGTCGGCACCATCAGGATGATCCCCTCGGGGAACTCGTGCAGGCGACCGTCGCTGAAGACGAAGCTCTTGCGGATGTCTTCGTTGGAGTCGAGCAGGCGGTCGCCGATGCCGAGCCGGCGCGCCATCTCGATCGGCCAGGGCTTTTCGACGATCGCCGAGTCGGGGCCGCCTTCGATCACGAAGCCGTCGCGGCGCACGGTCTGCACCTTGCCGCCCAGCCGCTGGTCGCGCTCGAAGAGGACCCAGTCGGCGGTGCTCTGTGGGCTGCCGGATGTGCACGCGTCCTCGAGGACGCGTGCCGCCGCCAGCCCGGCCATACCGCCGCCGATCACCGCGACGCGCGGCAAGCGGCCACTCATCGACTCAGATGCGCTCGCCGGCACGTGCCCCTCACTCAGCCGCGCGGCGAGCCATGGTCGTGCTCGCCCTCGGGCCGCTCGAGCTGTTGCTCGAGCGGCCGCCGTGCAAGGTAGTCGACGACGATGTCGGCGAGTGCCGCGATGAACTGCGACGAGTCGTTCGGCGTCTCGCTACGCCGGTAGATCATGCCGTTCTCCTCGACGACGGCGCGCAACGTGACGTCGAGGTCGTAGAGCGTCTCGACGTGGTCGCTGACGAAGCCGACGGGCACGACGAGCAGCTTCTGCCAACCCGCAGCGGCAAGCTCGCGGACGAGGTCGTCGACCTCGGGGCCGACCCACTCGCCGCCGCCACGGCCCTTGCTCTGAAAGCCGAGCCGCCAGTCGCCGGGCATCACCGCGGGGACGAGCTGGGCGACCGTCTGCTGAATCTGGTCCACGTAAGGATCGCCCTCGAGGATCGTCTCGAGCGGCACACTGTGGGCGGTGAAAAGCACGGCGTAGTCGGCGGCGTCGGTGCCGTCGAGCGCCTCGGCGATGCGCGCACTGACCGCGTGCACGAAGCCGCGGTCGGCGTACCAGCCCTCGAGCAATGGGATGCGCTCGCCGCCGGCGGCGTCGAGCGCCTTGCGGTAGGCGTCGCTCGTGAGCCGCGACTTGTACGGCGAGAGCGGCACGGCGATGACCTCGCGGCCATCGAGCTCGCGCAGGCAGTCGGCGACGGTCGGATCGGCGTACAGGAACCCGGCGCGCACGCGGATGGGGAAGACGAGCCGCTGCACGAGGTGCGCCTGCAGGGCGAGCGCCTGGCGGCGGGTGACGTCGGGCAGCGGCGACCCGCCGCCGATCGCCAGGTAACGCGTCTGCACCGCCGACACGACCTCGTCGGTCGGCGGCCTGCCGGTCATCCGCTCGAGGAACTCGGGGATCACGTCGACGCTCTCCGGCCCGCCGAAGGCAAGCAGGGCGATATCGACCATGCTCTCGGCCATGCTCGCCTCCTCAGCTCGCCGCCGACAGGCGGTGAACCGCGTCGACGAGGTACTTGACGTTGTCGGGCGGCGTCGACGGCAACACTCCGTGGCCGAGGTTGAAGATGTGGCCGGGGCGGGCGCCGGCACGGTGCAGGATGTCGGCGACGCGCGGCTCGATCGCGGCGGCCGGGCCGAGCAACACGACGGGGTCGAGGTTGCCTTGTACCGCGACCCCGTCGCCGAGCTCGGCCCAAGCGCGATCGAGGTCGCTACGCCAGTCGACGCCGACGACGTCGCTGCCGGCGGTCGCGACCAGCGGCAACATCCCGGCGGCGCCGTTGGCGAAGTAGATCAGCGGCGCGCGCCCCTTGACGCGCTCGATCACCGAGCGCACGTACGGCAACGCGTGCCGCTCATAGTCATAGGGCGAGAGCCAGCCGACCCACGAGTCGAAGAGCTGCAGCGCCTGGGCGCCGGCGTCGACCTGGGCGAGAAGATAGGCGACGACCGCATCGGAGAGCATGCGCATCAGGCGGTCGAACGTGTCGGGGTCGCTGTAGATGAGCGTCTTGATGGCGGCATAGTCCTTCGAGTGGCCGCCCTCCACGACATAGCTGGCCAGCGTGAACGGGGCGCCGGCGAAGCCGATCAGCGGCACGCTGTCGGCCAGCTCCCGGCGCACGAGCTTGATCGTCTCCATCAGGTACGGTACGTCGCGTGCCGGGTCGAGCGCGCGGATGCCGGCGAGATCGGCGGCCGCGCGCACCGGCTTGTCGATCACCGGGCCACCCTCGGGCACGAAGTGGAAGCCGATGCCCATGCCCTCGAGCGGCAGCAGGATGTCGGCGAAGACGATCGCCGCATCGAGATCGAAGCGGCGCAGCGGCTGCAGCGTGACCTCGGCGGCCACGTCGGGCCGCTTGCACATCTCGATGAACGAGAGCTTGTCGCGGATGGCACGGTACTCGGGCAGGTAGCGCCCGGCCTGTCGCATCACCCACACCGGCGTCGCGTCGACGGGACGCCGGGCACACGCTTCGAGGAATCGCATTCTCACCCTTCGTCGGGTGGACTATTCTAGCAAACGCGCGGGGCATCACTTTCGCCGCGATCTGGACTAGACTGTGACCAACCTAGCCCGGGAGGCATCATGAAGCGGGGGGCCCTCTTCTCACTTGTCCTGTTGTTCGTCGTGACCGCGGTTTCGGCCGCTGCCGTGGTCGCCTCCGCGGCCGGCGGCGGCACCGTCAGCGGCACGGTGCTCAGCTACAAAGGCGCGGCGCAAACGAGCACCTGGGTCGAGTGGGGCGCCGCCGACACGCACGGGATCTACTCGATCGCCGGCGGCGCCCTCACCGACGGCTCGGGCGCCTACACGATCACCGGCGTCGGCGCCGCCGCCGGCACCGGCGAGCTGTGGGTCCATCCGCCGGGGACCAACGACTACCTGCGGCGCTTCGGCCTCACGTTCGCCGATCCCGGCACGACGACGCTCGACTTCCGCCCCGGCAAACTGAACTTCACCACCGATCGTGCTACCTCGTGGCGAAACTGGAAGAGCGTGCGCGTCGTCACCTTCGGCAGCGACGCGCTGAGCAGCACCTCGGCCCAGACCGTGATCGGCAGCACCGCGGCCGGCGGCGTCAGCGCCGCCGTCAAGGCGCTGCCCCAAACGGTCGCGTCGGCGGTCGTGTACTACTCGCCCTATCAGGCGGCCGAGTGGACCCCCGGCGCACCGGTGACGATCACCGCCGGTGTGACGGCGAGCGACACGGTCACCGTGAGCCAGGCGGCGGCGCTGCGGCTACGCGTCACCGCCCCGTTCTGGCACTCGGGCAAGCCCGGTGGCGCCGTAAAGGTCGCCGTCGCCAACTGGCCAGCTGGGGCGACGGCGCACTTCTTCGCCGCACCGCGCTTCCCGGGCGGCGGCGCGGCGACGCACTTCGCCCTGGCGTTCTCGTCGGTGGGCACCCAGGCGCAGAAGGTCACTCTGCGCTTGCCGGCGACGGCGCGACCGGGCTACGCCTACGACTTCACCGCCCAGCGCACCGACTCCGGTAGCCGGCTGTCGCTGACGGCGCCGGTCCAGGTCTGCACGCTCAAGGCAAGCGCGACGACGATCGCCAAGGGTAGTGCCGTACGGC
>Ga0207931_1000887_pt1 | contig 10389 bp, 10 predicted proteins | sample NGESurdeep092012_2_FD_184478 | JGI IMG/M metagenome (GOLD analysis project Ga0207931, IMG submission 184478) | Arctic peat soil microbial communities from Barrow, Alaska - NGEE Surface sample 415-1 deep-092012 (SPAdes) | ecosystem: Environmental > Terrestrial > Soil > Wetlands > Peat ...
TAAAGATTTCACTCGTGAACAATATAAATTATTCTTTTGGTTTCAGGTATCTGTCATTAAGTTGGGAATTGACAAGTACTCCGTTCTGAAGTACATATTCTTCCACAACAAGACCCATTCTACCCCGCATTTTAATTGTAATTGTTGTATCAGTTGCAGACCATATGCCTTTATCCTTTTGTCCTACCTTTACCCCGCCACGGCCATCCGGTTCAGTCCACATCCAGATAGCTCTGCCATTATCTCGCAGATCATATGCTTCCGTACTTTCTCCGGAGTTGCCCTTGACCACAATAGTATAACCTCCGGCATACTTTTCTGTATACTGATTAACGGTTGCTGGAGGGATTGAAATATTTGATGATGGCTTATACTTGACGAATAAGGCTGCCAAAATAACAATGACTCCAACGATACCCAATGTTTTGAAAACGATACCCAAACGACTTTTCTTCCTGGCTTTTATTGAATGTATTGCAGCTTTTTCTTCCGGCTTTTTCAGGTGAAACCCACAATGCGGACAGGTTGCCGCTGTGTCATTGACTTCTTTTTTACATTCCGGACAGTTAATCAGAGTCATATTTATTATGATTTAATACTTTAACCGTTAGCCAAAACTACAAAAAAAATGTCGGATTTTGAATGATCAGGTCCTTCTCCCGGGTTCAAAGGAGAGAAAGCCTTTAATCCTTTTTCCCCGGTTTTCCTGGAAACAACATGGGCGTTTTAGATTTGTATTCCAGATAGGATGCCCCAAAGCGAAACTCAAGTTCTCGTTCTTCATACACTTTCACGAAAAAAAGTAATGCCGGTCCAAACAAGACGAGTACCCAGAGCACAAACATGGTCGATTGAAACCAGATTCCCAATGACAGGGCAAAAGACAGAACTGCCAGTACCATGGGATTGCGTGTCCAGGCATACATCCAATCCGCCGCCAGTTTCCGGCTGAGCACGATGAAAAAGGGTGCACCGAAACCTTTTATGGCAAGGTTTATCACTGTCAGCAAACAGGCTGCTCCGGTAATAATGACCAGAACGAGGCCGATTGCAGATGGTATCGGGAGTACCCATCCGGACCAGTCCTGATGAGTGGATACCGCCCGCACGACACTAACACCAAATGTAAGAGCCAGGCCACAATGTACGAATGTCGTTGTCCGGACGGCGTGGTTTATTGTCTGGTGCCGGTCAAGTATCTTCCTTCCGATCCAGACAAGAGGGAATGTTAACAATACCCCTCCAACAATAATAGATAGATTTATAACATTTGAAAGTCGTGCATTCAACACCAACCACCATATTGTAAGGATAAAAGCAAAAAGGATAAGCCTGAAAAATGATCCGATGACATGCTTCATAGTAACCTCCTTCTAAATTACATTAAACTAAAAAATACCTGATCAAGTTTATTCTCTCTGAAGAAACAGGCAGAGCGTAAGCGATGGGATTTAAGTTGTGATTATTTAACTTAATCAAATCTAACTTCTTTGAAATCAGTGAGATCAAATCCTTTTCTGCGGTAGGCTTTTTTGCCCGCCTTATCGCCGTAATATTCACTTATACGGCTGAGTCCGAAATAGCCATAAGCACAAAATTCCTTACAATATCCGCCGAAGTGTGAGCCCGCACTTATTCCATTTTCATAGAATTGTTTTGCAAGAGTATAATTTTTGTATTTTTTTTCCTGAAGTATGCCGTTAAATATCAGAATCTGTGCGTCAAATAAAGCGTTACTATTATTTCCGTGGGAGTCTAAAATGATATTCTCAGCCTGGTCAAATTCATTCAGAAGAAGAAGGTCCCTAATATGGTCTGTTTTAAACTGAGGATTGACAGGATATTGATCGGTCAATGCTTTACTGAATAATGATGCCATTATGTAATTGTTTTCAAATCCTGTATATATCGATGTCAGCCTTGAATAAGATTCGACCTTTACAAAAATTGACTGTTGTGCTGCCTTGACCAATTCGTTAAGTCCTTTTATCCTGTCTCCAGGGGGAAACAAAGATGCAAGAGGCTTGTAAACAGGATGTATTCTGGGATAAGCCTCCCAGTAATAATTATATGTTCCGGTAAAAAAGTAAAAATCAGCAAACACTGACACAAAATCAAACGATTTCTTTAGATACTTATAAGTTCCTGCAGTAAGCGGGATGACATCCATACTAAGGTCATTATTGGTATAATAGGTCAGAAGCAACCCTCTTGCGCACAAATTTGTCAGCAGGCTCTCCGGTTCATAGTTTTCTGAATAAGGTTTTTGAGCGCTCAGTTCAATGCATTTGCGTAAATCATCTTCAAAAAGGTGGCGGGAAGGAGATGTCGGGAGCAGCGGATAATCTTCATAGTATATCATAATTCCCTTTAACAGGTAATTTACAGGATGGCCCGGGTATAATTGTTCAACCCCGATGAATAAATCATGAGCTTTACTGTACTCCAGATTGTACATATTACTGATGCCCATTTTAATCATGGATACTGCAAGGCTGTCATATAGTATCTGAGCATGGATGGATGACGTGCTAATAACTATAACAAATGCTGCTGAACAGATATTATGTTGCATTTGCCTTATCATCCTGGAGAGTGCAGCCATTTGGATCAAATAAAAATAACTACCGGTTTTCAGTCATATTATCAAAGTTACACCTTGATTAAGCAAAAGTCAAGTTTATTTGCCCTTAAGGAATTGGGTAAAAATAGAAGGCAGCATCCCATTATAAAGTCCCACCGCAATGTCTTTTTAATTATGAGGAAAGAGTTGTCAGGCTGTAATAAGCTTTGAAATAACTTATGCTTGAAAGGGCAAGGCCGAGACCGATACCGTTATAGATCAGCGAGAGCCAGTCTTTATGAATATGAGAGTGCCGCAATGTCACCCCGAGAGCGATCATGAAAATCACAATCAGGTAACTTCTGAAAGTAATAAAAGAGAAAAAACAGTGCCGGCCCTCCAGTGCAATGATCCTGTCAATATTTTTCTTTGCCAGTCTTACAAAGCCAAACCTGTAAATAATTACTCCTGCTATAACTCCAGCTAAGGCGAAAGGATAAGGATCGGAAGCATGCAATAGCCAAAGGAAGGCCAGCGTGCAAAGCATTATGCCTACTCCCATCCACATAAAACCGGCAGGAAGGAGGAGGTACTCCTTTTTCACAGCCGGATTATATTTTTGAATCAATGATCGTAATGCGGTCATTCCCGGTCAAATATCGGAAATAAACACAGTAAAATAAGATTATTCGTATATATATGCAGTGAGCATGGCTATAACGTAATTGTAAAACTTTATTGTTTTATTTTTGCGTCATGAAAAAGCTATTGGTTCTCCTCCTGGTTGTCATACTCCTTAGCGCATGCAACCAGGCACTCTGTCCGGCATACAACGATTCCACCAACGATATGAAGAATACATTAACTCAGAAGGGTAACTACAGAGCTGACGGTATTGACAGGGTTTACCGTGATGCATACCATAAGAAACTATAACGTCATATCCCTGAAACCCGTTTAAATATTAATTGTTTCTTAGTTCAATATGCACAATTTGAAATGGCCAGCCATTCCTTCTTTTAAAAGGATATCTTTTACAGCCAGGATCTGCATGTCCGATTTAATTTGGAAAATAGACAAACTGGTACGTAAACCCGTTTTCACGAAGCCACAAGCGCAGAGCCTTGGCGATTTTTCTTTTTTTGAGCCGGACCGTTCCAAATTCTTCTGATTTTATCTGATAAACTGTTTTCATAATTTTCTCTTATAAAACAGAGTTGCTATTATCCTGTCTCTTTTTGTACAAAACCTATGATGCTTTTAATCCAACTGTTCTCTGAACGCAATGTGAATGAAAGTATGTACGGCCGCTCATCGTAGTCATATTTTCTACTTCAAAGCCATTTCTTTCAAGAAGTTCCCTGACATCATTTGTATTCATTCTGCGATCCGTTCTTCCGTCAAGGAAATTATTAAATCTGTTATACAGCCTGGCAAACCTGCGGCCATGAGATCCTTTTCCACTGGCAACCTTATGGTCTGAAAAATAGCCTATGAAGCTGGTGTCCGCAGGCAAAATCTGAACCAGGGTATTTAAAAACATATCCAGATGTTTTATAACATTAAGTCTTCGCAGATTTACCAGTACCCTGACTCTCTTTAAATCATTTTCGTCATAATAGTAATGGCTTTTTGAAGAAAGGACAATCAGGTCTTTCGCACCTGACATCCCTCTTTTTTTAAGGTAACGGAAGAAGTTTACTCCGCCCTCAGAAATCAAAGTTGTAACAGAGTCACTGAAACCTGTTACCCTTGCTGAGCCTTTATTTCTTCTAACGGCAGTTGAGTAGTTTTTTTTACTCGTAACATCTGCACTCTTCCATACCGAAACATCTTCCATTATTTCATGCTTTAATGATGAAATAAAGGTAAGCCAGGAAAAGCTTTCTGCAAATCGCTTATGCCCTGTCAGTGGGCGTATGAGTTAGTTTTACGATTCATTGATCCAAGTAATTCTGATGATGATGAACGGCAATGCCCCGTCTGCATCAGTCAGGGGTCAATTCGTCAAAACAGGACTCGTTTTTACCGGAAATGTGGGCATAATCAGCCTTATTGACTGACAATAGTTACTTATTAACTTGATTATCACAACATTACTAGGATAGTTTTTCGAAATCGAACTAAAATCCGGATTTGACCAATGGTTACCGTGGATTGATGAAAAATCAGTAATTGGTTCGATTCCAGTATAACATTCCGGATCCTGGACTTTCAAAAACGTCATTTTGGGCCGGGAGGACAATATTTCTTAAGATAACTGGTAAAAAGGGTTTGGAGATGTTCCCATGTGCCCTCGCCCTCCCGGATGCTGTGCGTGCGATTCGGATAGGGCATGAACTGAAAGTGCTTGTTGTATTTAATGAGCTCGTTCACCAGCATTTCAGCATTTTGATAATGAACATTGTCGTCGCCTGTGCCGTGGATGTATAACAAATTACCTTTCAGGTTTTTTGCATAGGTGATAGCTGAGCCTTGCACATAAGCATCCATGTTTTCCTGCGGCAGGCCAAGGTAACGCTCCTGGTATATGTTATCATATATAAGCAGGTTTCCCACTGCCGCAATGGCAATTCCTGTCTTGTAGATTTCAGGGTACTGAAACATAAGATTCAGAGTAGCAGTGCCGCCTCCGCTCCATCCCCAAACAGCAACTCTTTCAGGGTCAACAAAATTCCATTTTAATATTTCCTTCGCTGCCATTGCCTGATCATGAATGTTAATCCGTCCGATTTGTTTGTACACAGATTTTCTCCAGGCTCTCCCCTTGGGAACAGGAGTACCCCGGTTATCAAGCGAGATATAAATATAGCCATCCTCAGCCATGTCACCGATGTACTGGCGGTTCCCGCCTACACCATAGGTATCGGTTACTGTAGCACCCCCGGGCTCTGTATAAACATAAAATACGACGGGGTACTTTTTACCCTGATCAAAGTTTTCAGGCTTCACCATCCATCCGTCCATCTCTATGCTGTCGCATGTCGTTACTTTAAAAAATTCCGTTGAAGAGTTAATTTTAAGTGAATCCAACCTGGAAATAATGCTTTCCTTTTCATTCAGTGGCTTGTGGTCGGGCAGAGTGATGTATTCCTCTGAAGGTCTCGTGAAATGGTTTGAGAAAGTGTGAGAGGCAAATTTACCTCCCGGAGAAACTGAATACTCATGTGTACCCTTAAGTATCGCGGGGCTTAGTAATTCCGGCTCTCCCCTGCCATTTAGCATTGTACGGTACAGATATTTCTGTGTGGCATTGCCGGGTGAGGCAGTAAAATAAACATTCCCTCCTGCCTGATCAACACTCTCAAAGTCAATGACATCATAGTCGCCCTTTGTTATCTGCGTTTCAGACCCGTCTTCAAGTGATATTTTATACAGTTGCCTCCATCCGCTTTTTTCAGAAATCCATAATATGCTTCTGCCTTCGTCAAGCCAAACAAAGTCATTCACGAAATCAATAGAATGAGGATTTGCAGTATACTGGACATCTACCCAGGCTTCATCTTTTTCCTCATTGATCATACGGGAATTGCCTGTTTCTGTTTTACATATAAAAAGTTTGCTGCAATTCTGTTTTCTGTTAAGCTGGCGTATCAACAAATCTCCGGTAGCAGGTATAAACTCGGCACTGATGATATAGTTTTGATCCGGCTCCCCCGGAATTTTCATCCAGGTCGTTTTGCCCCTGGCAATATTAATCACCCCGACTCTGCATGAAGAAGGCTTTTCTCCGGCTACCGGGTATTCAAGAGGGATCAGTTGAGAATAAATTGAATCGGTATTATTGATCATATAGAACTTTCTGATGCTGCTTGCATCGAGCTGCCAGTAGGCTATGGATTTGCTGTCAGGACTCCATCTGAAACCGTCACGGCAATAGAATTCTTCTTCATAGACCCAATCAAAAGTTCCGTTGATAAGCGTAACGGAGCCACCAGTGGTCAGCGCCTTAATCTTCGACTTCTGAATATCTTCAACATAAATGTTATTACCGCTGACATATGCAACCGACCTGCTGTCAGGTGAGAACTTGGCAAACATCAGCGAAGAGGCCGGAAGAGATTTTCCAAGCTGACTCAGCGTACCGGTTTTCATATCCAGCACCCAGTAATCCCCTTTTGTATTCAATCTCCATACTTTTTGGGTGTTAGTGAAAATTAATGCCTTCTGCTGATCATTTGAAAATGCATAGAATCGTATTTTTAAAGGGCCGGAGTTTCCATCCGGAGTAAGCAAACCGTTTGAAATTACCGTTTCTCTTTCATTACCCGGAAGAGTGAACTTAATGACTTCATTGTTCATTACCCGGTAATAGGAATTGCCGTCCCCTGACCACCTTATGCCGCCTCCGGGTTGTGAGCCCGCATTTAGTGTGACAAACAGTATTAATATCGAAAACAGAAAGGTTCTTAAACCTGGTCTTCCTGAGAATAAATTTCCGGTTGCACTCATTTTTTATCGATTTCTTATCATCTTATTGCTGATTGTGCCAGGGTTTCTGATTAACCATGGTTAAAACTGCCCTCCCAATCTTATGCTGAAATTCCTCTGAGGCTGGATGTCTCCGGGTCGACCCATATACTCGGTATTTGTAATGTTCTTTACAGCCAGGGATACTTTTAATGCCTTACTTATCCGTAAGCCAATATTGCCGTCCATCAGGAAATACCCTGTATTGTCTTCCTGCCAATAGCCATAAAACCCCGGGAGGATCTGTTCCCTTGTCGCCGGATTCAGGAATACATCATCAATACTCAATGTCTTTGATCTTGCATATAAATCCAATCCCAGTTCAAACTTCCTCCATGATGACATAAAACTCATCTTGGCGGAATGTTTTCTCCTGTATTTAAGATAAATATCCGTGTTTTGTTGCGTGTAGGAATTATATTCTACCGGATAGATAAATGTATACCCTCCCGTCACCGTAGCTTCTGCTTCTCCGAAAGACCTGTTCAGCATGAATTCCAGCTCCGTGCCGTAGATCCTCGACTGTTCAACATTTGTGGCCTTGAAGCCAACGCCGGAGGTTCCTGATAAAGGATCCTGATGAATTCCAAAAACGTATTCTATCATATTACTGTTCTGCGAGAAGAAGATAGACAGGTCACCTTCTCCCCTGATCTTCCCCAGCATCATTCCCTGTTTTATGCCGATCTCGGAGCTCCAGCCGGATTCGGCCTGCACATAAGGGCTTGGGAATATCCTTACTGAGCCAAGAGTTGTTGAAGCGTATTTCTCGGCAATGGAAGGATAGCGGTAGCCCTGACCGAAGGATGCCCTGAGGAAGGTATAATCAGCAGCCTGGAAGTTCAATCCCGCTCTGAAGACAGGAACGATCTTATCTCGTTCACTGTCGAGGATATTCTGTTCAACCCGCAGTCCGCCGCTTACCTTGAGCCTGCTGACAGGCCTCACCTCAAGCTGGGCAAAGCCTGCAACATTTAATCCATGGTGATCGCCAAAGAATTCAGATATTACCACATCGCGGTTTTCTGATGCACCAGCTGTCACATTGATAAAATCAGCTATCCTGTAATAGAACAGATATTCGGCGTACACGGAAGAAGAACTTGCATCGTTCTGTGTTCTTACCGGGAACTTGTTAGCCGAATACTGCCAGCGCATCCGGAAATCATGTTTTATCCTGCCGGTCTTGCTATACGAAACGAAAGGATCAGCAGAGAAGAAATATCCGTGCAGGCTTGATACTGATGTTGTATCCTGCTTTAAAGCTCCGGTTTGGGCATTCTCCCAGAGGATAAAGTCAGTTTTGTACGTTGCACCGCCATTAAGATTTAATCCGTATTTCAGTCCTTCAAACTTTCCGCTGTAATGTTTCAGCCTGAGACTTATCCTTCCCAGCTTTTCATCGTTGAATTTCCTGTATCCCCTGTCGGTTGTCAGGTTCACTCCCACCCCTAAATCTGTTTTTCCGAATTTCTGAAGGTGGGAAAAGGATGCGTTAGCAAAGATCCTTGGCGTATCCCACCATATCCAGTCTTTGTTCGACGGCTTGCCAAATATCCCCCCTTCAACAAAGTACTGGGTTACCGGGACATTTGATGCATCCGCCGTCCTGAAGTTTATAACTCCGTTCAGGGCGGAAGAGCCGTATAATACTGAAGAGGCTCCCTTGATTATTTCCACCTGGGAGAGGTTTTCGAGAGGAAGGAAGTTCCATTTGATGCTTCCGGCATCACCCGACATCATCGGAAGGCCGTCGACCAAAGCGAGAACACGGCTTCCGACACCGTAGCTGTACCCGCTTCCTCCTCTTATTGATGCCTGACCGTCAAGTACTTCGATGCCGGGAGTTTTAGTGATAAGTTCCTGAGCATCTGTAATATGGCTTCGCGATAGCAGGTCAAATTTAATTACCTCCATTGAGACCGTCAGCTCTGATCTCTTCTGTTCCATCCTGTCTGCGCTCACTACTATCTGGTTAATTATCTGAGATTCGGTCTCCAGACCAACATCCAATCTGACTTTCTCATCCGCCGATAGATGAATTGTTTCTGTCACAGACTTGTATCCGATGTACTTAAATGTTATCTCAATCTTTCCGGTATCACATTTAAGATTATAAGTGCCCTTTTCATCAGTGCTCGTACCGGCACCTTTCCCGTAAATAACATACACTCCAGACAGAGGCTCAAGGCTGTTCCTGTCAGACACCATGCCGCTTACAAGTCCCTGGGCATTAACTCCCCGGGAAATTAAAAATAAGAGAGCTGTAAATATTAAAAAGCGCCACCGCATCATTTGGGCTTAAATGTCATTCTGATGTTTTTATTGCCCTCCAGGGTCGTATATGTGAAAGTAACCTTAAGCGATGTACTTGTGAGTTCCACAATGTGAGTTGTCAGTGCGGCAGCAAGTTCAGGGGATTCTATTACCAGGTTAGTTTGATTATCAACGAACATCCATGTCCCGGTGTACTGACCAAAGGTGCCTGAGCCATCCACCCTGAATACTATATCGCCCTTGAATTTCTCAAGGAGCTCACCCACGCCGCTTGCGTCGACACCATCAGCGAGGAGGCTGTCACTCGTCCATGCATGCGACGTCAGCAGATCGAAGCGTTCTGATGTCTTTTCCTTGCATGAAGTTGCACATACAAGAACAGTGATGAGCAACCATGGTACAATATTTTTCATTTGAGCAAGTTTTAAGTTCTGTTATCGGAAAAATAACAAATTGGAACAAATTCTGTTTTTAGTCAGTTTAACAACACTGATCCCGACCAAAGTTATAAACATTATCCTTATAACAGATGGTGAAACTTTTTGTAGTTTTATACACTTCAGAAATCGACTGTAATTAAAAATATAAACAATATGAGTGAAAAGTATTCGATCAGTCCTAACGGTGAAAAATTTGCCTTGCCAAAGCCAGAGGATTATAAAACTGAGTTTGAGAACATTAAGAAACGTGTAAAGCAGGAACATGCCAAGGGCCGAGAGATAGTTGTGGTAATGGGTGTAGGGTTTGTCGGAGCTGTCATGGCTGCTATTGTGGCTGATACGGTTGATGGAAAAGGTAAACCGTCAAAATTCGTTATAGGGATGCAGCGTCCAAGCCTGCGAAGCTTCTGGAAGATACCAATGCTCAACCGAGGTGTGTCTCCTGTTAAGGCTGAAGACCCTGAAGTGGACCCGATGATTGAAAGGTGTGTCAACGTGAAGAAGACACTTATGGCCACCTATACATATGACGTTCTAAAGCTGGCCGACGTTGTTGTTGTTGATGTTCAGTGCGATTATATCAAGGAAGAGCTTGGCAACGTACGTGCCGGGGAGACCGATATGGCTGCCCTCGAAGCT
>Ga0207931_1000888_pt1 | contig 10388 bp, 7 predicted proteins | sample NGESurdeep092012_2_FD_184478 | JGI IMG/M metagenome (GOLD analysis project Ga0207931, IMG submission 184478) | Arctic peat soil microbial communities from Barrow, Alaska - NGEE Surface sample 415-1 deep-092012 (SPAdes) | ecosystem: Environmental > Terrestrial > Soil > Wetlands > Peat ...
CTTGTGCTCCGCCATGCCGATCTCCTGTCCATCACGGTCTCGGGTCTTCCTCTACACCTTCTTCACGCCGGCGATGAGCTTGCCCACCACGTCCTGCGCGTCGCCGTACAGCATGCGCGTGTTGTCGGCGTAGAAGAGCTTGTTCTCGATGCCGGCGAAGCCCGCGCCGCGGCCGCGCTTGATGACCAGGACGGTCTGCGCCTTGTCCACGTCGAGGATCGGCATGCCGTAGATGGGGCTGCCGGGGTCGTCGCGGGCCGCGGGGTTGACGACGTCGTTGGCGCCGATCACCAGCGCGGCGTCGGCGGTAGGGAACTCGCCGTTGATCTCGTCCAGGTCGTAGATCAGGTCGTAAGGAACGCCGGCCTCGGCGAGGAGCACGTTCATGTGCCCGGGCATGCGCCCCGCCACCGGGTGGATGGCGAACTTGACTTGCACGCCCTTCTCCTGCAGCAGCTTGGCCAGCTCCCAGACCTTGTGCTGCGCCTGCGCCACCGCCATGCCGTAGCCGGGCACGATGATGACCTTCTGGCCGAAGGCCATGCTGATGGCGGCATCGTCCGGCGCCATCTCTTTCATGGAGCCTTCGACGGCGCCGGTGAGGTCCTGGCCGCCCTTGGCGCCGAACCCGGCGAAGAGCACGTTGCCGATGGAGCGGTTCATCGCCTTGGCCATGAGCTGCGTGAGCAGCGTGCCGGCGGCGCCCACCACGATGCCGGCGATCATCAGGGCGGCATTGCCGAGCACGTAGCCCTCGAAGCCCACGGCGAGGCCAGTCAGGGCGTTGTAGAGGCTGATCACGACCGGCATGTCGGCGCCGCCGATGGGCAGCGTCATGAGCACGCCGTAGAGCAGCGCCAGGGAGAAGAAGCCGGCGAGGACGAGCCCGCTGGGCACGCCCCATACGCCCGTGTGCTGCAGCACGACCATCGCGCCCAGGGCGACGGCGCCGGCCAGCACCAGCAGGTTGATCACGTTCTGGCCGGGGAACTGGACCGACTTCTTGATCAGCCCCTGCAGCTTGGCGAAGGCGATCATGCTGCCCGAGAACGAGATCGCTCCGATCAGCGCGCCGATGGCGCCGAGGACGGCGAAGCTGGCGCCCATGGTGAGACCGCCGCCGCCGAAGTGCAGGAACTCGTTGGCGGCGATCAGCGCCGCCGCGCCGCCGCCCATGCCGTTGTAGATCGCGACCATCTGCGGCATGTCGGTCATCGCCACCTTGCGCGCGGCCACATACGCGATGCCGCCGCCGATGGCGATCGCCACGAACATCAGCAGGAAGTTGCCGAGATGTGGGCTGAAGAACGTCGCCACGGTGGCGACGAGCATGCCGACGCCGGCCCAGATGATGCCGCGCCGCGCGGTGCGCGGGGAGCTCATCCCCTTGAGCCCGAGGATGAAGAGCACGGCGGCGGCCAGGTAGCTCAGCTGGATGACATCGCTACGCATCGCCGCCGCCCTTGGCCCCGTCCTTGTCCTTGCTGCTCTTGAACATCTCGAGCATGCGCTCGGTGACGGCGTAGCCACCGACCGCGTTGGCGGTGCCGAGCAGCACGGCCAGGAAGCCGAGGATGCGCTCGGGCGTGGTCTCGGCGGCGCCCAGGGCGACCATCGCGCCGACGATCACGATGCCGTGCACGAAGTTGGACCCGCTCATCAGCGGCGTGTGCAGGATCACCGGCACGCGCGCGATGACCTCGTAGCCGACGAACGCCGCCAGAATGAAGATGTAGACGGCGGCGAACCCGGTGATCACGGCGCGCCGCCTTCGACCCGCTCGCGGACGTCCGCGTTGACGATCTCGCCGTCGCGGGTCAGGACGCTGCCCTTGAGCACCTCGTCGTCCCAGTCGAGCTTCAGCTCGCCGTCGACGATGAACGGCGTCAGGAAGTGCATCAGGTTGCGGGCGTACTGGTCGCTGGCGTGCACCGGCAGCATGCCGGGGATGTTGAGCGGCCCGTAGATGAACACGCCGTTGGCGTGGTTATACTGCTCGCCGGGTCGGGTGAGCTCGCAGTTGCCGCCGCCTTCGGCGGCCATGTCGATGATCACGGCGCCCGGCTTCATCCTGTCGACAACGTCGGCGGTGATGAGCTTGGGCGACGGCTTTCCGGGGATCGCCGCGGTGGTGATCACCGCGTCCGCCTCGACGATGTGCTCATCGACGATCGCCTTCGCCTTGGCCTTCTCCTCGTCGGTGAGCTCCCGTGCGTACCCGTCCTTGACCTCGGCGTCGATGCCGGTGTCGATGAAGCGGCCGCCGAGGGACTGCACCTGCTCACGCGTCACGGCGCGCACGTCGTAGGCCTCGACCACCGCCCCGAGGCGCCGAGCCGTGGCGATCGCCTGCAGCCCGGCGACGCCCACCCCCAGCACCAGCACCTTGGCCGGGCGCAGCGTGCCCGCGGGAGTCGTGAGCATCGGGAAGTAGCGCCCTGCCATGCAGGCCGACATCAGCACCGCCTTGTAGCCGGCGATCGACGCCTGCGAGGTGAGCGCGTCCATCGACTGGGCACGGCTGATGCGCGGCAGCAGTTCGAGGGCGAAGCTGGTGACCTTGCGGTCGCGCAGCGCCGCGATGGAGTCGAACGCCTTGTACGGCTGCAACAGGCCGATGACGACCGCGCCTTCGCGCAGCAGCTGGGCCTCGTTGAGGTTCGGGGGGTCGACCTTGAGCACCACGTCGGCGGCGAACGCCTTGGCCGCGGTCTCGACCAGCGTGACCGCCTGGTAGTCGGCATCCGGGATCTGGCTGAGCTGGCCGGCCCGGCTCTCGAGCAGTACCTCGGCGCCCAGCGCAGCGTACTTCTCGGCGACCGCCGGCACGAGCGCGACGCGGGTCTCGCCGGGCGCCGATTCTTTGGGCACGCCAATGCTGAGAGCCATCGATCCTCCCACCTTGATGCTGAGCCGGGACGAGGGCTCGACGAGTGCCTTCCCGCGGCCCGGCGGCCGAAAACCTTGCGTCGCCAGTGCAAACCGTGCGGCGCGGGATCAGCCGGCCAGGCGGCGCACCGCCACCGACACCGACCCGACGCCGACGTGCGTCGTGAGCACGGCCCCCGCGCGCACCACGGGGACCTCGCCGCCCAGATGCTCGCGCAGGCGGGCGGCGACGAAGTCGGCGCCGGCCTCGTCGCCGCTGTGCACGACGATCGCCCGGGCCGGCGCGCCTGCGGCGAAGCGCAGCGCGCGCCGCACGATGGCGTTGAGGGCGCGGTCAAAGCCGAGCGCCGCGCCGCCCTTGGCTGCCCTGCCGGTCTCGTCGAAGACGATGATCGGCGCAAGACCGAGGCGGCCCAGGGTCCGCGCCATGCGCGCGCTCACGCGCCCGCCGCGCACCGCGAAGTCAAGCGAGGCGACGGTGCCGAAGATGCGTATCCGACGTTTGACCTGCTCGGCCGTGCGCACGACCTCGTCGAGGCCCGCACCGGAGGCGATGCTCTCGCCGACGGCCTCGATGAGCAGGCCCGCGCCCACCGACACGGCGCACGAGTCGATGACTTTGATGCGCGCCGGGTCGACTGCGCGGGCCGCCGCCTGCGCCGCCTGGACGGTCCCCGACATGGCGCCGGCTATGTGCACCGAGACGATGCCCTCACGGTACTCGAGCAGCCGCCGGTACGTCTGCGCGAAGTCGGCCACCGCGGGCTGCGACGAGCGCGGTACGTGGGTGCTGCTGGTGACCCGCTGGATGAACCCGTCGAGCGTGATGTCGACGCCATCGAGGAAGTCGTCGTCGCCCAGCGACAGCGTGAGCGGGACGGCCACGATGCCCAGGCGGAAGGCGATCTCCTCGGGCAGGTCCGTGGTGGAATCGGTGACGATCGCCAGGGTCGCGTCGCGGCCTTCGAGCTGCTGCAGCACCATATCGTCGATCTTGCTGCGCTCGATGGCGCCGAGCCCCGCCACCGTCGCCAGAAAGCGCTGCGGCTCGTTGGTGTGCAGGTGCACGCGCAACCGCTGGTCGCCGCCGGCGACCACCAGGGACTCGCCCTGGCCCTGAACGGCGGCCATGACCGCGTCTCGCGACAGCGACGTCCCGGCGCGAGGTGCAAGCAGAGCCTCGCTGCAGTAGCGGAAGCGCTCGTCGATCGCCTCGTGCTCGGCGGTGAACGGCGGCAGGCCGTGCGGCGGCGCTTCGCTGGACACCCAGTCCACGTCGCGCCCGCCGCGCAGCGACTCGAAGATGCCCTCCAGGAAGTAGACGAACCCCTGCCCGCCGGCGTCGACCACGTGGCTGCGAGCCAGCACCTCGAGCTGGCGCGGCGTCTCGGCGAGCGCCGCGCGCGCGGCCACCAGGCCGCCGTGCATCATCTCGGTGAAGTCGTCCTCGTGCGAGCGTCGGCCGAGCTCGTGCGACCACGCCTTGAGCACCGAGAGGATGGTGCCTTCGCGCGGGTCCTGCAAGGCGGAGTACGCCGACTCCATGCCGCGCCGGGCCGCGTCGGCGAACTGCGGGCCGTCGACCTTCCGGCTGCGACCCATGGCCGCCGCGAGGCCGTGCAGGAACTGCGCGAAGATCGCCCCCGAGTTGCCGCGCGCGCCGTCGAGCGCGCCGTCGGCGGCCACGCGCGCCGCGGCGCCGACTCCTTGGGGCGCGGCGCTGCCGAGCCGCGAGGCCGCCGCCTTGAGCGTGGCCGCCAGATTGGAGCCGGTGTCGGCGTCGCGCACCGGGAACACGTTGATGCGGTTCAAAACCTCCTGCTCGCGCACGACGGCGAGGGTGCCGGCGCGCACGACACGGGCGAACACGGAGCCGTCGAGTGAGCGGACCATCACAACCGCCAACCTTCAGGGTCGAGGGTCTTCCGGAGTCGCCGCCAGCTTGGCCTTCCTCGGTGGCCACGGTACGAAGGCGCTCGTCGTGCGCTGGTACTCGCGGTACGCGTCGCCGCGGCTCTTCAGCGCCTGCCGCTCGGTCGCCGGGATGCCGGTGACGCGAAACAGGAAGAAGCTGATGAGGGCCGGGCTCACCAGAGTGAGCGCCCACCAGGGCGCCCCGATCGCGACCACGACGTACGTCCACCAGTGCAGCCACTCGAAGAAGTAGTTCGGGTGACGCGAGTAGCGCCAGAGCCCCACGCGACACACCTGCCCTCGCGTCGCGGGATCGGCGCGGAAGGCGGCCAGCTGGCGATCGGCGAGCGACTCGCCGCTGATGGCCACCAGCCAGATCACGACGGCAACCCAGGACCACAGCGAGAGCGATGCCTTTGAGCCGGCGACAACGAGGAACGGCAGCGACATGAGCACATCGAGCAGCCCCTGCGCCTGGAAGAAGATGAAGAAGCGGGACTGCGCCTTGTCGCCCCACTTCGCACGCAGCGTCCGGTAGCGGCCGTCTTCCTCCTTGCCGCGCACCCGGTTCAAGTACACGTAGAGAGCAAGGCGGGCAGACCACGTCCCGGCCAGGATCGCGACGAGGAAGCGCTGGGCCGGGTCGCCGGAGGCGGACCCGGCGTAGAAGACGGCGAGGATGCCCAGCCCGGCCGACCACCCGACATCGACCACGCCGGCGTCGCCCTTGGCCCGCGCCACCAGCCACAGCGCAGTCATCATGACGGACATGAGGGCCCAGCCCACGAGCACGAGTACGACGGCGTTCACGGCGCCTCCTGGGAGCGGTACCTAGCGTGTCAAGTCGACAAGCCCGGCGATCAGACAGTCAGTGCCTGTCTACCCCGACCAGCATGATACCGATTCCCAGACATGAAACGAAATGAAGACCCCACCGCACACGGGGTCAGAGGAAGGGAGTCGCAAGGATCGCCCTCGGTGCGTGCGGACCGATGGCTGCGCGCAGACCGCTCGTGGTCGGGCTGCCGAGCAGCCCGCGCGCTCAGTGCGCCGGCCTCTCTATCCTGTCGAGTGACTTGCGCGCCGCTTTGCCGATGCGAAGCTCGGGATCCGCAAGGGCGCGTTCCAGCGTCTTCTTCGCCGCCGGGTCGCCGATCTTGCCCAAGGCCTCGACGACGATGAGACGCAGCAGTCCATCGGGGTTGTGCAGAGCTACGCACAGCGGCTCGACGGCCACGGGGTCGCCCATCATGCCAAGCACGTAGGCGGCATCCTGACGACGATGCAGATGGCCCTCACGAAGGATGAAGAGGAGCCGGTCGCGCGCCGGCTCACCGATGATGACCAGTGCCTCGCGGGCTGTGCTCAGCTGTGCGAGATTCTTGGTGTCCAGGCGCTGGATGATCGTGTCCAAGGACCCGGTGAGCGCCCTTCGGGCGTCCGCCTGGATCGCCGCATCTTTCTTGTACTTCGCCGCGCGAACGAGGCCGTCGATCTTGCCGGCGGCCTCGAGCCTGGCGACGTTGGGCGGACCTAGCACTGCCACAGATGACTCCCTGCAAATGACGAGGCGCTCCTGCGGCGCCCGGAGCACAGTCTACCGCAGGACGCGGTTGGCCACGTCGAGCAGGCGCGCCGGCAGGTCGCGAAAGGCGCGCACCGGGAACACATCGCCGGCGGGGGTTGCGGCCGCGCTCCAGATTCTGCCGCAGGCAGCCGCGCGGACGGTCTCCGGCCGCGACCTGAGGCGCGTGAAGCCTCAGCCCTGTATCCCGGCGAAGGTGCCGCCGGCGTAGCAGGAGCGCCGCTCCGTTCAGCGGCGCGCCGGCCGCGGTCAGGCCCGGAAAGCGAAACCGAAGCCCGGCGCCTGCGCGAGCGGCACGAGGGGGCTGCGCGGTACCCCGGCGTGTGCCGCGCCGTGGAAGTCGCGCGGCGCGACGTCGTTCAGGCCGCCCGCGTAGAAGAGGCTGGCGAGCGCCTGGATATGCTCACGGCCCACGTCAAGCTCGAACTGGCCGCCGCCGTAGAGGACCATGCCGGCGGCCTGGGCGCGCTCGACGCAGTCCAGCAGCGCGCTCAGCGACCCGAAGCGCGACGGCTTGACGTTCAGATAGTGCGGCCGCGACGGGAGCGCCTGGACGTCCGCCCACGAGTGGATAGGCGCGTCGTAGCTGAACCGGACCTCTTGCCCATCCAGCACGGCCCGCGCAGGGCCGGCGAGCTGCGGATCCTCGAGGATCGCCTCGGGAAACGCGGTCGCCACGGCTTCGTATTGGACCGGGTCGGGCGGGTTGTCTACCGGCGAGCCTTCGTAGAAGGCCTTGAAGTCGAGCACGCGCACGCGGCCGGTAGCGGCGATGCGTTTCATCGATTCCGTGTCCCACTCCGGGGTCGGGTCCAGCTTGAACTCGAGCGCCGGGTCGACCGCCAGCCACGGCTCGATGTCGAGCCGCGTGGAGACGACGAAGCGCAGCGGACGGTACGGGAGGCCGAGCGCCGCGCCCAGCGACTGGCCCTGCTGCCGCAGGGCCAGGTCCAGCGCGGCACTCTCGAACGCCCAGCGCCGGTACGGGCGGAAGAACTCCTGCTGCGGCGGCCTGCCCGGGAACAGGTCCAGGCCGCCGACCAGCCGCGAGAAGCCGTCCAGCGTCCACGAGCCGGCCAGCGGCAGCTTCAAGGGGTACGGCGCGTGGTCCTCGGCGGCGTAGGTGACGTCCTCCCCGCGACCCTCGTGCCCGCCGCCGCGCAGCACTACGGTCGTGGTCACGCGCAGGAAACCGCTGGAGACCTCCAGCTCGGCGCGCTCCGTCGCGTACCCTTCGACCACGAGCCCGAGGCCCGCGAGCCGCGCATAAGCTTGGCCGAACTCTTTGCGCAGTGAAGTATCCATGAGCAGACACTACCCAGCGACGACGGCGCTCACGCCCTCAGGCCGCCCACTCTCCGCACACGACCTCCGCCTGCGCCAGCACCAACTGCGTCGCATGCTCCTGCTTGTCCGGCGGGTAGCCGTACTTGCGCAGCAAGCGCTTGACCATGACCCGCATCTTGGCGCGGGCGCTCTCGCGCAGGTTCCAGTCGATGGTCGCGTTGCGCTTCACCGTCTCGACCAGCTCCTGGGCGATCTGCTTGAGCGTGGCATCGCCCAGGACGGCCACGGCGCTGTCGTTGGTCTCGAGCGCGTCGTAGAAGGCGAGCTCGTCCTCATTGAGGCCGAGCTCCTCCCCGCGCTGGTGTGCCTCCCGGAGTTCCTTGGCGAGCCTGATGAGCTCCTCGATGACCTGGGCGGACGTGATGGCGCGGTTCTGGTACTGGATCACGGCGCTCTGCAGCATCTCCGAGAAGGCGCGCGACTCGACGAGGTTGCGACGGAAGCGCGCTTTGATCTCGTCGCTCAGCAGCTTCTGCAGCAGCTCGACGGCGAGGTTACGGCGCGGCATGTCGCGCACCTCGGCGAGGAAGCGATCGTCGAGCACCGAGATGTCCGGGCGTTCGAGCCCGGCCACGGCGAAGATGTCGACGACCTCGTCGCTCGAGACCGCACGGGAGACGATCTGCCTCACGGCAAGGTCGAGCTCTTCATCGCTCTTCAAGCCTTCGACGGAGCTCTTCATGAGCGCCGCGCGCACCGTCTGGAAGAAGCCCACGTCGTCGCGGACGGCGAGCGCCTCCACGCTGGGCACGGCCAATGAGAACGCCTTGCCGAGCGCTGTCACGGCGTCCACAAAGCGCTGCTTGCCGTCGTCGAGCCCGAGGATGAACTCCTTGGCGTCGCCGATGAGCTGCAGCTTCTGCTCGTGGGCGCCGCCGCCCCACACGGCAACGTACTCGAACCCGTGCAGCAGGTCGCTCACGACTTCGTACTTCTCCTGCATCACGGCGATAGCTTGCGCCTGGTCGATCACCGGGTCGCCCTTGCCCCCGCCGTCGGTGTAGTCGTGTAGCGCGCGCTTGAGCTGGTCGGCGATGCCGAGGTAATCGACCACGAGGCCGCCCTGCTTGTCGCGGAACACGCGGTTCACGCGCGCGATCGCCTGCATGAGCCCGTGGCCGCGCATGGGCTTGTCGACGTACATGGTGGTGAGGCTGGGCGCGTCGAAGCCGGTGAGCCACATGTCGCGCACGATGACCAGCTTGAACTCGTCGTCGGGGTCCTTGAAGCGGTGCGCCAGCGCCTCGCGACGCGGCTTGTTGCGGACATGCTGCTGCCAGTCGAGCTCGTCCGCCGCCGAGCCGGTCATGACGACCTTGACGGCGCCGGCTTCGTCGTCGGCCGGTTCCGCCGGCGCCGCCCCATGCCACTCCGGCCGCAGCTTCACGATCTCCTTGCAGAGGTCCACGCAGATGCGCCGGCTCATGCACACGACCATGCCCTTGGCGGGAGTGGCCGGATTGCCGGCCTGGCGCGCCTCGAAGTGCTCGACCAGGTCCTTGGCGACCAGCGCCAGGCGCCGGTCGGTGCCGACCATCGCCTCGACGCGCGCCCACGTGCTCTTGAGCTTCTCGCGGCGCTGCACCTCTTCGCCCTCGGTGACCTCCATGAACTCCGCGTCGACCTTGGGCATGAGCTCCTCGGGCAACTCGATCTTGGCGAGCCGCGCCTCGTAGAAGATGCTCACGGTGGCGCCGTCCTCGACGGCGCGCTGGATGTCGTAGGTGTCGATGTAGTCGCCAAAGACGGCGCGCGTGTTCTTGTCGGTGAGCTCGATGGGCGTGCCGGTGAAGCCGATGAACGAGGCGTTCGGCAGGGCGTCGCGCAGGTGCCGAGCAAAGCCGTCGATGAAGTCGTACTGGCTGCGGTGCGCCTCGTCGGCGATGACGACGATATTCGTGCGGTCGCTGAGCAGCGGATGCACCTCGCCACGCTCGTCGGGCATGAACTTCTGGATCGTCGTGAACACGACGCCGCCGGAGGCCACCTGCAGCTTGCCGCGCAGATCGTCGCGGCTCTCGGCCTGCACCGGCGTCTGGCGCAGCAGCTCCTGGCAATCCACGAACGTGCCGAAGAGCTGATCGTCCAGGTCGTTGCGGTCGGTGAGGACCACAAGCGTGGGGTTGGCCATCTCCGGCTGCTGGATGAGCTTGCCGGAGTAGAAGGCCATCGAGAGGCTCTTGCCGCTGCCCTGGGTGTGCCAGACGACGCCGACGCGGTGGTCGCCGGAGACGGCGCCGACGGTGGCCTCAACGGCTTTGTTCACCGCCCAGTACTGATGGTACGCGGCCATGATCTTGGTGACCTTGGGGCCGTCGACCTCGAAGACGATGAAGTGGCGCACGATGTCGAGGAAGCGACGCTTCTCGAAGACGCCCCTGACGAGCGTCGCCAGCTCCGGGGTGCCCTTCTCGGCGATGGCCGAGCCGTCGACGGTGCGCCAGGGCATGAAGCGCTCCCAGGCGCCCGTGAGCGTGCCGTGGCGCGCCGCGATGCCGTCACTCGCGACGAGGAGCTCGTTGGTGGTGAACAGGCTGGGGATCTGCTGCTTGTACGTCTGCAGCTGGTTGAAGGCGTTCTTGGTCGTGGCCTTGGCGTCGCCCGGGTTCTTGAGCTCGATGACCGCGAGTGGCAACCCATTGACGAACACGAC
>Ga0207931_1000889_pt1 | contig 10386 bp, 7 predicted proteins | sample NGESurdeep092012_2_FD_184478 | JGI IMG/M metagenome (GOLD analysis project Ga0207931, IMG submission 184478) | Arctic peat soil microbial communities from Barrow, Alaska - NGEE Surface sample 415-1 deep-092012 (SPAdes) | ecosystem: Environmental > Terrestrial > Soil > Wetlands > Peat ...
GGCGCCGCGCCAACGGCGAGTCAGTCGAACAGATCCGACCGCACCTGATCATCCCCAACGGCAAACGCAAGGGCCAGCACCCCAGCCCGGCCAGCATCTACCGGGCGCTTGCCGAGCACGACAAGGCGCAGACGTACCCCGAGGCCATCGACCAAGCCCACGCCGACTTCGCCGCCCTCCAGGCGAGTACCTGACGGCCCGATCATCGCTGGTCAGCCAAATCCGCCCGGAATTTCGGCGGTTGCACGGCGACCCCAGTACTTGGCGCTTGCCCGAGGAGACTTTCAGGTCCGTCCGCGACGGACGAGCTGGTTTGGCTGCTGATCAGTGCACTGGGACCACCGCTGGCGGCAGGTGAAGGGTGAGGGGCGGCGTCGGCGTGCGCTGTTGCGCCCTGATGAGCAGCGCGAAGGTGACGATCATCGAAACGGCCCAGGGCCACATATACCAGCCGAAGACCAGTTGGCCCACATGGAAGCCGATGAGAGCGATGAGTGCCCAGCGCATCCATCGACCGCCGACCGCGACCAGGACGCCGGCCGCCACCTCGCAGACGATGAGCAGCATGATAAAGAACCCCTGGTGGGGGATTACCAGGGAGTCCCAGGTTTCGCGGACGAAGGCGAACTGTGAGGCTGCGGCGAAGTCCTCGTAGTAGGCGGAGCCGCTCAACAGATATAACGCGTTGACGACCGCGCCGAACAGCACCATCAGCACGACAAGAGCGGCCCGGGCGACGTACATCGCGCGGGGGCTGGCACCCGCTCGCAACGCTGCGATCAGCGTTGTTGCCCCGAGTACGAGCCACATGATCTTTTCCACGGTGACCTCCCCATTCCGGTTGTCACCAACCACTGTCAGTGTCGCGGGCAGTTGCGGCTAGGGACGGACGTCCCCCTCGCGAGGTCGGCGCGAGCGGCCGCTCGTTCGGGTGTACGGCGCCGGCTGTCGACCGCAAACTCGATCAGGCCGGCCCGTGGCCAGGTGCATCGCCGGGATGAACCCGGCGTGCGACACCAAATTCGGTCTGTGTCCCGGCCGAGCCGGCTGTCAGGTTTTGGCGCCGACCTCGCTGGTGCGCGCCATGCCCCGTTCGACGGCCTCGATCAGGTACGACCGCAGCTGCGCGGCCGGCACGATGGTGTGCACCGAGCCGACTTCCCGGGCGCGCTCGATGTTGTGGATCTGCTCGAACTCCGCCGCCACCTCGCCGAGCTTGTCCGAGCGGACCGCGGCCCGCAGATCGGCGAGCTGAACCCGTAGCTGGCTGCGCTCTGCCTCATCCTTCTCCGCCGCGAGCGCCGATTCGGCCTCCTTGAGCCGCTGGTCGTTCGCGACCCTGGTGTTCACGTCACGGGTGAACACCACCGCCGCGGCCGGCGCGCCGCCGATCACCGACGCGAACGAGCCCTCGACGGCGACCACCTCCATGTTGTCGTTCAACGCGCCGGAGAACACCACGAAGGCGCCGCCGTGGTAGCGGGACACCACGCAGAACACGATCGGGCCGTCGAAATTCACGATGGCACGGCCGATCTCGGCGCCGTACTCCAACTGGATGTTGCGCAGCGACTCCGGTGAGCCGTCGAACCCGGACAGGTTGGCCAGCACCACCAGCGGACGGCTGCCACTGGCCGAGTTGATCGCCCGCGCGGTCTTCTTCGACGACGCCGGGAACAGTGTGCCCGAGGTGAACTGGTCAGGCCCGTCCGCCGGCAGGAAGCCGCGGCGCGGGATCGGCCGGGACTCGATGCCGACGATGACGACCGGGTAGCCGCCCAGGTGCGCGTCGACGACCACCGAGGTGTCCGCGTCGGACATGCCCGCCCAACGTTCCAGCGTGGCGTGGTCCTGATCGGCGACCGCGTTGATCACCGTGCGGATGTCGAACGGCTTCTTGCGGTCCTTGTTGGTCTCCTCGGAGAAGATGTCGCCGACCGTGGTGAACGGACTGTCCGGGTGCACGTGCGGGAAGCTGCGAACGTCCCGATCCAGCGCGTCGGACGTCTCCGCCCGCCGCGGGAACCGCTCCCCCGGCGCGACGTACGCGTGATCGTAATGAGCGAACAGGATCTCGCAGGCCGCGGACAGGTTCGGCGCCCAGTACTGCGCCTCGCCGTTGGGCCCCATCACCCGGTCATAGCCGCCGATGCCGAAGTTGTCCTCCGCCGAGACGCCGCCGGAGTAGTCCAGCGACATCTTCCCGGTCAGCACCATGGCGCTGTCCGGGGTCATGATCAGGATGCCCCTGGTGTGCTGCAGCATCGTGGCCTCGGCGTTCCAGTACGGCTGTGCACCCACGTTGATCCCGGCGACGATGATGTTGACCTCGCCGCCGCCCTGGGTGAAGGTGATCAGCCGGCGGAGCGCCCTGGCGACACCGTCCATGTTCTCGGTACCGCTGTCCATGGAGATCTTGGCGCCAGAGGAGAGGGTGAACCACTCGACCGGGATGCCCTTCTCCTCGGCCAGGTCGATCGCGGCCACCACGGTCGCGCATTCCCGGACCGCAACGGTGCCAAGGGCTTTCGTCGGGTCGCCGAACAGCGCGACGCGGGTGATGCCTTCGGGGTACTTGACCGTCGGGGTGCTGACGAGCCCGGCCACCACGCCTGCGGTGTTCAGGCCGGGAGCCCGGTCGACGGGGACGAAGTTGCCTGCCTCGTCGAAGTCGTATTCGGTGAAGCTGCCGTCCGCGCCGGTCAGCAGCGGCACCAACTCGTAGGGGTAGAGCGTGCCGCGGGCCGCGGAACGCTGCACCTTCTGGGTGTAGCCGTCCAGCGGCGCCAGGGGTTCGGTGGGCGGGTCGGACACGGTGACCGACACGCCAGCCCCGGCCTGGTACGCAAACTTGATGGCCACATCCCGCAACGGCTTGTCCGGCTCCTCCCGGAGCCTGGCCAGCACCATGATCTCCTTCAGCCCCGTGCCCAGCGTCAGCGGCGTGCTCAGCTGGGCGAAGCCGGCGAGATCCGCCAGCGGCACCTCGATCGTCGGCCAGACGTGCAGGAACACCCGGTTGTTGTCCAGCCGCTGGCTGCTCTTGCCTGACGCCTGAGCGCGACGGATGCTCTCCAGGCAGGAGGCGAGCACCCGCTCGGCCACCGGGAACCCGGTGACATCCCCCTCCGCGTCCCGTTGCGGGGTGACGTCGCGGACCTCGGCGAGGGCCACCAGTCGTTCGTCGGCGGGGTTGTTGGGTGCCACCAGGTGGAACACGTAGATGCCCTCGGGTGCGGGCATTCTGGTGCCGGTGAAGTTCTTCAGCCGCCACAGGTCCAGCCGCTGACCGGTCAGCGGATGCATGCCGCGGATCACCAGTTCCTCGGCGAGCCCGGTGCCGCTGTGCCGGAAGGTGAACTGCTCCACCCGCTCGCTGCCCTGGGAGACGGTGACCGTCACCCGGCGTCCACCGGCCAACGCCGCTTGGCTTTCCAGCGCGCCCTTCACCTCCGCGGACACCTGCTCGGTGTCCTCGGGGGCATCCGGCCAGGACAGGTACAGGTCCGTCACCACGTTCGCCGGATCCGCAAGTTGGCCGGCGAGCCCGTTGGCGGCCGTCAGCGCGGCGGCCAGGTCGGCCTGCTCGGCGGCGGTCGCCACCAGGTGCAGGTCCTGCCCACTGAGTTCGAAATCGCCGGTGACGTAAGGCCTTCCGCCTTCGTGGAAGGTCCGGACGTTTCGCAGTGTGCGGACCTTGTAGTACCGCCGGGTCATCGCCTCGAGCATGGCATCGATCCCGTTGCCGCCGGTGGCCAGCTCCTCGGCGAGCAACCGGATGAGCGGCTCGGGGCTGGCGACCAGGGCGTTGATGCGCTCCGCGTGGTCCGCGGCGGCCGGGTTCGCGGCAAGCTGCCGGAGGTTCTCCCGGACCCCGGAGTAGACCCGATCGCGCGCGGCTTCGATCGCCGGCCGCTCGAAGACCTCGTACCGGATGCTGCGGGCCAGGTCGCCGATCACCGGATACCGGGTACGGGTGGCCACCACGAGACGCTCGACCACGTCGCCGACTTCCTCGCGGACCTTGCCGGTCAACGACGCCCCGGCCGCGCGCCACCGCTCCAACCACGCGGCCACCACCGGGATCTGGTCGCCCACCCGTTCCTGGGCGAGGAACACCCGGTGGACGGCCTCTTCGAGCGCCGGGGTCGGCTCCAGATCGGTGATGCCGTAATTGCGCAGCACCCGCAGCAGCCTGGTCCGGAACGCCTCCGGCAGTCCCTCGCGCTCGACATCCAGCGAGTGCAGGTAGGAGTGGAAGTACTCGCGCGGGCTGTGCACCCGCTCGTCGCTCTCCTCCTCGCGGGCCGGCCGGTTCCGCGAGAGCTCGCACAGGTCGGCGAAGGTGCCGAGCACACTGATGCCGGCGTGCAGCAGCTCGTCATCGTCGACCGGCAGGCTGCCGGCCAGCCTCTCCACGTCGGCCAGCACCGCACGGGCCCGCGCGGCACTCACGTCGAAACCCATGATCAGCCCGCGCAACGTGCCGACATCGGCCAGGATCTGCGACCTGGCGTCGGGCCCGGTGTCGACGGCGTCCGCGGAGAACTCGACGGTCGGTGTGCTGGACGCCGCGCCCTCTTCCTCCAGCTTGTCCAGCCGCAGGATGGCGCCGCCCGCGTCGACCTGGGAGTTGACTCCGACCAGGATCTCCCGGACCCGGCCGGAGTACGGGGCCTTGACCGGGGTCTCCATCTTCATCGATTCCAGGATCACGATCGTGTCGCCGGCCGCCACCTCGGTGCCGGCCGCGGCGCGTACCGCGACCACCACCGCCGGCGCGGGCGAGCGCACCATGCCGCCCTCGTCCCGGCTGACCCGATGGCTGACGCTGTCCACCTCTACCAGATGGCCCGCGGGGCCCTGGTTGGCGACGATGTGGTGGCGGCGATCGCCGATGGTCAGCCGGCTCTCGAACGCGGAGAGCCGCTCGAGCTCCACCTCGGCGATCGTGCCGTTGACCTCGATCCGGTACCGCCGGGGGCTGATCTGCGCCACGTTCAAGGCATACGTCTGGCCCTGGTACCCGAGCTCCACCTCCCGGCCGACGGCGTGGTTGGCGCGCGGCCGGCCGCCGCGGGCGGAGCGCAGGAACGCGTCGCGCTCCAGCGCCTCCTCGGATTCGTAGACGTCGGAGGCGACGTACAGCAGCGCCGCGTCGGCATGCGCGGCCACCCGCGGCTCGTCGGTCAGGCCGGCGCGGTCCAGCCAGCCGGTGTCCGCGGTGCCGTTGATGACCTCCGGGTGATCCAGCAGTTCCAACAGGAACGATTTGGTCGTGGTCCCGCCCTTGACCACCACCGTGGTCTCCCGCAGCGCGACCCGCAGCCGGGCCATCGCCTCCGGCCGGTCCCGACCCCAGGCGATGATCTTCGCGACCATCGAGTCGTAGTCCGGCGAGATCGCGTCTCCGGTAGCGATGCCGGTGTCCACCCGGATCCCCGGGCCGGTCGGCAGGGTCAGCAGTTCGACCCTGCCCGGTGACGGCGCGAAACCGTTGTCGGCGTCCTCGGCGTTCAGTCGGGCTTCGATCGCGTACCCGTGGTTCGGCGGCGCCTCGCCCTCAAGGCGGTGCCCGTCCGCGACCAGGATCTGTAGCTTCACCAGGTCAAGCCCGGTGGACTCCTCGGTGATCGGGTGCTCGACCTGCAGCCGGGTGTTCACCTCGAGGAAGGCGAACATCTTCTCCTCGGGCTGGTACAGGAACTCCACCGTGCCGGCGCCGCGGTACCCGGCCTCCTTGACCAGCGCGACCGCGCCCTTGCGCAGATCCGCATCCTGCTGCGCGGTGAGCGCGGGCGAGCCGGATTCCTCGATCAGTTTCTGGTTGCGGCGCTGGATGGAGCAGTCCCGGATCCCGGGCGCCCAGGCGTTGCCGTGGTTGTCGGCGATGACCTGGACCTCGATGTGCCGGCCGCCCTGCACCAGCTTCTCCATGAAGATCACCGGGTCGTTGAACGCCTTCTGCGCTTCCGACTGGGTGCGTTCGATCGCCTCTTCGAGCTCGCTCGGGTCGAACACCATCCGGATGCCGCGACCGCCGCCGCCGCTGCGGGCCTTGAGGATCATCGGGTAGCCGATCACCCTGGCGTGCTCCAGCGCAGAGGCCATGTCCTCGACCGGCCCCTTGCTCCACGGCGCGACCGGCACTCCGGTCGCTTCCGCCAGATATTTCGCCTGGACCTTGTCGCCGAGCTTGCGCATCGCCGCGGCCGGCGGACCGATGAACCTCACCCCGATCCGGTCGCACAACTCGACGAATCCGGCGTCCTCCGACACGAACCCCCAACCCGGCCAGCAGGCATCCGCCCTGGCCGCGATCATGGCCCGCTTCAGCTCCGCGTGATCGAGGTAGGGGCTGCCCAGATCACCCTTGTCGCGCAACAGCACACCCTCGTCGGCGGACCGGACGAACAGCGCTCCCCGCTCGGCGGCCGTATGCAGCGCAATGACTTTGATGCCGTACCCGTACTCGGAATTCAGCTCCCGTACCGCCCGGATCAGCCGCACCGCCGGCTCACCTCTGTTGATCACCGCAATCCGAGAGAACATGCCAGTTCGCTCCTTCATCGCCGTCGACGTGTGTGCCTCGTGACAGGTCTACCGGTCACGGGCAGGTGTGTCCTGCTGGAACCCGGGGAACGCCCGATCGCCACACCGTATCGGGGCGGGGCCGTGGTGTCCGAGCGAGCCTGGGATGCCCGAATCCGAGCCTGGGATGCCCGAATCGGTGCGGCCACGGGAGTGCCGGGAAGCGGTCGGCCAGCCGCGTTCAGGCGTATCGCCGGGCGACGGCCGCTGCTTCCTGTCCGTAGGAGGGTCCGTGCGTGACGGCATGCACGAGCAGTGGATGGAGCTGGTGCAGGCCGGTCCGTTGACGCCAATCCGTCGGCAATTCCGCGGCTTCCGCGTACGCATGCTGGACGCGTTCCACGTGCGGCGTGCCGAACAGTTCGAGCATCGCCAGGTCGGTCTGGCAGTGCCCGCCGTGCGCGGCCGGGTCGATCAGCACCGCCATGGACGGTGACGAGGGGCCCGCCGAGTAGAGGACGTTCCCGCCCCACAGGTCGCCGTGGATCCGGGCCGGCGGCCGGTCGTCGTCGAACTCGCCCGCCACCAGCCGCTCGCACACCCGATCCACCAGCCCGGCACCGGCCGGGCTCAGCGTGCCCCGCCGCTCGGCGGCGATCGCGTACGGCTGCAGTCGGGTGCTGGCATAGAACTCGCCCCAGCGGCGAAACTCTTTGATCATCAAGGCTTGTCGGCCGATGAAGCCGTCACCGCGCCAGCCCGGCGGACTCGCACCGAACGCGGCAGCACCAGCCGCGTGGGTCACCGCCAGTGCTTGGCCCAGCGCCTCTGCCGCGTTTGCCGTCGGGCGTGCAGGCTCGACCCTGTCCAGGGTGATGTGCCGGTCGCCGACCTCGCGCACGCCGACAACGGCAGCTCCCCCGGCCTCGGCGACCTCGCCCAGCCACGCCAGGCCGGCCGCTTCCCAGGCGAAGAAATCCCGCGGCGCGTCGCTCCGGCGTTTGACGAACACCTCGCCACTGAATTGGCTGAATCGATCGGGTCGCCCGTTCATGAGCTGGGCAACAGGATCTTGATGTTGTCCGCAGCGCTCCGCATGGCCGGCAGGAACTCGGTGAGCTGCTCGGCGCTGCAGCGGAACGCCGGCGCGGCAACGGATATCGCGGCGCGCAGCCGCCCGCCGATGTGCAGGATCGGCATGCCGATGGCTGGGACGCCGGGTTCGGGTTTCTCGACGGCGGTGGCTTGCAACCGGCGTCTGCGCCTCATGCTCATCCCACAAGATAGGCAACCTTCCGATCAACGCGCGCAGGGTCGTGGCCGGTGGCGAGCGCATCGGGTCGATGTGGAGCCCGACGAGCCAATCCTGCGGCACCGCTCGCGTGCCGCACACGGTGATCCGGGTGGCGGCCCGCGACCGCCCCTCAGCCGTCAGAGTTGCTGGGCCAATCCGATAACGTGACCTTGCGGATCGGCGATCAGTGCAAACGCGACTCCCGGTACGGTGACCGGCTCCTGTACCACTCGCCCTCCCAACCGCAGCGTGTCGGCAATGGTGTCCTGGATGTTCTGGACTCCGACGAAGAAGGTGACGAGATCGCCATCGCCCTGCAGCGGGCTGATGGCCGTGTACAGGGCCCCCGGAACACCGGTCTCGACGAAGGTGTAGCCGGGAAATGCTCCCTCGGTCGGGTAGGTCCAGCCGAACAAGGAGCCGAAGAACCGTCGAGTTCCGTCGGGGTCCGCCGACCTGATCTCCGCGTGAACGATGGGATGACTCATGACAACCTCCACAAGACGGGCCACCGGAAATGGTCGGCCGTATGCCCATGAAGACGGATCAGCAGTCGCACGATCGACAACCGCGTACCGACGACCAACTGTTCCGCTGGACGCATTCCTTTGGCGCGGACGCGAGGTCATCGGTCTCGACGTATCCGATGAGCAGGCCGTGCTCGCGGAGCACCTCGCCCGGCTGCGGGCACGGCTGGCACCGGTTCATCCCTCATGACGATCGACCTCATGACAACCGACCTCATGACGAACGAGCCGCGGAAGAACTGGGCGGGCAACGTCACCTTCGCGGCGGCTCGGACCCACCGACCGACCAGCGTCGCTGAACTCCAGCAACTCGTCGCCGGGTCGTCGAAAGTGCGTGCCGTGGGGACGGGTCACTCCTTCAACCGGATCGCCGACACCACCGGCGATCTGGTATCACTCGCCGGTTTGCCCACGGTCATCGAGATCGACAGTGAGCGGTCGCGGGTATCGGTGAGTGGCGGCACCCGCTACGGCGAACTCGGTCGCGCCCTGCAGGATTCGGGGTTCGCGCTGCACAACACCGGCTCGCTGCCGCACATCTCGGTCGCGGGTGCCTGCGCGACCGGCACCCATGGCTCGGGGAACACCAACGGCAATCTGTCGACGATGGTGTCGGCGATCGAGTTCGTCACCGCGGCCGGCGATCTGGTCGAAGCGGGCCGGGAAACCCATGGCGACGAGTTCAACGGGATGGTCCTCGCCCTTGGCTCGCTCGGGATCGTGACCCGTCTGGTCCTGGACATCGTGCCGACGTTCGACGTCCGGCAGGACGTCTACGATGACCTGCCCCGCACACGCTTCGATGCGCATCTCGACGAGATCTTCGCCAGCGGCTACAGCGTGAGCATCTTCAGCGACCGGAAACCCGCTGGGATGCATCAGGTCTGGCGCAAGAGCCAGGTCGACAAGGCTGGTTCCGGACCGGCTGAGAGCAGCTGGCTGGATGCTGTGCCGGCCACCACGCCTCGCCATCCCGTCCCCGGGATGCCGACGGAGTTTACCACCGCGCAACTCGGTGAGGCCGGCCCGTGGAACGAGCGGCTGCCGCATTTCCGGCTCGACTTCACCCCGAGCAACGGCGACGAACTGCAATCCGAATACCTGCTGCCGCGCGAACAGGCCGTGCAGGCCCGAGCCGCCCTTGACGACATTTCCGGCGACATCGCGGCGGTGTTGCAGATCTCGGAGTTCCGCACGGTTGCCGCCGACGACCTGTGGATCAGCCCCAGCTACCACTCCGACAGTGTGGCGTTGCATTTCACCTGGATCCCGGACGAGACGGCGGTCTCCCCCGTGCTCACCGCGATGGAGGAGCGGCTGTCCGATTTCCGCGCCCGGCCGCATTGGGGAAAGGTGTTCACCACCTCGCCGCCGGCGCTGGCCGGACTGTACGAGCTGTGGCCGGGTTTTCGGCTGCTGCGTGCCTACGACCCCGTCGGCAAGTTCCGCAACGACCTCGTAGAGCGACTGGTGATGAGCGGCGAGTAGCGGGTCTGCGGGCTTGCGGGGATGCTTACACCGCCGGATCCGACCGGGCAGCCGTGGTCCGTCATTCGTGGGGGTGGATGGACCGTGGGGTGGATGGACCGATGAGTCAGGACGTGTCGACCCGGCCGGACCCGAGCCCGGCGAGCGAGCCGCCACGGCTGTCGCGGGGCCAGATGAACGTCATCTTCGCGACGATTCTGCTGGGCATGCTGCTCTCCGCGCTGGATCAGACCATCGTGTCGACCGCGCTGCCGACCATCGTCGCCGACCTGGCGGGGCCGGTCACGTGAGCTGGGTGGTCACCGCGTACATGCTCGCCGAGACGATATCCACGGTGCTGGCCGGCAAGTTCGGCGATCAGTTCGGGCGCAAACGGGTCTTCCAGATCAGCGTGCTGATCTTCATCGTCGGATCGTTCTTCTGTGGACTGTCGCAGAACATGACCACGCTGATCGCGTTCCGCGCCGTGCAGGGCATCGGCGGCGGCGGCCTGGCCGTCACCGCCACCGCCACCGCGCTGATCGGTGAGGTGATCCCGCTGCGGGA
>Ga0207931_1000891_pt1 | contig 10376 bp, 9 predicted proteins | sample NGESurdeep092012_2_FD_184478 | JGI IMG/M metagenome (GOLD analysis project Ga0207931, IMG submission 184478) | Arctic peat soil microbial communities from Barrow, Alaska - NGEE Surface sample 415-1 deep-092012 (SPAdes) | ecosystem: Environmental > Terrestrial > Soil > Wetlands > Peat ...
CGGCGGCGGGAAGGGCCGCCGGCCACCCCGGCCACGTGCGGGCGCGCGCTTGTGTGTTGATTCCCGCCGGAGCCGCTGGTAGAGTCGGACGACGTTGCCACGAGAGACAGTAAGCTCAGCCAGACGCGCAGCTCCGAGCTCAGAGACCCCGGTACGTCCGTGCCCGGGTCTTTTGTTTAACCTGAGATCGCCTGACCCGGCTCGCCTATGAGGAGGACGGCATGGAAGTAGAGATCGGCCGCGGCAAGAAGGGCCGCCGCGCCTACGGCTTCGACGACATCGCCATCGTGCCCAGCCGCCGCACGCGCGACGCCGAAGACGTCGACATCACCTGGAAGCTCGGGCCGCACACCCTGCCGCTGCCGTGTCTCGCCTCGGCCATGGACGGCGTGGTCGATCCAAAGTTCGCCGTCACGATGGGCAAGCTCGGCGGCCTCGCGGTGCTCAACCTCGAAGGCGTGCAGACGCGCTACGAGAACGCCAACGAGCAGCTCGACCGCATCGCCTCTCTGCCCAAGGTGTCGGCCACCCGCACGATGCAGGAGATCTACCGGGAGCCCATCAAGCCCGAGCTCGTCGCCGAGCGCATCAAGGAGATCAAGTCCGGAGGCGTCCTCGCGGCCGCGTCGCTCACCCCGCAACGCGTCGAGGACTTCCACAAGATCGCCCTCGAGGCCGGTCTGGACGTCCTCATCATCCAGGGGACCGTCGTCTCTGCGGAGCACGTGAGCACCAAGGTCGAGCCCCTCGATCTCAAGAAGTTCATCGCCGAGTGCCCCGTGCCGGTGATCGTCGGCGGCGTGGCCTCGTACGCCACCACGCTGCACCTCATGCGCACCGGCGCCGTGGGCGTGCTCGTGGGAGTCGGCCCGGGCCACGCCTGCACCACGCGCGGCGTGCTCGGCATCGGCGTGCCGCAGGCCACTGCTATCGCCGACGCCGCGGCGGCGCGCGTGCAGCACGTGCTCGAGACCGGCCAGTACTGCCACGTCATCGCCGATGGCGGCATGCGCACCGGCGGCGACGTCAGCAAAGCCATCGCCCTCGGCGCCGACGCCGTCATGATCGGCTCGCCGCTGGCCGCGGCCGCCGAGGCTCCGGGCCGCGGCTATCACTGGGGCATGGCCACCTTCCACCCCGAACTCCCGCGCGGAACGCGGGTGAAAGCCGGCGTCAAGGGCACCCTCGAAGAGATCCTCCTCGGCCCGGCTCACGAGAACGACGGCACCCTCAACCTGTTCGGCGCCCTGCGCACCAGCATGGCCACCTGCGGCTACGAGACGCTCAGCTCGTTCCAGAAGGCCGAGGTCATGGTCGCGCCGTCGCTGATGACCGAGGGCAAGAAGCTGCAGAAGGAGCAAGACGTCGGCATGGGCTGAGGCCCGCCGCCGTCCGCCGGCACACACCGACACCAGACTGAGGGAGGAGTCGTGGCGCAGGGCTCGCCGCAAGTGAAGGGGTTCGACACCGTCCTCGTGCTCGACTTCGGGGCGCAGTACGGGCAGCTCATCGCGCGTCGCGTGCGCGAGTGTCGCGTGTACTCGGAGCTCGTGCCGCACGACTTGCCCATCGAGCGCATCAAGGCCTACGCGCCCAAGGGCATCATCCTCTCCGGCGGTCCGATGAGCGTGTACGTCGACGACGCCCCGCAGCTCGACCCCGGGATCCTCGAGCTCGGCATCCCGGTGCTCGGCATCTGCTACGGCATGCAGAGCCTTGCGCTCAACCTCAGCGGCACCGTGGCGCGCACCGACTTCAGCGAGTTCGGCAAGACGGCGCTCAACGTGCTCAAGCCGGGGCTGCTCCTCGAGGGGCTGCGCGGCGAGGAGCAGTGCTGGATGAGCCACCGCGACAGCGTCACTCAGGCGCCGCCCGGCTTCACGGTGCTGGCCGCGAGCGCGGCGTCGCCCGTCGCGGCCATGGAGGCGCGCTCGCGCGGCTTCTACGGCGTGCAATTCCACCCCGAGGTGGTGCACACGCCCAAGGGCATGGACGTGCTCAAGAACTTCCTCTACAAGGCCTGCGGCTGCGCTCCCGTGTTCACGCCGGCTTCGATCATCGAGGAGTCGATCAAGCAGATCCGTGCCCAGGTGGGCGACAGCAAGGCGATCCTGGGGCTATCGGGGGGCGTCGACTCGTCGGTCGCCGCGCTGCTCATGTACAAGGCCATCGGCGACCGCCTCACCTGTGTGTTCGTCGACCAGGGCATGATGCGCATGCGCGAGGCCGACCGTGTGGTCGAGACCTTCGCCGGCACGTTCGGCATCCCGCTCATCGCCGTCGACGCCAGCGACCGCTTCCTCGACAGGCTCAAGGACGTGACCGAACCGGAGCGCAAGCGCAAGATCATCGGCGAGGAGTTCATCCGCTGCTTCGAGGAGGAGGCGCGCAAGCTCATCGACGCCAAGTTCCTCGTGCAGGGCACGCTCTACAGCGACGTCATCGAGAGCGGTACCCGGCAGGCCGCCAAGATCAAGAGTCACCACAACGTCGGCGGCCTCCCCGAGAAGATGGACTTCGAGCTGGTGGAACCGCTGCGCTGGCTGTTCAAGGACGAGGTCCGCGCCGTGGGCGAGGAGCTCGGACTGCCCGAGCGCATCGTGTGGCGCCAGCCGTTCCCCGGCCCCGGCCTGGCGATCCGCATCATCGGCGAGATCACGCGCGAGCGCGTGGACGTGCTGCAGCGCGCCGACGCGATCGTGCAGGAGGAGATCCGCAAGGCCGGGCTCTACCGCGAGCTGTGGCAGTGCTTCGCCATCCTGCCGGTGATCCGCAGCGTGGGCGTGCAGGGCGACGAGCGCACCTACGGCTACCTGATCGCGATCAGGGCGGTCAAGAGCGACGACGCCATGACCGCCGACTGGGCGCGGCTCCCTTACGACCTGCTCGAGACGCTGGCCTCGCGCATCATCAACGAGGTGCCCGAGGTCAACCGCGTGGTCTACGACATCTCCAGCAAGCCGCCGAGCACCATCGAGTGGGAGTGAGCTGACGCAAAGGCTCATCTAGGCCAGACCCTCACCTTCGAGTCGAGCGTGAGGGTCTGCTTTGCAGGCCATGCCTAGAGCATTCGCCCGTCGCCCGCGCTACGCGGCTTCGGCTTCAGCCGGCCCGTCTCCGCAGCGTCGAGGTAGAGCACGACCAGCACGACGTCGGCGACGAAGACGACGCCGCCCATGATCACGCACTGCACCAGCATCATGGGCAGCGCGCGCGCGAGGCTCACGGTGACGTTCTCGTCGAGGAGGCCCGTGGCGGCGTTGCCGAGGAGGGTCACCGCCAGGAGGATCAAGCCCGAGGGGACGAGCGTGGCCATCACGGTGCGCCACGAAAGGGCGACGGCGCGCAGCGGTCCGACGTCGGCGATGACGATGATGTAGTCGGCGTAGAGCACCACGAAGTAGAAGGCGAGCAGGCCGAGCACCACCGCGCTGGTCAGCAGCAGGTCGTCGCCGGCGAGCACGAGCGCGCCGGCCGCGAGCGCGGCGACGACTTCGAGGGCCAGCTCCAGGACGGCCAGCCGCAGGAACTGGCGGCGGTCTGTGGGGCGCAGGTGGAAGGGTCCCACCAGCGAGCGGATGTACCCGGCGCGCAGCCACGTGCGGGCGAGCATGTAGACGATGAAGAGCGCCAAGATCAGGAGGCTGCGCGCGGCGAACGCGTCGGCGAGCGGCCCCCACGTGTTGCGCAGCAGCGCCGCGAGCGGCCTGCGGCGGTACAGCCAGGCAGAGGTGATGGGCACGGCGAGATCGAGCACGTACAGGCCTATGGCGAAGAAGACGAGGTACTGTTTGGCGTGCAGGACGGCGGTCACCCGTTGGGGGAGCGTGGGCCTGGTGCCATCCATGGCTCGGGAGTATACCGTGCCGGCGGAAGCGCCCGCGCCGTCGTCGTCGTATCATGAGGTCATGCGATCCCCTCGCCGCTTGCTCGTCTTCCTCGCGCTCAGCTGGGTGCTGGTGATCCTCTATCCGGACCCGGGGGTGCTGGTGCGCAGCGTGCGCAACACGCTGCGGCCGCGCGTCGAACCGCAGGCCGTGGCCGCCCTTGCGCGCAGCCTCCCGGACGATCCGCGGGCGATCGAGGCCTACGTGCTTGAGCGGCAGGTGCCCTATGCCTACGACTGGCAGTCTGCCGGCGTGCCCTGGTACTTCCCCACGGCGAGCGAGGCGATGCGCGCCGGCCGCGGGGACTGCGAGAGCCGCGCGCTCGTGCTGGCGAGTCTCCTCACGGCCAAAGGTATCCCCAACGAGCTGCGCGTGAGCTTCGACCACATCTGGGTGGACTACCCCGGCAAGCAGGCCAATGCCCTGGAGAACGCCGGCGTGGAGCTCGCCGGTCGCCGAGACGGCCGCTTCTTCCTTCACTGGCCCGCTGACTTCGACCTGCGCCAGGAGGTCGCCGACCAGGTGGCGATCTTCTGGACGCCGGCGCCGTGGGGGAGGGTGCTGCTGCTCGCCCTCGGCCTGACCCTCATCCCGCTCTGGAACGTGCTCGCCGCTCTGCTCGCCGGCAACGGGCTCGCCGGCAACGGACTTGCCGGCGGCGAGCTCGGCGCCGCGGGCGCGGCGGAGCCGGACCGGCTTCGCCGCCGGCGCCGTGAGGCCGCACTGGCCGCGCACCCGCAGCGGGTGTAGCCTGCGCCGCGGCGGGCGAAACCCGTCGCGGCCGTCCCAAAGAGGAAGGTGACATGAAGACGATCGACCTGCGCAGCGACACCATCACCCGCCCGTCACCGGCGATGCGCCGGGTCATGTCCGAGGCCGAGGTCGGCGACGACGTGCTCGGCGACGATCCGACGGTCGTCGCCCTGCAGGACCATGCCGCCGGGCTGCTCGGCAAGGAGGCCGGCCTCTACTTCCCGTCCGGCACGATGTGCAATCAGGCGGCGATCCGCGCCCTGACGCGCCGCGGCGATGAGGTCTTCCTCCACGCGCAGGCACACATCGTGTTCTACGAGCAGGGCGCGGCCTCGGCGCTGAGCCAGGTGCAGCTGCGCGTCTTCGACTCGCCGGGCGGCACGCTCGACCTCGAGAGGATGGACGACTACGTGCACACCGACGCCGACGTGCACTTCGCTCCGACGCGCCTCGTGTGCCTCGAGCAGACGCACAACCATTGCGGCGGCGTCGTGCTGCCGCTGGAGCACATCCTGGCCGTGCGCGAGCTCTGCGACCGGCACGACCTCAAGCTGCACCTCGACGGCGCCCGGCTGTTCAACGCCGTCGCCGCGAGCGGCATCTCGGCCGCCGAGTATGCGGCCCCGTTCGACACGGTCAGCATCTGCCTCTCGAAGGGTCTCGGTGCGCCGGTCGGTTCGGTGCTGGTCGGCGATGCGGCGACGCTGCAGCTGGCGCAGCGGGCGCGGAAGATCTACGGCGGCGGCATGCGCCAGGCGGGCATCATCGCCGCCGGCGGCCTGTACGCGCTGCGGAACAACGTCGAGCGGCTGGCCGACGACCACCGCCGGGCGCGCCGCCTGGCCGAAGCGCTGGCGGCGCTCCCCGGGCTCGAGGTCGGCCTCGACACGGTGCAGACGAACATGGTCTTCGCCGGCACCCGGGGGACCGGGCTGCCGGCGGCGGCGCTGGTCGAGCGCTTCGCCGCCGAGGGCGTGCTCTGCCTGGACGAAGGGCCGCAGTCAGTGCGCTTCGTGACGCACCTCGACCTCGAAGAGGGCGACATCGAGAGGACCGTCGCCGTCGTCGCGGGGGTGCTCGCCGCGCTCTGAGGCGGCGAAGCCGCCCGCCCTTCTCGTGCGGCGAACGGCGCGCGTGCGGAGGGGGAGCACCGCGCGCCGTCCGGTGGCCGTGCGTACCTACTTGTTCTTCGCCGGCGCCTTCTTGGCGGCCGCCTTCTTCTCCTCCTTGACCGGCTCGGTGCCGGGCTTGACGGACATGTTGGTGTAGATCTGCGTCATGTCGTCGGCGATGAGCTTGCGCGGGTTGTTGTCGAGCAGGCGGGTCTGGGTCATCGCGCTGTTCACCAGCTCAGGGATGGCCGACTCGGGGATGCCGACCTCGTTGAGGTACAGCGGCACGCTGAGATCCTCGGCCAGCGTGCGCAGCGCCTCGAGCGTGACCTCGGCGCCTTCACGATCCGACAGACCTTCCATGTTCTCGCCCATGAACTCACCGATCTCCTTGAACCACTGCAGGCAGGAGAGCATGTTGAACTCCATGACCCAGGGGAGCATGAGCGTGTTGGCGATGCCGTGCGGCACGTGGAAGGTGCCGCCGATGGGGTAGCTCATGGCGTGCACGGCGCCCACGCCGGCGTTGCCGAAGGCGATGCCACCGAGCAGCGAGCCCATGGCCATGTTGTGGCGCGCCCAGGCGCTGGTACCGTCGTAGACGGCGGTGCGGATGCTCTTGCTGATCAGCTTGATGCCCTCTGCGGCGAGCGGATCGGTGTGCATCGTCGCGTTCACCGAGATGTAGGCCTCGATGTTGTGGATGAGGGCGTCCATGCCGCTGGCGGCGGTGACGCCCGGCGGGCAGCTGTACGTGAGCACGGGGTCGACGAGCGCGATGTTGGGGATCAGATACGGACTCACGACGCCCTGCTTCAGGTTCAGCTTCTCGTTGCTGAAGATGGCGATGGCGGTGACCTCGCTGCCGGTACCGGCCGTGGTGGGCACGGCGATCAGCGGCAGGCCCTTGCGCGGCACCATGTCGATGCCCACGTAGTCCTCGAGCTTGTGGTTGTTGGTGGCCAGCGCGGCGACCACTTTGGCGACGTCGATGGCGGAGCCGCCGCCGAAGCCGACGATGAGGTCGTACTTGCCCTTCTTGGTGATGTCGACGATCTCGTGCACGCTGCTCATCGGAGGCTCGGGCACGGCCTTGTCGCAGAGACCGACCTTGAGGCCGGCTTCACGCAGCGGTTGCTCGATGGTGTCGACGCTTCCGCAGCCGGCGACGTCGGGGTCGGTGAGGATGAGCACGTTGGTGGCGTTGAGCTTCTTGGCCTCGACGCCGATCTGGGCGACGCAGCCGTTGCCGGTGATGAGCGTCTTGGGTGATCTGTGTACGCGGACCTTGTTGTCCATGACGCGTGTCTCCTTGGTCGGAAGGGCTAGCGAATGAGGCGGCCGGGGCCGTAGACGGTGGCCGCCTCCTCGCGGATCTGGTCTCTGAAAGCAGGGTCGGCGATCTCGATGAGCGCCTCGGCGCGCTCGCGCAGGCCCATGCCGCGCAGGTGGGCGACGCCGTGCTCGGTGACGACGTAGTCGACGTCGGCGCGCATGGTGGTGACCGCCGTGCCGGGGCTGAGTGCGGCGACGAGGCGCGACACGGTGCCCTTCTTCGCTGTGGACGGCAGGGCGATGATCGCCTTGCCGTCGCGGCTGCGGGCGGCGCCGCGCACGAAGTCGACCTGGCCGCCGATGCCGGTGAACTGCACGGCGCCCATGGTGTCGGCCACCACCTGGCCCAGGAGGTCGACCTGGATCGCCGAGTTGATGGCGACCACGCGGTCGTTCTGGCCGATCAGGTACGGGTCATTGATGATGTTGACCGGGAACATGTTGACGGCCGGGTTGTCGTCGACGAAGTCGTAGAGGCGGCGCGTGCCCATGAGGAAGGTGGCCGCCATCTTGTCGCGGTTGATGGCCTTGTTGCGGTTGGTGATGACGCCCTCGTTGTAGAGGTCGACGACGCCCTCGCTGAACATCTCGCTGTGGATGCCCAGGTCGTTCTTCTCGTGCAGGAAGAGCAGCACCGCGTCGGGGATGCCGCCGATGCCGAGCTGCAGGCACGAGCCGTCCTCCACGAGGCCGGCGATGTGCTTGCCGATGGCCTCCTCGACGGGGCCGATGCGCGGCGGCTGCAGCTCGATGATCTCCTGCTGGCTCTCGACGACGAAGTCGATCTCGCCGACGTGGATGAACGAGTCGCCGTGGGTGCGCGGCATGTTGGGGTTGACCTGGGCGACCACGGTCTTGGCTACCTGCGCCGCCGGCTTGGTGTAGTCGACCGAGATGCCGTAGGAGCAGAAGCCGTGTTTGTCGGGCGGCGAGACGTGGATGAGCACCACGTCGGGCGGCAGGTACCCCTCGCAGAAGAGCTTGGGGATCTCGTGGAAGAACACCGGCACGTAGTCGCCACGGCCGTCCTTGACGGCCTCGCGCGTGCTGGCGCCGACGAAGAGCGACTTGTGGAAGAACGAGCCGGCGAGCTCGGGCTGCGCGTACTCGCCCTTGCCCATGGCCACCATGTGGTTGATCTCGACGTGCTCCAGCTCGGCGGCGCGCGCCACGAGCGCGTCGACCAGCTCGAGCGGCTCGCCGCAGGCGTGGGCGAACACCACGCGGTCACCCGACTTCACGCACTTCATCGCCTCGGCGGCCGTTTTGCGCTTGCGGGCGTAGTCAGCCTTCCAGTCCATGGCGTTACTCCTTGAGCTTCCTCATGACGGCGGTCGCGAGGTCGGCCTGCGGCGTGGGGACGCCGTCGACGAGCTCGCCGGCGACGACCACGGTACCGGGGTCGTCGCTCGTGAGCAGGTGGTCCGAGGCGCAGGCCCGGGGGCAGCCCCTTACGTGCACGGTCGCCCCCGGGCCTACATCGGGGTCGTCGGCGGGCAGTTCGGCGGCGACGGCGGTGCGGTCGATGTGCGGATTGCAGCCCCCGCAGTACACGACCTTCACCCGCTGGCTCTGTCCCGGCTGCCGCGCGTCGGTCATCGTCAGCCGGCGGACACCACCGTGGGCACCTTGACCTTGGCCTTCTCCCACGGCTTGCCCACCCGCGCGAGCTCCCTGGCGAGCTCCTTCTTGTGGTCGAGGTTCGACTGGCGCGCGATCATGATGCGCTGTGCCTGCGGCGAGCCGGCGCCGTGCATGCTCTCGGTGCGGTAACCCACGGCGGCGGTGCCGAGCGTGAGGTTCTCGATGAGGCGCAGGACGCGCATGCGGTCGATGACCGGCGTGTCGCCGACGCCGACAAGGTACTTCTCGACCAGCGGTCCGGTCTTCTCGCCGGCCAGGTCCTGGGCCGACGGCATCGTGACCATGAGACCGCCGGCGAGGTCCTCGGCCAGACGCGCGATCTCGTAGGGGAAGCGCGTGACGTTCTGCTTGCAGACGTTCGCGAGCAGCATGTCGATCTCGTAGTTGCCGGCGGCGGTCTGGTGCCCCTCGGCGGAGCAAGCGACGCCGCACGCGAAGAGCGTCTCGTTGAGGTGCGTCATCTCGATGATCTTGTCCTTGACGTGGCTGGCCCTGGCGGCGCCGTTGTACTCGGCGGCCAGGGAGGCGGCGCCGATGAGGACGTCGCCGACGCCGACCTTGCAGCCGCCGTAGCTCTGGCGGTGGTAGCCGCCGAAGCGCTCCACCAGCGAACCCGAGAACTCGATCTCGCCGCACATGTACACGCGGTCCCAAGGGACGAACACGTCGTCGAAGACCATGAGGGCCTCGTGACCGCCGAAGCGCGAGTTGCCGACGTCGAGCTCGTTGCCCTCGAGCTTGCGCGTGTCGCAGCTTTGGCGGCCGTAGATGTAGCTGATGCCCTTGGCGTTGGAGGGTGTGCTGAAGGAGACGGCGTAGTCCTCGTCGCCGGGCCGCATGGCGATGGTCGGCATCACCATGATCTCGTGCGAGTTGCAGGAGCCCGTCTGGTGAGCCTTGGCGCCGCGCACGACGATGCCGTCGTCACGCTTCTCGACGACGTGCAGGTACATGTCGGGATCGGCCTGCTGCGACGGCGACTTGCCGCGGTCGCCCTTCGGGTCGGTCATGGCGCCGTCGGCGACCAGGTCGTTCTCCTGGAGGAAGAGGACGTACTTCTTGAACCTCTCGTGGTAGTCGGTGCCCTTTGCCTGGTCGGTGTCGTGGGTGACGGACCACAGCGCGTTGATGGCGTCCATGCCGACGCAGCGCTGGAAGCAGGAACCGGTCTTCTGCCCCAGCAGACGCTGCATCTTGACCTTCTTGACGAGGTCTTCCGTCGACTGATGGACATGGGTGAAGCGGTTGACCTTGGTGCCGGTGAGGTGGCTGGTGGCGAGCATCAGGTCTTCGTACTCGGGCTGGCGAGCCAGCTCGTAGGTCATCGCGATGCAGTTGAGGCTAGGACGGATCACGGGGTGATCGACGTAGTCGTCGACCTTCTCGCCGAACAGGTAGATCTCCAGATCCAGGTCGGCGATGCTCTGGATGAACTCCTCGGGCGTCTTGAGAGCCATGCGTACTGCTCCTTCCTGGCGCCCGCGATACGGGCGCAGCGCTGGACTACCGGGTGCGGGCGCGCGTCGGAATGGTGGGACGGTAGCGCTCGCGCGGACATGCGGTGCGGGGGGGCGGAAATGCTCTTCGCTCGTCTTCTGATGTCCTCTCCGCATCAACTATAGGAGCGCCCCGGCGCCTCGTCAAT
>Ga0207931_1000892_pt1 | contig 10373 bp, 10 predicted proteins | sample NGESurdeep092012_2_FD_184478 | JGI IMG/M metagenome (GOLD analysis project Ga0207931, IMG submission 184478) | Arctic peat soil microbial communities from Barrow, Alaska - NGEE Surface sample 415-1 deep-092012 (SPAdes) | ecosystem: Environmental > Terrestrial > Soil > Wetlands > Peat ...
AACAACTGTCAATGCACAGCCATCGACACCAACAACGCCTGCAACCTCAGTCACCCAGCCGACCTGCTCTACAGCCACAGGGGCAATTACTGTCACTGTTCAAAATTCAGGTGAAACCTATAGTTTTGATAACGGTTCAACTTTCCAGGCCAGCAATATCAGATCAGGATTAACTGCCGGAACCTACAATGTAATAATCAGGAGCTCAGGAGGATGTAATTCAGTTGCCACACCAACAACTGTCAATGCACAGCCATCGACACCAACGGTCCCGATAGTCGGAACAATAACTCAACCCACTTGCAGTACAGCAACAGGAAGTGTCTCATTAAGCGGCTTACCGGCGACAGGTACCTGGACTATTAATCCCGGAGCTGTAACCGGAACAGGTACCAGTACAACAATAACATTGCTTACCGCGGGTACTTATAATTTCACAGTAACAAATGCTTCAGGATGTACGTCGGCAGCTTCAGCAAATGTTGTCATTAATGCCCAACCCGTGACACCAACTGCACCAGTGGTTGGGACAATCATCCAACCAACATGCAGTACTGCCACGGGAAATGTTCCATTAAGTGGTTTGCCTTCTACTGGCACATGGACTTTAACCAGAACTCCAGGTGGTACTTCCACAGGTACCGGGACGACTACTACAGTATCAGGACTGGCAGTAGGCACTTATGCTTTCACCGTAACAAATGCTTCAGGATGCATTTCAGCAGCATCGAATAACGTGGTTATAGATGCTCAGCCAGCAACACCTTCTGCACCAATAGTCGGAACGAAAACTCAGCCTACATGTATTGTAGCTACAGGTAGTGTAGTATTAAATGATTTGCCAGCGACAGATACATGGACATTAACAAGAACTCCAGGTGGTACTACTTCTTCAGGAACAGGGACAACTACAACTGTATCCGGGCTTTCAGCAGGCACTTATACTTTCACAGTGACCAATGCTTCAGGATGCCCTTCACCGTTTTCAGGTAATGTGGTTATCAATGCACAGCCATCAACACCATCAGCTCCAGCAGTTGGAACGATAACGCATCCAACCTGCACCTTTGCTACCGGTAGTGTGGTATTAAATGGTTTGCCATCGACAGGTACATGGACATTAACAAAGACTCCCGATGGAACAACTTCCATCGGAACAGGGACAAGTACTACAATTTCAGGATTTGCTGCCGGAACATATACCTTCACAGTGACTAATGAATCCGGATGCACTTCTTCGATTTCAACTAATGCAGTTATTAATACGCAACCATCAACACCAACTGCTCCGGCAATCGAGACCATTACGCAACCAACGTTAAGTGTTCCGACAGGAAGTGTGGTATTAAATGGTTTGCCTTCAACAGGCACTTGGATATTAACACGATCTCCAGGTGGTACGATTACTGCGGGAACAGGCACGAGTACAATTATTTCAGGGCTTACTGCCGGAACATATACCTTTATAGTAACCAATGCTTCAGGATGTACTTCACCGGTATCAGCTATTGTGGGCTTATACACTCTTAAATTATATGATCCTAGTAATAAGATCCTTCACACAAACGATACCTTAAAGATAAATCGCTCAGATACCGGATCAATTTTAATCAATGTTGAGTCAAATTCTGACTGGACTGTTAGCGACAATTCCTTATGGTTCAAGGCTGTTAAGGAAACTAATACTTCAAAGATCAGAGTGACTTATATGGAGAACATCTCATCTATAGATAAAGTTGCTGCTTTTAAAGTAACATATGCTTTAAATCCTGAAATGGTGGTTTATTTACAACAAAAGGCAAGAGTATCACAGCTGAATGTATCAAAATTTGAGAATGTAAAAATATACCCCAATCCAGCTATCGATTTTGTTTACATGAATTTAGGTGAAGAAGAATTTGAGAAAATTATTATCTCGATCACAAACATTCAGGGTCATATTATGGCTATAAAAAATTATAATAATCTCACTCCCAACCAGGTTATCGAACTTAATGTATCTGGATTATCTGTTGGACAATATCTAATAAATATTGTTGATGGCACCAGTCATAAGAGTTTCCAAATGATTAAATATTAATTCTAGATTTTGAATCCTGCTTAATGTAAAAATGAAGATTTTTGGTTAAAATTAAAGATCTTCTACCGGATATTTTTTCAATCCTGAAAGTCTTAAGCAGAATATGCGGGAGGGAAATTATAAGAAAGAATGGAATAATATGTCTTAATCTGGATAAAAAGCTAAGAAAGGTATATTATTTTTTCAAGCGTTTTTAAATTATTTTTCTCAAACGAAACTATCTTTAATAAATTAGAAAAGCTCTTATTTAAACCTGGAATGGGTAAACAGATTAAAAATCCTTAAGCTGTTAAAAATATGATCTCTATTTCCCATTAGCATTACCTATTTCGGAAGCTTGTATTGTCATATTTAAGGTATGATCATCTTTTAGTCCAAAAATATCAGATTTGACTGTATTGTGTCCATCACCTCCGATAAATAATTTCCAGAAAGGAGAGTTGGTCTTTTGGGCTTCAAGTGAGTAGAATCCTGTTGCTTTCACAACTTGGATCGGAACTCCAAAAAGCCGGATATTAATTTCGGGTCCTGAAAAAATCTCCAGATCAGAATTATCCGTAATTTGGGGTTTAGTGAAATCAAAATTTACAGTTTGAGTCAAGGGATCTTCATCCCACGTTGAATTAAGATAACTCATTTTGGAAGTAATTACCCTGTCCTGTCTTACGCCTGATGTTACTTCACCTGATATTGTTCCATCAAAGCCACAACTTATCGTTACCTCAGGTACAAAAACAAGACTGTTAATAATTACCGGGGAATGAATAAATTCAGCGGCAACGATTTCTTTTGACCCATTGAATGCTCCATTTGAAGAAACAGTTACTTCATCAATCTTATTCAGTGTTGTAATAAGATTAATTCCTATTAATTTGTTAGATTTAATTATGATAGTTATATCAATCTCAGGACTGATCCCTATTGCTCCATTAAGTCTGGTAATTTTTGTTCCATCTTTGAAAATTTCGAAATTATCCAGTGTTACAGCCAAACCATCAAACGATTTATCCAGTCCTTTTACTAAAACGCCGTCGGTTTTTGATTTTAGCTTAAAATCTTTTTCAAGCAGTTTTTTCTGAAACTGAATGGTTCCTTCTTTTATAGCATCGGCCAGAAGGGCATCAGTAGTAGTAATTGCAATTTCAGCGCCGTTCGTCTGGATACTGTTTACCTTCCGCAATAAACCGTAGGGTGTTTTTTGGGAGACCCCAATGACCAATATGCTCATATCGGTTATTTTTTCTATCTCACCTGCTTTCTCTGTAAAGACTATTCTATTGGCAGTAACTTCTTTAAGTAACGCAAGTTCTTTATCTCCCAGGAAAACTACATTTCCAGAATAGGTAATATCACCTACATTCTCACCCCAATTGAATTCATCTTTCTTGCAACCTGCAGGAAGGATCATAATAATGATCCAAATACTAACTGGTAATATATATTTCATTTTCATATTCCTGTTTTAATATGTAATAAATTCTCTATTAATAATTTGTAAATGCATAATTAAAAGTTTTATACATTTTGTTTGAAATATTTTTCTTTCGGATGGTTGAATGAATAAAACCATATACAGAAACCAGGGAAATCCCTCCTGAGATATACGTATTTGTATCATATTTGTTAGCCTTTTTATAATAAGCTTTAGCCATATCTTCTGTCTCAGCAATTTTGGATAATGAATAATAATGGTTTGCCTCTGATTTCAAATATGTCATACCAACAGCACTTAATGCAAACACGGGAACTGAAATAAATTGGACAACTTTACTGAATTGTCGCTTTCTTGCAAATTCCTTATCATAGGGCAGGTTAAAATCATATTTAGGGCTTAACTTGACAGAATTCAGAAGAGTGGTATTTCTTGTTGAATTCGATATGGGCAGGTTTAAAGTATAAGAACCTTTTTTAGCAATCAGTTTAGTCATTTCAATATTATTCTGAATTTTAGCAATAGCTTTAGGAGTCAGTTTCTGGTCAGTTTTTATCCTGGGCTTTGCTCCCATGTATAAAAGGTCCTTTGCCAATCCAACATGATTCAATTCAGAAGCAATATGTAATGGTGTATAACCTGAATTTCCTTTAATATCAATTTCAGCTCCCTTTTGCAGCAACTGATTGGCGACCTCCTTTTCATTTAGGAATGCAGCAAGGTGTAATGGAGAGAGTCCCAGTTTGTTTTTTATGTTCAGGTCAGCACCTTGATTTATCAAAGATCGGGCATATTCGCCTTCTCCTGCTAAAATGGCAACATGTAATGGACTATTTCCATTATTATCTGTTTCATTTAATGAAATCCCCTTGTTTTTAAGAACGGATATCAGCTCTTCACTGGAAATAGTATCATTCATTAAATGAAAAATATTTCCCCCATCTACCCCTTTTATTCCGATTCCAGCTCCATTCTGAATTGATTCTATGAATAATGCTATATCCTTTTTTTCAATGGCATAAGCAAGCAGTTTATTATAATCTGTTGCATTGATTATTTCTTTGGTAACTGGTTCCTTAGAAAGTTCTGCGGTATTATTCCCAGATGAAGTTGCAGCTTTTAGAGTAATATCATCTTTTGCATCTTTTAGAGGAGTTTGTTTATCATTTCTGGATTCTTTGGTTTGTCTCATATTGCCAAGGGAAAGAATATCAATAAAGGTTGTTTTTATGACTAATTTATCGATTACGGGAATCGTTCTTTTTGCAGTCTCATAAGTCATAGGCGCTGCTTTCGTGATAGCTTTGTCAGTGACTGGCATTTTGTTTTTAGCTGTATTTTCAGTTACAAGTGTTATTTTGGGAGCTGTATTGTTCATAACAGGTGATGCTTTCGTAACTGGCTTTTCAGTTACAGGTGTTGTTTTCGCAGCTGTGTTATCATTCACAGGCATTGTTTTAGTTTTAGCATTTTCAATATTGACATTGAGGTTAACTCTATATACATAAAATAATTTTTCGAACTTTAAAATTTCACTACTTTTAGGTGTCCTATATTCGACAATGAGTTTATATCCCCCCTCCTGGTCAAGCATTGGAATGATGATTTCAATAAAGTCAAAACTAATCCATGGAGACCATCTAGTAAAGTTCCTGTCAATTGCAGTTGCCACTCCATTTGGAATTTCCAGTCTGTATCTGTACTGAGTAACAACTGACTGGTTTCTAAAGAAGCTAAGATCAATTTGATTAAGGAGCTTTATTTTTGCAGGAATAGGTTTGTAAAAATAAAATGGCTCATCTTGTGACAAAGAAAATGCCCGAGTATAATCCACATAGGATTTTTCTGAGGAAATTATTCCATTGAAACTCGTTACGAAGAAAATCATTACAAAAAGTAAAGAATATTTCACCGCTCTTACTTTGCATTGTTCCTTAGCAAATCTGTCAGAAATATTTCCCAGATAGAATTATTATCCTTCAGATTTATAAAATTAGAGAATCTGTGAAATATATCATAATTATTTTGACTAACTTATTAGTATGAATGATCAAAGGCTTTATTTAGCCAACTAATTAATAATGTGAAATATATTAAGTAATTTTATACTAAGATATCTCGTAATCTGAGCTTTGTGAATATGTAGACTTATTATCTAATAATTAAATTATTTTTATGTTGTTCAGTGAACCTTACTTGTTTACTGAAATCAGGTTCCTGTAAGTTAAACAGGGCACTCTGTTAGTTTTAGCTTTGTCGATCAATTTTGTAATATAATTTTAAGACCCAGAGAGATATTATAAAAAATATTAAAAGATACTTTCAGATCAGATAATTTTCCCCTGCTCGCACATTCCATGCTTGCGAGCTTTCAACAAAAATGAGCCTCTCCCCGGGGCTCATTCTTGTTTATTACCTTTATCTAGTTTTATAGACATCTACTACAAAATGGCCATTTGAAGAACCTATCAGAAAAAAAGGAAATAAAACAAACATTTTGTTGGGAATATGTAAGATATAGCGATACAGGGGGAATTGATTTCAATACTGAAACACGGGAAAAGATATTTCCTGAATACTGGTCTAATAAACTTCAGGCTTTTAAACAAAGGATAGCATTCTCTGATGTTTCTACAGAGAAGCATAAAACAGAGATTGAAGATCGGTTCACAGAAATATGAGCCTTCATCAATAAGAAATGTTTTCTCTTGAAAGGTAATCCAGTTTCAACAGCGTGCTATTGATCCTAGTATGGATTGGGATAATATGAAGTTATTAAAACAATCAAAAGAACTCTTGTCTCAAAAGAACTTTGAAAGTACTGGATTTTACCTGTCCATTGCAAATCAAGGGTATTCAGATACTGATACATCAAAAGATAATGCAGCTTCTTTTGAACTGGCAAAGTATTTAGACACAAATAAGAAAAAAATTAATGTATGACTGGCGTTATTACCAAGATGACAATCATGGATCTGTTCCGATGATTTCAGAATATGATGGACTTCGGTTTCTTTTAGATTACTATAATCCAAGAATTCCATATGTGAAATTCAAGGACCCAAAGTATAATGTTGATTCATTTGTAATTGCACATTTTTCCAGAGTCAGCTCCCATATGGGATATTCTGTCCCTCCCCAGAATCATTTATGAATTGGTTAGGATATCTTTTCATGATGGAAAAACAGTACAATAAAGCTTACAGTTTATTGAAAATAAATATCAATAATTATTCAAACAGTCCTAATGTTTATGACTCTATGGGGGAATTACTAATGCTGAAGGGAGATAAAATTACAGCAATTGAAAATTATGAAAAATCGTTACAAATCAATCCCCAAAATGATAATGCAAAGAATATGATTAAAAAACTGAAAGAAAAACAAAAATAAAAGTGCTTTCCAATTATTCATCATAAATCTTCTACGGGCAAGGTTTTCTTGAAAAGATGCGTTAAATTTGCTCGTAATTTTGATTTTTTCAATCTAAAACAATTTTAAGCTAATGATGGATAATTTCAAGTACAATCTTGAAAGATTTTTACCAGCAATATTCTTGATTATACTTTTATTATTTTTCCTTTATTGCAGGTCAATTGAGAAAAAAAAAGTTTTAAAAGAGTTATTATTGTCAGAACAGCATCACCAAGACAGTATTCCTATTCCTGACTCGTTGAAAAGAATTGAGATTGAAACTAAGGGAGTTGAAGAAATACATCAAGATTCTATAGCTAAATCTGATAAAGAAAAACTTCCTGTATTTGCCGGAGAAACCAGAGATACGTATTATATTATTGTTGGAAGTTTTACTAACCCTGAAAATGCCAAATTGGCGGCTGCAAAATATCGCAGCCAAGGAAATAAAACAAGTATTATTAGTGCGACTAACCGAAATGGAATCAAAACTGAATTAGTTTCAATTAATACTTTTAATAATTTTGACGAGGCTGTCAAGTACTTAAGAGATTTCCAGAGTAAATTTGATCCTAAGGTTTGGATATACTCAAATAAATAGTTAATATTCTTTTTCTAAAAATCAAAGAAGCAGCATTCCTTATTTGGGGTTTGCAATACATCCTAAGAGTTTAAACCATTTGTGAGGACTTAAAGAAGGAAATGCCGTCAATATCAAATTCGGAAATATTTCAAAATGATATAAATAATTGCTTATCCTCGATAAAACACAGCGTTATTTACTGCATAAACAATCTTTGCTATCAAATCTTCATCTTTTGAGATAATAGTGTCTTCTTTTCCTTTATTAGTATTAATTCTAACTGAGAATTTTTGCTTAACCAAAAAAAGCCAAAGAATTCCAATAATCACACAGATTCCCCCAGCGATTCGAAAAAATAAATCAAGGGAAAAAATAAGGAAAATTATCCCTACGACTATATAAAAAATTGGGGTTAAGATGTCCTTGATGTCCTTACTAATTTTACATTTTCTAACAAATGAAATATCTCTTATTGCATATGTTGTGCCACCAGAAACGAATCTTGATTGAGTTACAATTACAGCATCATCCTGATAAAAGATTTTTTCCTTTTCCTCTGTATTTTCCATCTATTTTAAATTAAATGTTAATATCATTATCGAAGTTACATCTTATTGAAATTAATAAAAGCGATATCTCCTGATTTATTTGTGGAATAAATGTCTCGCTGCATTTAAACCTACTCTGTTAGAAGCAAGGTCTGACAAGTAGGAGATATCACCTGTTTCAAATTTCGGATATATTCAAATACAATACAAATAAAATTGACTTCTGCTTTTTGCTGGCGTAACTTTGTATAGGTATTTATTGTGTAAAAATAAAATTGATTTTGGAGTTTATGTGGAGTAACCTTGTAAAAGTTATGTTACGACATACTCCGAGTGTCTCAGAATAATCCTCTTATGAAAAAGTCAGATTTAATAACTGAATGCATCAGTAAGAAAATAAAACCAGAACCTTTTAATTACAATGAGAAACCTAAACCGAAAAGGGCAAAATGGATAAAATGGTAGTATTGGATAATAGGAATTTTAATATTAATTGCTGGTCTTATAGCTTCTATTATGAGTCTTTTATAAATGATTATAGAAAAGCGGCATCCCTCTTTTGTGTGGAATTTGTCGGCTGTTTAAAACTTATACTAAGACTAACTATTTTTGAGATATTATCAAAAATAAGTATATATTACAGGTTATGAAAAAAAGCAAATTGCAGAATAAAACAATCAGGATTCTATTAAAAAAATCTAAAACAATAAAACGATTATGAGGGGGATATTCTATTTTATAATTGTATTGTTAGTAGCGTCTTCAGGATGTAGCCAAAAACCAGAAGAGTATATAAAAAAAGGAATTACAAAGTACAACCTTCAGGACTACAGAGGAGCAATTGTTGATTATACTAAAGCTATTGAACTTTACCCTGACTATGCAATGGCTTATTGTGGCAGAGGATTAGCAAAGTACAACCTTCAGGACTACAGAGGAGCAATTGCCGATTATACAAAGGCTATTGAACTTGATCCTGATTATGCAATTGCATATTGTGACAGAGGAGCAGCAAAGAGCATCCTCCTTGACTACAATGGAGCAATTGCCGATTATACTAAGGCTATTGAACTTGACCCTAATGATGCTGACATTTATTATAACAGAGGATTAGCAAAGTACAACCTTCAGGACTACAGAGGAGCAGTTGCCGATTATACAAAGGCTGTTGAACTTGATCCTGATTATGCAATTGCATATTGTAACAGAGGAGCAGCAAAGAGCATCCTCCTGGACTACAATGGAGCAATTGCCGACTATACTAAAGCGATTAAAATTAAACCTGAGGATACGGATGCATATTATCAAAGCAGAGGCTTACTAAAGGCTTGCATCCAAGACTACAATGGGGCAATTGCTGACTTTACTAAAGTAATAGAGATTAACCCGAATGCTGAGGCTTATAAAGACAGAGGATTAGCAAAGGCCGACCTCAAAGACTATAATGGAGCAATTGCCGACTATACAAAAGCAATAGAGGTTAATCCTAAGTATTCAAAGGCATATAATGAAAGAGGAATAGCAAAGGATAGCCTCCAAGACTACACAGGAGCTGTTTCTGATTACACTACAGTTATTGAGCTTAACCCTAACAATGCAGAGACTTATTATGACAGAGGAAGAGTAAAGTTCAAACTTAAACACTACAGGGGGGCAATCCCTGATTTTACTAAAGCAATAGAGCTTAATCCTGAGTATGCAGAGGCTTATTATAACAGAGGTTTAACAAAACTTAATATAGGGCAGATTAATAGTGGTTGTGTGGACTTGAGAAAAGCTGAAGAATTAGGCTTTACAGAAGCGTATAAGTATATAAAGAAATATTGTAATTAATCAATCTACCGCCATAAATATAACATTTCAGAAGCAAATCAGATGTTGAAATTTGGTGGTTTATTACTGTCTTTTATCACCAATCAAGTAGCATTTGGGAATATAAAAAGAGACATTTCCTATTGAAGTGTGGAATAAATGTCTAGCTGCATGCAAAAGGTTCATTATTAAAAGCCGGCCGATGCAGTAGATGTAGAAGTAAAACGTCGGAATAATTCCCTGATTTTTGTGGTCCAAAGCAGTCCTATTATATATTTTTCTTAAATTGCTGATAGAATTGGCCAATATCAAATTAATTATCTTTAAGTAAAAAGCTATGAAATGTATTCGCATTAACCTATTTGTAATATTCCTTAGCCTGTTTCCAGCTTGGGGATATTCTCAGGAACGCCAACCGGAACCAGAGCGGGGCAGTGTATTGCCGGGTTTTATTATTACCCTTCAGGGGGATACTGTAAAGGGGTATTTATTGAATATAAATCT
>Ga0207931_1000893_pt1 | contig 10369 bp, 7 predicted proteins | sample NGESurdeep092012_2_FD_184478 | JGI IMG/M metagenome (GOLD analysis project Ga0207931, IMG submission 184478) | Arctic peat soil microbial communities from Barrow, Alaska - NGEE Surface sample 415-1 deep-092012 (SPAdes) | ecosystem: Environmental > Terrestrial > Soil > Wetlands > Peat ...
ATTGGAAGATATAAACGATTTTAAAGGGAAATATTTTTAACTGCTGCAAAGAACAATCTGTTATTTATTTGGCATAACTTTATCAAAAAGTATGCATATATCATGTGCGCAATGCTTACTCCCTTTCGGAATGAATAATCAATCACAATTTAAAACCATAATGAGTACTTTAGTAAAATTGTTATAAAGAAAAGAGTTTAATAATGGAACAATCAAAAATCAATCGGAGAAGGTTTCTGAATAATTCACTAACTATTGGTGCCTTTTCTTTATTTAGCGGGAAGGTTGTGGAACAAAGTTTTGAACCTCCATCATCCCAGACTAAGAACGTTTATAGAGAACCTGAAAAGGAATTGCCTATATATGGTAGATTTGATGTAATTGTTGTTGGTGGAGGGCCTGCCGGATTTGCTGCGGCGCTCGCAAGTGTAAGGAATGGCGCAAAAACACTTATTATTGAGAGATTTCCTTTTTTTGGAGGAACGGCAACAGCTTCGCTAATGTTAAATATTAATGGTTTCCGTAATCAGGTGAAACCGGATGGACTACAAACCAGCAAGGGTATTCCTGAAGAAGTGATCCTCCGTCTGAATGAAATTGACGGACTTGGAATATCCAGTTATAAGCAGGAACAATATCCTACAGAAAAAGGTAAAATGACCTATAGTTATGCAATCGATGGTGAGAAAACAAAGTATATCCTCACTAGGATGCTTTATGATGAAGGTGTGCATATTCTGTTTCATACGATATTTGCAGATGCCATTATGGAAGGGAATAATATTGTTGGTGTTATAGTTGAAAATATATCCGGGAGGCAGGCTGTATTTGGAAAAGTAATCATAGATGCAAGCGGAGATGCTACTGTGTCATACAAAGCAGGTGTTCCTTATTGGAAGGCAGATGTGAAGAACGATAAGCATTTACCTAATTGCTTAATGTATAAAGTCAGTGCTGACCCTAAATATTCCGATCAGCTCGGGGGTCCCAGGACTAAGAATACTCTTCTTTTATGGGGTCCTACATCAGATACAGATGGAGTGAATGCTGATGACTTAACCAAAGGTGAAATTGAGACCAGGTTGAAAGTGTTTGAACATTTCAGGAATGCTCAGGAAAGCCGCTCACCTTTATTAAATGATGCATATATTATTGAAACTGCTCCACACCTGGGAATAAGACAAACACGCTTTATCGAAGGGCTTTATAAGACTACCGCTGATGATGCAATTCAAGGCAGAAAATTTGATGATTCAATCGCTATGTCCGCTTGCCCGATAATAAGTTATTATGGTTATAGACGTTATCTGGAACATGAAGGATATGAGATTCCCTATCGCTGTTTATTACCGCAAAAAGTTGAGGGATTAATTGTGGCAGGCAGGTGTATATCTTCCGACCAGCAGTCATATGAATCCTGGAGGGCTATGGCTCCGACCATGTCAATAGGTGAAGCCGCAGGCACATCAGCTGCTCTCTGTGTGAAAACCCAAAAGTCACCAAAGGAAATTGACGTGGAAATGCTCCGGAATCAACTTATAAAGCAGGGCGCTGAAATTGGCCAAAATAAGAAAGGTTAATCAATTGTTGAAATGGAATTAATTCAGATCTGTTCAGTTTGTGGAACCGTATTAATTAAGGTTAAGAAAAAACTTATACCTCTGCTTGTTATCATTTTGTCAACGATCTTGCTTCAGCAAAAAACGGATGGGCAGATAAGTCAGGTCGGAAAGACTAACGCACAAAACACAACCGTTAACGATACGATTTCCGGTAAAAGAAAATCAGGCGATCCTTTTGCAGTATTACCTCCAAATATTGAAAGGCTTACCTGGTTCGGAGAACGTGCTGATATATCACCGGATAACAAGCGTGTGGCCTTCATGGCCAAAAGCTTTGGTGATGCCATGGTGATCGATCTGCAAACCCGCCAGATCAGATGCCTTACCTGTGGTATTCCCGGCGCTGCATTCCTGAGGGTGATGCATCTTTCCAACGGGGATTATATACTAATAGGGCCTGATCATTTCGAAGACATCCAGATCAGCCGCAGTCGCGACAATGAACTCTGGTATCTGAGTAAAGTGACGGGTTCAAAACCTGTGAAACTTGGTCAGAAAATGAGCGAGGGTGCGGCGATATCAAAGATATCGATGAAGATATCTTTTTCAGAATTGCATGACCAGGTACCTGATGTGCCAGCGGGCGCTTCAAGGATCGTTATAGCGGACCTGGACCTTTCCGGAGGAACTCCGAAACTGGTTAACAGAAAAATGGTTTTTGAGAGTCCTGACAGAAGCTGCACTGTAGAACCTAACGATTTCTATGACAATGATACCAAATTGACTTTTACCTGTTATGAACCGGGCAATAACAGCTCGGTGATGGGGATCGACCTGATTACTTTGAAGGTTACAAATTTCAGCAAGGCACCGGGAACTTACAATGAAGTAGAGGGGATCTTTCCTGATGGGACATATACCTGTGTTGAAAGCGACCGTCAGTGTGCCTGGCTTGGCGGACATGGATCAGGAAATATAGATATCTGGAAACTAAAGCTCGATGGAACAGGAAAGGACTTTGAACGACTTACCTTTTTTAATGATTTTAAAGATGGAAAGGCATCTAACCCCGTAGTTGCGACAAATGGCGAATTCATGGCCTTCCAGATGGCCCGTACAAATGAAGTGGCCGGGGTGGGCTATGGCATATTGATCTGCAAATTCAAAAAATAAGCGAAGTTTTAAATTGCTCGATAAAATGACAAGAAAGAATTTATTGAAATTACTGACCGGTCGCTGAAACCTTATTGGCCAAACGGTGTCACCCGCATTAAGCCAGAGTTTATTAACCCGGGCATCAAAGGTGACCAGGCGGTGACATTCACCAGGGCAGATTAAATATTATATGATATTCTAACTGGATTAAATTAACCACCATTTGTAAGGAAATAATAAAATAAGTTTGAAAAGCATATTTGGAAATACAATGGAAAAAAATACTACTAACCGCAGGGACTTTATTGCGAAAACAACATTTGCAGCAGCTGGTTTATCGCTGGGATTGAACGCCAAATCAGCAAAAGTTGTCCTTTCAGCAGGGCCAAACGATAAAATACGGGTCGGTTTTATTGGCGTTGGTAATCGAGGGTCACAGTTGCTCAAACTGTTTATGGCTCAGCCCGACTGTGAGATAGCCGCTCTCTGTGATTTGTATGAACCTTATCTTTTAAGAGATTATGCAAGAGTCGATAAGCGTTATACTGAGGGTTTCCTTGGTAAAGATGGACGCATTCCCAAAATGGGTGAGACATTTAATGGTAAGGTAAAACTCTATAATGATTACCGGAAGCTTCTTGAAGATAAAACTATCGATGCGGTTTGTATCGCTACCCCAGATCACTGGCATGCTTTGCAAACTATTGATGCAATGAAGGCAGGTAAAGATGTATATGTTGAGAAGCCCCTGACCGCAACCATATATGAAGGCCGCGCCATGGTAAATACCCAGATTACCAGCGGGCGTGTTGCAGCAGTAGGACTAAACCGTAGAGGCAATTTGGTATATCAGAAATTATCAAAAATAATGCAGACGGGCAAAATCGGTAAATTGACTATCGGCAGGGCATCTCATGTCAATAATATGTTCCCCGGCGGAATCGGGAAAATGAATCCTGACTCTCCTCCAAAAGATTTTAACTGGGATATGTGGCTGGGACCAAGAGCGTATATTCCGTATAGATATAATATTGCACCATACGCATTCCGCTGGTGGAGTGATTATTCCTCACAAATCGGGAATTGGGGCGTCCATTATATTGATGTCATACGCTGGCTGATGGGAGAAAAGGCACCCATATCAATCAGTGCACATGGAGGCAAATATGTCCTGGATGATGACAGTACTATTCCTGACACGTTGCAGGTGACATTCGAATTTGCCTCAGGATCAATAATCGTGTTCAGTGATTATGAAGCAAATAGCGGAGCGATGTTACCTTTTGGCGAAATTGAGATCAGGGGGACAAAAGGGACGTTGCTGGCTAATGAAAACGCCTATAAAATTGTTTCTGCAACCCACGGTCAATTCCAGACATGGAACAAACTAATTGAAGCTGAAGAGTTTGAAAATATCAACCGTATCCTCGATGATGGAAGCAGTGCGGAAAGTACTTCCACTCTTATAAGGAATTTTCTGGATTGCATTAAAACAAGACAAACACCTCTCTGTTCCCTTGAGGAAGGACATCGTTCAACCAGTTTTGCCCACCTTGCAAACATAGCATTTGCAACAAAGACAAGATTATTGTGGGACGCTGATAAAGAGCAGATTACTAACAACAGCGAAGCCAACAAGCTGCTTCATTATGAATACCGGCAGCCCTATAAACTGGATTAACAGTTAACATAAATGGACATTAACAGAAGAGATTTTATCAGGACTTCAGCCGTTGTTACGGGTGGCAGCTTGCTCGGTCAATTAACAATTACGAATAAGGGCAGGAAATGCATTCCGGGTAAATTGATCAGGATAACAGAAGTGGATTCTAATTTTGAAAGGGAACCTTTGATTCGCCCTTTTGGATTTAAAGGTGGGTACATGAAGGAAATATGGCAGACAGCTGCTTTAATTAAAAGCGAATCAGGCATTCATAAAATAGGAATATGCTCCCAGAGCATCCTCTGGTCAGATGCACAACTCTTCTCTTCCCATTCCGAAAGTGGAGGTAACGCCCTGATGTATGCAATGACTGAACATGGACTCAGCCTGTTAAGAAATCGTAGCTTTACTGATCCTGTTTCGCTTCTCGATGAAATCTGGCCTGTTGTGTACGACTACGGCAAAAAGATCTGCGCAAGGAATGACCTGCGTCCGACATTTGCATTAAATTCACTTGTTGGGGTTGATAATGCTCTTTGGCTTTTATATGCCGCTGAAAATAATATTACAGATTTCGATGATCTGGTGCCTGAACCCTATAAACCTGCCTTATCGCATCACCATGAAAGGATAGCGAGCATCCCATTGATGGCTTATTCTATACCCGTTAGCGAAATAAAATCAGCAGTCGACCAGGGATACTTCTTCCTGAAAATTAAAATAGGTCAGCCAGGGACTCAGTCTGAAATGCTTGAAAAAGATATAGCCCGACTTACCGAAATACACAGGGCAATAGGAAGTACCACTACTAATTATTCAAATAGCGGTAAGCTTCCGTATTATTTTGATGCAAACGGACGGTACGAAAGTAAAGAGACTCTGATGCGGTTTCTTGATCATGCAAAAAAAATAGGAGCTTTTGATCAGATAGCAATTATTGAGGAACCTTTTGATGAACACCTGGAAATAGACATTAAGGACATCCCGGTTCGTATAGCAGCTGATGAAAGTGCTCATACCGAGAGAGATGCTCTTAAACGTATAGAGATGGGATATAAGGCAATCGCTCTTAAGGCCATTGCAAAGACCCTGAGTATGACCATGAAAATTGCCAGAGTCGCTTATGATAACAATGTGCCGTGTTTTTGTGCTGACCTGACGGTCAATCCCATTCTTGTTGAGTGGAATAAGAATATTGCAGCCCGCCTTTCCCCCTTCCCTGATATCGGGATCGGATTGCTTGAAACAAATGGCCACCAGAATTACAGAAACTGGGACATTATGAAAGGATATAATCCCTGCAAGGATTCAACATGGACACAAACGAAAAAAGGGGTCTTTGAGCTTAATGATGATTACTATGATAAAAGCGGAGGAATTTTCATGCCGTGTAAGCATTATGAAGAGATGTTTGAAGTGAATGTGTAAAAACAATGGAAATACAATCGAAATGTTAACCTCAAGAAGGAATTTTACTGCAAAATTAATCTTTGCTGCCGGCATTGCAGCATCAGGTGCGCATAACCGGATATTTGCAGGTCCGCTATCGGCCATATTGGATAAGACGCCGGGATCAGCTGAACCCAAAAATGATCCTGACGCTTTTAAAATCAGTATATTCTCCAAGCATCTGCAGTGGCTTGATTACAAAGAGATGGCGAACGTTCTGCATGAGATTGGATTCGACGGAGCAGATCTGACCGTCAGGCCAGGCGGACATGTATTGCCTGACAGAGTGGAGGAAGATTTGCCAAAAGCTGCTGAAGCATTAGCCAGGGAAGGGAAAAAGATACACATGTTAACAACTGCAATAGACAACGCTGATGATCCCCTTACTGTGAGGATTCTGAAAACTGCATTTTCCCTTGGCATAAAGCATTACAGGATGGGATGGGGTCATTATGATGACACCAGATCAGTTGAGGAAAATATCAGTTCTATGCAGTTAAAACTTAAAAAGCTGGCTCTCCTTAACGAAAAATACTCAATATCAGGAGAATACCAGAATCACTCCGGAGTAGCTTCGGAAGGAATTTATTTCGGAGGGGCTATCTGGGATATTGCTAAAGTGCTTAAAGAGATTAATTCACCTTGGCTGGGTTCACAATACGATATTTACCATGCAACCGTGGAGGGTGCAAATACCTGGCCTGTTGGATTTAAGCTGATAAGCCCTTATATCAGATCAATAGACATAAAGGATTTTAAATGGATTGAACGGGATGGTAAAATAAGATCGGAAGCAGTTCCTTTAGGCGAAGGTATGGTGGATTTCAGGAGATTTTTCAGGCTTCTGAAAGAGTATAAACTTGAGATCCCCATATCGCTCCATTATGAATACCCTCTTGGAGGAGCAGAAAATGGATCCTCTAAATTAACAATTGAACGTAACGACGTTATTTCAGCAATGAAGAAGGATCTTTCAACTCTGAAAGTATATCTTCAGGATGCCGGACTTTCTTAATTTTTCCTGATGCCTGTTTATGCCAACTGTCAAATAAGTCAAAAGACTCTATTTGTCTATTATCGGGTTGAGGATGAAGTTTTATAATCCCCAATTGTCCCAAAGATATCTGACCTGCGGTCCTTGCGCCACACACCTCTCCAGATTCCCCGACCAGCATTCCCTATCCAGTCCCATGGTGGATTGAAATTAAGGTCAATATCGGCAGTAAGCAGTGTGCCCTGAGTTCCACTTTCCTGAAGAATGTCTCCTGCCGGATTAACAATTACACTGTGCCCGTCAAAAATAGAGGTAACAAAATACACCCCATTGTCAATAGCACGGCTCTGTGCAGTTATTTTCCAGGATTCCGCACCTCTCACATCACCCCATATTGGGCAAAAAAGTATCTCCGCTCCTTTCAGGGCAAGAATCCTTGATACTTCAGGGAAGGCACTATCCCAGCAGATGAGAATGCCTATAGTACCAAAATCTGTCATAAAAACAGGAAGGGAATCTCCGGGTACGACACCTTGCTCTGATTCCGAATCTGGCAGCTGAACTTTCTTATAAACAGCCTGTATCTTTCCATTCCTGCCATATAGTACTGCAATATTATAAAGTGTGTCGCCAGTCCAGTTGTACAGGCCGGAAACTATGTACATTCCGTATTGCTTTGCCTTCGAAGCCATCATAACCGACGCACTTCCTTCAAGGGTATTGACCTCAACCTTTGTCATTCCCAATCCAGTGTTACATGTTGGCCATCCTTCAGGAAGACATACTATCCGGCAGCCTGACGCACCAGCCTGATCCAGCAATTTGCCCATCAGGCGTATATTATCAGATACAGTTGGCCCAGGCGGGCGAAAATACACGGTTCCAACCTTTATATTTCTTGGTGGATCATCAGGGCAGTTTTCCAGAGAAATGTCGTCCCACCATACTGTACCGGTACTCCAACGGAATTCCAGTGATATTTCTGCAGAGGTCGCTTCTTTTATGGCCCTGATTTTATCAGATGCAAGAAACCAGCCATTGTTTTCTCCCACAATATGGTATATGTAATTGTAACCAAGCTGATCGTTACCTTTGAACCACTTTATTCTAATGAGTACACTTTTATCTATTGATCTGACATCCTCAGCTTTGAATCTTGCAGTGAACAGGTAGGTTTGCCCTCCAACTATTCCGACTATTTGGGTGGCTCTTCCATGACAGTCAGGATTCAAACTAACCATTTTGAGGGCAAAAAGTCCTTCGTAGCGGATTTTGCTGTCAATACTTGCGACTGGTTCCATAGAAGATATCGGACCCTTTATCAGCCAGTTAAGCGGAGTTGTATGAGATGCTTCAAAACCAGGGTTCACTATAAGATTGGCTGCTCCATTAGTACCTGAGAACAACAATCCGGAAGAAAAACCCAATATGACGAAAGTAAGAACTGCTGCTTTTTTCATTTTACTTGCTTTTCAGTGAGAAACACTCTTCAAACACTTCATTTACCTGATCGGCCAGACTTTAATAGTCTGCTTTCCATTCTGCCAGCTCTCGAACGGACCGGGTGAAGGATTAGATTTATTACGTTTGTTACCGAAATAGTCTGTATCGATTTTCAGCGAAGATCCGTCAGTATTTTCATAAGGCAATCCCGGAATAATCGCTTTACCAAGTAACTCCGTGGTCACTAATTTCCTTTGGGGTCCGGCAATCCATGACTTATCCATTCTTATTTCTAATAATGTGCTGTTCTGATCGCTTATCAAGGTAATTTCCGGATCGAAATCAGGATTATATAAAAAATCTCTTTCCCCGGAAAAATATTCCGTTCCCTTTAAATACACATTCCCGGAAGCCTGGTTTGCCAGTCTTGTGGAATCATATGTTTTAGTGGAACCATAATTCACAAAAAGATTATTCCGGAATTGGATATCACCTGATGGATTATCATGTAAATCAACCACGAAAGTCGAATGTGGTTTATGATAGGGTGTCAGACGTGAATCGTATGGTATAGCTTCTATTTTGCCTGCTATCAGGTTATGGGCAAATACTGCTCCGCTTGAATTCATAAGCACTGACACCTTTGAAAGCAAAAGATTATTATATACCAGCGCAGGCCCATGATCCACTTCAAGAAACAAATCCCATTGCAAATTATCGTGAATCAGATTATTTGACACATGAGTACCCTGAGCCATCCAGTCAAGCCAAATACCCATATCGGAACGATAAATATGATTACCGGTGATTTGAACATCCACTGCTCCGTGAAATTTGATACCTGCCATTTCAGCTCCGGAAAACAACCGTTTGAAATGAATATCGTGAATTGTATTTCCCTGAATGATGCTGAATGCACATCCCATACTGCCGACAATGCCTGTCTGTTCACAATATGCAATCATATTGTTACGGACCTGATGTCCGCCAATGGTCCCTTTATTCCAACCGTTTCCCAAAGCACGCTTTATTGTGCCAACATATCCCTCAGCCGATTCAGTCTGGTTATTGTCCCATTCATCACCATATTTTCCAAGAGCGATACCCGAACATTTTGAATATTGAATTACATTGTTTTCAATGACCCATCCCCTGCTCCAGTGAGTGCCTATAAGCCCCATCTGTTCTGCCGTGGGGGGCGCCCAGTTTGTTGCGGCGTGCTGCATGGTAAAACCCCGGACTGTAATAAAATTGATGAACGGTTTATCGGGATAAAAAATGGTTTGCCGCACATTAATTTCAACCAGTTCGTCGTTGGGATTTTTATTTTTGAACTGAGCCCAGATGGTTGTTGTATCTGATCCTGCTTTACCGAGCCATAACAAATTGGTTGTATCTGCTGCTTTCATTACATCTTCATACCTGGCGGCTTCCATTAACCAGTTCCCGTTTAAATATACGCAACCTGTATGGTGTTCACGTCCTTTTGCATTAAACCAGTCACCTCTGATCAGATCATTATAGGGATTGAATTTCCCGAAAAAACTATTTGGAATTTTAACAACCCAGGTATCGTCAACCAGATTTTTCCATCCCTTAATAATTTCTGATCCTTTTATTTCAACCTTCTCTCCCGGAGCTGCTTCATAGATAATCGGTTCCTGTTCTGAATTACCACCTCGGGGTGGTGTTATCTGCTCACGATAGACCCCGGCATGAACCGTAATAACATCACCTGGCATAGCCATTTTTGCTGCTGCAGAGATTGTTTTTAATGGTTTTGCAAATGATCCATCAGCATTATCATTGCCATTTATCGAAACATTGTAAGTCTTATGCTTAGGAACAATGGTCATCTCTTTTGAATTCTCAGATACATTTCCCCGGCATCCTGTATTTATGAGCAGGATAACAATCTGGATAAGGTATAAAACAATTGAACCTCTCATTTTTTGATTTTCTTTTATTTATCTAAGGCAGTATCAAATTTAAGAATTTAGAGATATAATAACACATGTCAGATAAACCTGTGTCTGTTCAAAAAAACCTGGCAGATTACTTACTAACAATCTTTCCTCAGTTAAAATTCTTAAAACGCACCAT
>Ga0207931_1000897_pt1 | contig 10330 bp, 12 predicted proteins | sample NGESurdeep092012_2_FD_184478 | JGI IMG/M metagenome (GOLD analysis project Ga0207931, IMG submission 184478) | Arctic peat soil microbial communities from Barrow, Alaska - NGEE Surface sample 415-1 deep-092012 (SPAdes) | ecosystem: Environmental > Terrestrial > Soil > Wetlands > Peat ...
TGCGCCACAAGCGATCCTTGCGCTTACCTCGCAGAGCTCAGAACTTGCCGAACAAGTCAACACCCTTGTGGATGCATTCGCGGAAAGAGGCTACCGCGCGCTCGGGGTCGCGCGAATGAATCAACCGGACGACTGGGAGTATGTCGGACTTATCGCACTTTATGATCCCCCGCGTGAGGATTCAGCAGAGACAATTCAGACAGCGCAATCGATGGGCGTCGAAATCAAGATGGTGACGGGCGATCATACCGCGATCGCCAAAACAACTGCCTCAGAGGTCCATTTAGGCACAAACATCATAGACGCCACTTCCTTTGCCGATAAATCTGACAAGGAGGCAGGGGATATCGTGGAAAGCGCGGATGGCTTTGCTCAAGTGTTCCCTGAGCACAAGTACCGCATCGTTGAACTGCTCCAAGACAGAGGACACATCGTTGGCATGACCGGTGATGGAGTCAATGACGCTCCAGCGTTGAAAAAAGCGGATGCCGGCGTCGCCGTTGCAGGAGCCACTGATGCCGCAAAATCGGCAGCGGACATCGTATTGACGAGTCCAGGCCTATCAGTACTCATTGACGCAATCAAAGAGAGCCGTAAGATCTTCCAACGGATGGTAAGCTATTCAATCTATCGTATCGCCGAGACCATCCGGGTGCTTCTGTTTATCGCGCTTGCGATACTCATCGTCAACGTCTACCCGGTCACCGCAATCATGATCGTGCTGCTCGCGCTGCTCAACGACGGCGCCATCCTCACGATTGCGTACGACCGCGCCCAGTACAGGAACACTCCGGAGGCGTGGGATATGCGAACGGTGATTTTAGTCGCGACCCTTCTGGGCGTGCTGGGCGTGACCGCATCATTCTCGCTCTTCTATCTCGCCTACCGCGTCTTCTTCATTAACAGCTTGGTTATCCAGTCAATGATGTACCTAAACCTCTCCGTAGCGGGGCATTTCATGATCTTTGTGGCCCGAACGCGGGGCCGATTTTGGTCTTTTGCGCCTGCTCCTATTTTGGTTGCAGCGGTTCTCGGCACCCAGCTCGTGGCAACGCTCATCGTCGTCTATGGGCTGTTTATGGCGCCGCTTGGGTGGGGCCTGGCTCTCGTTGTTTGGGCGTATGCACTCGTGTGGTTCCTTATCACCGATGCGTTGAAAGTGCTTTTTTATCGACATGTGCTGGAGCGTGGTAGCAAACCCACACACGTGCCTGCAGCTCACGCACCTAGCTCGAACTGAAACACTGACAAAAAAAGCGTCTCGCAGTGGCTGCAGTCGCCATGCGCTCAAAGTCGACTTCCGGGCGCGATTGAAGGGCAACCATTAAAGCCTCGCTCGATCTTTTTTACGTGTGTCGGATGCGTCCAATATCCTCGCCAGGCAAATCGTCTTATTCATCAGCGTTTGCAAGTGGTGCGTGCTAGGCACACTCGTTGGAGTCGCCGTCGGCTTAGCGGTAGCCGTCTTCTTAAAGGCGCTGGACTACAGCATTGCCCTGACCGGCCAGTTTCCCTACTACTTTCTCCTCCTTCCCCTGGCGCTCCTTGTCAGCGGCGCGATGATGAAATATCTTGCCCCAGGCGATGAAGGGCACGGCACGGCGATGATTATTGATGCCCTACATAAACGATCCGGTAAAATAAAGCCGTCAACGGTGTTGGTAAGACTCGCTGCCACGCTCATCACTATCGCGTCAGGCGGGTCAGCAGGCAAGGAAGAGCCTGGCGCTCAGATAGGAGCGGGGCTCTCTTCACTATTTAGCGACCTTTTGAAGTTCGACGACCGTGACCGTCGGAAATTGGTCATCTGTGGGGTCAGCGCCGGATTTGCCTCTGTTTTTGGTACGCCTATAGGGGGTGCTATCTTCGGGGTCGAAGTCCTCTTTGTAGGAGGCCTTATGTACGACGTGCTTCTCCCCGCGTTTATTGCGGGGATCGTCAGCTACCAGGTGTCGGCTGCCCTCGGCATTACCTATTTCTACAGCCCCCTCCAGTTCGTGCCCGTCTTCAGCGGGTTCTTCTTGGCGCAAGTGATCGTTGCAGGCATCTTCTTTGGGATCGTCGCGCTTCTCCTCATAGAGCTCTTCACTCTCTTCAAAAAGGCGGCAGAACGCCTGCCCTTATGGCCCCCCTCCAAGGGCATCATTGGCGGGGCAGCGCTCGTGTTGTTGACTTTCGCATTCTCCACGCAGTACCTTGGGCTTGGACTACAAACGACGCAGGCCACGCTGCAAGGGCAGCACGCCGTCTGGTACGCCTTCCCCTTGAAGATCGTGTTCACGAGCATAACGTTGGGCTTTGGGGGTAGCGGCGGTATCATCACCCCTATCTTCTTTATTGGTTCCACGGCCGGTGCTCTTTTCGCGCAAGTATTTGGCTTGAATTCGGCGACGTTTGCGGCAATTGGCCTCGTAGCCGTTCTAGCGGGAGCCACCAACACTCCCATTGCCGCGAGTATCATATCAATTGAGCTCTTCGGGCCGGCAGTCGCGCCGTACGCCGCAGTAGCGTGCGTTGTGAGCTACGTGATGTCCGGCCACCGCAGCATCTATCCATCGCAGGTGCTTGCTACGGAGAAATCCCGGTCTATTCAGGTTCAGATCGGGAAGGAGGTTTCGAAGGGTGAGGCGACGGTGCAGGCCAGAGCGGGCAGCGTTACGGCAGCCGGCATAGCGGTCATTACTAAAATACGGGGCTTCGTTGCCAAACATTTTAGAGTGCGGCAGAGACGGCGATAGTGCTCAGTTTGCACACGACGCGAGCACAGTGGCAGCCGGAACAACTGTCGATGAGTTGATCACCGCGTTGCGTGATAAGAGCGCGGAGATTCGACGGAGCGCCACAAGGGCGCTCTGAGAGCTAGAACCGCACGAGCGGCTGAACCCCTCGCAACAAAGCGTTTGGGGTTCGAGCATACGCGAAACTACGCCCCTCGTCCGACGACGACGCACACGCCTCACGTTGCGTTTTCAAGTGTTAGCTCACAGACGCTAAGTAAGCCGCAGACTCCCTAGGCAACACGCTTGGGAGGGCTTGAGGCTGCATCGCAGCTAAACGAACGCGTTATGCTTTTTTTACGACGCGCCCTATTTATGCCATTATAGCTTATGACCGGGTATGCTCAAGGAGTCTCTACTTACGGTCGAAAACGAGCTCTTGAAAGCTAAGAACGAAAGGCTACAGCTGAAGCATTCGGAAGCGTTTACCCGCGTGCGCGCCGAAGTTGAACGCCTGAATAAGGAGAACGACAAATTAAAGACAGAAAACAAAGATTTGGAGCGCAAATACCTCCAGATAGTAAAGCAACTTGAGAAACAGACTAAGAGAGATGCCAGCGTTTAAGCACGTCTTCGTGCGGCGAAGGATGTCGCGAGGCCATCAGCTTTGAATCTGCAATAAACGCGCGGCAAGACGGCCTCTGCCCTGCGAATAGGTAATCGAGAGCTATATTCTGGCTCAAGGTATTCTGGCTCAAGGCGCCAGAAGCGTGCGGCGCAGAGACCGCACAAAGACACGCGCACGTGTGGACAATAGAAACGAAAAAAGCCGTGCAGACTGCCTTGTAGATAGATATATGGGGTGCGGTGCCCAATAACAGGCACCAAGCAAACTCCCCAGTCAAGGAGACTGTGGTGGGATTGACAGAGGATAAACGAGGAAACCCGCATGACGTTTATAGACATAGAGATTCTGGATTTTGATGCAAACGGCATAGAGCGGATTGCCGACTTCGGAGAAGAGCTTGGCCTTGGTGTAGCGGGTGATGTCATTCGTAACGGTGAAGGCACCGAAGAATCTCCTGGTCCTGGGAATCATGCTCGGGCTTGCGCTCACTCTGGAGCTGCTGTACTACCGTATGAAGGGACGCAAAATGGAGATTGTTGACCGGGAAGAGGCACCATGACGATCGGGAAACATTACGCTGTTCTCTTCGTGCCGGGAATGTTGTGGTATCAAGAGGTCAGCCTGTGCTAGGTTAGCCTTATCGAAGGATTCTGTTGCCTCCATTGATTCCAAACATCGACCCCTCTCTTGAGGGTTTCAAGCTGTGATTCATCAGCCATTGGAACTCCGTCGCTCAAAGCTGCAAGAATGTGGGCTTTGTCAGATATATATGTTAGCTGAAAAAAATCTTCGTTTAATCCCCTGCACCGTCTCGCGCTCGAGGCTGCACTAGGTTTTTGCACCTCGTGATTTTTGAGCGCCACTTCGCAGAGGCACCTCACCCTCGAACCCAAAAAACCGCAACAGCGGCGTGCTTTTCTCATAAATCCTCTAAAAACAGATAGCTCGGGGCGATTCGAACGCCCGACCTTCGCCGTGTAAAGGCGAGGGTTTAGAGCTAGTGGCGACGTTTTCTAATTCTCTTGCGCTTTCTTCACTTTTATCAGAAGAAGAGACAACAACAAGGAAAGCAAGCGCTTCATCGTGCACCGTTTGATAGATACGCGTTCGCAGTCCTGCAAGCTGTGAGAACATGTGAGGCAGCCGTATCGATGGATAGCTGTAGTCTGTTTTTGCGTGGTGGAGCGAGATTTTGCCCCTGTGAACTCATAAGAGCTCTTGCTTAGACGTCACACCATAAGCAAAGATGGGCTGGGTAATGTTCAGCATCTAGCATAATAATGGAGGAGGTCAACGCGGGATGCTTAATGGTTGTGATTAGCCTTCTCCCACTAAGGCGCAAGTCCGGCACAAAGAGCGAGATTACTTTTTTTTTCGCAGGGGCTGTTTCGTCAGTTTGAATGTTAATGCGCCGATGGAAGCAAGACTTCTGTCTAAGCGCCGCTTGGGTATGGCTATCAACTGCGGCGAACTTATTGCATTACCGCCTTTTTTTCTTTATTCCTGCCGCTTATAGTGGCTATTCATCTTAGGTTATTGCACCACCTATCAAAAAGAAGGACGCAGAGGGCCCTCAGGGGAAAATGAATATTTCTGTGCTGCCTTGGCTAATGGTCAAAGAGGACTCCCTGCGCGGTCTCGGGGGCTATTTGAAAATCTTTAAAACACTCCCTCGTGCTTAGTCGGAAACGAAAAAAGCGCCAGGTACCCATTGCAGAAAGTTAATTATTCTTTTTTATGGAAGCGTCGATTTTCTCCCGTGCGAAGTGCTAAGCATTTAACTCTGAAGCTGCGCCTTGGCCTTAAGAAAAGATCGTTTCACATCCTCAAACAGCGCGTCTTTCGAACACGCCTCAAGGTTCATGAGGAATCGGTACTTCCCGTCCGATTTAATGAACACACAGTAAGTTCCAAAGGGCGTCCCGGGAATAGTCATGGCGTACACGTAGTAATAGAATAGCCACCCGTTTGTAGTGACACGGGCTCCGATGGTGCGCGCGCCGTAAATGTCAACCCCGAGCTCGCTCTCGTGATAATGAAAGCCCTTACCATCAAGGTCAATTTCAAAATAATCTACCTCAGGCCCGATTATCTCTTTAAATAGCCTGAGAAACATATCGAACGCTGGGCCGACACTTTCATCAAAAAACTCGTTCATCTTCGGGCTCTCGAATCTACCAGCGCAATTCTCTCGTATCTCAAATCTTACGGCCTCTTCATCCTCAGGACTCGCCAAATATTGTTGTTGATTGCTCATTTAGACAACCTCTAGTCTAGCATGCCGCATAATAAACCGGAATAGCTCTTAAAGTTGCCGAGTGGGTTCCTCTTAAAATCTTGCAAGTAGGACGCGAAGCAAAAATGAGTCTTAATAGTCCTTACCGCCGCAAACCCGAAAGATACAATTCAAGCACTTTCTCGCCTTCTCAACTTTATCCTTGGCTTCGGCTTGTGTTATCATTACATGCTCTTGCTAATCAGACTTGACTTTGAACTTCATTAATTCGTAAGATGGTACCCGCCCTAGAGACAACGGCAAGAAACGCGAGCGCCCCATCGTGCACTGTTTGATAGATCCTCGTCGAAAGTCCAGCAAGCTTGGAGAGCTTATGCGGCAGTCGGATCGATGGGTAGTCGTACCCTTGCTTGGCGTGATGCACAGAGATTTTGCTCCGGTGAATCAACAACGGCGCAATTTCTAGCGAGTCAATTAGCGGATCTTGCAATTGATTAACAGCTAACATAGCACGCACATAATTGCCCATTGGTTTATTTATTTAATTGGAACGCGCCGACCGTTTTAAGGTGATGGAAGCAAGAGAATCCCGTCTGAATGCGCCTCTTGGGAGCTTGCGGTTGCTGCTCTCTAATGGATGGCTTTTTGTACGTTTCACTTTCAGCACGTTCTCACCGCGAGGTTATCACCTTCAGCACAAGTGCATCCTTCGTGCAAGCAATTGACCTGACTGATATAGGCGACAAGAAACAAGCCATCTTCAACCTGTTTGCAGCCTACATTCACACAGTGCCGCTTGAAGAGCTAATAGAAAGCGTTGAACGAGCGCGGCTAGACGCTAAACTACGGTATGTGGTGATATATGGCGCGGCATGTAGCTACTGCCTCGGCAGGGCGCAACGGCTTGACGGATCGTATTTGCGGACGTTTGCCGACAATAAAGCCGCTGGACAGAACTTCGCGGCGTTCAGCGCGTCAAGCAAGAAACAGCTACTGCGGTACGTCGCGAGTGCCAAGCGTCCTGAAACGCGACAAAAACGGATCGCGCAGATTGTGCACGCGGCAGCGCAGAACAAAAACCCACTCGCGCAGGCCGCGAGCAAGAAGTAACTACCACTGTACGAGAGATAGCGTGTTGTAACCAGCAGAGCCTTTTTTACGTTTTGAAAGATCGCCTATTTAGGCGTGACCAAAAATTCCAGCCCTCGAGCTTACAAAGGGCGGATTTGAGCTCAGTTTTGTGCATTAAGACGAAAAGAACGGCTCCGCTAAGGTTATCCGTTTGAAGAAAAAGAGTAGTAGGAGGCGTACTGATGACCCTCCTGAATGGCAGTTATTTCACGTGTGGCACGTGGCTGTTGTGCCGCTACATGGCACAAACACATCACTTAGGCATCAACACTGAATCGATGACGTGGATCACACCATTCGTGCACTCGATGTCTGGATGAATGACCTGGGCATCATCTATCTTAACGCCTCGGTGAAACAGGCGATGAACTTCTACGGTAAGCGACTCGCCCTGAACCGTCGCTACTGATTTGAGCTTCTTTACATCGCTTGCCATATATTTTCCTGATGCCACGTGGTATGTCAGTATCTTGGTAAGTTTTTGTTTATCTGCTAAGACACTATCTAACGTTCCTGCAGGCAACTTTGAAAATGCGGCGTCAGTTGGCGCAAAGACCGTGAAAGGGCCCGGGCCGCTCAGCGTATCCACAAGATCTGCGGCTTGCACCGCCTTAACCAGTGTCGTAAAGTTCTCGGCATCGATTGCGGTTTCTACGATATTTTTCATTCTTCATATTCTCCTTATTGTTTGTCGCGTTAATGTTTCGTGGTGCCTATTTGCGCTAAATAAGCAACTACAGTTTATTTCCAAGGTATTTCAATATATGGCGCCGAAATGACAAATGAGGCCCAAAACTTCCATTGCCCTCGGTTCGACACCTTTCGCGGTAGGTCAAATATCCTTATAATAGTGCTGAGATAGTAACAACAGAGGCGATCGGGATCATGGCACGTATTCTCATAACGGGCTGCAGAGGGGGCATAGGGCTTGATGTGGCGTGCAGGCTGCTCAAGAGAGGACATAGAGTCTATGCAACCGTTCACAGAGAGGCATCAGTTGATGAATTGCGATCTTTTTTGAAGTCATTTGGCGAGAACTTCGTGGTGGACAAGCTCGACGTGACCGAAGCCAGCGACATCAACAAAGTCGATGCGTGGGACATCGATGTCTTAGTCAACAACGCCGCTATCGGCGACTCCGGACCGTTGGCCGAAATAGACCCTCAGCGAATAAGCGCCGTGTTTGAGACAAACGTGTTTTCAGCGCTGCGACTGACGCAGAAAGTATTGCCTCAGATGATCGCAAAGGGTGGAGGACGCATTGTGTTCATGGGCTCAATGGCAGGCCTTATTCCCATGCCATTTTACGCACCCTATGCCATGACAAAATCTGCCCTCGAAAGTGTCGCTTCCTCCTTGCGAACGGAACTGAAACCATTTGGCATCAAAGTGATCCTCATCAATCCCGGGGGCTATAACACAGGCTTCAATCAGAAAAACCTGGCGAAAAAATACGAGTGGATGGACGTAAACGGTCTGTATAAAGATCACATAGAATACGTTCGCGATGCGGGAGAGCGACTCGTGAAGCGCGAGGTGCAAGACACGCAGAGCATTGCAAAACAAGTCGTTAAGGCGGTCGAAGCCCGGCGACCAAAGCGCAGGTACGTCGCTCCAAAATGGGAATGGATTTTTCTTCCACTCGTTCGCAGGTTTGGTTGAGTTCCAGATCACACGGCACTCTGCACGGTCTGCGATGCTCTCTAGCAGGACGGAGGGTGCCAATCACCATATCGGCTGGCGAAAGCGACGTGTCCGTCGCATGCTAACCAGCAATAAAGAAATAGTTATTACTCCTGACGGCAGTTCCTAACACGTAATGAGCATACTATCAGATCTTCTCGTAGTAGTACTGATCCTTATTATTGTGCTCCTGGTGATCACCGTGGTCATCCACTTGCTTCCCTTGTTGATACTTGCCGCGCTGGTGTTCTTTATCGTGTGGCTCTTGTTCTTCCGAAATCCTCGAAGACCGGTTGCGTATGCTTCGCGCTAGTTTCTTGGAGCCGCAAAGGAGGCATCATAACGGCACTTTGCGCAGAGCACTGTGGAGATTCCGCGAACGGGCTCTGGTGAGGGCGGACAAGCAATTTGACATTGCCGATAAAGGCATATTGAAGAAGAACAAGACAGCCCAGCAGAGACACGATGGTCTATCTAGCGGAACTATTCCCGACGACAACTGCGGCATCAATATTCTTTGTCGTGTACGCGCTGTGGCTGCTCAGCGAACTTGTTATCGGGGGCATCATCCCGCGCTCGCGTCGCCACGGCACCCCGATCAGATACGAAGACCGCAGTTCCCGCCTACTGATATCACTGAGCATGTTCCTATCCCTTATGATCGCCTTTCTTTTTGCCGCTTCTGGTATCGCATCGTTGCCGAGCGGGGCTTTCTACCTCGGGATCGGCCTCATGATCGCCGGCATTCTTCTCCGACAGTGGTCGATTGCCGTGCTGGGGCGTTATTTCTCGCGGACTGTCGGCGTTCAAGAGGGTCAGGCGGTGGTGGACCGGGGACCGTATCGTCTGGTGCGTCATCCCGCGTATACCGGATCGCTCCTCACTATGGTCGGACTGGGGTTCGTGCTGCAGTCGTGGGGGGCGGTACTCGTGCTCATAGCTTTTTTCGGCGCAGCGTTCGGGTATCGGATTCACGTGGAGGAGGCGGTTTTAACGTCGAAGCTTGGCGACAAATACGTCGCGTACGCGAGGAAAACAAAACGGCTTATTCCGTACGTTCTCTGAAACGTTTGTACAGCTACCAGTCTTTTTTTGAATAATCACAGCCCTGCTTCTGCCGAGCAGCCAGAGGGGGATAGAATTAATGACGTCATGCACGCTGTCGTGGTCACGACGACGCAGCTCGCAACAACGGCAGGTGTTCCAGAAGGAACGGGCGGAAATTAGGGATGCTTTAAGATTGCCTCTGCTCGCCATATCTGAAAAAGCGGCGGATAACCCATGCACTGCCCCGCCGCCTCTTGGGAGGTGATACCACGAGAAAGTATCTGTGATACTCCTCATTGGCGTCAAGGCGGTCGGGTACTTAGCGATGTCGGTTTGGTTCGGCATGACCCCAGTCAGACGAGGAAGGGCACGATTGCAGTGCCTGCAGTGTAAGTGGTGACGCTCATCACGCGTTCGCTGACGTGCGTACGCGCTCTGCAATTAGGTGAGATTCGCGCCGAAGAAAGTACACACCTTCGCCCACGCGTCGTCTCTCGCGGCGGCATTTGCGTCCTCAGTGCCGCCAATAGGCATGCCGCCGGCACCGATCGAGCGGGCCGGCGCGAGTCGGCTCGGCCCTGCAAGCAGGTGCCCCGCGCCGTCGTAAGAGAAATGTTGAAATGAAAAGGCGAAGTGGCGCTGTTTGAGCCGTTCGATCACCCGTTCGCACATCGTGCTCGACGGCCAAATAGCGTCGTCCATCCCAGAGGCTAACAAAATGGGGCCGTTGATACGCTCGACGGGAATGGTGGCGCGCTCTACCGCTTGCCGGTCCTGAAGGCTGCCGAGATACAACCCCAAATAGAAGCCGTACCGCTCGATGCAGTCGTTGTCCATTCGGAAGGGCACGAAGGGCACCGGCTTTCCGTCTAGCGTCCAGGAGGATTT
>Ga0207931_1000898_pt1 | contig 10317 bp, 9 predicted proteins | sample NGESurdeep092012_2_FD_184478 | JGI IMG/M metagenome (GOLD analysis project Ga0207931, IMG submission 184478) | Arctic peat soil microbial communities from Barrow, Alaska - NGEE Surface sample 415-1 deep-092012 (SPAdes) | ecosystem: Environmental > Terrestrial > Soil > Wetlands > Peat ...
TCTCATAGCCGAAGAAAATATTCGCACCTGCATCAAACCGCCTGTAATAAGCATTATTAATATCAAAAAACTCATTTCCTGTAATTTCGTTTTTGAAGGCAATTTTCTGTTCATAACTTATAGTTCCGCTTTCAAACTTCTGGTTTCCGCCAATCCCCATGGCAACATAAGGGCCAAACCCGAAGAGTACATATCCGTTACCAACCTGTGGCCTGAACAGAAAGTTCAGAGGAATTTCGATATAGGAAATCTTTGTGGTTGTATTATAATTGTTATTTGCCGCTTTGGTAGGCATGTTAAAGAGGTTATCCTTTGCGCCTTTTACTGAGAACAGAAGCCCGGGCTGAAAATAGAAGTCAGATACAATAGGGATATTTACATTGACTCCGGCATGAAAACCGACAATAAGTCCATTTTTATATTTGTCACCATTTGCATCTTTACCATTGATATTCTGGAAATTGACACCTCCCAGAAGACCAAAGCCCATCTGGGCCTGCATCGTTATTGTTGACAGAACAAGAATAACTGAAAGAGTAAGTAGTTTCGTTTTCATTTTCTTTTAATTTTATAACTATTAGATTATTGTTTCAACTAATTATTATGGTTTACCGGCTTCTTTTGCAGCTTCAGCTTTCATCTTCTCATTGGCAGTGATCAAAAACTCAACCCTGCGGTTTCCTGTACGGCCCTCTGCTGTTTTATTTTCATACTTTGGGGCAGTTTCGCCAAATCCTTTAATTGTTAAACGGTCGGCCGATATACCTTTACCGTCGAGGTAAGCAGACACTGCACTGGCCCGTCTTTCAGACAGGTCCTGGTTATACGATACACTGCCTTTGCTGTCGGTATGGCCCTGCACTTCAATATTCGTTTCAGGATAGGATTTAAGGACTTTTACCAGTTTATCAAGGTTGGTTTTAGCATCATCTGAAAGATTTGACTTGTCAAATCCAAACAGAACATTGCTGTTGAATTCCACAACTATTCCCTCACCCACGCGTTCAACCTTTGCATCAGGAACGGTTTTCTTTATTTCCTCAGCCTGTTTGTCCATCTGATTACCAATCACTGCACCGGTTGCGCCACCGACGGTAGCACCTATTATTGCACCCAGGGCAGTGTTACCTGATGCCCTGCCAATAACTGCGCCCATTGCTCCGCCTGCAGCAGTTCCGACAACAGCACCCTTCTCGGTTTTATTCCAGGATGCGCAGCCTGATAAAATCAAGATCGTACTTACGAGCCCGATCAAACTCATTCTTAACTTTCTCATAATTATATATTTAATTGTTTAAGATTACTATGTTGGGATTACATGTGATATTTTGCGCAAGGTAGGGCGGTTGCTGATGAAAATTGTTACATAACTTTCTAAATGAGTTACATGATTCACACATTTAGTGGCTGCAAATCCCGCATCACAGAAATTCAGTTTGTTCTGTTATTTCAAAAGGGGAGAATTAACGTATCAAGTCTGAAAACAAAGCGGATCCTGTCTTTGAATGGTCCGGTAATAGAATCTATGTTGTCAGAAACAAGCAAGGGAAAATAGATTTCGAAAAGGTTCCATATGCCTGCCTTAAACCCTGCTTCAAAGAACAGGAGTGATTTATTATTTATTCCGGTACCATGATCATTCAGCAACAAATTGACGAAGGGTTTTATGGGAATCACTGAAGCTTTCCCCGGCAGGCTGCTGGTCAATGAGAGTGAACAAATGTAACGGCTATAACCAAGGTCACCATTTACAGGAGTTACTAATCCACCTTCAGACAGAGTCATCTGTCTTGACCCGAAAGTTTTCGGAAACTCTCCAAAACGATCAGGATAAATCCCCTGATATAAGTACTGTTCGCGTCCGCCCCTGCCACCTGCGGATAGACCGTAAAGCGGATCAGCATTATCGTTTTTTAACATGGCACCTGCAAAAAACCTGCTCTCCAATCCGTTGTTTTTGCCATAATAGCTAAGTTTATAGTTGACCTCCAGTGTTGTCTTCAGGAACGATTTGCCTGCTTCAAAACAGATCAGCATTTTGTACGGGTTGATTATACTGCTTTTCTCCAGCTGGTATCCGGCCTGCACATATGAACGTATCATTGCTTCCTTTATCTCAAGTATCCGGGGAAGGTCTGATGCGGCGATATAATATCCAAAGACTTTTTGATTGATTCGATTGACCATTTTTCCGGATCTGAAATAAAGGTCTGATCCTATCCTGGCTTTGCAATAGTTTTGGTTTCCCGGTCCTCCGAATTGTTCTCCTTCAAGGGAAAATGTAGCAAGCCGTATGAAACTGTTAAATGGAGTTATATTTAATGAAATCTTCCCATAGCCGGAAAATCCCTTATTACTGAAGGTATACAAAGGAATGACAAAATACTCCACTGGTTTTGGTATTAGTGTCCCATTATTTATTGCAACACCTGCCATGAATTCATCTGCACGGTTCCAGTAGAAAACAGGAAAATATATCAAAGACCGCCTGTCAGGATCATCAATAGTATACAAGAACCGTAATTGAAGAGGATCAGCTCTGCGGAAAATACCTGATGTCCGTATATTGTTATTGAGTCTGAACAGTTCAGTCATTTTATGGTCAGGGTCAATTCTTATCTCAGAAAAATAATCCGGTGGTGCCTTGATCCATTTTTTCCCTTCAAATCCGTCTTCCCATTTTTCTGAACAGATTGAATCTCCTATGATACCTGCTATCAGCAGCGGCGCATTCAGTTCACCTTTGTTCTTAATAAGCAGCTTTTGGTTCTCCATACGGACAATTTTATAATCGAGCCGTTTTGTAGTGCCCAGAAAATCATCAAAAAACCATGAGAGGTCTTTATCCGAATGGGATTCAAAGAGAGCACTGAGATCATCCGGCCCGGGGTGTTTGTTTTTCCATGTATGGTAATAATCATGCATTATGGAATCAAAGACGGAATCTCCGAGATAAGCCCTGAGATAGTTAAAACCCTGTGGCGTTTTATTATAGATTATACTGCTGTAATTCTCAATGGTGTAATCAGTAGCCGGAAGAATAACAGGTTGTTCAAGATTCCGGCGGGCAGGAACAAGCCATTCGATTTCCTGCATCCGTTGTACGGGCATTTCCATTATGTGGAATAACCTGGCCAGCTTCAGGTTTTTGAAAACAACCTCCCAGAGTTTCTTCTCCGGATACTTTTCTTCCAAATACCTTGATTCGTATGCACTTGAAAGGCCTTCATCCAAAAAAGGAAAAGTTCGTTCATCAGAACCGATTGCACTGAAGAACCAGCTATGACAAATTTCATGGGTTATTACTTTATCAAGCGAATAAGAGTCGTTGGCAAGACCTATAACGGTAAGACCGGGATATTCCATCGCTGCCCCTGAGTTAAGGGCACTCTGTACGGCTGTGAAATTATTATAAGGATAGTCCCCGATCCATTCTGAAAGCCTCCCTATCGCATTGTTTACATATGAGATAGCATTCATCCAGTATTGTGCTTCCTGGTTTGTAAACATCGCCCATGTGATTACTTCTCGTCCAGAGTCCGGAAGTTTTACCTTTCCTTTAAGTACATGAAATCTCTTATCAGCAAACCATGCGAAATCATGTATGTTATCCTCCATATAGCGTAAGGTCTTCAGTTGAACTGATGAAACCGGAAAATCTCCACCCCCGAAGTCAGGCATTATCATCCAGGAGGAATCTGCAGAAAGGATATCAAGCCATTTTTTTTCCTCGTCATTCTGCAGGTTCCCTGTTGCTCCCACAACATAATTAGCCGGAAGGGTAATACTTACATCAAACCTGCCGAATTCTGAATAGAACTCACCCTGATCGAGATATGGCATTTGATGCCAACCCAGTCTGTCATATACTGCAGGTTTGGGATACCACTGGGTGATCTGATATGATTCACCGATATGACCTAACCGTGAAGTTACTCCTTTGGGGATTTTAACATGAAACGGAGTGGTTATCAGTATTGTATCGCCTTGCTTAAGAGGCTCATTAAGAATGATTTTGCAGATATCAGACGCCTCTGATAACAAATCCCATTGAACGTTAAGGCTGTCTACCATAAAATCCAGTGAATCAATATAACCTTTTAACTCCGGATCATTGAACAGTTTTCCCTTCCCATCCCTTGCAAATATCTCTTTGGCTAATGCTGTATTGTTATTTGAATATGCATTAGGCCAGAGATGAAAAAACAGAAAACGGAGAGTGTCAGGAGAATTATTAATGTATTCAACCGATTCGAATCCATTCAATTCATGCCTGCTGTCAACTAAAGTCACCTGAATCTTATAATTCACCTCCTGCTGGAAATAATCCTGCGATGCCGCATTCATGAAAGGCCATAAAATTCCGGGGATGAAGAATAAAAAGAGTTTTTGCATGCCAGCCCGCCCTTAAAATTTACCTCATTAGAACAGATTATTACGAAGATATGGCAAAATCATTGATTGTAAAGGTACATCAGTTCAAATGTGTGAATGATGTAACTTATTTAAAAGGTTATGTAACACTTTTTGGTATCAGTGGATCAACCTTTGTAAAGTGGAAATTTATACAATTTAAAAACTAAGAAAATGATCAAAACAGAAATTAAAGGAAATTGGAATGAGCAAAAAGGCAAGCTCAAGCAAAAATTTGCGATCCTTACGGACAATGATTTAATGTTTGCAGAAGGCAAAAAAGATGAGATGCTTGGAAAACTTCAGGTAAAGCTCGGTAAGACAAAAGAGGAACTGTACAAGATTATCATGGAGCTTTAACCATGTGCAGATGAAATCTGGCGCTTTACCATGAAAATAATCGACCCTGTCATTAAAGTAGGAAAAATTGCAGCGGATCAATCCGTGAGGCTCGTCGAAAAAACTATTGCAACGACCGTTGGAGCCGGCAACTTTCTAACAAATATTGCTGATGGCTTCTTGTTTGTGACAAGAGTTACAAAAGAAACATTTACACGCAATTTTGAATTTAAGGAGTTTTTGCGTCAATGTTGGCAGGTCGGTAATAAAACGCTGCCCCTTATTTCAGTGACAGGGCTCATTATTGGCCTGGTGCTTACTATTCAGATGCGGCCTGCTCTTTTGAGCTTCGGGGCTGTCAGTCTGCTTCCCGGAATGGTGGCAATATCTCTCATCAGAGAAATGGGGCCGGTTATTACTGCTTTGATATGTGCCGGGAAAATCAGTTCAGGTATGGGTGCAGAACTGGGTTCAATGAGGGTATCGGAGCAGATTGATGCTATGGACGTATCATCTACCAATCCGGTAAGATTTTTAGTTGTGACAAGAGTGTTAGCAGCTACCCTCATGATACCCTTTTTAGTCTTATATGCCGATGCGCTTGGTATTATAGGATGCTGGGCCGGAGCAAATATTAAAGGAGATGTAACATTTGTTCTGTTTTTCTCACAGGCATTCGGCTATATTGGATTTATTGATTTTATACCGGCACTTGTTAAAACCTTCTTTTTTGGGGCAGTGATCGGTTTTGTCGGATGCTATAAAGGATATACGGCAGGGCGTGGGACTGAGAGTGTGGGTATTGCTGCGAACTCAGCTGTAGTGCTGTCCTCATTGCTTATAATAATTATTGATTTGATTGCCGTGCAAATTACCGATATGATATGAATACCACACAAACTGCAGCTGTTGTTTCTGCTAAAACAGAAAGCCCTGAACAGGTAATTGAAATCAATAACCTCAGGAAAGGGTTCGGCACAGAGGATGTATTAGTAGATGTTTCCCTGAAACTCTATAATGGTGAAAACCTCGTTGTGCTTGGGAAATCAGGCTCAGGAAAATCAGTCCTTATAAAATGTATTGTTCGTTTACTGGATCCCGATGACGGAACAATTAAGGTTTTTGGAGAAGACGTGAGTGCCTTGAGCCGTGAGGGGTTGGGAGAGCTGAGAAAGAAAATCGGTTTTCTGTTTCAGAGTGGAGCATTGTATGACTCTATGACCGTAAGACAAAACTTAGAATTTCCGTTGCGAAGGATAAAAAAGAATCTTGACCAGAAAGAAATAACCGAAAAAGTGGAAGAAGTTCTGGAAAATGTTGGTTTATCTGATTCCCTGAATAAAATGCCATCACAGCTATCAGGCGGAATGCGCAAACGAATCAGCCTGGCACGAACCCTTGTCGTTGACCCGAGGATAATGTTGTATGATGAACCGACAACAGGCCTTGATCCTGTTACATCAGATGAGATAAGCACTCTTATTAATGATGTTCAGAAAAAATATAAAACTTCTTCCATTATCATCACACATGATATTGAATGTGCCCGGACAACCGCAAACCGGATCATAATGTTACTCAATGGCGAGGTATATAAGGTAGGCAAATTGGATGAGTTTGAAAAGTCTTCTGACCCCCCAATAAGATCATTCTTTAAAGGATAATAATATGGATACGCATACAAAAAAATTCAAAGTAAGGTTAGGGCTGTTTATTATAGGAGGATTGGCGATTTTCATCATTGCCATTTTTATAATAGGGAAGCAGGAAAATTTATTCGATCCGGTTTTTAAAATTACTACAACGTTCCATAATGTAAGCGGGTTGGAGGCTGGAAGTAATATACGCTATTCAGGCATCAATGTCGGTACTGTTGATGACATTAAGATCATTAATGATACAACAGTGCGCGTTGATATGTTAATTAAAAGAAGCGTTCAGCAGTTCATTAAAAATGATTGTGAGGCAGGCATAGGTTCCGCAGGGATAATTGGCGACCGCATTTTATTAATTACTCAGGGCAGTGAAGATGCGCCCCTGGTAAAGGACGGGGCACACATCGGGTCCAAAGAACCTGTTGAAGCAGATGCCATAATGACAAGCATGCAAATAACGGCAGATAATGCCGCAATTATTTCAGATCAGCTGGCAGACATCATGGTCAATATAAACAGTGGGCAAGGCACACTTGGGAGATTAATTCAGGATTCAACAATTGCAGAAAACATTGACAAGACCATAGTAAATCTAAAGAATAGCAGCAAAGGATTGGATGAAAACATGAATGCAGCCAAAGAGAATTTTCTTTTCAAAGGCTATTATAACAGGAAAGAAAAAGAAGCTGAAAAATCAGCAAAGGATAAACTTGAAATAAAAGAAGTTGAACAGAAAGCAGTTGATGATAAGAAAAAATGATTATCCGGTAATAAAACAACAATAATGGTAAATGCAGGCATGTCCCAAAAATATTTTCTTGGTTTTTATTATTTCATTTTTAATAACTGATCTTGCATTTGGTCAGCAAACACCTGCCAAAACAGATTCAACCACTATTTTTAAAAATATTGAAACCTATTCCAGGCAAAGCAAGTTCAAAACATTTGTTTACAGGCTGATCTTCAAACCGGTTACCCCGGAAACAAAAAATAAAGGCATCAGGAAGAAAACATATAAAAACCTGATACAAAAGCCATACAGCACCTTTGAAGGGAAAATTATCAGGAACATTGACGTTGTAACTTTCGATCCTTTTGGTTACTCGGTAACTGACACGAATGCTGCAAAACAAAATTTCCTGCGTAAGGTGGGAAACGGAATGCATATAAAAACACGTGGCATAGCAATCCGGAACCTGTTGCTTTTCCATAAGAATCAACCTTTCAACTCACTGCTTGTGAAGGAATCGGAGCGCCTGATCCGGGCACAGAAGTATGTTAATGACGTCAGTTTTTCAATTATAGCAACCGGGAAAGAATCTGATTCAGTGGATGTTTTTATCCGTGAATTGGATAGATGGAGCATCACGCCGGCAGGAAACGTTTCAACAACAAAAATGTTCGTCAGCATAACGGACATTAACTTTCTGGGATCAGGCCAGGCGTTTCAAAATACTTTTTCCAGGAATTTCACCACCGGAGTTAATTCATTTAATACTGATTATTTCATCCCGAATATCCGGAACACCTACATAAACGCAAAGCTTCATTATGGATTTGACGCAGACAGGAATTTCACAAAGGGACTGGCTGTGGAGCGTCCGTTTTTTTCTCCGCTGGCGAAGTGGGCAGCAGGAGTGATCGTTCTGTCCCAGTTTAAGATAGATACACTGGATGCTATAAATCCGGCCTTCGTCCCATATAGTTTAAGATTCAATACTCAGGACGTCTGGGCAGGAAAAGCTATAGAGATCTTTAAAAACAGCAGGGATAAAGAGCTTATTACCAATTTAATTTTTACGGTACGATACCTGCGGATCCGCTATTCTGAAAAACCACTGGAACAAAATGATCCGTTCCATATTTATTCCGATGAAGATTTTTATCTGGGCAGCATAGGTATTACTTCCCGGAAATATGTTCAGGATAAATATATCTTCAAATTTGGTGTTATTGAAGATGTGCCGGCAGGGATAGTCTTTAACCTTACAGCGGGCTACCAGTTAAGAAGCAATACCGGTCGCTTCTATTTAGGAACGCGTTTTTCATTTGGCAACTATCATGAATGGGGTTACCTGAGCTCAAACCTTGAATACGGTACATTTTTTAACGCATCACACCCTGAACAGGGTCTTTTTACCGTGGGCATAAATTATTCCACAGTATTATTTGAAATAGGAAAATGGAAATTCAGACAATTTGTAAAACCGCAGATGACTATTGGCATAAACTGGTTCCCTTACGATAGCCTAACACTTAATGATGGCTATGGACTGGACGGATTTAAAAGTCCTGTTCTCTCAGGAACAAAGCGCCTGTTACTTACTTTGCAGACACAATCATACGCCCCGTGGAGTTTAATAGGATTTCGTTTTGGGCCATATCTTAGTTGTTCTTTTGGAATGATTGGCGATGATGCAAGCGGGTTAAAAAACAGCAAACTGTATTCACAAATCGGGCTTGGAGTTTTAATTAAGAATGAAAACCTGGTTTTCAATACATTTCAGATATCCATTTCATTTTACCCGTTAATCCCAGGCATTGGACGAGGTATTTTCAAAATGAATTCAATCAGGACAACTGATTTCGGATTCAGGGATTTTGAAATTGAGAAACCCGGAAGGATTCTATATCAATAATCTTAGCGCAAGAAAACGCCAGCGACTTTAAATGTGTGAATCTTGTAATTCTTTGTTATAGTTATGTAACAAGTACAGCCTGACACCTGACTACCTTTGAAATCAACTAAATACTATACTATTATGCCGTTACTGACTATTTTAATCGTACTGATTGTTGCCGGCGTTCTGCTATGGCTGGTCAACACTTACATTCCAATGGATCATAAAATCAAAACCATCCTGAATGTTGTGGTTGTGATCGTTGTTATAGTTTGGCTTCTAAAACTATTTGGGGTTTTAACCTATCTGAAGGACATACATATATAAAATGAAAAATACTAAACAACTGGGTATCTGGATGGATCATTCAAATGCCTATCTGATGGAATTGACAAATGGTACAATTGTAACAAATGTTGTTGAATCCAAATTTGAACAGCAGGATAACGGATACGACATGAAGTATCATGAAAAAAGTTATCATAATAAGGAGCAGCAACAACAATCTGACTATTATAAAAAACTACGTGATTCGATCAGAAATTATCAGGAGGTTGTTCTTTTCGGTCCTACGGATGCCAAAGCAGAATTATTAAACCAGTTAAAAGGAGATCATCTTTTTGAAAAGATAAAAATTGAAGTGCAGCAATCTGACCAGATGAATGAAGATCAAAGACAAGCTTTTGTCATAGAGTATTTTAAAAAACAGAATGTATGAAACTCAATATCATGAAAAAAATTGCCTATTTATTATTTGCAACTTTGGTTTTGACGGGATGCGCCTTAAATCTGCTTACCGGACGCAAACAGCTGAGCCTGGTGAAGGAATCTGAACTGCAGTTAATGGCCACAAGCGAATACAATACATTTTTATCAGCGAATAAGGTTTTAAATCCCGGAACAAACAGAGAAGCAGCATCCGTTGACCGTGTAGGAGGGCGAATATCAAAGGCAATCACAAAGTATTTTGCCACCCAGGGACAGGAATCGCTGCTTACAGGCTATAAGTGGGAGTTCAACACGGTGGAAAGCAAAGAAATCAATGCCTGGTGCATGCCCGGTGGAAAGGTGGTTGTATACACGGGTTTACTTCCTGTTACTAAAAATGATGCAGCACTGGCAATTGTCATGGGTCATGAGATTGCCCATTCCGTTGCCAAACATGGCAACGAGAGAATGAGTCAGGCCCTGGTGCAGCAGATGGGAGGTATGGCACTGGAGATTGCTTTGGCCCAGAAACCTCAGGAGACTCGGGATCTGTTCATGACGACTTATGGCATTGGAAGCGA
>Ga0207931_1000899_pt1 | contig 10316 bp, 9 predicted proteins | sample NGESurdeep092012_2_FD_184478 | JGI IMG/M metagenome (GOLD analysis project Ga0207931, IMG submission 184478) | Arctic peat soil microbial communities from Barrow, Alaska - NGEE Surface sample 415-1 deep-092012 (SPAdes) | ecosystem: Environmental > Terrestrial > Soil > Wetlands > Peat ...
AAGCCGATAGGAAGACGCTGGATATCGATCGCGGCAGCGGCGGCGAAGCCGACGGCGAAGATGAGCAGGCGGCTGCCGGCGGCGACGGCGACGGCCCATGCCGCCGGGCGCCCCGCCGCTGAGCCGGCCGCCTGGGGGCGCTCAGTCGGCGTCGTGGTCCTTGCGCTCGGGGGCCAGTACGCCGTCGGCGAGCAGGCGGCGCAGAAGGGCGATGCGCAAAGCGCTGGCCAGGTCGCGCCGCCTCATCGGGTCCTGCGCCCAGGCGTGAACGCGCAGAACCACTTCCTTCCCACCGATGTCGTCAACGTCGACGCTGTTCGCCTTGCCCTCCGGCGCCGGCGCCAGATCGTCGGCGATCTCCTGTGCGGCGGTGCGGACCGTATCCACATCGGCGCTTGCCGGCACCGCGAACGTCACCGCCACCATGCTGCCCGGCGAGCCCATCGAGTAGTTGTGGACGACCTTGCTCGCGAAGGCCTCGTTGGGGATCACGACGCGGCGGTTATCAAGCGTGCGGATGTAGGTGTAGGTGAGGCGGATCTCCTCGACGGTGCCGTACTCGCCGTCGACGCTGATGTAGTCGCCCAGCCGCACCGGCTGGGAGAAGGCGATCATGACGCCGCTCACCAGGTTGGCGATGGGCGTGCGCGCGGCGATGCCGACGATGCCGGCGAAGATCGCCGCCGAGGCGAGCATCGCCCGCGCGAGCGCGCCGACCACCTCGAACTGGGTAAGCGCGATGGCGATGCCGACGAAGAGGATGCCGATCTGCACGAGGCGCCGGACCATGAGGAAGCGCGTACGGTCGGCGCGGTCCGGCTGCTTGCCCAGCAGCTTGGACAGGGCGCGGTCGCGGCGCGCCAGAAGCGCATCGACGACGCTCGCCGCCGCGAAGGTGGCGAGCACGTAGAGCCCTGCCGTGAACCAGGGCGTTTCGTAGAACGCGACGGCGATCGTCCCCATGGCGGCTCGCTACGGTGTGGCCGACGACGAGGGCGTCGCCGTCGGCTCGGAGGGTGACGGCGATGGATGCTCGGGCGCGAGTTCCGACGGGCGCAGGCTGTCGCGCACGTCGTACAGGACCCGCCCCGTGTCGTAGTCCAGTAATGCCACGATAGTGTCGGTTCTGCCGGAGACGGTGTCGATGGCTCCCTGCACCTGCCAGATGAAGCGGTAGGTGGGCACCACCGTGCTCGTGACCGAACGGCCGTCGATGGCGTGGATAAAGGTGTAAGCTCTGCGCTTTGGCACGAAGAGCAACTGCACCTCCTGCGGGTCCACGACGGTGTCCTTGAAGATCCAGTCGGACTTGCGCAGCGCCATTCCGGAGGTCTTGAGCTCGGCGTCGCCGGGTACGGCGAGGGCTGCGTAGACGAAGGCCCAGCCACGCCACGGGTGAGTGATGAACTCGGAGTGCTGCTCGGGCGCCGTGTAGCGATAGGCGACGAACGCCGGTAGCGAGAACACCACGAGCACGATGATCACGGCCGCTGCGGCCAGGCGCTTCTTGCTGCGAAAGCGGATCAACCGTGGACCTCCGGGCGACTACAGACGGGCATGTTCTAGGGTGTCAGACGCTGCGGCTCGTGTCGACGGCCTCGCCGTCGCCGCGCACCTCGGTACGCGGGAACGCGGCGCGGGCGGTGGCCGCCATGGCGGCGTAGTAGGTCTCGTCGTAGGCCGGGTTCAGGTGGATGAGGACCAGGCGGCCGACATCCGCCGCGGCGGCCAGACGGGCGACGGAGCCGGCCTCACTGTGCGCGGCGAAGCCGGGCGGCAGCTCTGCCGGCATCTCGCCGGTCTGCGCGGCGGCTGCGTCGTACCAGGCCTCGTGCAGGAGCAGGCCGACCCCGGCCGAGAACTCCGCCGTCCCGAGGTCGGCCATCGTGTCGGTGGCCATCACAAAGGCGTCATCCAGCCGGTAGGCGACGCTCACATCCGAGTGCTTCTGAGGGCGCACGCGTACCACATGACCGGCGATCTCGTTGGCGCCCGGCGTCAGAGCCGCGACGCGCAGGTCGCTTAGCTCCTCCCAGTCGCGCGGGTTGTACGGCCTGCGCAGGAGGCCGGCGACGGCCGCCTCGGGGTCGATGCCGGTGATCCCGGCCGCCGGCGCATGGATCGTCACCTGGCGGTCCGGCAGCACGCCGGGCAAATAGGCAAGCCCGCAGACGTGGTCGAGGTGGTAGTGCGTCAGGAACAGGTGCACCTCGGGGGCGTCCTCGAGAAGCGCCGCTTGAGCAGGCTCCAGCAGGCGGCGCAACCCGGTTCCGGCGTCGAAGATCAGGAGAGAACCTTCGTCACGGCAAGCCAGGCACGTGGTCTCCCGCCGCTCGCAAGGCATCCATCCCATGGTTCCAAGCAGAGTCACGCGCACAGAGGGCTCACCTTTCGCGTCGGCAGCACAACGTGTGTGTAGTCTCTCGCATAACGGTACACTTGAACCAGGAAGCACCCGCTCCGGGGCGCCATGAGCGAAGGAGCTTGGTCATGGATGCATCCATCGACAGGGTCTTCGACGAGCTCGAACTGGGCGACGGCGTCCGCGATCTCTGGGAGCCGATCTTCCCGTATCTTGCCCGCGCACTGGGTGGTGACGAGGCCCCGTATCTTGAGGCCGTCGAGCAGGTGGCGCGCAGCGCGGGCCTCTGCCAGAGTGTCGCCGCGGTGGATTTTCTCGACGCCTTGTCCGGGGGCAGCCGGGCGCTCCGCGCGGGCTTGCTGGCCGACGGTGCGCCGGGGGCCGAGGAGGCCTGCCGTCGTTTCCTCGCCCTCGAGCCCATGGCTCTCACGCGCATCGCCGCGGGCTACTTCGCGGGGATGGAGGAGACCATCGAGCGTCTCCAGCGCGAGGCGGCGGAGGTGTCGTCTATCGACGTGCGCACGGGGGCGATGAGGCGCGAGGAGTTTCTCGACCGTCTGTCGCTCGAAGTGGACCGCTGTCAGCGGATGGATCTTTCTCTCGGCCTGCTCGAGATGGAGTTCGAGGAGACCGGGTCCGAGGAGCCATTGGGCCTCGGCTCCGGGTCCAGCGTCGTGCTTCCCGCCATCAGCGAGTGCCTGCGCAACAACCTGCGGCGCTACGACAGTATCGGGCTTGCCCCGGACGGCGGCTTTCTGCTGGTGCTGCCCAACATCAGCCGGCGCGGCCTCTCCGGGGCGGCCGAACGGCTGCGCCGGGAGCTGGATGACTGCGTTGGGGAACGCTCTGCCTCGCAGGTGTACTTCTCGCTGGCTCACTACGACTTCGTCGACGTGAACGCGACCGACATGCTTGCCGCGCTCGACCAGGGCATGCGGCAGGCGCGCGCGGTGCGCGAGCCCTGGGTCTGGTCCTAGCTGGTCAACCGCCGAGGGGTGTACCGAGGGCGTCGGCAGCACGGCGCACCATCTCGCGCTCGTTGGGGTACGTCATCAGTTCGAGGGCCTCGGTGAGGTCGACCCAGCGCGCTTCGCTGACCTCGTGGTCGTGACGGGCCGTGTCCCCGCTGGTGGCGTGCATGAGGTAGTAGTGGACGGTCTTGTGGATCCGGCTGCCGGCCTCGCGTGAGTAGAACGAGTAGTCGATGGAGCCGAGTTCGCGGTCGACCTCGCCCTCGATGCCGGTCTCTTCGATGACCTCACGCAGGGCGGTCTGCGGAAGGGTCTCTCCGCTCTCCACGCCGCCCTTGGGCAACCCCCACACGGTGCGCCCGGCGGGCCGAATGAGACAGACCTCGACGCCGGCGTCCGTGCGGACGACGACGCCGCCTGCCGATGTCCTTTCGCGTGGTCCGGTCACGGTCCTCTAGTGCTCGGAAGGCATGAAACGATGCCTCCTTAGTATATCGTTCTGAACGGCCGGGGCCGCACACGGGTGCTGCCTGAGGCGGCTGTTCAGAAGGAGGTCGCCGCGCGTGTTCGCCGCGCTAGGACGGTTCGTCTACAGGCGCCGCAGGATCATCGTGCTCGCATGGACGGTGGCCTTCGTCGCCGGCATCGTGGCCACCGCGCACGTGCCCGGTGAGCTCAAGGGCGGCGGCTTCACCAACCCCACGACGCCGTCCCAGCAGGCCCAGAAGGCGATACAGGAGCGGCTGGGCTTCGGTCCGGCGCGGCTCACGATCGTATTCGCCAGCCCCACCCTCGACGCACGCAGCACCGCTTTTCGGGCGCAGGTGAAGGCGGCCCTGGGGGGCATCGATCGCAAGGCGTTCCCCAAGCTCCTGAGCGTGCAGACGGCCGCCTCCACCGGCGACGCGGGCTTCATCTCGAGGGACGGACACGCGACCTTCGCCGTGCTCTCCTTCGACGCGAGCACCGAACAGGTGCAGCGCGTGATCCCTGCCGTGCGCGCCAGGCTGGCGCCGACCGGCCTCACCACGTATCTCACCGGCGATCCCGCGGTGTACGCCGACATCGAGCGGATCTCCGCCGAGGATCTCAGGACCGCGGAGATGTACACGTTGCCGATCGCGATCATCGTCCTGGTGCTCATCTTCGGGACGCTGGTGGCCGCCGCCTTGCCGGTGATCGGCGGCGGCATGGCCGTGACCGTCACGCTGGGCGTGTTCTGGGTGCTCGCCCAGTTCCTGGACATCTCCGTCTTCGCCATGAACGTGGCCACGCTGCTGGGGCTGGCCGTCGGCATCGACTACTCGCTGTTCATGGTGGGGCGCTTCCGCGAGGAGCTGAGCGCCGGCCGCACCGTGGTGGACGCGGTGGAGATCACCGTGGAGTACGCCGGCCGCTCTATCTTCTTCTCCGGGCTGACCGTGGTGATCGGCCTGCTCGGATTGGTGGTCATCCCGTTCATGTCGATGCGTTCGATGGGTGTGGGCGGCGCTCTCGTCGTGACCTTCTCGGTCCTCGCCGCCCTGACGCTCCTGCCGGCGCTGCTTGGCATGCTGGGTCCGCGCGTGGATCGTCTGCGCGTCATCGGGCGCTCGGGCAAGGAAGGGGCATTCTGGGGCCGCTGGTCGGACTGGGTCATGCATCACCCCGTCCCGGTCCTTGTCGGGACGCTCATCGTGGTGCTGCTCTTCGCCTGGCCGGTGCTGCACATCGAACGAGAGATCCCCGGCGCGACCGCGCTCCCGCAGCGCTCCGAGTCGCGTCAGGGTTACGACATCCTGCAGTCGCGCTTCGACGTCTCGGCGCTGTCGCCGATCTACGTCCTCGCCACATGGAGCGGGGACACGGGGGCGCTCGAGCCGGCGAACCTGCGGCGGCTGTTCGAGTACGGTGAACGTCTCGAGGCCATGCCCGGCGTCTCACGGGTGACCAGCGTCGTCACGTTGCCCGGCCTCGAGACGCCGGAGGCGGCGGCCCGGTTCTGGCGGGCCGTGGAGCGGCCCGCGGGCTCCGGGCAGCGATCCGCCGGCACCGGGCTTCCCGGCCTGCTCCAAGGCCTGCTCGGCGCCCAGCAACGCGAGGCCGCAATCCGCTTACGCTCTCTGACCGCGGCTCCCGGCACGGTGCTGTTCCAGGTCGTCCCCAAGGACGCCCCGTCCTCCGTGGAGGCGCAAGGTCTCGCCGTGCGCATCTACGAGCAGCCTCCTCCGGAAGGCATGACCGTCCTCGTCGGCGGCACCTCCATGACGGTGTACGACTTCGTGCACACTCTCTACGAGCGCTTCCCCTGGATCATCCTGTTCGTGGTCTGCGTCACCGCCCTCGTGCTTCTGCTGCTCCTGCGCAGCGTGTTCCTGCCGGTCAAGGCCGTGGTCATGAACGTCCTGTCGCTGCTGGCCGGCTACGGGGCCGTGGTGTGGATCTTCCAGGACGGCCATCTCGAGTGGCTCTTCGGCTTCAAGAGCAGCGGTGCCATCGACGCCGAGCTGCCGGTGATCCTCTTCTGCACCGTGTTCGGCGTCTCCATGGACTACGAGGTGTTCCTGCTCACGCGCATGCGCGAGGCGTGGGACGAGGCCGGGGACAACCTCGAGGCAGTGACGTTCGGGCTTTCTCGCACGGGCCGCATCGTGACCAGCGCCGCGCTCATCATCGTCGTCGTGGGCGGGTCGTTCGCCTTCACCTCGATCCTGGTCACCAAAGCCATCGGCGTCGGCCTGGCCGTGGCCGTGGCTCTCGACGCCAGCGTGATCCGCATCCTCATGGTGCCGGCGATCATGCGCCTGCTCGGGCGCTGGAACTGGTGGATCCCGGGCTGGCTCGACCGGCGGCTGCCGCGGATCGAGTAGGGCCAGCGCCATGAGCAGGTTGGGTGAAGGCCTTGCGGCGCTCGGCGAGCCGGAGTTCCGCAGACTCTTTCTCGGTCAGGCGATCTCCGTGGTGGGCGTGATGTTCACCGTGGTCGCGCTGCCGTTCGCGGTGCTCGAGATCGGCGGCTCGGCCACTGATATCGGCATCGTGGAGGCGGCCTACGTCATCCCGCTGACCTTCTTCCTCCTGTTCGGCGGAGTGTGGGCCGACCGCTTGCCGCGGCAGAAGATGATGCTGGCCGCCGACTTCGGCCGCACCGCGCTGCAGCTGACCACAGCGGCGCTGCTCGTCACCGGAGTCGCCCAAGTGTGGCACTTGGCACTACTGCAGATCGGCATGGGGCTCTGCGAGGCGTTCTTCCGCCCGTCGTACACCGGTCTCGTGCCCGAGGTGGTGAGCGGGCCGCGGCTGCAGCAGGCCAACGCGCTGCAGGGTCTGGTGATGAGCGGCTCGATCACCCTGGGCGCCTCGGTCGCCGGCCTGCTGGTCGCCGCTCTGGGGGCCGGCTGGGCGATCGGCGTCGACGGGCTGAGCTACCTGGTGAGCGCCTGGTTCCTCTGGCGGTTGCGGCCCGACGCCTTCAGGGGCATCTCGGCCCCGGCTCCCGCCACCCCCGGCAAGGCGCTCGCCGGCGAGGAGGCGGCTGCCGAGGAGGTCGTTGTGACCGGTGGCCGCAGTTTCTTTCGGGACCTGGTCGCCGGTTGGCGCGAGTTCACCAGCCACACCTGGCTGTGGGCGATGGTGGCCGGCGTGTCCGTGTTCCTGTTCGCCGTCGACGGCCCCATCCAAGTGCTGGGGCCGATCGTTGCGCGCGACGTCTACGATGGCGCACGCACCTGGGGGCTCACCTCGGCGGCCATGGGCGTCGGGCAGGTCGCCGGCGGCCTGCTTAGCTTGCGCTGGCGCCCACGCCGGCCGCTCTTCGTGATTGCCGCAGGCATGGGGCTGGCGGCTTTTCCAGTGGCGTTCCTCGCCCTTGAGGCGCCGGTGTGGATGTTGTACGCGTCCCTCGCTGCCATGGGCGTGGAGTGGGGTCTCTACGACCCGTTCTGGATGACCTGTATGCAGCGGGAGGTCGCGCCGGAGATGATCTCGCGCGTCTCCTCGTACGACTACCTGGGCTCGCTGGCGTTCTACCCGGCGGGGCTGGCGCTGGCCGGGCCACTCGCCGGCGCCTTCGGTGTGCCAGCGGTGCTGTGGGGCGGCTCGGGGGTGGCGCTGGCGGTCGCCCTCGCCCTGGTGGCCGTGCGTGACGTGCGCGCGCCTCACGCTATGGGGCCGGCGGCTGAGCCTGCGGCTCCGCCGGGCGTCTGAGCGTCAGCGCGCCGGGTCGGGTGCAACGTCACTCCCCGGCCTGGGCAACGTCATCTCCTTGGCGCGATCGTCATCCTGTGCGCAGGCTCTCGTGAGTGCGAGCGTGCGCCCATGGGTACGTCGCCACGGCATCGGCTATGGCTATATTGGCTGAAACAGCCAGAACGGAGGCCGTCGTGCCCACAGTCAGCGCCACCGACCTGAAGGACCGCCTCGGGAGCTACTTGGCGGAGCTCGGCGGGGAGCCGCTCGTCGTGGAGAAAGCGGGCAAGCCGGCGGCGGTCGTGCTGTCCTACGGCGAGTACGAGCGCCTGCAGGCCTACGAGGACCACTTCTGGGGCGAGCGGGCGCTCGTGGCCACGAACGAACTGGCACTGGGCGTCGAGGAATCGATGGACTTCCTGCGCCGCCGGTCTTTCGAGCAGGACGAGGATGCTGCCGATTGAGCTGCAGCCGGCGGCGCGCCGCTTTCTCGAGACGTTGCCGCCGAAGCCGTTCCGGCAGGTCGCGCGCAAGGTCTTCGCGCTCGCCGACGACCCCACTCCACCCGACTCGAAACTTCTGAAGGGCTATCCCTTCCGCCGCGCCGCCGCCGGGGAGTACCGGATCATCTGCGACCTCACCGAGCGGGACGCTCCGCCTACGGGTTGGGCTAGGAGTCGTCTGCACGCGTGTACTGGACGCCGTTGTGCGAGCCGGGAGAGTTGTCGACGATCGGAGTGCCGAAGAACCGCTTCGTCATCGGCACCACGTCAGCCTTGTCTCTCACCAGAATCTGGAATGGGGCGGGGAACGGGTTGACCGAAGGGTTCTCAACGATTCGCGCGCCGCGCTCGCCGAGACGCTCGGGCGCCCGCTTCATCGCAGGGAGCCTGTCAGGCGGCCCGGCGCCGTGGGCGATGGCATGTGCACTCATCGCCCCGGACGACGGGCGTACGGGCAATGGTCCTACCGAGCGTACGAGCAACGGTATCGCCGAGCGCAAAGCCGCACGCGACAATGGTCGCCGCGGCTGACGCCACCGATGATGAGCCATAGGTGCCGGCGGCTCAGCCTGCGCCGGAGCAAGTCCGGCCGGTCGTGGCGCGGACGGGCGTAGCCCTCGTCACAGCGCCTCGCCGGTCTCCTCCCACTCCGCGTAGAGGTCGGCGTAGCGGCCGCCGGCCGCTACCAGCTCGTCGTGGGCGCCGCGCTCGACCACGCGGCCGTCGTCGATCACGAGGATCTCGTCGGCGTAGCGCACGGTGCTCAGGCGGTGAGCCACGATCACGCTGGTGCGGCCGCCGAACAGCACCTCCATGGCGCGCTCGATGCGGCGCTCGCTCTCGGCGTCCACGCTCGAGGTGGCCTCGTCGAGGATGAGGATGCGCGGGTCGGCGAGCAGCGCCCGAGCGAAGCTGATGAGCTGGCGCTGCCCGGTGCTCAGCGCCGACCCGCCCTCCTGCACCTCGGTGTCGTAGCCGTCCGGCAGCGACTCGACGAAGTCGTGCACGCCGACGATCCGTGCGACGCGCTTGACCTCGTCGGCGTCTGCGGAGGGACGGGCGAAACGGATGTTGTCGAGGACCGATCCGCTGAACAGGAAGGCCTCCTGGGGCACCACGGCGAGCTGCTCGCGCAGCGAACTTGCCTTCACCTGCCGCAGATCGTGCCCGTCGATGAGCACCGCCCCTTCGGTGGGGTCGTAGAAGCGCGCCAGCAGCTTGATGACCGTCGACTTGCCGGCGCCGGTGGCGCCGACGAGCGCGACGGTCTTGCCCGCCGGGATGGTCAAGTCGACATCGTGCAAGACGGGTTTCTCGGGGTCGTAGCCGAAGGTCACGTCGCGCAGCTCCACCTCGCCGCGTACGTCCGGCAGGTCGACGGCGTCGGGGGCGTCCAGCATGTCCGGTTCGGTGTCGAGGACCGTGTAGATCTTCTGTACTGCGGCCATCGACGCCTGGAAGGTGTTGTAGAGCTGGCTGAGCTGCTGCAGCGGGTCGAAGAAGCTGTTCAGGTAGCCGATGAAGGCCACCAGCACGCCGATCTGGAGCGTGTTACCGCCGATGAGCGTGCCGCCGTACCAGAGCACGATGATCACAGCGGCGGCCGACATGAGCTCCACGAAGGGGAAGTAGAGGCCACTCTGCACGACCGTGCGCATGTTCACGTCGCGGTACGCGGCGTTGGCCACGTCGAGGCCCTCGTAGTCGCTCTGCTCGCGGCGGAAGGCCTTGAGCACGCGGATGCCCGAGACGGATTCCTGGAGGTGGGCACTCACGTCGCCGATACCGTTGCGCACCTGGGCGTAGGCGCGGGCCGACTTGGCGCGGAAGACGAGCGTCGCGCTGACGAGCAGCGGCATGATGGTGAGCGTCGCCAACGCCAGGCGCCAGTCGAGGATGAAGAGGAACGCGATGGCGCCGAAGAAGGTCAGCGAGTTGGTGACCAGTGTGGTGACGCCGTCGGTGACGAGCTGGTCGAGGGCGTCGATGTCGTTGGTGAGGCGGCTGACGATCCAGCCGGTCTTCTGGCGGCTGAAGAAGTCGAGCGAGAGCTTCTGCAGGTGGGCGAACACGTCGCGCCGCAGGTCGTAGATGATGTGCTCCCCGACCCAGCTCGTGAGGTAGGTCTGCAGGTAGCTGGCGCCGAGGTTGACGAGGCTGACGCCGACGAAGGCGACGATGACCCAGGTGAGGACGGTCAGGTCCTTGGCGCCGATGCCCCCGTCGATGGCCACCTTGAGCAGATAGGGGACGGCGAGGCTGCTCAGCGTGACGGCGATCATCGCGACCACGCTGAAGACGGCGCGGCGCCGG
>Ga0207931_1000903_pt1 | contig 10246 bp, 10 predicted proteins | sample NGESurdeep092012_2_FD_184478 | JGI IMG/M metagenome (GOLD analysis project Ga0207931, IMG submission 184478) | Arctic peat soil microbial communities from Barrow, Alaska - NGEE Surface sample 415-1 deep-092012 (SPAdes) | ecosystem: Environmental > Terrestrial > Soil > Wetlands > Peat ...
GCAACTGCCTTTGGTCTTGAAATGGGTCAGATCGCCGTTCTCATTCACAGCGGTTCCCGGGGGCTCGGCTATCAGGTCTGTGATGATTATCTGGCCAGGATGGTGAAACATGTCGGTGATCTGGGCGTTTCCCTCCCGGACAGACAGTTAGCCTGTGCGTATTTGGATTCTCCCCGGGGGAAGGAATACTTTGCCGCTATGGCCTGTGCCGCCAATTATGCCTGGGCCAACCGTCAAATGCTGATGCACTGGACACGGGAGACCTTCGAACGCACCTTGAGGAAGGGGCCCCGCGAATTAGGCATGCGGCTGCTTTATGACGTCTGCCATAATATTGCCAAGATCGAAACGTTCCCCATCGACGGTAAAGAGGTTCCGCTGTGCGTACACAGAAAAGGTGCAACGCGGGCCTTTCCTCCCGGCCATCCTGCCCTTCCGGCGCAATACAGCAAGGCAGGTCAGCCGGTATTAATCCCCGGCGATATGGGCACAGGCTCCTATGTGCTTGCGGGAACGGAGAAAGCCTTTACGGAGACTTTCGGAAGTACCTGCCATGGAGCCGGGCGTGTCATGAGCCGCACCCAGGCGACAAAAGCCGGCAGGGGAAGATCAATAGCACGGGAGATGGCTAATAAGGGTATTATCATCATGGCGCGTGGGAAAGGAACCCTCAGTGAAGAGATGCCGGAGGCATATAAGAATTTAGATCAGGTAGTGGAGGTCGTCCACAAGGCCGGCATCTCCAGAAAAGTCGCAAAACTCAGAGCATTAGGCTGTATCAAGGGGTAACTGCAGCAGGAATTCCTATCTTCGAATAAATTCATTTACAGATATTACTTTTGCATAAGGAACAGCCAGTGCAGCCATAAATGCCGCATGGACTTTGCTCGCTTCTACGATCATCCCTTTATGCTCCAGATTACGAGTGGCACAGGCATCTTCAATAACCGTACATCGAAATCCATAATCAAATGCTGCACGTGTTGTTGCGTCAACACACATGTGACTCATTGCCCCGCAGATGACCACTGCCTCCACCCCGGATATTTTAAGAATATTCAACAGATCGGTATCCCTGAAGCTATTGGGAAAGAGTTTTTCAATGATGACTTCACCTGGCTGCGGAGCTACCGACATGTGTGTTTCAACCCCTTTTGTGTTTGGCAGGAAGAATGTTGCCCCGGGACGTTTTGAAATATGTTGAATATGAATGATGGGAAGTTGTTCTTCCCTGCTCTGCTGAAGCAATACTCCTGCATTATGGGCCGCTTGTTCCATGTTAACAAGCTCCATATTCCCGCCGGGGAAATAATCGTTTTGAATGTCGATTAAAATCAATCCCTGTTTCATTTGTACTCCTTACATGGCGATTAGTCCTGGTAACTTGTAATAAATGGGGTTATTCCCGATTTTGCGGGAATAAACCCTGGAGGCAGCAGAACGTGATCATGGCGTGGCGTCGTACTTCCGCTTCCACGTGGTAAACGCAGCCTTAACCGCTTCAACAGCCCCGTCAATACCGAGCTTCCCCGTGTTGATGACCATGTCGTAATGTGAGGGATCCGTCCAGTCCGCGTTGAAGTGTTTTCGTAAGTATGCACGGCGGTTTTCATGTGTTTTATTAATGTATTCTTCCGACTCTTCCCTGGAGGACCCAAAATCACGCATCACATTCTGTATTTTGGTTTCCATGTCGGCAATGAACCGCAACCTGAACGTATCCTCAGGTGGTAAGATATACTGCGATCCCCTGCCTACGATGACGAAATTGCCCTGTTTTCCGAAGGTCCCGATAACCTTAGTGAGATGGCGGAGATAATCATCTACCCACAGGTGGCGGGTTTCGAACAGGGAGGATAACCAGTCATCCCGCCTCGTGATTTGCTTTTCATCTAGGGATTCAATAAGTTTTGCGCTTATATCAGCGCTTTCCGCTATTTTCTGGATGATTTGGGCGCCAACCAGATCCATCTTCAGGCCATCAGCGAGTCTTCTGGCTATTTCGCTGCCGCCGGTACCGGGCTCTCGGGAAACGGTGATCACCGGGCCGGGTTTTGCCTTTATGTCTTTCCGCTCCGTTGTCATGCTTTTCCATTTAGTCAATTGCTCCTCCACCATCGAAATAAGCGAACGGTTTTGTATCTTCATAATAGCACCTCCTTGATTAGCAAGTTATTATGTTTACGAAGTCATCCACGGTTAATCCCGTTTACTGCTTTTGTACGACATCATCCTGTTTAAAAAGAATACAGCTTCTCACCGGGTAATACAATAAATCCATTTTTAAGAAGGACATCAATGGCGTTGTCCGGAGAATCGAAACGGAATATGATCACGGCATTCTCACCGCTTTTTTCGACAAATGCGTACAGATATTCGACATTAATACCATTTTTTGCCAGGACTTCCAGGATACTGTGAAGACCACCGGGACGGTCAGGCACCTCCACTGCCACCACGGTTGTCCGGCTTACTCTCAAGCCATTATCATTGAGCATTTTAAGCGCTGTAGATACATCGTTAACGATCAGCCGGAGAATGCCGAAATCTGAGGTATCAGCAAGCGAGAGGGTTCTGATGTTAATATTCGCGTCTTTCAGCAACCGTGTGACGTTTTCAAGAGCCCCCGGCTTATTCTCCAGGAATATGGATATCTGTTCTACCTTCATATGTCCTCCTTATGAATTCGAAGAGAAAGTGAGTATATGGAAGTTTCCATTAAATTTTTCGCTTATCGATTACCCGGCTGGCCTTTCCTTCAAAACGCTGTAATGACTTGGGTTCTACCAATTTTACCTTGGCGGTCACGCCGAGATAGTCCTTCAGGTCTTTGACGAGGTGCTTTTCCAGATTTTGCAGGGAGCGGACTTCGTCTGCGTTTGCAAAGATCTGCTCACTTACTTCAACCTGAACCTCCAGGGTGTCCATGGTGCCGGTCCTGTCCACAATGAGTTGATAGTGCGGCTCCAGTCCTGTAATACCGACGAGAACTGCCTCAATCTGGGAAGGGAAGACGTTGATACCTCTTATAATCAGCATATCGTCACTTCTGCCGGTTACCCGGTCCATCCTGATATGGCTTCTGCCGCAGCGGCAGGGTTCCGCAATCAACCGTGATACGTCCCTGGTACGATACCGGACGAGCGGGAATGCTTCCTTTGTAATGGTCGTGAAGACCAGCTCTCCCTCTTCGCCGTAGGGTAATATCTCACCGGTTTCCGGATTGATCACTTCCACAATAAAGTGATCTTCAAATACATGCATGCCGTGACGGCCTTCCAGACATTCCATAGAAACTCCGGGACCCATAATCTCCGAAAGGCCGTAAATATTAAGGGCGGTGAGATTCAGCTTGGTTTCTATTTCGTCCCGCATCTTCTCACTCCACGGCTCGGCGCCAAAGATACCGACACGAAGCTTGAGCGAGTGCATGTCGACACCCATGGCCGCGCCCTGCTCCGCCAGATTCAGAGCATATGACGGTGTACAGCAGATTGCCGTGGGCCCGAAGTCCTGTAAGATCATGATCTGCCTTTTTGTATTCCCGCCTGACATGGGTATGACACTGGCGCCCAGTTTCTCAGCGCCGTAATGAGCGCCGAGACCGCCGGTGAAAAGGCCGTATCCGTAAGCGTTGTGGATAATGTCATTCTTGTTCAAGCCTGCGGCCACAAAACATCTCGCCATCAGTTCCGACCAGGTATCGATATCCCTCTTTGTGTATCCGACGACGACTGCTCTGCCGGTTGTTCCTGATGAAGCATGGAGCCTTACAATGCTGCTCATCGGTGCGGCAAAGAGGCCGAAGGGATAGTTGTCTCTCAGGTCCTGCTTTGTCGTGAAGGGAAGCCGCCTGATGTCTGACATTGTCTTGATGTCGTCCGGATTGACGCCGGCTTTATCAAAAGCCTTCTTGTAAAAGCCAACCGTGTGATAGACGCGCTGCACGACCTGTTGCAATCTCTTTAACTGCAGGGTTTCTAAAACCTCCCGGGGTAATGTTTCGAAGTCCTCGTTGTAAATCATCGGTGTAGCCTCCACTTCATGTATATATTTTATGGATGAAGACAGAAGTTAGTAGACAGAATACAGTAAATAAAGCAAGTTCCCCTTCTGTCTCCTGACTTCCGAATTCTATTGTATGATTTAATATATCAAAAGTTAATAAAGGGGGCAATAAACATTCTGGTAAGAAACAGAAGATTTAACTTTTCTGCTTTGCGGAAAGTACGAGGATATGGTACTTGTTGCACGCGTATTATGACCGAAGTTAATAATGCGGGGTAAGGGTAATGAAACTGATAATAAGTAGAAAATTGCTTGCAAGCTACCTGGCCATGGCTCTGCTTACCATCATGGCAAGCGCCTACGCGATTTTCAGCCTCCAGAATCTCAATCAATTAGCGTATACCATTATCGATCATGAGTTTTTCGTCGTCGATAACAGCAAGAAAATGATGGATGCATTGCTTGCCCAGGAAAGTGCCGAAAAAAAGTATCTTATTCTTAAAGATCCGTCAATCGCGGAACTTTTCTGGATGCGAAGCCAGGAATTTAAAAACGTCATCGAGAATTTTAAAAAAAACAATATACCCGGTTTGAAAAAAGCCCAGTCGCAATTGTCATTACTGCATAACCGGTATGATGAACTTTTCAACCAAGAGGTAACAATGGTTCAGGACAATCGTTTGGAGGATGCCGCCAAGGTTTCTGAAACGGATTGTAAAAAAACCATTGAAGAGATCGCCACATCTTTGCGTGAAATCCGCATGAAGGCCGAAAATAATATAGATACAGGAATGAACCTTATTAAGACACGGGGTGTAAACGCTTCCAGAATGACGATGACCCTGAGCGTAATAAGTCTTTTTGTAGGATTGGCCTTGGCGCTTCTCATTACGTATAATATTTCCAGACCTCTCAGGGAACTGAAAAAGGCTACAGAACGGATTGCCGAGGGAAAGTTCGAATACAATCTTAATATTAACCGCCATGACGAGATAGGCAGCCTGGCAAATGCTTTCAGTTTCATGACGGAACGCCTTAAGGTTCTTGAGACACTCCTTCTTGATGCAAGCCCTCTAACCGGTTTGCCGGGTAATCTGGCGATTGAGAAGGAGATTGAAAAAAGATTTTCAGAAAAAAAACTATTTACCCTCTGCCATGTCGATCTTGATAATTTCAAACCTTTCGCCGATAAATATGGTTATGCATGGGGCAGCGAAGTCATCAAGGAGGTGGCTCATATCCTGACTAACCATTTGCGGATAACAGAGCATGAAGGCGACTTTGTTGGTCATGTTGGTGGTGACGATTTCATTATCATTTCCGAACCTGAGCGGACAGAGCAGTTATGTCAGAAGATCGTCGATGAGTTTGATCTTCGTATTATGCGGTTTTATAGTGAGAAAGACAGGCAGAAAGAATTTATCATGGGAAAAGACAGACAGGGGAACCAGCAAAAGTTTCCCCTTATAACCGTGACGATTGCTATAGTTACCGACGACGGGACACATTTTCAGGGGCCGTTGGATATGGCGAAGAAAGCAGCGGAGTTGAAGGAATATGCAAAGACACTACCAGGAAGCAACTATGTCAACCTGGAAGATTTTGAAAAGGTATCATAAATATATAGTTTGTGTGCTTTTTGTCCTGTTGGGGGCCTGTACTTCTCTGCCCTCCCCGGTAGATGAAAAGGGCTTGTTCAAAAGATCCCCTTCCGATACGGACCTCTTTAATAAGGGAATGTCATATTTAGGAAGCAACGAGAAGGCGGCGGATTATACAGGAGCCAGGTCGACATTTGATGAATTACTGAAAATATATCCCGACAGCAAGTGGCGGAGCATCTCTGAGGCGCTAATCCGCCTTATTGATGGTATGCAATCATGTAAGGAAAAGAGCAGCGCCGACAGGGTATTGATAGAAAAGACCAGGGACGATAAGGCCAGATTCCTGAGGGAGAATGAACAGTTGAAGAAGGATAACCGGAATTTGCTTGAGGAGACAGCGAGACTCATTCAGGCAAATGAGATACTGAAAAAAGACATTCAGCTTTTGAAAAGTTTGGAGGTTCAACTGGAGAAACGGGAAAAAATGCTAAGGTAAAGACATAAACCTGCCGATTCAAAAATTTGCATGACGTCCCAGGATGATTAGTTTGTCTCTACAATGGCAAGCAGTTGTCGCTCGATTTCTTCTTTGGAAAGTGTGCCGACCAACCTGTTGACGAGCGTTCCGTTTTTAAACAACAGCATCGTAGGTATATTCCGGGTGTTATACTTTGATGCGGTAAGCGGATTGTCATCTACATTCATTTTTACAAACTTGACGCCACCTGCGTATTTGGATGCAAGTTCTTCCAGAATTGGTTCCAGCGTGCGGCATGGTGCGCACCAGGGTGCGAAGCAATCCATCAGGACGGAGCCGGAATACGACAGGACTTCTCTGAAAAAGGTTTCATCAGTGATTTCGAAGGGATGTAAATCACCGCCCCTGATGACGAGAGGCACGCCGCATTTGCCGCACAGGGGCCTCTGGTTGAGGCGATTCTCAGGCATGCGATTTTTCGTTTCACAACTGAGACACCTGATAATGATATCATCGAGATGGGCATGGCATCTGCCGCATGTGGGCCGGTCATGAAGGCGGTCCTTCGGTATGCGGTTCTTTGTTCCGCAGTTGAGGCACCTGATAATCATTTCATCGTATGTCATTGTGATCCTCAACGGGTTTTATAAAGCTGTTAGAATGCCTTTTGGAAATCACGATCTTTAAAGACAGAAGTCACCATCTGATCAATCAGCCGGTAGGACCTTTTTTCAAGTTCTTTAGGATCAGTGCTGGATGACGGTGGCATCATTACGGCATAATCCTTCTGGAATTTGGACTCACCATTTTTAAATAATAAAATCTGGAATTTGCACTCCTGGTCTGTCATAGAGGTCAACACAAGCTGAAACGCTACCACCCCCCGGGGCGCTTGTGCACTTGGCGGCGGCGCCGCTCCCCACCAGTAAGGATGATAAGGATGCGCGTAACCGCCGTAAGTCTGATCAAGGACCTTGATGCCGGCATGCTTGAAGGCTTTCTGAAAACAGGACCATAAATACGACTCAATGTGTACCGGAGCCTCATAGGTCACCTTCTTGTCCGCACTGGAATATCCCCATGAGGTCGTATTGCCCGCCTGGTTTATAAAATTGTCCATAATCACCGTCTTGCCCTTGACACGTCCGATGTCCGACGACCGGAAGCCTGGTGAGTAATTGTCCTGCTTCACGGCGACCTTCATTCCGCCTCCTGCACACCCGAACATGAACAGGGACGCTATGATATACACACTATATCGAACCTGCTTTAATCCCCTTTTCATCCTCTTCCTCCTCGATGGTTTATTCGTTATTTAAAATTATCTTTGTTGTAGGGCAAGTGTAAGGTAAAATGAGCGTGTGTGTCAAGGTTAAATGACCACACTCTTTTACAGCCTTGCCATGGATATTGAAGGTGCAATTGATGCCTTCGATAGGGCTTTAGGGCTTTGGAACTGAACCCTCACTGAAAGCGAACAGGCGTATTTCAACCGGGGATTGCCCATGCGAGGATCGGCAGCTATTATCAGGCGATCAGGGATTGTGACATGGCCCTGGATTTGATTTTGTTAAAAGAATGTCCTCCGTAGCATGGGCGTTACGGGGTACTTTTACTGTCTGTGCAGGAGTTTGGCGATGTAGCGGAGAAAAAGAGGGCAAGACAGCTTGGGCATAACACAAAAAGTGAACGTTTTCCGTCGTGATCGTTATTTACGCGCTGCGCGATCCAGTTCTTGCTATGTGCTACCGCTATGATCATGGCAAGTGTGTCTATACCCTCAACATCTTCAGGAGTTATATTTTTTTCAGGCCACTCGAAGAGATCAGAATTTCCGCATACACGGCATGTTAAATTACAGGAAAGAAGTACAACACCCTGAGAGGTTTTAATACCGTCACCGGTAATGATTATATCTGAGGTTTTTTGTTCGACCACTTTTTAATCCTTTCATAATGTGCTTTTTGAGGCGCAAAGTATAGAGAAAGTCTGAATGCCTGTCAAACAAAAAAGATCACTCGAATTGCCTTTTCGATTGAGCTTTTATTGATTTTCCATCAGTGCCTTCAGCTCCGCCCCTTCTATCTTTTCCTTATCCAGGAGCAACTGGGCGCCCTTCTGCAGAATATCTTTCTTACTTCTGAGAATGTCCAGCGCTCTGGCATACTCCGTGCCGATGACTGCCTTTATTTCATTGTCGATTGCTTCTGCCGTCGCGTCGCTGTAGTCGCCCGCCTCCCGCATGCCCATATCCAGAAATTGGGGCCGCTTCTCACGGGCAAAATATACCTGACCCAATCTGTCGCTCATCCCGTATTCCTTTATCATGCTCTTTGCGATGTCTGTGGCCCGGGCCAGATCGTTATGGGCGCCTGTGGAAATGTCTCCGAATATGATTTCTTCTCCCGCCCTGCCTCCCAGGAGAGAGGCGATCTTGTTGAGGAGTTCGGTTTTTTTCATGAGGTAGCGATCCTCCGTAGGAACCTGCATGGTATACCCCAGAGCGGCAATGCCTCGCGGGATTATGGAGATTTTTTGTACCGGATCGGTCCCCGGTAAAGAGAGAGCCACAAGGGCATGGCCCATCTCGTGATAGGCCACGATTTCCCTCTCATTGGCATTGATCAGGCGGTTCTTCTTTTCAAGTCCGGCAACAATCCTCTCGACGGCTTCCTCGAAGTCGGGCATCCCTACCTCTTTTTTGTCTCTTCTGACGGCCAGCAGGGCCGCTTCATTCACCAGATTGGCGAGGTCCGCTCCTACCATACCCGGGGTCATGCTCGCCAATTTTTCCACGTCAAGGTCTTCCGCTGCTTTTATATTTTTCAGGTGAACCTTCAGAATCTCCACCCGTCCTATCTTATCAGGGCGGTCCACAAGGACATGACGGTCGAACCGGCCGGGCCTGAGGAGCGCGGGGTCCAGGATTTCCGGCCTGTTCGTTGCGGCCATGAGAATAACCCCCACCTTCGGGTCGAAACCGTCCATTTCCACCAGAAGCTGATTCAGTGTCTGTTCCCGTTCATCATGCCCTCCAACGGCCCCGAAGCCGCGGGCCTTTCCCAGGGCATCAAGTTCATCAATAAAGATGATACAGGGGGCCTTCTCTTTGGCCTGGACAAAAAGATCCCGCACCCGGGACGCCCCCAGTCCTACGAACATCTCCACAAATTCCGATCCGGAGAGGCTGAAAAAGGGTACGCCGCTTTCACCGGCAACGGCCTTGGCCAGGAGGGTTTTACCTGCCCCCGGGGGGCCTACCAGGAGGATACCCTTGGGTATCCGTCCTCCCAATTCGCCGAATTTGCCCGGATTTTTTAAAAATTCAACAACCTCGATCAGCTCCTGCTTCGCTTCATCAACACCGGCGACATCTTTGAAGGTAACGTTCAATTCGTTTTCCATGTATATCTTTGCCTTGTTTTTGCCGAGGGTCATGAAACCGGCCTGCTGGGCGCCCATCTTCTTCATGAAGAAGTACCAGACGCCCACAAAGAGTAGTATGGGGAAAACCCACGAAAAGAGGTCGCGGAGAAAAGTCGATTCGATTTCCCCTTTGAAAACGATTTTGTACTGCTCAAGCAAGGTGGATAATTCCTGGTCAACCCGGATGGTTTTGAAGGCCTTGGCCTCATCGGGAGCGCCCACGTCCATCTTCATCTTCCCCTGAATCTGATTGGCCGTTATCGCGACTTCCACGATCTTCCCCGACTTGAGAAGATTGAGAAACTGGCTGTAAGGGATCGTCTGAACGGCAAACATGGAGGAGATGTAACTCTGGATAATCAAAACCACCCATATTCCCAAAAGGACATACCAAAGTGAAAATTTGTAATGTTTTTCCATGTATCTCTCCCGGAAGTTAGTCTGTATACTATAAACGTGAGGCCTTAGATATATGTTCCTTTTAATGGCATGCTCAAAGCTAAGTATTCCTTATTACATAGAGAGTATAAATGCGAATCAGGTTTTTTACCACTCTTTTTTAGAATTCCGGAAACTGTATAATCCTCTTTGTAAGGTCAATTGTTCCGGGTTTTCGTGAAACCAAATCATCATGGAGATGAAACGATTGGCTCAACGGATGTGGAAGATATCGCAGGCATGGTATTTTTTAATGAAGAATGGGGAAAAGTTTGAGGATGTGTGTATTATT
>Ga0207931_1000904_pt1 | contig 10240 bp, 9 predicted proteins | sample NGESurdeep092012_2_FD_184478 | JGI IMG/M metagenome (GOLD analysis project Ga0207931, IMG submission 184478) | Arctic peat soil microbial communities from Barrow, Alaska - NGEE Surface sample 415-1 deep-092012 (SPAdes) | ecosystem: Environmental > Terrestrial > Soil > Wetlands > Peat ...
CCTTGATCAGAAACTTATAACAGGAGAACTTGAGAAGACATTTGACAATGTTTCGTCATGCTTTTTAAAAGCCCGTAATTATAATAAAAAAGTTAACCTGCACGAGTTCAGAAAGAAAACCAAGGATTTTCTGTATCAGTTGACTTTTTTCAGATCATTGGATCCAAAAGCAATAAAAAGCCTTGAAAAAAGGATTGAAGCTATAGGGCAGAACCTTGGGAAATATAATGATTACGCTGTCCTGATAAAGTCACTTGGTTACACGTACCCATCAGGAGAAAACAGCAGTGCAATTGACGAACTGATTGTTATAATAAAACAGGAGCAGGACAGATATCTTTTAAAAGTATGGCCTTTCGCCTTCAGAATCTTCCGCCCGGGAAAGAAGCTGGCAAATCTGTCCGGATTTAAGGTTCCGGTTATTAATCCGATGGTTTGAATTTTATACTCTAAAGACATCATGTTTAGCATCTTTCGTAATTTAGATAGATTCTAAATAAACAATATTTATCAGATTGTTAATTTGTTAACAATAAACGGAAATCAGTTCGAAATGGTTATTATGCAGTTATATGAATATATGAATAAATCCAGGCTTATTTTTAATATTTTTGCCTTTTCTTATACAGAAATAGAGTATGACCAACAGGAGAGAATTTATCAGGATCTCGCTTTATGGAGCTGGAGTACTTGCAGTTGGAGCCGGTGGATGCAAAATTTTCAATGCTCCGGCGCCTCCTGAAGGAACTGAAAAGCTACCTATTGACCTCCGGCGCACTCCAACATACTGCGAAGTTTGTTTCTGGAAATGTGCAGGATGGGTTTACAAAACTCCGGAAGGGAAAATCTGGAAAATTGTCGGCAATGATGAAGATCAGCACTGCAATGGAAGATTCTGTCCGCGGGGTACAGGAGGAGTGGGAATGTATTATGATCAGGACCGTCTAAAAACACCGCTTATCAGAGTTGAAGATCGAGGCAAGCAGGTATTCAGGGAGGCAACGTGGGATGAAGCGCTTGATCACATTGCCGGTAAAATGAAGGAGATCTCCTTAAAATATGGCCCTGAAAGCATGGCTCTGTTCACTCACGGCTCAGGCAGCAGCTATTTCACAAATCTCTTTAAGGCTTTCGGCTCGCCAAACATTTCAGAGCCCTCATATGCTCAGTGCCGTGGTCCCCGGGATGAGGCTTTTTTCGCTACTTTCGGTGAGGAGGTTTACTCTCCCGAAATAACGGATATCAGGGACACCAGGTGTCTTGTTCTGATTGGTTCACACATAGGTGAAAATATGCATAACGGACAGATTCAGGAGATGTCGGATGCAATAGATAAGGGAGCCTCGATCATAACAGTCGATCCCCGCTTTTCAACTGCGGCCGGAAAATCAAAATACTGGCTGCCCATTAAGCCTTCGACAGACATGGCACTGCTTCTTGCATGGATGCATGAGATAATATACAATGATTATTACGATAAAAAATATGTAGAAAAGTATTGTTCAGGTTTTGACAAGCTTAAAGTACATGTAAATGATTTCACTCCGGAATGGGCTTACGGGATCACCACAATCAAACCTGATCTTATTCGAAAGACTGCAAAGGAGATGGCTGATGCTTCTCCTGCTGTGATTGTTCATCCGGGCCGTCATGTAACCTGGTACGGTGATGACACCCAGAGAATAAGAGCAATTGCAATACTAAATGCATTACTTGGCTCGTGGGGAAGGAGGGGAGGATTTTACAGGCCTGCAAAATACGAACTGGCACAGGTACAAATTCCTGCATTCAAAGAACCGTCAAGATCATGGACGGACCTCTTCCCGGGAAAATATCCCGTTGCAAGCTCGATACCCACCAATGCTCTGATCGATGGTTCAATACCCGAAAATAATCCCGGATACCCTGTGAAAGGATGGATTGTGAATGCAACGAATCTTTTATCGACGGTGCCGGATATGAACAACACTTTAAAAGCCATACAAAATCTCGACCTTTTAGTGGCTGTCGATACCATGCCGATGGAGATAACAGGATGGGCTGATGTTGTGCTTCCTGAATGCACCTATCTTGAGAGGTATGATGCATTGAGAGCAGCCCCTCACAGAAAACCTGCAATTGCTTTGCGAATGCCTGCGGCTGAACCTCTTAATAATACAAAACCAGGTTACGAGATTGCCAGGGATCTTTCTAAAAAACTTGGGTTAGGATCTTATTTCCCGTTTGAGAAACAGGAAGATATTATCGAATGGCAACTGAAGAAAATCGGATCGTCGCTTGAAGAAATGAAGGCAACAGGGGTAAAAACGTTTGAAAGGGATGCAGATGATCTGTATTTCACAGAAGATGAGAAGGTGGAATTTCCAACTGATTCAGGCAAGATTGAACTTTATTCATCGTATTTTGAACAATACGGCTTTGATCCTCTTCCCAAATACGTGCCTCACGAAGAACCCTCAGAAGGCTTTTACAGGCTTATCTATGGCAGGGCTCCTATGCACACTTTTGGACGGACTTCCAATAATCCGAATCTTACAGATCTTATGGGCGAAAACAAAGTCTGGATAAATCCAAAGATTGCAAAAGAATGGGGACTTAAGGATGACCAGGAGATATGGCTCAAGAACCAGGATGGCGCCGTAACTGATTTTCCTGTCAAGGTGAGAATAACGGAACGTATCCGTTGGGATTCGGTTTACATAGTACATGGGTTCGGCCATACTCAAAAACAGATGACCCGTTGCTTCGGAAAAGGTGCAAGCGACACGCGACTTGTGACAAAGGTTCTTGTTGATCCGATCATGGGCGGGACAGGAATGAGGGGTAATTTTGTTACATTTTTAACTGAAAAAGCAGAGCCGGAGGTTGCATTATGAGATACGCAATGGCAGTTGATACAAGGAAATGTGTCGGATGCAGCGACTGCGTTGTTGCTTGTCAGACCGAAAACAACGTTCCCCATGGTTTTTGTCGTGATTGGGTGGTAGAAGTTATGGATGGCACTTATCCCCAGCTTGAGATTGAAATAAGGTCCGAGAGGTGTAATCATTGTGTTAACTCTCCGTGTGTCCGTTGCTGTCCCACCGGTGCAAGTCATTTTGTTGAAGGCGGTATTGTTCTGGTAAAGAAAACTGAATGTATCGGCTGCGGAGCCTGCATAGCTTCATGTCCCTATGATGCAAGATATCCTCATCCTGATGGATATGTTGATAAATGCACTTTCTGCTATCACCGGATCAAAAATGGAATGAAACCTGCATGCGTCGAAGTCTGTCCTACAAAATGCATGTATTTCGGTGATCTTGATGATGCTAACAGCGATGTTTCAGTTGTCTTGAAAAAGAGAAAATACAAAACTCTTATCCCTGAGGCAGGAACTGGTCCACAACTTTACTTTCTGATTTAACTTCTTAACAACTTTACAATATGAAAGAAGAATTATTTGTCAGCGGCAGGATGAACGATCTGATTGATCCCAGCCTTAACATATGGCACTGGCAGATACCATTATACCTCTTCCTGGGAGGAATGGCTGCAGGTATACTATGCATTGCAGCGCTTTACTATATCAGGGGGAAAGAGAAAGAATACCTTACAGCGATCAGGATCACGCCATTCCTGGCACCTGTTCTCCTGGTTTTTGGCTTGCTGGCTCTTTTTATAGATTTAAGGCACAAGCTTTTTTTCTGGCAGCTTTATACGAATATCAAACTGCAATCACCGATGTCATGGGGTGCATGGACACTATTGGTTGTAACTCCGGTTTCATTCATCTGGTGCGCGCTGCATATAAAGGACATTTTTCCGAAATGGAACTGGAAATACAAATGGCTCCTTGCCATCGAGACTTTTTTCAATAAGTATAAAAAAGCTCTTGCATGGGTGATGCTTATTTATGGATTGATCCTGGGGATTTACACCGGGATTCTTCTGTCAGCTTTTAATGCAAGACCCTTGTGGAACACATCCATTATGGGGCCTCTTTTCCTTGCTTCGGGATTATCGGCCGGAGCAGCAGCCACGTTGATTATGTCGAAGGATACTAATGAGAGAAAACAATTTGCAAGAATCGACCTTGTGATTATCGGTATCGAATTGTTCCTGATCGTTCATATGTTCATGGGATACCTTGCAAGTACACAGGTGCAGGTTGAAGCCGCAGAAATGTTTCTTGGAGGACAGTACACGATGACCTTCTGGATCTTTGTGGTGATTCTGGGGTTGCTTATACCTGCATTACTCGAGATCCTTGAGCTGAGAAAGTACCACATTCCTGCTCTGATCTCCCCTCTGCTGGTTATTTTCGGCAGCCTGATGCTCAGATTCATTATCGTATACGCAGGACAGGTAAGTAGATGGTTGTACTAGAGGCTACAGGTTACAGGCTGCAGGCAAAAGGCAAAACCCATATATTCCCCCTTTGAAGGGGGATAGGGGGATGTAAAAAGATTAAATACAGAAAATATAATTAACCGAAGGAAAGTCATTTTAAGAAATAATATTATTGAATTAAAAATTATGTCAATGTCAACATCTAAAGAAATTAAGCAGACAAAATACCTTAACCCGTACCTGGGTGGGGTATTATTGGGTTTAGTGCTTTTATCGGCAAATTTTATAGCTGGCAGGGGGCTTGGTGCCAGCGGAGCCATAAAAAGCGTTGTTGCAACCACTATCAAAGCTGTAGATAAGGATGCAATAAAAACGATGCCATTCATGGCTGAATATGCAGAGAGCCATGGCGGCAATCCAATGAAATCATGGCTGGTGTTCGAGATGCTTGGAGTGCTGGTTGGCGGATTTATATCGGGTGCACTTGCAGGAAGACTTAAGCTTAAGGTTGAACACTCCCCGAAAATTACCTCTCGTCGGAGATTAATCTTCGCCCTGGCTGGAGGCGTCCTGTTTGGATTCGGATCACAGCTTGGACGGGGCTGTACAAGCGGAGCCGCTCTGAGCGGAATGGCGGTTCTCTCACTCGGAGGATTCATCACAATGATGGCAATATTCGGAACTGCCTTCGCATTAGCATATTTCTTCCGTAAAAACTGGATATAATACCCCCTTCCCGGCCTTCCCCCAGGGGGGAAGGAGAAAAACAGGAATCATTTCCCCCTTGGGGGAAAATGAAAGGGGGTAAACCTAAAAAACAAGACAATAAGACATAAAGACTAAAAGACATAATCATGGGACCATTAGCACCAAATGAACTGATATCGGAAAACACGAATTTCCTTTTTGCATTCTTAATCGGGATTGCTTTCGGTTTTGTACTTGAAAGCAGCGGATTTTCATCGAGCCGGAAACTTGCCGGAATATTTTATGGCTATGATGCAGTCGTACTAAAAGTATTTTTTACCGGAGCCATAACCTGTATGCTGGGATTATTGTTTATGAGTCTTTTCGGATGGATTGACCTTGACCTTGTTTATGTTAATCCAACATACCTTACATCAGCAATTGTCGGAGGGGTTGTGATGGGAGCAGGCTTTATCATGGGTGGTTTTTGTCCGGGAACAAGCTTCTGTGGCGCAGCGATAGGTAAGATAGACGGAATGGTATTTGTAGCCGGACTTTTCCTGGGTATATATGGTTTTGCATTCACTTACGGCTGGTGGGAGAAACTTTATATGGCAAATTATCTTGGTGAACCAAAAATAAGCGCATCACTGGGGCTTTCTGACGGGCTTTTTGGATTAATTCTCATTCTGGCTGCACTTGCAATGTTCCGGGTAGCTGAATGGGCTGAGAAAAAATTCCCGAGAGAAGCATATTAATCTTAGTTTTAATTGAAAATCAGGTAACTTTGTAATTTAAAAATTAAATTCACAAGAAATGAAACCACTTAAATTATTAGGTTTATTCATTATTCCCATGGGTTTGATTATTGCTGCTGTTCCACAGAATAAGACTAATCCATACAAACTGACTGCAGAAGAGGTACTTAATGAGGCCAATACGCGTAACCAATTTGTTACAGCTGACGTGGTTGCGGATATGATAATTAATAAAGATCCCACTCTCCGGTTGATCGACGTAAGAAGTCAGGAGGAATTTGAAAAATTCAGTCTGCCCGGCGCTATAAATATTCCATCAGCCAATCTTCTGTCGGAGGAGTATGCCGATATTCTCAATCAGGATGTAAAAATGAATGTTCTCTATTCAAACGGAACCCTTGCTGCAAACGAAGCCTGGATGATTACAAGACAGCTTGGATACACCAATAATTACGTCCTTGAAGGAGGACTGAATTATTGGTTTGATGCTATACTGAATCCCCGGAAACCGGCTTCAACAAACCCTGATGAAGAGTTTGCAAAATATGATTTCCGGAAAAGTGCCGGACAAGCCCTGGGAGGAGGCGGGTTGACAGTTCAGACAACATCGGATCAAGCCGGCACATCAGCTAAACCGGTTGTTAAACCTGCTGCCAAGAAGAAGAAAGCAGCAGGAGGCTGCTAGGCATTTCTCTAATTTTGACCTCTGATGGAATGCGGGTTTTCGGGTGTAATTCTTGCCGGTGGCGCAAATAAACGGTTTGGAGGAATTACAAAATCCAATATTATTATCAATGGTGAAACTATTATTTCAAGGATAATCAGTAACATCAATGATCTTTTTTATGAAATAATTATCGTCACCAACAATCCTTCAGAATTCCCGGAATTTGCAAAATACAAAATAGTCGAAGACCAGTACCTGAAGGCAGGGCCTTTGGGTGGTATTCATGCTGCCCTGAAATCATCAAAGCAGAGTGCAATTTTTGTTTTTGCAGGAGATATGCCATTTCTTAAAAAAGAAATAATTGAAGAGCAGATCAGGCAATTCAGGTTAAAGGAATATGATATCCTGATTCCAAAGATTGGCCGGTTCATTGAACCTCTCCATTCTATTTACAGAATTTCGGTTCTAAGCGATCTGGAAAGATTCATAACAAGGGGGAAAAACAGATCAGTAAGGGATTTTATCAGTGAAATGAATGTAGGTTATATGCAGATACAGGAATCAGAGGAAAATAAAAGGGCTTTTACAAATATAAACTCCCCGTCGGATATTGCTCAGATCATTTGATATTCATTCAAGTCAGACATTAAACCAATTAAAGAAAAGCAATAGCGGAGTACTAATTATCTCTCACATTTTAAATTTTATCACATTAGATTTCTATATTTGAAATCACATAAAACATTTAGAAATGAAAAAAATAATCTTTAATTATTTAATGGTCTCATTATTTGCATGTTGTGCAGTTTCAGCTCAAACCGGCTCAGCGAAAAACAATCCTGTCGGAAAATGGAAATTTGAAGCTCCTTCTGCTCCTGAAGGGTACAACTCAGGAAGTATAAGTATATCATTTTCTGAAAATAAGTATTCAACAATGATTTCATTAACCGGAAGCGATAATGCTATACCCGGAGATAAAACAAAATTTGAGAATGATACTATTTCATTCAATTTATTGCTCGACGGAAACGTAGTTTCAGTAAGTCTTAAAGCTGAAACCAATACAAAAATGACAGGCAAGGCAGTTTATTCTGAAGGTGAGATACCTTTGACCCTTACGAAAAATGTTCCAAACAATTAGAATTCTTGTTTTTCTATTTTGTCTGGTTTTTGTCTCCCATCAACTTCATTCACAGATTATTAATAAGGTACCTTTAAGTGAAAGAACCACCAGGTACAAAATGGATGTAAAGCTTGATACGGATGCAAAAACCGTGAGCGGCAACATGGAGGCATACTGGATAAACAGATCCTCCGATACCGTTCCTGACATCCGGATGCATCTCTATATGAATGCTTTCAGGAGCAATAGAACAACTTTTTATAAAGAATTGGGAGGATCTCCCGGTGAAAAGGATTCGGATCTGGGCTGGATTGAAATTAAATCCTTTGAGAACAGGAATGGTATCGATCTGATTCCTCGTATGCAATATATCAGCTCTGATGATGGCAATATGGAGGATAAGACTGTTCTGAAAGTTCTGCTTCCTGAACCGGCTAAGCCCGGAGATACGGTTTTTGTAAAAGTTACTTTTGAAACAAAACTCCCGACAAATATCAGAAGGACCGGATACCATGATGACTTTTATTTTGTTGGACAATGGTTCCCCAAGTTCGGCGTCTATGAACAGGCCGGGATGAGATATGCAACGAGCGGAAAGTGGAACTGCCACCAGTTTCATGCCCATTCAGAGTTTTATGCAGATCATAGCGTTTATGATGTAACTATCACGTTGCCTTCCGATTATGTTGTCGGTAGTGGCGGAATGCTAATCTCAGAAACAACCAGCAGTGAACAAAAGACTCTGATATACCGTGCTGAAGATATAGTTGATTTTGCATGGACAGCCTGGCCCGGTTATGCTGTCTTTAATGACAAATGGAAACACGTCAATATTACCCTGCTTATACCAAAGGATAGGATCAGTCAGGTTGAAAGGCAATTCACTGCTGTTAAACATGCTCTGGAATACCTTAATGACTATGTAGGCTCTTATCCATGGCCATACCTAACTATTGTGGATCCCCCTTTAAAAGGTTTAGGTGCCGGCGGGATGGAATACACGACCATTTTTACATCTGCATCTTTATATTTTATGCCTGCATTTTATCACATGCCTGAAATGACTACAGTCCATGAATTCGGACATGCTTATTTTATGGGCATCCTGGCAAGTAATGAATTTGAAGAACCATGGCTCGATGAGGGTTTAAATACATTCTGGGAAGCGAGGATTATGGATCATTATTATGGGAACAATTCCGGAATGATAAATACTCCGTTGTTTAAACGTTCTGACAAATCTTATTCAAGGATGCCTTATGCAGGATCATCAGGGAGACAGGATGTAAGCAATGCAGAATATTCATGGAATTATCCCCATGGCATGTATGATATAATGTCTTATTTCAAAACTGCTACATGGCTTTATACCCTGATGGGTATCATTGGCGAGAAGACTATGAACGATGCCTTCAGGGAATATTATAAAAAGTGGGCATTTAAGCACCCTTCAGGCAGAGATTTTACAAATGTTGTAAATGAGGTGGTAAAAAAAGAACATGGAGAAGAATTCGGAGCGGATATGAACTGGTTTTTTAATCAGACTTTGTATGGAACAGGTATCTGTGATTATAAAGTATCCGGAATCTCTAACCAGAAGTACCATAAACCGAAGGGAAAGACTGAAACAGCTGATGCTGTCGAAAATGTCTGGTCTCACCCCGATTCTCTTTATACGGCAGTTGCCCAGCTCGAAAGGATAGGTGAGGTGATGCTTCCGGTGGATGTCCTGATCCATTTTACAAACGGGGATGAGATCCTTGAGAACTGGGATGGGAAGGAGCGATACAAGGACTTCTCATATACAGGTTACAGGGAAATACAATGGGTTAAAATAGATCCGGAGTTTAAGATTTCGATGGATGTAAATTATATTAATAATTCCATGACAGAAGAACCGCAAAGGGCCCCGTTGCATCGCCTAACCAACAAAATCCTTTCCTTCGTTCAATTCTGTCTTAGTATTATGTTATTGTAATTGTGATCAATATGAAGATACTCAGCTCTCTGAAATCAGGATTTAGCCGTGCATTCAGATCATGGAACAGTGTTTTAATCGTTTGGCTAACCCTTTTCCTGCTGGTACTTGTATTTATCTACCCTTTAAGAGGTTCATTGAGTTCTGCTTTTGGCAGCAGTATGATCATTGAAAAGCTGGCCGATGGATTTGATGTTGATGTTTTTGCTGATCTTGGATCAACTTTTAAAAGCCTCATGTCTTTTTTTACAACAGGGTTCATTTTCATATATCTGATTGGATTTATCCTGAATGCTTTCCTTGCTGCTGGTTTATTTGACAGTGTGAGGAAGGGGAGCGGGAAATTCTCATCACAGGACTTCTTCAGGGCAGGTGCAAAAAACTTCTGGTCATTCCTCATTATTTCACTGATAATTACTTTTATAATAAATTTCTTTTCTGGTATTTTAATTGGAGTTTCGATAATGATTGTCAACGTCTCAGATACCATTTCGGAAAAGAGTCAGTTTACAATTGTGATTACTGCAATTGTGATTATGCTTTTAATTCTGCCTGTGTTTTTTCTTGTTGCAGATTATTCGAGAGCGTGGAGAGCGTTGCATGAGAATGATTCCTGCTTCAGGGCAATTGGTTTTGGATTCAGTCAGACTTTCAGTAAATTCTGGTCATCATATATCATGATGGTTCTTCTGATT
>Ga0207931_1000907_pt1 | contig 10190 bp, 12 predicted proteins | sample NGESurdeep092012_2_FD_184478 | JGI IMG/M metagenome (GOLD analysis project Ga0207931, IMG submission 184478) | Arctic peat soil microbial communities from Barrow, Alaska - NGEE Surface sample 415-1 deep-092012 (SPAdes) | ecosystem: Environmental > Terrestrial > Soil > Wetlands > Peat ...
ATTACGAGGGGGAGACGGATCCGTTCACTCGTCCGGGAAGAGTCTTCCATGTTTAATTCCCCCTGAACCTTTTCAGATCGGGAGTGATTCTTTTTAGGGTTTTCGTGAGATAGGCGGAGATGCTGCTGCGTTTTCGCACCAGGTCAATGAGAGTGACCCCATGCTCCTCATCGACGTTTCCGCCGATACAGGCAATACCATGATTGGGCATATGGAGCGCCATTTCATGAATAACGATGGGGATAACATCCGGCATGGAGATGAGGACAACTTTCATAAATCCGCTTTTCTTTCCATGAGAGAACGCGCCTCCGCCATGAGACCGGAGAGCGTAAAGGTATCGCTTTCATAATCCGTCTCAAGGCTTCCGGCCAGTTCCACTTCGATGACATTTTCGTCACACGTATTAAATAAAAACTTATCCGGAGGAAAGAGTTTATGGGTGTTCCGGATTATCACCACCTTGATCGGCGCATTACAGAGCCTGGCAATTCTGAATGCCCCTTTGTCAAACGGGCCTATCAATCCGTTGCGGCTTCTCTTCCCCTCGGGAAATATAAAGAGATTCCCCCCTGCGGAAAGATAATCCTTCATATTTTTTATCTGGTCAATCATGTTTTCCGTAAACAGTCCCTCCGACATGGACGGGAGATAGCCGGATGTCTTCAAAATCCAGCCGAAAACGGGAAATCTGAAAAAGTCTCTTCTGACGATGGTCTTCTGCTTTTCAAAAAGAGATACGAAAAAAATGGGATCAAGAAAGGAGAGATGGTTGGCAATGATGATGGAAGAATGAAGAGCTTTGACTTCCTCCGATATACGCCATTTTACCCTGGGGACGATGGTTCGTAAAAGAGAGAAAAATAACCGTTGGAGCCGGTGGTTCAATCTTTGAAAGGCCTCTTCACGTCCGGTCGAGAAAAAAAAAGCATACAGATAAAAGGGAGAAAAGAACACGAGGTATCCCATAACGTAGTATGCCCAGAGGGTAACGGTGACGGTGAAAGCATGAATGGATTTTAACAAGGCAGAAAACATGGTGCTTGTGCTGTCTATTGTCATGACGATACTTTTGAATTATTTGAACGGCTATATAATCCCCCTTTCGCCCCCCTTTATCAAAGGGGGGTGGGGGGATTTTTATGGCATTTTTTTTATGATGAGGCTGGTGTTCACGCCGCCGAATGCAAAATTCTGGATAGTGGCGATCCGGACCGGATATTCCCTGAGCTTCACGATGTGATTGATCATGGCGCACCTTTCGTCGATCTCGTCCAGGTTCAGGGTCGGTGCGATAAGCCCTTCTTGCATAAGATAAATCGCAATAATCGTCTCAATGGCGCCGCACGAACCCATGGTGTGCCCCATATAACTTTTCAACCCGACAACGGCGGGCACACTCCCATAGACATCGTAAATAGCCTGTGATTCGATCACATCACCCATTTTGGTTCCCGTCGCGTGGGCACTGATGAAATCCACCTCATCCGCATTGATCTTTGCCTCTTTCAGTCCGATCCGGATAGTCTCGCTGATGCCGCCCAAGTTCGGCAGGATAAGGTCGCCGCCGTTGTTGTTGCAGGCAAATCCTATCACCTCCGCGAGTATCGGTGCGCCCCTCTTCCGGGCAAACTCATACTCTTCAAGCAGGACAGCCCCCGCTCCCTCCCCCACGACCAGTCCGTCCCTCTTTACATCGAAGGGACGTGGTGTCAGATGGGGTGTTTCATTGAAGGCCGTAGAACATGCGAGCAGATTATCGAACACTGCGACGGTGGTCGTATCATATTCGTCAGCCCCGCCGCAAATCATGGCGTCCTGCATCCCGAACTTGACTGCTTCATAACCGTAGCCGATGGATTGACTGCTCGTCGTGCATGCCGTGGATGACGAAATGACGCGGCCTGTAATACCGAACATCTTTGTGATATTAACGGCTGTGGTGTGAACCATGGATTTCAGGTAATCGACGGCGCCGATGGAAGAATACCCGGTTCGTGAGGCGCCGAAGAAAGTCCTGTATATATCCCGCTGAACGGTGGGGCTTCCGTGGGTTGAACCAAAGGCGACGCCCATTCGGCCGGATGTGACAAAGGACTGGTCCAGACCGGAACTCTCAATCACTTCCTTTGCCACCTGACACGCGTAATAGGCGACAGGTCCCATGGTTTTCCGGTATTGACGCTTAAAATCGTAGTCAACAGGGTAATCAACGGTTCCAAAAACCTTGGAGTGGATGTAGGGAGACAACAGACCATCCTCCCGCAAAGTCTTGACACCGGAAATTCCGTTAACCAGACTGTCAAGAATCTCCGCTTTGGTGCGGCCGATAGGGGTGATTGAGGAACACGCTGTAATGACTACCCTTCTTTCCATAAGGCTCCTGTTTATGTGATACTGGTTTCACCGCTTGAAAGTGCCGGTCTTGTCTTGGCCATCGACTCAAAGTAATCACAGATCTGATTGATTGTCCGGATATCCATGGCCTGTTTCTTTTCCTCCTGGGTCAGTTCGGAACCGAGCATTTTTTCGATCTCAAGGAGCAGCTCAATGGCATCTATACTGTCAAATCCGTGCTTTTCTCTGAGGTTATCATCCAATCCCGGATTTTCAATCTCAAATTCCTTTTGGAAAAAGGTGAGAATTTGCGTTATGATCTCATCACGTGTCATATATGTTTCCAGTCACTTAAGAATATTGAATTTCTGCTGTATTCAAGCCGGTCATTGAGGGAATGTTTTCCAAAGATGTGCCGTCTTCGGATCAACAGCCACTGGCTTTCCCGATGAATTAAGGGCGCAATGCTTTGTAAATCCCGTGCAGATAATCCCCCCGGTTTCACAATGGGTGATTACATAATCGAAACGGAGCTTCACCCGTTCAAGCTCAGTCGGCCGGGTATAAATGAACATGGGATCGTCATAATAGAGAGGCCCGTGGAACTGTATTCCCAGTTCGATAATGGGGTACAAATATCCGCTCTCTTCTATTTCCCGGTATGGATATGCCGCATCACGCATCAGCGAGGTGCGACCGAATTCGAAGTAACGAAGATAATTGGCATGATAAACTACCGCCGAACGATCCGTATCTGCGTACAGTGTCCGCATTTGGCATTGATGCCAGACAAGACCGGTCTCGTTATCCCGGACATAACGGGCATCATTTTCCGATTTTTCTGGTCTGAACGGTCTCGGCTTCATGCTACACTCCCCTGAATAGTATGCAACAGTTTGTACCTCCGAACCCGAAGGCGTTTGACAGGGCGATTTCATGCCGGCGCTTCCTGGCCTCATTGGCAACGAAGTCCAAACCGTCGAACTGAGGATCGGGGATATGATTTATCGTAGGAAGGATCACCCCGTGCTGCATTCCCTCGATGGTCAGTGCGTTTTCAATGGCGGCGGTGGCGCCAAGGGAATGACCGATCTGGGATTTGTTTGACGATATGGGAATATGCTTCAATCTGTCACCGAAAACGGCGCGCAGACATTCGATTTCCATACTGTCTCCCGTGGTCGTGGATGTTCCATGCGCATTGATATACTCCACATCATTCGGCTTTAATCCGGCATCGTCAATGGTTTCCAGGATCGCCCGAATGGCGGTAGGTTTGTTCGGTCTTGTAAAATGATGGGCATCGGACGTCCAACCTATGCCCATGACCTCAGCCTTTGCCGTGAGTCCGTAAGCCGAAATGGTCTCATCCGCGGCCAGAACGATCACCGCTGCCCCTTCAGAAACGACAAAACCCTTACGGTCGATGCTGAATGGTCGGGACGCCTGGGAGGGATCGTCATGGGCCCGATCATGGGAATGTATCTTGATGGTGGCATTCATATTGGCAAAGCCATGAATAATCTCGGGTATAATAGGCATCTCCACGCCGCCGGCGAGTACAAAGTCGCAGTCTCCGTCCCGTATCATCCGTGCGCCGATGGCAACGGCATGGTTCCCCGAAGCGCACGCCCCCTGGGGAGAGAATATCGGACCGGTAAAGCCCAGAAGCATTCCCGCCTTGCCCGGCGGCAGGTTGGCGCAGAGATTGGGAAGCAGGTAGGGGCTTACTTTCAACGGCCCTCCTTTCCTCATATTTTCCATAGCGATACGGAAAGCGTCCGTCCCGTTTATAGCTGAACCAATAAGACAGGCCGTTCGGGGACCCGTTTCTCTGTTCATTTGGAGCCCGGAATTCTCCAGGGCTTCCTTGCAGACGGCCATGGTCAGAATGACAAAGGACGCATTCCAGTTGTAAACTTCTTTTTCACTCGAAAAGTCGTAGTCCCTGGGATTCCAGTCCGGTATCTCGCCTACAACATTGCTGAGGGATTTTACATGACATCGGGTCACTTTACGGAATCCGGCCTCACCTTTCACAGCCCTTTCCCAGGTCTGTGTAAATGTCTTTCCGAGAGGCGTCGCCGCGCCGTATCCGATGACAAAAACCCGTCTGTTTTTTGGTGCTTTCATACGTTTACATCACCCTATCCTGCGAAGGACAATGCAGGAATTACAGCCGCCGAATCCAAAAGCATTTTTTAACACGTGCTCCTGAACGACCCTTCTGGCGCCTTCCGGTACGCAATCGATGACGATTTCCGGATCAGGCATGTAATTAATCGTGGGGAGGACCGTGTCATTCAGCATGCCTTCCATCGCGAGTACGGTCTCAATGGCAGAAGACGCCCCCATGGCATGACCTGTCTGGGATTTGTTGGCCGATACCGGCGGGATATCACTGCCGAAGATATCTTTCAACGCAGCCCCTTCAATCCTGTCACCGATCTTCGTCGATGTCCCATGGGCATTGACCGCGTCAATATCCCCCGGTTGCAGGCCGGAATGAACAATGCTCTCTGCAATGCATCGTCTGACCGTTTCAAAGTTCGGGGCTACAAAGTGATGGGCGTCTGATGTCATCGCCCAACCGGCCATTTCGATTCTGGGGGTAAGGCCATGGGTCTTCGCGAATGCCTCCCCGGCGATAACGATACAGCCTGCGCCTTCCGATATGACAAAGCCCCTCCTGTTAAGGGAGAAGGGGCGACTTGCCTTCTCCGGCGGTTCTTCCGGTTGACCTTCCTTCGGTCTGTACGCGCCGTTCATTGTGGCAAAACCGCCCAGAATGGGTTCAACAAGGGGGAAATCCACAGCGCCGCAGATGACCACATCGGCCATACCCTGTTCTATGAACATGGCCCCGATAATCATGGAGGTAGAACCCGTTGCACAGGCGGTAATGGTTGACGTTATCGGACCTGTCGCTCCGGTCATGATGGATATCTTTCCCCCAACCATATTGATACAGGAGTTTGCATTGGTAAAAGGATGAGGGAGTTTCCCTCCTGAAACCAACATTCTGTCTGCACGGATCATGGCATCGAGGCCGCCGACGGCAGAACTGAAGGTAATGGCCACCCTGGGAGAAATGTCATCCGTAATTTCGATCCCGCTTTTTGCGAGCGCACGGTGGACAACCAGCATGGCATGACTGAAAACGGGCGATGTCCACAGCGCCATATCACGGGATTTTAAAAAAGGATAGGCACTGGTATCGATTTCCTTAACTTGGCCGGCTATTCTTACGGGGAACCCTTCACGAAGGGGAAAACGGGTCAGGACACCGATGCCGCTTAAACCGCGTGATGCTTGATCCCATTGGGTCTCCATATCGACACCCAGGGGCGATACCGCGTCATAACCCAATATTACCGGTCGAATTCTTTCCATCATGCGCTGCTTGGTTTTGGTCATAGAGGACGTCAGTGACGCTACCATGGTATGAAACGGTAGAGTTTGGCGAACATTTCATACACTTCAATCCAGTTTTGGAGATCCTTCGTCGAATTCAGATGCTCTCTTTTATTGACCATAACCCAGCTCATATGCGCAGCGCCGTCCTTGCAGGTCGAACAATCCCTCGTCGCAGAGGTGCAGCATCGGTGCATTGTTTTAAGATCCGAAGCCCATCGGATAAACCGGATGAGCCTTTTGGGCTGAGGATTCCTGTCATCCAACGGTTCCGTAACAGAAGGGCATTCCTTCCATCCGAATGTCCGCTTCATCATCATCCCCGTGGTGATAATTTCGTGATAGTATCTGCAGGAAATGACGGCATTCGGGTATTTGTCAAGCATATCGTCCATTTCAGCCCGAACGTCTCTCAGTTTCTCCTCCGTCCAAAAGTAACCATTAACGTTTTCATCATTCGTCAATAACTGAAAATGAACCTTCAACCCGACATCGGAAATCTTTCTGATTACGTGTTCTATCCGTCCAACCTGTTTCGGTGTAATCGTATAGAGGTAATAAGTATTCGGATCGCCTTCATAATTTTTACTGGAGACGGCGAATGTATCTTTCCCCCTGAGCATCTTTTCGTCTTCCGCATCGCCCCATAGTGAGACACCCACCATCATATCGGGGAAGCGGTCTTTGGGAATCCTGATCAACCCGTTGGTTGCGCAATACGTCGGCAGTTGTTTGTAAAAGGCCTCGATCCGATCGAAGAACAGTGTCGGTTCTCCGCCTATTAATATGGCAAGATTGACGCCTCGTTCCTTTTCCCTTCGAACAAACTGGGACCATTTTTCCGCATCCATTTCCTCGGGGGCAGCCTGATCTTCGTTGGAAGAAAAGAAAAAACATCCCTTGCAGCGCAAGTTACATTGATTGGTCACATCATAGATGGAGCTGCGGATATTCAGACTGGATATCTTCCTGTAACGTTCATGCCATGTTTTATCCAGTAAGGAACTGACGGTTTTCATAGAATTTTCCCTGTTTCACACACATGTCGATTGACGAAAAAATGGGGATGAGAATTCACTCCCTCCGTTCGTCACAATCACTGTCGGGGTGGCCCGATCATCTCATGGCAGAGATTATCGCTCTTGTCATAACCCTTCACCCATACGGCAAGATAGGTATCAACATAGTCAAGCCATGATTTAAACGTATCCGGGTCGGTTACATGACGATACAGGCGTGCCGTAACAACGGCGCTGCCGGCGGCATAATGCCTGCATTCGCCGCAATCCGTGTCGGGAACACAGCAGGCCACGTCCCGATCCCAGGATAGGTCCGCCCGGTATTGTCTGAAAGATCGCCCGAGACCGATGTCCGTCGAAGGATTCTTTCTCGGATATGAACATCCATAAAGCTCATGGAGGCCGTATTGATGGGTATGAGCAACAACATTGTAGGGGGAAAAAAGCACATTTTCCGGATATCCGGTCAGAAGATCAAGCATGACTTCGCCTGTCCGGTTAAGGGACTCCCCATTATGCCGGAGCGAACCGGCATAGCCGACAGGAGATGAAAATACGTTAAAAGTGATTTTGCAATCATGCGCAACAATGGTGTCCATGACCTCATAGATTTCGTCTATATTATCCCGCGTAAAGGTATAGACGAACACGGCCCTCGGGTCACCCCGGTAATTGTCGATCTGTTTCAACAGCAGGTTTTTTGCCCTTCTCACTCGCAGGCTCGTTTCATCATTTCCCCAGACAGAGATATGAATCTTATAGCCGACTGCATCAGGAATGCGCTTGAAGCCATTCGTGGCTATGCACCCCAGGGGCATTTCATCGTAGCATACCTCCAGAAGCTGCGGGACCATGGATGGCTCGGCGCCGGCCAGAACAACATAGGTGATGCCTCTCGCCTTTTCTTCTTTCATCAGCTTCCGCCACGCCTCCGGATCGGAGTTTCCTTCGGCGAACTGCTTATCCCCTTCATAATAGTAACACCCGTCGCACCGGATATTGCAGCGGTTGGTCATATCATACGTTGATTCCCGGAGGAAAAAATATTTCCTCACCTTTTCCCAGCGCAGGCGTACCTCATCGTCAGCCAGCAGCTCGGAAAATTTCCATTTTCTCCTTTCTTCATCGCATCCAGGAATCATTATGACGTTCGTAGTATCCATGAATCTTTCAAGAAGGGTTCTTTTGGGTTCACGCCGTTTGTTTTTGCTCTATATATTCGGCAATCATGCGTATATTTCTGAGTTTGGGATAATCATCCTCGTCGATGGTTATACCGTATTCGTCCTGAAGCACAAGAACCACTGTGGCCAGGTCCATGCTGTCAACGCCAAGTTCATCCATTAGATCAAGATCGGGATCGAATGTTTCCGGCGTAATTTCTTCCAGCTTAAGCTCGAGGATGATAATTTCGGCAATACGAATTATCAGCGCCTTTTTATCCGTGCTCATGAGCATTCGCTATCCTCCCCCACATAGAATAAATCGTCACAGCCATACTTTTAGGCTTTTTGAACATCATTATTACGGCAAACCGCGGTGACCGTGGAATCAGCCGTGACCCTAACTTTCCTCCGGCAGCGGTTCAGCCACAACGACACCATTGCATGCCGTTTTTCCGTTCACCGTAACCATAAAATGGTAGGAAAGATTGTTCTCCTGATGGGACAAAGGCAGGGATATGGTCAACGATTCGTCCGGCCTGACCGGCAGCCTGAACCTGACCCTCCTGATGCCCGTTATCCTGATCTTTCTCCCCTTTTCGGATTCATGATGTGTGATGGCATCCTTCACCATGGACAAAATTGCAATACCGGGCAGAATCGGGTCATTGGGAAAATGGCCGGAAAACCATGGTGATCCGGTCGCTGCGCATGCCTCCGCCAAAACCTCACGATTTGAATCATCCCTTTTGTGCGCCATGCTGTGCCATGTTTCATCCATGCCGCTGCCGTCACCATCCCATAAGTATAGGGGCAATCTGTGTTGCCGTATGTTTAATTTTGTGTCATCTATCATTGATCCATCAGCATGTCAAAAATATTTTTAACGTCCCGGTGAATCATGAGAGTTTTGAAAAATTTACACATAATGTCATTGCGATTGCGAGGAGCAAAGCGACGTGGCAATCTTATTATTTATCAATGACTTATAAGAATTCTCTCTTTGGTCGAAATGACAAAGGAGAAATTTTTAAAGGTCTCGATTACCGACGTCGCTTTCAATCACCCTTGATCCTTACCATCACCGGTCTTCCCAGAAGTTCGGCAAGGGGGACTACCTGTAATCCTTTGTTTTTCAAACCGGATAGAATCAAATCAATCTCATGCAGAAAGCCTTCCGTGTCTATCGATCCTTTCGGCCGGACATCGTGAAGAAGAATGATGTCATCCGGTTTTGCCTTTTTCAGAATTTTCCCGGACAAACCGCTAATACACCTATTTCCGCAGTCAACGGCCCGACAGGTGAAGGTGACGCAGGCGAGCCCCTGTTGAAGAAGAACGTTGGCCAGTTTCGGGTTGGTGATGCCCACGGGCGGCCTGAAAGCCACAGGGGAAATGCCGAAGCCTTTCAACAATGTTTGTGTTGATTCGATTTCCCGATACAGCGTATCCGAACGGCGCAGCATCAAAAAAGGATCATGGCTGTATGAATGATTGCCGATTTCATGGCCGTGTTCAAGTATATCCGAGATGAGATCGCCATATTCGGCGGCCCTCTCTCCAGTAACGAAGAAGGTGGCTTGTGCGGTGTGTCGTGCAAGCAGTTGCAGAAGCGGCCGGGTCGTTAAGGGATCGGGCCCATCATCGAATGTCAGGGACACCAGGGGTTTTCCTGTATGTCCTCGACTGACGACAGGCAAAAAGAAACCTCTGGACGGGAAAAACGGTGCCGCCACACAGAGAGAAACAAAAACAGCGAGTGGAATGATGGCCAAGACAACATGAAAGAGGGACATCATAAACGCGAGGGCGATGGCGACAACACCGGTCACCGCCGCCGGAGAAACATATCCCGACCTTTGGCCATCATACTTCATCGGATTAATCGCTCCCACAGGGGGCCTACATGACCCCGTGCATGTAGCCTCGTGATAATTTTAAACATCTGCTGAGACCCGGAGCCGATAACCCAGTTGGTTCGACCACTGAAATGGTCTTCCACAATATCCATCGCCTTCTTTCTATGCAGAGCGGGCGACCAGTAAAATACCGGTTCAAGAAGATTACAGTATGGTTCGATCTGTCCTTCATCAAGGGCAAGGTCATACAGGGCAGTGTGAGGATAAATTCTTATTCCGTTAAAGACGAAGAAAACAGTTTTGTCCAGGCCGTCTGTTTTGGTCAGGGTTTCCTTCAGCGTGTCTTCATTTTCTCCCGGACCTCCCAGCATGAGATAATGGGCTACATGCAGACCTGC
>Ga0207931_1000908_pt1 | contig 10190 bp, 5 predicted proteins | sample NGESurdeep092012_2_FD_184478 | JGI IMG/M metagenome (GOLD analysis project Ga0207931, IMG submission 184478) | Arctic peat soil microbial communities from Barrow, Alaska - NGEE Surface sample 415-1 deep-092012 (SPAdes) | ecosystem: Environmental > Terrestrial > Soil > Wetlands > Peat ...
TTTTATATTATAATAACCCTGCGTCTTACCGCCGTTATATCCCAGCTCTTTTATCTCTCTAAATATGTCAATTAGTCTATACCCCTTTTCATTCAATCTGGCTACAATAAGATTTGTAAATACTTCTATGTTTGTTGATTTAGAACTTTTTCTGGGAGATAATGATTCTTGATTAAAATATGATTTAACAGTATTCCGACTCATTTTCAGGTCTATTGAGATTCTTTTGATTGGAGTGCCTTTGACCTGAAGTTCCTTGACCTTTAAAAAGGTATCCAGTCTTTGATCAACCTTAGTGGCAATTGATTCTTGATCCATCGTAATATGTTGAGTTTCTTTCGTTTCTTCTTCTATGCTTATAGACTTCTTTTCAGCGAGTTCAAGGATCTCATTGGTCTTGTCAGCTATCAGAGTCCTTATTCTTTTACTTATACTTTTGAAATAGGCATCTAAAGCATTTGATAGATTCATTAATAGATGAAATCGATCGGCAATTTGAATAGCATTTGGACACACTTCAATAATTGCTGCAGCATAAGAACTTGCCCGATCTCTGGTAATAATCTTGACATCATTATATTTTAGTAACCAATCCTTTAATACCTGGCCATCTCTCGATGGCAATAACTCAATGGGTCTGGAGGTTTCCATATCAATAAGTATCGTCCCATAGCTTACCCCTTTCCGGTATGCCCAGTCATCGACACCTAGCACCTTTGGTTGCTGAATATCCAAGAGTTGTTGACTGTGAGCAATCCTGGTAATCGTCGAGCTACTAACTGTAATGGATAGCTGTTTGGACATGATACTTCCCAACCTTCCTGTTAACTCAATAGCAAAGGAATCAAGTATTTTTGCTGCTCTTTTCGTTCTTCTAGCATAAGGTACTATGTCGGGGGTTTGTTCCGAAAAGACTTTCCGGTGACATCGATCGTTTCCACATCGGAACTTTCGAGTCTTCAAGAGAATTTCAGTTCTGTTTTGGAAAACCGGAAGATCAGAAATCGTTCTGAAATAGTAATCGTGAACTCGCTTGCTGTATTTGCCACAGACAGGGCATTTTGATCTATGAGATTTAATTGCTGCATAGATTCTGATAGTATTCTCAGAGCATTCGATTTTTTTCAGATTTAGAAAAGGCATAGCGATTAGTTGTTTTATCATCTCATGTAATTGTTTATCAATTACTTAAAGATAATAAACAAGCTTCACATTACCAAGGAAAACAATAACTTATATTCCTGTATATCAAATAGTTATTAACAATGAGATGTTGATTGTTTATCCCCGAATTTGACGAAGAACCAAGGCCACTGGTTTTTCCACCGACCCCAATTACAACTTTCTTATCATCTGAGCTTTCAAATTCAGTATAAAGATGCTCAAGTTGCTATGCTTTTACTTTTGAAAAGATCTCCTCAATATTTACTGGGAACTCATATTTATTAATTGGAAAACTGCCATTCCTCTTTTTAGTATATAATGCAAAATCCTTTTGTTCAACCGGGTGGTTGAATGTAAGAATGTTTAATATGAGATTTTGCACTGACATCTATTTATTGATTTATGTTTTCCTGATCCTCTCCATTCTGAGAAATAGCAAAAGCGATTTTCAATTTTAATTCTTCTGAATAATCTTCTTCGTTCAGTATTGATGTGATTATTTCAAGTAGAAGTTCTTTATCAATATTGCTTGCTGCAACATGATAGCTGATTATTTCCATTCTGTAAAGAAATTCCTTGGCTGCATTGATATACCCGTTTTTCAATAGGAAAATACTTCCAAGTGTAATGGCAATTCTTTTATTCCCATCCTGAAAACAATGGCTTTTATTGGCAATAAAAAATAAATGAGTTAATTTTTCTTCAAAAGTGGGGTAATAATCATCATTCTGAATATGAATGAGAGCTGCGTTCATTGAATTAAGGCTGATTATGCCAACGGTACCACCACCGCTCACCTCAATTGTTTTTAGGTGTAAGGAAACGACCTCGTTAATATCGTTGATGTAAACTATTGGCATTATTCACTATCTTTTAATCGTTTGAAAACATCCTCGGCTTCCTTTAATTGTTTTTCAAAGTCAACACTACGATCACCCATGAATTTGTCGAAGTCGGCAGGGCTAACTGAAGTAATGTATTCTTTAAGTTTGTGATGAAATGCATCTCTGAAAAAATTATCACGTGAAGCCATTTTCACACGGGCATCTTCAATATGTGGCAACTGTGCAGGATGGTCTGTAAAGTCTTTCACTATCTGGTCAACCTCAGAAGGATATAATTTGCGGTTCAATTCCTTGAATTTCTTTTCAATTTCAAATGCAATACCGGCTTCAAAAGAAGCAATGAGTTTCAATACTTCGGCATACATTGTATCTCTTGCGGTTTCATTATCGGCAAGTTTCAGAATCTGCTTGTATTCTTTAGCATTCTCACGGAAAATAGCCTGATATATCTTGTCGGTGTACAGGGAATATTTATAATTACCAAGGTTAATATATAGATTCAGGGCACTGGTAAACTCTTTTCTGTATTTGTTTTCTCGAATGGCATTAATTAAATAATCTTCGTCCCGGCGATTAATGTATTTTGTGCCTCCGCCAGTTTTTTCATTAATGGTATCAATTACAATGTCGAGTATTTTGCTTCTTAGATGACGAGCCTTTTCGCTTTCTTTTAGTAACATAGACAGGTTCAGAAATGCTCTGAAATTGAATAAACCGAGTACTGTTGTCTTGGTCGGGACATTTATGACATGACCAAATTGCAACTTCAACTCCTTTAACTTATTACCCCTTATTAAAACATAGCCATTATGCTTTAGTTCAGCCTCAAATTCTTCAAGATATCTCTTTACTGTACGTTCATCAATTTCGAAAAATTCAGTCACCATTTTGATGGTAAACTTATATTCCCCATCAAATAGCATCCCGGGCAGGCCAATAAAATCCTGAATTTTCTCAAGAGAGTAACGATTATTAAGAATGTTTTGCCTGTCAATATTTGAGTTTGTAAGGTCTTTCATATACAGTTATTTTGGTCGGGGCATTAATGTCATGATCAACTTGTAAGTTATTATCAATGTAACTGTTAATCTTACTTAAAATATGATTTTTCCTATTTTCTTGAAAAACGTCTGCATATATTTATAATTGCCTTATCAGTTCTTTTGCTTTATCAACAGTATAAGCTCCGACAATATCTTTCTTGTCGAAAACCATAAAATATAGGAAGTTTCGTCCGGCCAATTCAGCCCATTTATTTCCTAAACGACATTTTGCAGCGCTATCGGAATTGTCACGGTCATCACCTTTTGTTTCTATGATTATAACTTTGCCGGATTTTGAAACTGCTATAAAGTCGGGGTAATGGTTGGACTTGAACCCATTTATCGAAAATCCTTTTCCTCTGCCTAAATTACGATGCCAGAAAGAAATGTTTGGTAAGCTCGCAATATCTGTAATTACTGTGGATTCAAATTTATTCATGGCTCCTTCACGTTCATACAGGGAATTTCCAATGGAAGCGCCAAGTGAGCCGGGTACTATCATTTCTGGAAAATTCCATGTCGGTACAGTTGACACTTTACCGATTGTAATAAGATCCGTGAACCGGCCTTCAGCATAGGTATCCGCATGGAACCGGATCTTTGCCTTAATCTTATCAGAATATGTCCACTTTCTTACAAGTATATCCTGCAATTGTTCGGGACTAAGCTGCTTCAGAATCCGCTCAACGTAAGCTCTTATCTCCTGATCAGGTATAGGATACATATCGCCAACAAGTTGAACCAGCTGATGTGTGATGTCTTTAATTTGTCCTTCTTTTGGCTTTGCAAGAATATATTCAACAATTGGGTCTTTCACCTTCATGTCTTCTATCTTGGTAAAGCGTGGTGCATATTCGTCTTTTTTAATCTGAACAATATCCACCTTATAGAGATCTGAAGAAATCTGATCAAAGTCTATTTTTGAATCTTCACTACCTAATTTGAAATCTTTAAGCAGCGATTCCTGATTGAGCAATATCTTGTCTGTTCCGAAAACATCGCTCTGCTGCACCTGCAAAAAGAATTGAGGCAGTTTAATCTTTGATGCAATATCTTTATTTACATCAACAATCCGATAACGCTTTACTTTATCACCCATTTCCTGAAATAAATTTTCATCAATTGGTTGTTGGTTCTGTTTTTCAATCACTGCATCCATCTCCCGGTTTTGTTCTTCTGCCATACTTTCAATTTCAGCGATTGCTGAAATCTTTGTTTCAGGAGTATTTCCGGAATCAGGATTGTATGAAATACGCTCCACCTCGATTTCTTCATCTGCATTTGCCATTTCCTCTTGCCTTTCCGGGAAAAGAAATGATTCCAGAGGTTTTTCTATTACTTTGTTCTTAACATCTTCCGGCATATTGTCTTTGTCCCTGTAATCTTTTTCACTGAAACCCGATGCCTGTAACCCTCTGACAATATTCTGCAAGGTCTCATTGAATTTTGCAGAAGCAGTAAGTACATAAGATATATTAAGCAATGGGGCAGAATGTTGCATTACATAAGGTTGCCGCAATACACGGCCAAGTATCTGTTCAACATCAACAGCAGATGACTTGTCAGCCAGTGATGCAAGAATATAGGCAAATGGGCAATCCCAGCCTTCTTTCAGTGCATTAATAGTTATGATATATCTGACTTCACAATCTCTGGAGCTCATATCAATTCCTTTTAGCTCGTCTTTTTCAGCAGTTTTGATTTTTATCTGTTCTTCCGGAATACCAACTTTAAGCAATTGTTCTTTCAATTTATCAAAAGTGGTATTATCTTCATTAGTGCGGGGCTGTGCCTGGAATAATATGATCGGACGTATATATTTCCCGCCGTTATTTTCCTCCTCAATTGAAAGTAGTTCGAGTTTGTGCTGAAGATGCAGAGCACTGTTTATTACTTCTGTTTTATCGTGATGATTGTAAACTATTACAGGCAACTTTACCATATGTTCCTTTTTCAACTCGATGGCCGGAACAAGACTAACAATATTACTGTTATCTTTTGGTGTTGCGGTAAGGTCAAGAACAAATGAAGGATTTAAAGCATTCAGCATTTCCACGCTCAGCTCACTTTCTGCATTATGACTTTCATCAACAACAAGAACTGGATTAAGGCTGCGGATAACATTAATAAGTGCTGTTTCATCGGTATCCTCAAGCAGATGTGATTTATCTTTATACTGGCTCGAAAATTGAGCCAATTCTCCATTCTCCTGGTAAACCTTCCTGTCTTCTTTATTCCTGGCCCTTAAGCTTGAATAGCTCATTACAATTATTGAAAGTTGTTCTTTTACAATGCCGGGGTTAAAGTTTGAGCCATAAAGAAGATCCTTTTTCTGGTATACCTCAACACGATGATTAAACAGACTATCGAGTTTCTGACGATAGGGGTGATCAGGGTTACTTAGATTATTGAAAGTCTGATCAAGCAGGTTGCTCCATGGAACCAGCCATATAACCAACTTTGGTAATTCTGTTGACCAGGCTGAAAAGATTGTGCTTAATGCATTACAGGCAATAAAAGTTTTACCGCCTGCAGTGGGTACTTTAATGCAAACATGCGCTGCATTTGGTATTGTGTTCTTATAGGGTTGCATACCCTCACCATTTAATGAATTATATGGGCCTATACGATCCTCCCAAAACTTATTAAATGCAGTATCGGTTTTTTTGAACCGTTGAACATATTCCAGGTATAGTTCGAGGTCTTTTATAACTTTATGTTGATAGTTTTTCAGTTCCATGTTAAAACCTTGTTATATCTCGTGGAATTTTCTTAAATATGATGTTATGTTTCATCATGAAATCTTTAGCTAAAAGACAGTTATCGGCATAGATAACATATTGCCCGGCTTTTGATTTAATAGTGGAAAGTAAATCGTAATCAAGAGTGGTAAGTATCTCTTTCTCGTAAATGAAATAATACGCAGTACCATCTTTCTTACCCAAAAAATATTGTGTTTCTTTCTTTAAATCAGGCTTTCCCCACGCAGTCCGGGTCTCGCTAAACCATATATATTCTCTTATTTTGTCAGTTCCAACCTCTTCATTCAAGAACTCTCTGTTCTCCCCGATAAAAAGAGGTTTGCCTAACACGTAATAATCAAAACTTCCCCCAGTTCCTTCTTTATCTGCATACCCTTTGATTACTCGTTTGACTCTTTCGGAAGTAATTGATTCAGCGTAGTCTTCCATTTCGACCAAAATATATTTGCGATTGCCTCCATCTATGCTATTTAAATTTAGTACTGCATGGGCAGTAGTTCCGGAACCAGCGAAAGAATCAAGAACAATATCATTACTATCCGTTAATTGAGAAATGAGATTTTGGATAAGAGAGATAGGTTTGGGATAATCAAAGACTCTATTGTCAAAAATCTCCTGTAAAATCTTTGTACCCTCAGAATTAAGCCCAACAGGATCAGGCAAATCCATTAAGATAGAAGTAAAGGGGTTCAAGTTACTTTTCAATTCCCTTAGATACTTTATTTGCATTGGGCGTTTTGTCGTGTCATCGGGGAAAAAAATCCGATTTTTTTTTATAAGTTGATCCATCGATTCAGGAATAAATGCCCAGACCCTTCTGGGGTTTGGTTGATATTGTTTTCCCGTTTTAGGATTTGTTAAAACATAATGCTGATTAGGACGTTGGGTTTTGTTCATACCAACTGTCAAATTATCCAACCTCCATGGGCCTCGTGGATCATTGTTAGAATTAGCATAACCTTTTCCACTTTTTATAAGTCCTTTAAAAATTGTAGAACCATTTTTAGAATAGCAAGTAACATACTCATGATCGATCGAAAGATTTTTCTGTGCAAGCTGAGAAGATGTTCTCCTTTTCCAAATAAAAGTGCCTAGAAAATTAGAAGAGCCAAAGATTTCATCTAAAATTGACCTAAGATTTTGGTATTCATTATCGTCAATTGAAATAAAAATTGCACCGTCATTTGTCAATAATTTATGTAACATTTTTAAACGAGGATACATCATGCAAAGCCACTTGTCGCGCCTTGCCATGTCGTCAATACCTATCGTAGCTTCCTTCCCGTTCTCTTTTGCCTTCAGGGTAGTTTCAAGCCATTTTCTGATCTTTGGATGGTTGACATTGTCATTATATACCCAGTTTTCGTTCCCTGTGTTGTATGGTGGATCTATATATATACATTTGATTTTACCCTCATACTCAGGTAAAAGGCTCTTAAGGGCTTCGAGGTTATCTCCATGAATGATCTTATTGCCGTTATTGACTGGATCCTTTGATTCACCTATATCTGCACTAAAGCTATATTTATGCTCCAGTATTTTAAAGGGTACCTCCCTGTGGTGATTTATTACTTTCTCTTTTCCTATCCAGCTCAATGTCGGCATATTGTTCTTTCTTCCTTTTTCTTAATATTAATTTTACTTCCCCCTGTTCCAAGTACAGACGATAAACACAAAACTGACTCACCTGTTTATTGTTATACTGTCAGACAAGATCAAAAATACATATTATTAAGGATATCAGTAAGAAAAAAAACTGCAGACTGTGCGAAGCTTGCAGTTTTTACAAAGTGAATTAAAAAGTGTTAACATTTAAAATAACAGCCATATTGAGGTTGGGTAAGGTAATTTCCTATAAGATCTTTAAGAAAGTTAGTTTATCTTATGGGGCTTATTGACCATATTTCACCGGGAAGGTTACAATTTACATACACAGCTAAACAACAAATATTTTAAACCGGCTTTTGGTGGTCAATAATGTCCGACCAATTACGGTAAAACCCACTGGTTTTTCCAAGATTTTCCATTTTCTCTCAAATGAAATTAATTAATAAAAGAATATACTTTTAACTAGAATAAATCCGATTATGTGAAACCTTGAACATTGAAAATTATATATCTTTACTTATTAATTGTAAAGGGTTGAAATAAAAATGTTTACTAAAGCAGAATCTGAGTTTCTACTAAGGAGACTTCAAAGAAATGAAGTTGTTCTATTTGTTGGTGCTGGTTTTGCAGCGGAAGCAACAAATCATAAAAATGAAAAACTCCCAATAGGGAAACAACTTGCGGAGAAAATTTGGAATTTTATTGGTATGCCAGGATCTTATGATGGGACTCCATTGCAAACAATGTATGAGGCTTTACTTAATGCAGGGATAAAACAGAGTGAAATAAAAAAGTTTCTTGAGGACATATTTTTAGTAAAGAAATTTCCTGATTATTATTTAAACTTAATATTGCCTTACTGGTATAAAATTTATACAACTAATATCGACAATCTACTAGAGAAAATATACAGTAAGAGTAACCAAAAATTTAAAATTCTAAAATATCCCAAAGATGAATTTCAAGAAGTGGATAAATCGTTAGAGACGATTCAATTCATTTATCTAAATGGTAAATTACCATGTGAACCACCGAATGAACTTATTTTTTCAAAAAAGCAATATGCAAGAAGTTCAAATGATTTACAGCCATTGTACCATCAATTCGTAAATGATTATTCAACCACAACAACAGTATTTTTAGGTACATCAATTGATGAACCAATTTTCGAACAATACATTACAGCTAGACAGACAAGACCATCAGGTATTGCCGAGCATAGACCACAATCATATTTAATTGATCAGCATATATCTCCAGCAAGAGAATTACTTTTAAAAAATTTGTATAATATAGTACCAATAAAAGCATCAGTTGAAGAATTTTTGAACTGGATTAATAATAATAAAGCTGATTTATTGGATAAAATGGATACTTTAAAAGTAACCTTCCCATCATTTGCTGAGCTTTTTGATAAGGTTAGAGAGACGGAAATTAAAAAATTAGGGATATATTTTAATGAGTTTTCTTCTGGATTTAGAAAAGTTAATCCTTTTGGAATTGCCTTAGTAAAAGATCGGAGATATTTACTAGGTTCTTCTCCAACATGGAATGATATTTATCAAAACTTTGATGCTCCTAGAAAGATTACTAAAGATATTTTCGAGTTTATTGAAAAGTCTATTGTTGAAGAACCTAATCAAGTTAAAATTATATCATTATTAGGTAGTGCGGGGTCGGGGAAAAGTACAATATTAAAACGACTCGCACTTCAATTGGCTCAAAATGGTCGTTCAGTATTCTTTTCATATTCTGAATATATTCCCGAGTATAAAAGTATAGTAAAAACATTAAATAGTTTAAATGACAAGGTTATCCTTATTCTTGACAATGCTGATTTAATGTTAACACAATTGCAAGGCATCGTATCAGAATTGCATGCCTGTACAAAACCACCAATAATTATTATTTCGACTCGGACAAATGCATTTGATAGAATAACGGGGAAAATTGAGCCTATTATTGAAATAAAGGAATTTAAAACAACTAATCTCGACAAAGATGAGATTATTGCGCTTTTAAAAATATTAGAAGACAATAATTTGTTGGGGCATCTTAAGGGGTTAACACAATTTGAACGAATTAAAGAATTTGAAAACAGAGCTAAGAAACAGATTCTAATTGCCATGAGGGAGGCAACGAAAGGGGAGAATTTTGATGTAATTATACATAGTGAATATCAAGAAATTGTACCTAAAGAAGTAAGATTCTTGGTAGCCTGTATTGCTTTAACAACAGAAGCTGGGTTTACAGTATCAAAGCAAGATTTTGTCGGATTTAGCGATTTAACACCTGCAGAAACATTATATTATCTTGAAAGGAATTTACATGATGTTGTTATCAAGGCTGGTCCAAAAGAAGACAGATTATTATTAAGGCATAGTATCATCGCTGAATACATAATAAACCATTGCTTAGGTTTAGAGGAATTAAAGAAAGTATATTTAAGAATACTTACAGCTCTAGCACCAGAAATTAACATATACGACTGGAAATCAAGAAAATATACTTTATATAGAGAAATTATCAATCACTTTAAAGTTTACAGAAGATTTGCGAAAGACATTAACAATGCAAGAGAATTATATGAATCATTGATGCCTTATTTCAACATGGACTTTCAATTCTGGCTTCAATACGGATCTCTTGAATTGGAAGGTAAAGCTGGAAGCCTAGAACTCGCTGAGAATTATTTATTGCAAGCAGAATCACTGAGGCCTCATAATACAAATATTAAAAATGCCTTGGCAAATTTATATTATAAAAAA
>Ga0207931_1000910_pt1 | contig 10188 bp, 8 predicted proteins | sample NGESurdeep092012_2_FD_184478 | JGI IMG/M metagenome (GOLD analysis project Ga0207931, IMG submission 184478) | Arctic peat soil microbial communities from Barrow, Alaska - NGEE Surface sample 415-1 deep-092012 (SPAdes) | ecosystem: Environmental > Terrestrial > Soil > Wetlands > Peat ...
GCAGCGGCCACTCGGCCTTTGACTCGCCGCAGTCCGGCAGCCCTCATGGCTGAGATCCAGTTTGCCGTCACATCGCCATATTGCTCCTCAAAATATTTCGATCCGAGCGCCGGATCACCGCTGCCGCGAATAATGACATCGCCGTCGAGGACACCTTTGCGTTTATTGAAGTATCCAGACAAATAAATTTCAGTCGGGAAACGGTAGTCGGCTCCGAGCAGCGATAAAGAAACAGCAGTCGGATATAGTTTCATTACCGAGGCTGATGCAAGGTTACGGTCAGCTCCATAACCGAAAATCACCTCCCCTGTTACAGCGTCAGCATAGAATATAGAGTATGAAGTACCTGCCAGGGTTGTGTCAGCCAGCATGGCATTCAACGCTTTTTCCTGACCGTTGAGACAGGTGACGATAACTGTAGAGAATATCAGTGCAGTAATTCCTCTGATTTTCATACGGATTTGTTTTGTTCAAGTGTCGAAAGCAATCCGCAGGCAGCGCTGATGTCTACTCCACGGCTTGCCCGGACAGTCGCAATGATTCCTTTTGCGTTCAGACTGTCACGGAAGGCTTCAATCTCTTTTATACCGGGACTGGTGTATTCCGATCCAGGGATGGCATGAAAGCGTATAAGGTTAATGCGGCAGCGGATGCCGTTCAATATCCTTGCGAGTTCCCTGACATGTGCCGGGGTGTCATTCAGCCCTTTGAACATGATGTACTCGAAGGATACTCTTCTTTGTCTTCCAAAATCAAACGCCCTTATAATGTCAAGCACCTCTTTGACCGGGTGTGCTTTCTGAACCGGCATCATAGCCTGGCGTTCTTCGTCAAACGGGCTGTGCAGGCTCACTGCCAGGTGACACTTTGTTGATTCCAGATATTCCTGTATCCTGTCGGTGATACCCACAGTACTGACAGTAATACGGGTAGGGCTCCATCCGTAACCCCACGGTGAAGTAAGTATCTCCAGGCTCTTCAGCACTTCCCCGAGGTTATCGAGAGGCTCACCCATTCCCATATAGACAATGTTCGTGAGAGCTGCATGTTCCGGTATACTTCGAAACTGGTTCAGAATCTCACCGCTGGTCAGGTTTCCCTGGAAGCCCTGCCTTGCCGTCATGCAAAAAAGACAGCCCATACGGCATCCGGACTGCACTGAGACACACACTGTAGCCCGTTCACGGTCAGGTATATATGCTGTCTCAATGAAACGGTTTTCGGAAATGCCGAACAGATACTTTTTTGTGCCATCACTGCTTTCTGCCACAGACGACGGAGGCATCAGTCCTACTTCGTATTTCTCTGCCAGCATGGCGCGCACCTTCAGGGAGAGATCTGTCATTCCTTCAATATCAGACGCACCCCTGGCAAAGAGCCATCCTGCAATCTGTTTTGAGGCATAGGGGGGCAGGCCGGCAGCAGTTGACAATTCAGACAGTTCCTTAAGCGTTTTCCCGAAGAGTTTCACCTTATCCATCAGAATGTGAAGGTTACTATGGTCATGTGTTCAGATTTCAATTTCTCCGCTGAAAACAAAGGTTGCAGGACCGCTGAGCCAGATATTTGTTGCGCCATCGTTATTCAGGGCATATCTGACTGAAAGTGTTCCTCCCCTGACACTCACTACCTGGTTATCTGTGACAATTTTTCCGGTAATGGCTGCCGCAATGACAGATGCTGTGACACCTGTGCCGCATGCAAAAGTCTCATCCTCTACTCCACGCTCATAAGTCCGGACCCTGAGTTTGTCCCCGTTGATCTGCACGAAGTTTACATTCAGTCCGTATGGGGCATAACGTTGCGAATGGCGTAATTTTCTTCCTGAACCGACAACATCAGTGTTTTCAGTATCATCTGTAAAGACCACCAGGTGTGGCACACCTGTATTGACAACTATGCCGTCCTCAGTTTCGGTCACCCCCATCACGTCGCCAATGGATAATTCAATATTGTCATTGCCTTTCCATATTGCAGTATGAGGGCCGTCATCAGCCAGAAAAGTCAGGTCGCGGAACCCTGTCAGATGTTTCATTGCGAAGTGCGCTGCGCAGCGTCCGCCGTTGCCGCACATTGCTCCGCGTAAACCGTCCGGGTTGATGAATACCATTCTGAAATCGTGACCTGCGCAATCTTCAATAAGTATAAGGCCATCAGACCCGATGCCGAACCTTCGGTCACATAACCTGCTTACCAGAAGTTTGTCTAAAGGATCTATCAGCCTGGGGGCGTTTCTCACAATGATGAAATCATTCCCTGCTCCCTCATATTTGTTAAAGAGAATTTTCATTATGTTAAAATGTAGTTAATTGTTAAAAAATGAATCATGAATTTTGTTAAAAAGTCGAACATTTGTAAAACAATCCGGCAGATTCGGGGTTGTAAAGATATTAATCTTTTATAGAGGCACGTAATTTGTGTGAAAGGTTGGACCAAAGATTTCAATAACAGTAAAATTTATTAGCTATGAAAGGGAAATCACTTATTACAACATTGCTTATTGCGCTTCTTGGAGCAGTTGTTGGATTATTCATCTATACCAGGTTCCTTGATAAAGAAAAGCTGGTCACAGGTGGGGACAAGGATAAGGAGCTTGTGAAGGAGAATGCGCGGTATACATCAATGCTGACACAGTCCGGAGTGAATGATTTCACTTTCGCTGCGGAGCAGACAGTACATGCAGTAGTTCACGTAAAGACTAAAGCTACTGTAAGCTCGCAGAGCTCAAATCCGCTCTATGAATTCTTTTACGGACCGGGAACGAACCAAGAGAGAGAAGTGCGCGGGTTTGGTTCGGGAGTGATAGTCACCCCTGACGGTTACATCGTAACAGCCAACCATGTAATTGAGGAAGCTGATGAGGTTGATGTTACTCTCAACGACAAGCGTACATTTGTTGCTGATGTCGTAGGCCGTGACCCCAGCACCGATATTGCACTGCTGAAAATAAAAGCCACCGGATTACCGTACATAAAGTTCGGTGATTCTGATGCAATAAGACTCGGTGAATGGGTTCTGGCAGTAGGTAACCCTTTTAACCTGACCTCAACAGTGACTGCAGGTATTATCAGCGCACGAGGCAGGAGCCTGGGGCTGCTTGACGACCAGTACCGTATTGAATCATTTATACAGACTGATGCCGCGATGAATCCCGGAAACAGCGGAGGGGCATTGGTTAATACTAATGGTGAGCTTATAGGTTTAACTACTGCAATTTATTCACCTACTGGCGCATACGCAGGCAACTCTTTTGCTATTCCCACGTCAATCGTAAAGAAGGTTTATGATGATCTGAAGCAGTATGGCGAGGTTCAGCGTGGTCTCATGGGGGTTAATATCACCGATGTCACCTCTGAAATAGCCAAGGAGGAAAATCTTGATGAGGTAAAGGGGGTCTATCTGTCCGGCATTGTGGATGGCGGCGCGGCCAAGGCTGCAGGTCTTCAGGAAAAGGATGTCATAATTGCAGTTAACGGTGAGCCGGTGGGCACTACCTCTGACCTTCAGGAGAAGGTGAATCGCTTCAGACCGGGTGACAAAATTGAAGTGACGTACATCCGTAAGGGCAAACCAGACACGAAGACGGTGGAGTTACGCAATATGGAAGGAGGAACAGGTGTAGTAGCACCCGGTTCAACCAGCACAACTGTCTACGGTGCAACCTTTGCACCACTTGCATCAGGAGATAAGGAACAGCTCGGCATAGAAAACGGCGTGAAGATCACAGCCGTCTCGGAAGGCCGTTTCCGCGACCTGGGCCTTGCAAAAGGCGCAGTAATCGTTAACGTAAACGGACAAAAAGTCAACAGCGCTGCTGATGTACGCAAGGCGACAAATAATGAGAAGAGTCTTTCTTCAATTGAAGGATATACAACAGACGGAACGTATTTTAAATACCAGACAAGGAGGTAAGATTGAAAATATTACATAACATCCAGCAAATAAGGATGTTGCCTGAGGCAACATCCTGTTGCTGTTTTGACTGATTTTTATTTGCTTATTGTTTAAAAAAGGAGTAACTTTGCGAAAATTTTTTCGAAGGGGGTATAAAGAATGAGACAACTTAAGATTACCAAATCCATAACCAACCGCGAAAGTGCATCGTTGGACAAATATCTGCAGGAGATTGGTAAGGAAGAGTTGATATCGGTTGAGGAAGAGGTAGAGTTAGCACAGAGGATAAAGAAGGGTGACAGGGCAGCGTTGGAGAAGCTTACAAAGGCAAATCTCCGTTTTGTTGTCTCAGTGGCCAAACAATATCAAAATCAGGGACTTAGCCTCCCGGACCTCATTAATGAGGGCAACCTCGGCCTTATCAAGGCTGCAGAAAAATTTGACGAGACACGTGGTTTCAAATTCATTTCTTATGCCGTATGGTGGATCAGACAGTCTATCCTGCAGGCTCTTGCAGAGCAGTCGAGGATAGTGCGTCTGCCCCTGAACCAGGTCGGCTCACTGAACAAGATAAATAAAGCATTTGCACGCTTTGAGCAGGAGAATGAGCGGACACCTTCGCCTGAAGAGCTGGCGGAAGTGCTTGACCTGCCCAAGGAAAAGGTGGCTGACACTCTTAAGGTGTCAGGACGTCATGTATCCGTTGATGCACCTTTTGTTGAGGGTGAGGACAACAGCCTGCTTGATGTGCTTACCAACCTTGACTCTCCGATAGCAGATAAGATGCTTATTGATGAGTCGCTCTCCAAAGAGATAGACCGTGCACTGGCAACACTGACAGAGCGTGAGAGGGATATCATACGTTATTTTTTCGGTATTGCCTGTCAGGAGATGACACTGGAAGAGATAGGTGAGAAGTTTGGTCTCACACGCGAAAGAGTAAGGCAGATCAAGGAGAAGGCTATTCGCCGCCTGCGCCATACTTCACGCAGTAAGCTGCTGAAGGGATACCTCGGGTAATATACAATTTTTGTTATATATATATGTAGAGACGTTGCATGCAACGTCTCTGCTTATTTGGTTATTTTTGTGACCAATGGAATTCAAGCTCATTTCTGATTTTACACCCACAGGCGATCAGCCTGAAGCTATCCGCCAGCTCACGGATGGACTGAAGCAGGGCGTTCCTTTTCAGACCCTCCTTGGTGTCACCGGGTCAGGAAAGACATTCACCATAGCCAATGTCATTGAACAGCTGCAGAGACCTGTCCTGGTGCTTAGTCATAACAAGACACTGGCAGCCCAGCTGTATGGTGAGTTCAGACAGTTCTTCCCCGACAATGCAGTCGAATATTTTGTTTCCTATTATGATTACTACCAGCCGGAGGCATACCTCCCGGTAACGGATACCTATATTGAAAAAGACCTCTCCATCAATGATGAGCTGGAGAAACTGCGGCTGAGCGCAACTTCATCACTTTTATCCGGAAGGCGTGATGTCATCGTGGTCTCATCTGTTTCATGCCTTTTCGGAATTGGCAATCCTGACGACTTCAGGTCGAACACAGTGCATGTAATACAGGGGAAGAAAATGGGTCGCAATGTGCTTCTCAGAAAGCTGGTTGACAGCCTCTATGCACGTAACGAGATTGAATTCACCCATGGCACATTCAGGGTGAGAGGTGACACCGTTGATGTCTTCCCGGCCTATGCCGATCTGGCATTGCATATTGTCTTTTTTGACGATGAAATTGAGGAGATTTCAACTTTTGATCCTCTCAGCGGTATCCGGAGGGATGAACTGAAGGAATATGTCATCTATCCTGCTAATCTCTTTGTCACTACGCGCGAACGTATAAATCAGGCTGTAAGCAAGATACAGGATGACATGGTACTGCAATCAAAACATTTCAGGGATACTGGCAGGCCTGAAGAGGCCAAACGCATTGAGCAGAGAGTGCAGTATGACCTTGAAATGATTAAAGAGCTTGGGTACTGCAGCGGCATCGAGAACTACTCACGCTATTTTGACGGGAGGGAGCCCGGCACAAGGCCGTTCTGTCTCATCGACTGCTTCCCGAAGGACTTCATCACTGTGATTGATGAGAGTCACGTTTCCATGCCGCAGATCAGGGCCATGTACGGTGGTGATCACTCGCGCAAACAGACACTCGTGGAGTACGGCTTCCGTCTGCCGGCAGCCCTGGACAACAGGCCATTACGGCTTGAAGAGTTCGAAGCGCTGACCGGACAAACAATCTTTATGAGTGCCACTCCTGCAGACTATGAGATGGAAAAGAGCGAAGGGATCTTTGTCGATCAGGTCATCCGCCCCACAGGGTTGCTTGATCCTCCGATCGATGTCAGACCCAGCCGTAACCAGGTCGATGATCTGATGGAGGAAATACGCCGCCGTTCGCTGGTGGGTGAGAGGGTGCTGGTGACAACGATGACGAAGCGCATGGCTGAGGAACTGAATACTTATCTCGCCCGTTTTGACATTAAATGCCGTTATATCCACTCTGATGTCGAGACTATCGAGCGTGTTGAGATACTGGAAGGTTTGCGTTCAGGGGAGTTCGACGTTCTGGTGGGAGTTAACCTCCTGCGCGAAGGACTGGACCTGCCCGAGGTGTCGCTTGTGGCTATACTTGATGCCGATAAGGAAGGTTTCCTGAGGTCAGGAAGAGCGCTGACACAGACAGCAGGACGTGCTGCCAGAAACCTTAACGGCCTCGTGGTGATGTATGCCGACAGGGTAACAGGCGCCATGAGGGAGACTATCAACGAGACGAACAGGAGAAGGGCTAAGCAGCTTAAGTACAACGAGGAGATGGGCATCACCCCCCGGCAGATAGTCAAGAAGACAGGAACGATGCTGAGCGGCCTCAGTCGCAAAGGAGTGGCTCTAAAAGCCTATACCGGTCCCGAGACAATAGATGCGGCAGCCGATCCGGTTCTGAAATATATGTCCAGGGAGCAGCTTGAGAAGGCTGCTGAGAAGACGCGGAAGGCCATGGAGAAGGCTGCGGCAGCCCTTGATTTTATTGAAGCCGCCCGGCTGAGGGACGAGATCGAGGGGATGCGGAGGATGATGCAGGGGGGACCGACCGTTAAGAAATTGCCCGGTGGGCAATTTTAGGAGGAGACAGACTGCAGGGCAGGCAAGAAACAATAGAACAATAGAACATCTGAACAATAGAACATTTGAACGAACGTTTTTGTATCAGAACCGATAACTGACAACCGACAACCTGAAAAGTATAGATATTTGGGCATGAAACGTCTTTTAGGATATACTATTCTGATACTGATGGTTCTTTCAGGATGCAGCCGGCAGCCTGACCCTCCTGAGAACGGCAAGGTGATTATTCTTTTGTACCATCGCCTGACCACCGGAGAAGCCACTACCCTGTACGAGCGAAGCGTTGCTGATTTTGAAGCTGACCTTGTTTGGATGAATGAGAACAATGTCAGGATTATTGATTTCCCTGAACTGGTAAAAATCGTGACGGGTGAGGAGAAACTGACCACTGACGCTGCCATCTTGACCTTTGATGACGGTGATCATTCATGGTATACTCTGGCAATGCCACTGCTTAAACAGTACGGGAAAAAGGCAACATTCTTTCTCTGGACATCGCAAATGGGAATGAATTCATTCCTTACCTGGGAAGAGGTGGAGCTGATGAGCCATTATATGGATGAGAATGGAGAGACACCGTTTGTATTCGGCTCCCACACTGCCTCGCACCAAAACATGCTTGACAAGAAGACCGCGCTGGGTGCGGGTGCAGCTTTTGATGCGTATCTTGATGAAGAGCTTGGCGGTTCAAAACGCCTGATTGATTTACATATTTATGGAAGTGTTCAGGCATTGTCGCTTCCTTTCGGTAACGGAGCCGGTGATCCGGATATTACCTCTGCAGCCCAGCGTAACGGATACAGTTTTATCCGTACCTCGGAGTGGAGCGCGATAAGTACCACAGGAGCTGACCTCTTCCGGCTTCCCTGCCTGCCCGTCCTTAACAACACTAACCGCGATAATATCGGAGATTATCTGGGCAGATAATCATTAAAATGTACCTGATAACCGGCCCTGGCCTGATTATGCCGCGGAAAAATGAGAATTTCAGGAATTCATTGACGAACGAACGAATAAGTTGATGATCGTACTTTAGTTTTTGATGAAGGGAAAATGAACTTCGGAATGCAATCTCTATTTTTGATATCAGGATTATTAACTAACATGTTATCTGATTCCTGAAGATAAGGGAAGACCTGTTATGAATGATTTCAGAGATCTTAAAATAGAAAAAACTCCAAAAAGTCCGCTCATAGAGCTTAATTATGCAAGCGGCGAGCTTAGATTATCCGGTAAATCATTGCCGGAGAATGCAGCAAAGATCTACGAACCTGTGTTGAACTGGGTGAATAAGTATATTCAGCAGCCAAAGCCTGTGACGAATTTACGACTCAGCCTGGAATACTTCAATACATCTTCATCGTTATGGATCTCAAAAATAGTCAGGGCATTGACAAGAATCAACAATGCTGATTATCAGTTGCTGGTACATATTTATATTCCTCTTGAAGAGTATGATGATATGAAAGCTCTTTCTGACCTGAAAGATGCATTTAGTCCGTTCACGGATATTCTTCAGGATGCCATACCAACCGTCAGGCTGAAACTGTATGCCACAGACGAGGCAGATCAGGTAGTAAGGGATGCACTTGTATTGTTTTAATAAAGGATTGTAATAATTATTTATTGTCAGCCCCCGGGAAAAAACATCCAGGGGCTTTTTTTATACACCGGAACTATTTTTATCAGTCCCTGATTTTGAATATTTTCTTTGCAGGTAAAGGTATACCGGTATACCTGACAGAATGAGTATCATACCTATGATCGCTTCGCGGGGTCTCGTAACTATAGTATTAATAAACAATCCAATACAAAAGAGAATAAAAACTGCCGGCACAACAGGATAACCCCATACTTTGTATGGCCTGTGGGCATCGGGCATCTTGCGGCGCAGGATAAAAACTCCCAGCGAATCGGCACCGTAAAAGATAAAGACAGCAAAAATAATCATGTCTGTCAGCTGATCGAAGGTTCCGGACAAAACCAGGACGGAGGCCCATATCCCCTGCCACAACAGCGAGTTGGAAGGGACATTGTTTTCATTAAGTTTTCCGATAGCCGGAAAGAAAAGCCTGTCTTGTGCCATTGCATAATAGGGGCGGGCCCCTGTAATAACACTGGCATGAGTGCAGCTCAGTGTGGTGACAAGGATAAGCAACGATATAAACAGCACCCCGTTTTCTCCCCAGAAACTCCTCACTGCTTCTACTGCAGCAATCTGATTGCCTGATTCATGGATGACAACAAGTTGAGGAATGGACAGAAGGGAGAGGTATGTCACATTGACCAGCAGGTAGATGGCGATCACCAGGAAGACACCTATTGCTATACCCCTCGGGATGTTCCTGGTAGGATCCTTAACCTCTCCGCCGATGAAACCGACGGAAATCCATCCCTGGTACGCCCAGAAAGCTGCCAGCATGGCAGTATAAAACGAGGATAGCGTAACCGTCCCGTTTGTCAGCTCCCTGATATCCATGAAATTTGTAGGTTTTTGGTGGGTATGACCAAGTCCGAAGACGACGATCACAAAGAGACCTGCGAATATCAGTATCAGGATAGCTCTGCTGACCCATGCCCCGCTTTTTAAGCCAGCCATGTTGAGGAATGTCAGGAAAAGGATGAGCAGGATGGCTGTCAGCTTGATACCGAAATCCTGAAACGGGAAGAAAACACCTCCGACCGTAAAATGTTGCATTGACGGGAAAACGTCAGGTATGGTAATGATACTGTTCAGCGACTGGGCAAAGACATAAGCAAGTGATGAGATGGCGGCAGTCTGGATGACGGTAAAAAGGGACCAGCCATACAGAAAAGCAAAAAATCGGTTGTAGATCTTTTTAAAATAGACAAAATCGCCTCCCGTATCGGCCAGCAGTCCCGCGACTTCAGCATTGCTCAACGCACCGAAAATGGTGATGACTCCTGCGGCAATCCATACAATCAGTATCCAGACAGAAGAATGTAGTTCAGCGGCCATCGGGGCAATTTTCTTATATACCCCTGAACCTATGATATTTGCAATAACAAAAATAATGACATAGCCTAACCCGAGTGTCCTGACTAATTTCCTTTTATTATCCATTGAGCGGAGATAGAAAATAAATGCAGATGCTAATTTAAGAAATTAGTCATGTTATGAAAGACAT
>Ga0207931_1000911_pt1 | contig 10178 bp, 8 predicted proteins | sample NGESurdeep092012_2_FD_184478 | JGI IMG/M metagenome (GOLD analysis project Ga0207931, IMG submission 184478) | Arctic peat soil microbial communities from Barrow, Alaska - NGEE Surface sample 415-1 deep-092012 (SPAdes) | ecosystem: Environmental > Terrestrial > Soil > Wetlands > Peat ...
TTATGAGAATAATGCCTTGCCTGGCCGCCGGCATAACCTTATGCCTCTGTCTTATCCCTTAAAGCATCTCGCTAAGCTCCTCTAATGCTGATCGTCTTCCACATATCTCCTTGCTCTTTTTTTGACAAAATACTTTGCGTATTTAGCTATTTTAAGTTAAAAGTAAAGGCAGCTTAAAAGGATAAGCGTGGAAATGCTGGTTTAGGACTTTCCATTACAAAAGGGATCATCGATAAGCATCACGGCACAATCCGGATAGAAAGCAAGATTAAAGAGGGAACGCAGGTTATTATTGGATTACCGGTAATAAACCTCCTTTAGAAGATCCCGGGAAACACACTTACATAAACATAAAATACAGTCATGTTGCTGCTACCTCATTATGTAGCACTTTATGTCTAAACAGAGAGTGAACTGTACAATGAAAAAAGAACACATGCTTCGTCAGCTAATAGAACGTAATGGGTTGATTTTAATTGCACTTTTCATGGTATTAATATACTGGATTATTGATTCTCTGTCATCCGATCAGGTACTGACACGTATATTGATTGCCTTTTTTGTTATTATATACGGTATCTTCACCCAAACCCTCATTAACTCCCGCAAGGCGGCACTTGAAGAAAAGGAAAGGACACAAAAGCAACTGATCCAGGCCGAAAAGTTGGCTGCTCTGGGTATCGTAGCTGCCGGTATTGCCCATGAGGTGAAAAATCCCCTCGCAATCATCATCCAGGGGGTAGAATATCTGCGGACGTCAACCGGTTCTGATGCTCTCCTCATTGATATCGTAGAGAGAATTAAGAAATCCGCTTTCAGGGCGGATTCCATAATAAAGGGACTCTTGAGTTTTACCCGCCAGATGCCGATTCAAGCCGTACAAGTAGAGATTGAACCCGTCGTCGAAGAGACGCTGTCATTCATAGATCATCAGCTTAAACTCAAACATATAAAAATTGTCAAGCAATTCTCCCCAGAATTGCCGAAGGTAACTATGGACATAAACCAGATAAAACAGGTATTTCTCAATCTTCTTTTAAATTCTGTTGATGCGATGCAGGATGGCGGAACAATCACCATCAGCGCTGAACCGTTGGAGAGTACATCCGGAGAACGGTATCTGCAGATCATTTTTGCAGACACCGGAGTTGGAATTCCTAAAGATGAAATTGAAAAGGTGTTTGATCCTTTTTATACAACTAAGGACGGATCCGGTAATGCGGGACTAGGACTCTCTATTGCAAAAGGGATCATCGATAAGCATAATGGGACGCTCCGGATCGAAAGCGAGACCGGACAAGGCACACAGGTCGTCATCGGATTGCCTGAAAGCAATCCCCTTTAAAATAAAAAGAGAATAATATTCGATTTCATTCCATCTTGGGGGAGGGTATCATGAACGAAGAAACTAAAATAGAAGTAACATCTAATAGGAAAAAAATACTGCTCATTGATGATGAAGAAGATTTCTGCTTTTTTGTCAAGCTCAATCTTGAAAAGACTGGAAGATTTGAAGTACTGACGACCACAAGTGGAACCAGCGGCGTAATAATGGCATCGAAGGAACAACCTGATTTAATTCTTCTGGACATTATCATGCCGGAAATCAGTGGAGGGAGGGTAGCGGAGCTACTGCTCGAAAATCCAAAAACAAAAAACATACCTGTGCTGTTTATTACTGCCATAGCATCGAGACGAGAAGTTCAATCACAGGAAGGAGTTATCGGAGGAAGAAACTTCATTGCCAAGCCGGTAACACCCGAAGAATTAATGGCTAAATTAGATGGAGTCTTAAAATATACGAGATAAGGGTCTAATAAGGTAATCCACGGAGAACTCATTGCCCTCTTTTTCTTGACACTTCATCGTATGACAGCTATATGATGACCTCAAGGCGCCTTCATTTGGCTACATTATCGGCACCACAAGGTATTTTACTATATGCTTGCGTTGCTTCTCATTGCAGCCTTATCATCATTGTGAAGGCAACTTTACGGCAGGTTTGAAGTGGATTGTTAATGAACGAAAAAAATATGGAGTTGACTTATGAGATCATACGTCGTTTTTTCATCCATGGGTCCTGACCGTCCCGGTCTTGTCAGAGAAATTGCGGAATTTTTTTCGGCGCGCGGCATCAATATCGAGCGCTCGCGCGGCTGCGTCCTGGGAAATGAATTCGGCATGGTTATCCTGACCTCGGGCAACAACGATAACATCGAACAACTGATCAATGACCTGGACATCCTCCGTGAAAAAACCGGTCTTGACATCTACATCCGGAAGACAAAGGCGCCCCTCCACAGAGAGGTCATGCCGTCGATTCCCTACAAGCTCATCGCCATATCCATCGACCGGCCGGGAATCATCCATCAAATCTGTCAGGTCCTCCATGAGAGACGAATCAACATCGAAGATATCTTAACCAACGTTGACCATGATCCCGTGTCGGGCGCCAACGTTTTTCAGATGATCTGCTATTTTTCCCTGCCGCCGGCCGTAAAGATTATCGACCTCAAGAACGCACTCACCCGTATCAGTGACGAGTATAATATCGATATCCGGTTCGATGCGGTGATCAACAAGTAGCCATGGGGAAAGTAAAAGAACAACGCGCCGTCAAGGGCATTAGGCCGATCTCCGAAATCGCCGCCTCTATCGGCCTTGCGGAAGATGATCTGGAATGTTACGGACGCTACAAGGCAAAGGTCAGGATCGAGGCGATCAAGCGCTTCGAGCGCAGGGCAAATGCCTCCCTGATCCTCGTTTCCGCAATGACCCCGACGCCTGCCGGTGAAGGAAAGACCACTGTATCCATCGGGCTCGCACAGTCCCTCGCCAGGCTGGGAAAGCCAACTATTGTAGCCCTCCGCGAACCATCCCTGGGACCTGTCTTCGGCATCAAAGGCGGCGCTACGGGCGGCGGTCTTTCTTGCGTTCTGCCTATGGACGAAATTAATCTCCACTTTACGAATGATTTTCCGGCGGTGGAGAGCGCCCACAATCTCCTGTCCGCCCTTATTGACAACACTATATTCCACGGCAACCCCCTGAACATCGATCCGCGCAAGATCACCTGGCGCCGCGTGATGGACATGAACGATCGCTCCCTCCGGGATATCGTCATCGGTCTCGGCGGTTCCTCAAACGGCGTGCCCCGCGAGACGGGCTTCGACATCGTTCCTTCCAGTGAAATTATGGCGATTCTCTGCCTCTCACGATCGTATGCGGAATTAAAGGACAAGATACGAAATATCCTGGTGGGCTTTACGTATGACGACAAGCCGGTTATTACCGGAGATCTGAAGGTCGAGGGCGCCGTCACAGCCCTTCTGAAACATGCACTTCTCCCCAATCTGGTGCAGACCACTGAGGGTGTGCCTGCCATCATCCACGGCGGTCCCTTTGCCAACATCGCCCAGGGAACAAACAGTATCATAGGCACCGACCTTGCCCTGCGTTTAGCCGATTATGTAGTGACCGAGGCGGGATTCGGCTTTGAGCTGGGAGCGGAGAAGTACTTCGATATCGTGGCGCCTTACGGAAATTTGAACCCCCGCATCGTTGTCCTGGTGGCAACGGTTCGAGCCCTGAAATATCATGCCGGTGTGTCCAGCGAGGATCTCAATGAGCCCAATCCCCGTCTGGCGGTCCTCGGTATGGCTAATCTGAGGAAGCACTACGAGAACATTGATAAGTTCAACGTCCCCTGTATCATCGCGTTGAACCGTTTCCCTTCCGATACGGATGAAGAGATACAGGCCGTCATCAGCGCGGCGGAAGATGAAGGGATGAATATCGCACCTGCCGACATTTTCCGTCTCGGCGGCGAAGGAGGCATGGAACTCGCGGAAAAAGTGGTGAATCTCATCGCAAAGTCGTCGAGTACTTTCCGATCGCTCTACAAATGGGATCAGCCGGTGGAAGACAAGATATTCACTGTTGCCAGTAAGATATACGGCGCTGTTTCCATTGACTACCAGCCATTGGCAAAGCGAAATCTCGACATCATCAAGAAATTCGGCTTTGACAAACTGCCGATATGCATTGCCAAAACCCAGCAGTCACTTTCGGACAATCCCGCCCTCCTGGGACTGCCCAGAGACTTTGTTGTCACCGTACGGGAAATAAAGATCGCATCAGGAGCCGGCTTTCTCATCCCCATTACCGGTGAGATCCTGCGCATGCCGGGACTGTCGAAAGTTCCGGCTGCTTATCATATCGATATCGACGACGATGGGAATATCACCGGCATTTCTAACCCTGGAAATGCCTGACCCCTATTAACCCTCAAATACCTCCCCCCTTTCACAAGGGGGGTATAGGGGGATTTTAAAGCGTCAACCTTCGTCAAATCCCCCTAAATACCCCTTTGCCAAGGGGGACTTTTTGTTAGTAAATATTCACGGAGGAGTTATCATACATGATCGTTAACCCACAGTTTCTGGCGACCGCTATCGGCAGTATGCCCTTTGATGATCCGGGTTACGCTGTCGATCTGATCCTTTCCAAACTGCCAGGCTGCCCGCACTGGCCGCAATTGCCAAGGCTGGGTTTGAATGAGCAGATGGAAATCCAGTTTTCCGAACATATGCCGTGCGCTGTAATCGACCGGGAAAAGAACCGCCTCTATTTCGATACATCCGGCGATTACTCTGAGGCTTTTGCCCAATTTTATGAGACCTACCTCCTGGCCATGGACCCCGAAGAGGGAGATGGCGACTGTGCGGCGGTGGCCGTCAGCCCGACCTTCTCCCGGGGGATTCACGCACTGGAAGAGAGACTGCGGCAGCAGGGTAAAAAGATGCCTTTTGTAAAATGTCAGGTTACAGGTCCGTGCAGCTTTTCCCTGACAGTCGTTGATGAAAAAAAGCGGGCGATTTATTATAATGAAGAATTCCGGGATATGATCGCCAAAACGCTGGCCATGATCTCCCGCTGGCAGGTCCGGAAATTCAAGCCATATGCCGGTCATGTGATATGCTTTATCGATGAGCCGATCCTCTCTGCTTTCGGCAGTTCCACTTATGTGTCCGTCCGCCGGGATGATGTGATCAATTTGCTCAAAGACATGATCGATGCCGTACAGACCGAAGGTGGCGTCGCCGGTATGCACTGCTGCGGCAACACGGAGTGGAGCATCCCCATCGACGCCGGTGTGGATATCATCAGCTTCGACGCCTTCCAGTACGGAGAGACAATAGCCATGTATGCCGGGGCCGTCAAAACACATCTGTTACGGGGCGGCGCGCTTGCCTGGGGGATTGTACCCACCTCAACTGCCATCCGGGAACAGACTGTAGAGAGCCTCGCGGAACGCCTCGAAGACATGATGGATCACCTGGCTTCCAGGGGTATCGAAAAACGCCTCATTGCCGATCAGGCCCTTCTAACGCCCTCCTGCGGCACCGGCTCGCTGTCACCTGAGGACGCAGAGCTGGTATACGACAGGCTGGCAAAACTTACCGCTTTTATGAAAGAAAAATATAGATAATGAAACTTGCTATCTCCGGAAAAGGGGGCGCCGGTAAATCGACGCTGGCTGCTGTTCTGGTATTACTCATGGCCAGCCGGGGCAGGAAGGTCCTGGCGGTGGACGCCGATCCGGACGCCAATCTTGCGGCTGCCATGGGGATCCCCGCCCGGGAACAGGAAAGTATCATCCCCATCTCCCGTCAGGCAGCACTGATCGAGGAGAGGACAGGGGCGAAAGTTAAGCAGTACGGGCAGATATTTAAACTCAATCCGGAGGTTTCCGATATTGCAGATAGCTTTGCCTACCATCATCGAGGTGTGGCACTCCTCGTCCTCGGTGCCGTCGAGCGGGGAGGCGGCGGCTGTGCCTGTCCGGAGAATGTGCTTATGCGCGCCCTGGTTACGGATTGCATTTTGTATAAAGATGACGCCCTGGTTATGGACATGGAGGCTGGTGTAGAGCATCTGGGACGCGCCACGGCCAGCGGCGTGGATCGGATGATAATCGTTGTTGAGCCCGGACAGAGGTCTGTAGACAGCACCCGGCGCATCGTGCGACTCGCTCGTGATATCGGTTTGCAGGATATCCGCCTTGTGGCCAATAAGATAAACGGCCTGGAGGATGAACGGTTCCTCCGGGAGGCTTTTCCGGGGAACACATTTCTCGGCATTATCCCTTACCGGGAGGAACTTCGCCGTACCGACCGAGACGGTAGCTCTGTCCTGGACGGCCTGCCCGATGATTTGCTTCGGTGTTTCGAAGACATCCTGAACAGGCTTGAGGCCGAGCAATGAATCGCCTGATCGCGGTTGCAGGAAAAGGCGGTGTGGGAAAGACGACAGTGGCGGCGCTCATGGTAATGCGCCTCATTCAGCGGGGATGCCGTCCCGTGCTGGCCGTCGATGCCGATCCCAATACCTGCCTTGATGCGGCCCTGGGGGTTAAGGTGGTGAAGACCGTCGGCGGTATTCGTGAGGACGCCCGTAAATTCGCTCAGGATGGCACGGTCCGGGGCATGGACAAAAAGCGTTTTCTGCAACTCCGTATCGCCGAGAGCCTCGTGGAGAGTAATGATTTTGACCTCATTGCAATGGGTCGATGTGAGGGGCCTGGATGTTACTGTTATGCCAATAACATCCTGAAGGCCGTTCTTATTGAGATGGTCAAACAATATCCCTATGTGGTCCTGGACAACGAAGCGGGTTTGGAGAACCTCTCCAGACGCATTGTTAATAAAGTCAGTCTCTTGGTCATGGTCACCGATGCGACGGGCCGCGGTTTTGAGACCGTAAGAAGGCTCCATGCCCTGGCCGGCGATATGGACATTGCCTACGACAGCCTTGCCATTGTCGTCAACCGCCTCCGGCAGCGAGAGTTGCCTGCAAGTGCAGAAGAGCTCAGAATCGCCACGGGAGCAAATATGGTTGTGGGCCTGCCGGAAGATGAAGATATTTTAGCAATATCGGAGCAAAACGGAAACTTAAAATATCTCCCCCCGGGAAATCAATTGTTCACCGGACTGGACAGGGTATTGGAAATTATAAAATGAAAAAAAGCAAAGTATAAATCACAAAACAAATCTTGACGAAGTTACAAAAAAGTTTGTCATTTACGCGCAGGCGGGAATCCAGGGACTGTGTAATTAAATAAAAACAATCGATTCCCGTTTTCACGGGAATGACAAATGCGATAGAGGTTCAATGACTAAAGATATAAAAAAACCCGAAGACCGTGTATGGGACCAGGCGTCGATTCTGACACTGATCAAGGCGGAGCGGGATTGCGTCGATACCTGTTTCACCCGCCTGGATGCCCAGCAGAACCTCTGCCGGTTCGGTGTCGAGGGCCTCTGCTGCCGGATATGTTACATGGGACCATGCCGGATTACGAACAAGTCCCCGCGCGGAGTTTGCGGAGCCGATGCCGACACGATCGTGGCACGCAATTTCCTGCGCGAGGTGGCCGGGGGAACGGCTGCCCATTCCGATCACGGCCGTCATCTCGTCCTCCTGCTAAAAAAGGCGGCGGAAGGCCGTATCGCCGATTACGTGATCAGGGATGAAAAGGCCCTCCGTCAAACGGCGAAGCGCTATGGTATTGAAGAAGCGGGACGCAAAAAGGAGGCGGTTGCCCTGGAACTCGCCGACCTGCTACTAAAAGAATTCATGCTTCAGGAAGAATCTCTGTTGACGCTCCGCCTCTCACCGGTCAGGCAGCAGGCCATCTGGCAGAGCCAGGCTGTCACGCCGCTCGGCATTGACCGGATGGTGGTCGAATCGCTCCACCGAACGCATATGGGTGTCGATCACGATTACCGGAACATTCTCCTCCAGGCCTTCCGCACGGCCCTTGCCGACGGCTGGGGCGGGTCAAGGATCGCCACGCAGGTTTCGGATATCCTCTTCGGAACACCCTCGCCGGTGCGGAGCGACGCCAATCTCGGCGTGCTCGGGAAAGATACCGTCAATATCGTCGTCCATGGTCATGAGCCGGAACTATCCGAGATGCTGGCTATCGCCGTCCGCGATCCCGCAATCCAGGCTTATGCGAAAGAGGCCGGCGCCGAAGGGATCACCCTGGCCGGGATCTGCTGCACGGCAAATGAGATACTCATGCGGCACGGCATCCCCGTGGCGGGAAGCTTCCTCCAGCAGGAGCTCGCCATAGTGACGGGCGCTCTCGAGATGATGCTCGTCGATGTACAATGCTGCATGCCGAGCCTGCCCGATGTCGCCCGGAGCTACCATACGGAAATTATCTCCACGGCGGATATCGCCAAGACAGTCGGAACGACACATATCACGCTCAACCGGGAAAACCCGCTGGCCACGGCAAAAATCCTGATCCGCCGGGCCATCGATAATTTCAAAAACCGCGATCCGCAGAAGATGTCTATCCCGGATATCAAAAAGCCGCTCGTGGCGGGATTCAGTGTGGATGCCATTAAGTATATGTTAGGGGGCCGTTTCCGGGCGTCCTTCCGCCCCCTGAACGACGCCGTCATCCAGGGTCGGATCAGGGGCATCGTGGGGATCGTAGGGTGCAACAATCCCCGGACGCGCGTGGACGCCTATATCAACACCCTGACGCGGGCGCTCATCGGGCAAAACGTGCTGGTCCTCAAGACGGGCTGTGCGGCCATCGCTTCGGCGAAAGAAGGAATGCTCCGGCCGGAAGCGGCGCTGGAGGCAGCGGGATCGGGTCTGCGTGAGGTCTGCGAGGCCATCGGAATGCCGCCGGTCCTCCACATGGGCAGTTGCGTGGACAACTCCCGCATCCTGGAAGCGGGCACGGAAGTAGTCCTGGAGGGCGGCCTGGGAGACGATCTGTCTCAAATCCCGGCTGTGGGTGTGGCCCCCGAATGGATGAGTGAAAAAGCCGTGGCCATTGCCTGTTATTTTGTGGCATCGGGGATCGACGTGGTGCTGGGACATCCCTTCCATATCGGTGGTTCCGATAATGTGACCCGCTTCCTCAATGAGGAGACCACCAAACTTTTCAACGCCTCCTTTCATGTCTGCGAAGACCCTCACCGGGCCGCGGACATGGTGATCGATCTGCTCGATAAGAAACGCGAGCGCCTCGGGATCAACAGAAAAGCCGAGCGGAAGCTCTACGACATGGAGGATCGGAGGAAACTCGATGTCTAAGATCATCTGCGCGAGCGCCATCGATGGGTCCAGGGACTGGATCACCGAAGCCGACGACCGCCTGAATCATGCCATCCACAAAAGGGGCGAGACGTGGCCCGCGGCCTTTCCGGGAACGGCCTATTTTCTCCCCGTTATCTATTCCTTCACCGGCGAGAAGGTCCGGACATTGGGCGATCTCCGGCCGATCCTCCGGCAGGCGAAAGAACTGCTTCCCCTTCGCCCGACAGATGAGGTCTGGCTTCCCTATCTGGGGAGCGCTTTGGATGCGGGCGTGGCATCGCTATTTGCCTGTGAGATCATCGAGACCTGCAAGTACGCCGTGGGCCCTGATCCCGTGGATGGTATATGGCTGGGTGCAGCAAATGACGTCATCCTGCGGGAAAGGGGCATCGAATTCGTTGACGGGACGGCCCCCGGCTTTGCCGCTATTACCGGTGCGGCGCCGAGCAATGAGATCGCCGTCGCCATCGCCCGTCAGCTCCAGGAGAAAAACCTCTATGTATTCATGGCAGGGAGTACCAAAGGCAGGCAGTTTGCTGAACAGTTGGCCGAGGAAGGCGTGCAACTCGGCTGGCCGACGCGACTCATCCCCTTTGGCCGGGACGTCTCCGCCCTGATCTACGCCCTGGGATTTGCCAACCGCGTGGCCCTCTCCTTCGGCGGCGTGCAGCCCGGCGATTATGCACGCAATCTTAAGTATAACAAGAACCGCATCTTTGCCTTCGTGCTTGCCTTTGGCGAGGTCACTCCCGAAAAGTATGCCATAGCCGCCGGTGCGATCAACTATGGCTTCCCCGTCATCGCCGATACCGACATCCCCCAGATTCTGCCGACGGGCGTCTGCACCTACGAGCATGTCGTCTCTTCCGTGCCCTACGAGACAATGGTGGAAAAGGCGCTGGAGGTGCGCGGCTGCAAGATCAAGATCACCAAAGTGCCCATCCCCGTGCCTTACGGGACGGCCTTCGAAGGTGAACTGATCCGTAGGGCCGATGCCCACGTGGAGTACGGCGGAAATTTAACCACCGCCTTTGAATTTGTGACCAGCGTAG
>Ga0207931_1000912_pt1 | contig 10169 bp, 13 predicted proteins | sample NGESurdeep092012_2_FD_184478 | JGI IMG/M metagenome (GOLD analysis project Ga0207931, IMG submission 184478) | Arctic peat soil microbial communities from Barrow, Alaska - NGEE Surface sample 415-1 deep-092012 (SPAdes) | ecosystem: Environmental > Terrestrial > Soil > Wetlands > Peat ...
CGGGGTCCTCGTCGCTTATCTCATCGCGCGCTCGCTGTTCTAGGAGGTTTCCATGTTTGGACTCGGCCCCGGCGAAATGTTGATGGCCCTGCTGGCAATTCTGCTCCTTTTCGGGGCCAAGCGCATTCCCGAGATCGCCGGTTCGTTCGGCAAGGGCATTCGTGAATTCAAGAAGAACATGAGCGACGTGCAGAAGGAGATCGAGGAGCCCGGTGAGCGTCCCGTCGATCGCCTGCCGCCGGTGTCCGAGCGCGTCAAGGCTGATGAGGAGCGGTCCGAGCCCAAGAAACTGATCTAGCTCGGAAGCGCGAGAGCGCGAGAGCGCAGGATTGCACGAAGAGGGCCCGGAAACTCTCCGGGCCCTTCACCCGTCTCGGATCCGCGTCGAATCCGTTCGACGGTCACGGACACTCCATCCGGGTAGGTGACCGGCTTGGAAGCCGACAATCCGCCGGCGACCGCCGGCACCCTCGGTCCGGCGCCCCTCCCGTCCCTGGTCACCGGGGCGAGGCTCTGCGGTGCCACCGGGTCAAGGGTTGCCTGCGGCTGCCCATGTGTCCGAACGACGTCGGCCGCGGCGTCCGCCGGGCCGACGAGGACGAGGCCGCGGCGGATGTCGAGCCCGGCAACGCGCATCCAGCGCACACCAGGCTGACAGCCAGCAACAGTCCGGCCGCCAGCGCCGTCCGCTCAGCGCCGGCCTGACGCGCGTGACTCCCACGCCGATCCCGGTCCGACTGTCCAGGCGCTACAACCAGGTGATCACTCACAGTCACTGGCCTTGCGGCGTCGAACTCGGCTCATGCTCGTATTGGCGACTTGGTGGCCACTAATGTAACAATGATGACGGTACGCGACCAAGACCACCCAAAGTACATAGGTGGTACACCCATTTGGGGTTTCACCGGGCTCAACGTCCGTGATCGTTTCCCGTCGGCGCCGCACATGGGTGCAGCCCACACGTCAGCGTGACGGCCAGTGCCAGGCCCGTCCCGCTCGCTGAGTGACATTTGGGAAGGTTGTCCGCCCAGGTGCTGTCGCTGGGATGGCCTCAGCCGGCCTCAGACCGACGGGCTCGGATTCTGAGGTACTGGCCGGCCGCCGAACACGGCACCCACCCGATGTGCCGCACGGGGTCGAAAACCAATCATGGTGACGAGGGTTCCGACCGGGATCCGACCTCGTTGGAACCGACATCGGAAGGCCCGCCTGTGTTGATCGACCCGCAGTCGTTGATCGACTCGCCGTCGTTGATCGACCCGCCGTCGTTGATCGACCGGCAGGTCATTCGGGGTGCCGAACAGCGCCCTTCGCCCGCCGACACTCTGCCCGCCCTGGTCGCGGCCGCGACCACCGGCGATCATCGCGCGTGGAGCGCGCTGGTCGAGCGTTTCGCGCCACTTGTCACCTCGGTCGTTCGCACCTTCCGAATGACACCGGCGGACGCGGACGACATCCGGCAGACCGTATGGCTCTACCTCCTCGAGCATCTCGCCGATCTCCGGGAACCGCGGGCGCTTCCCGGCTGGATCGTCACCACCACCCGGCGGGAGGCGACGCGGGTGCTATCCGGCGTGCGGCGTGTCCAACCGGTCGACCCGCAGGACGACCGCCGACTCGACGGGATCGACAGCAGGGACGTTGCCGCCGACCTGCTCGACGCGGAGCGGCGGCAGGCGGTCCGCGACGGACTGTCCGAACTACCCACCCGGCATCGGCAGCTGTTGCTGTTGACCGTCGCCGACCCCGACATCCCCTACCGGCAGATCAGCCGGCGACTGGGCATACCTACCGGCAGCATCGGGCCGACCCGTGCCCGGACCTTGCGCAAGCTCGGCGATACCGAACCGGTGCGCGCCCTGGCGAGCTGACCGGGCCGCTGATCGCGCGGTCGATCTCAGCCGTCGATCTGAGCAGTGCTCACAGCCCGGCCATCAGGTCCGCCTCGGTGATGCCCGGCCCCTGCCCGTCGCGGATGTACCACTCGGTGCCGAACGAGTACCCGAACGCATCGTCGGGCATGGTCAGCCAGAAGGATTGCTCGCTGATCTGACTGGCGTGCGCGCGCATGGCCCGGCGCTTATACCCGATGTACGCCGAGACATCGACGGCTGCGGTGATCTCCGCTTCCGGTTTGCCGAGCGTCTCGACGAAATCGGCGTCCGGCCCTGCGGTGTCCTCGGCTCCGGCAGCGCGGGCCTGTTCCCGAAACGTCGCCATGCCGCGCTTGAGGTGATCGCGGTTCGTGGTCTGCTGGTACACCCTGGGCGTGCCGGCCAGCTCGGCGGCCCGCAGTCCGACGCGGTGTACCTGGATGTGGTCGGGGTGGCCGTATCCGCCGTTGTCGTCGTAGACGGTGAGCACATCGGCATGCTCGTCGAGCAGGATCTCCGCGAGCCGCTCGGCGGCCTCGTCGATCGGCGCCTGCCAGAACGACCCGGGGGCGTCGTTCGTCGGAGTGCCCATCATGCCCGAGTCGACGTATCCGAGGAATTCGGTGCGATGAACACCGAGAATGCCGGCGGATTGAAGGGTCTCGGTCACCCGACGACTGGAGAGCTGCTCGCCGTCCTCCAGGAATCCCGGCTCCACCTCGCCGTGCTCGCCGCGGGTGGCCATGACCAACACGACCCGGTGACCCTCGTCTGCGGCCTTGCGCATCACCCCCGCGCAGGTGATGCACTCGTCGTCGGGATGCGCGTGGAACGACACCAATGTGGCCATGCCGCAGAAGGTACGGCAGGGTGTCGACGGTGAGCCGCGTACCTCGGTTCGACGTCAGGCGAGTCGGGCAGGTCTGTGGGCAGAGTTGTGGGCAGAGTTGACAGGGTGGTCAAGCTCCGATGCACTGGACAGTGCTGACACCGACAGCCGGCCTGGGGCCGGTGCCGCCGCCCCACCGGGCCGCGTTTCCGCGAGCACCGCTCGCCGCCCAGACATCTCTGCAACTCTGCTCAGCGTCTGGAATCCACTGATGTCAACCGCAAGTGCCCGCTCCGCTCCGGCACGCCCGCTCGCGCCACCCTCACCTCCACCCTCGGCCGCGCCCGTTGCGCCGGTCGCGGGTCCGAAGCCACTGACCACCGGCCGGCGCGATTCCGTCTCGCAGTTCACCGTCTACTTCTTTTCGGTCGTCCCGCTGCTGGCCCTGATCGCCGCCGTTCCGCTGGCCTGGGGATGGGGCCTGACGTGGACCGACCTGATCATCGGCGTTGCCTTCTATGTGGTCACCGGGGTGGCCATCACCGTTGGCTTTCACCGCTATTTCACCCACGGTGCATTCACTGCCGTCCGCGGACTTCGGGTCGCACTCGCCGCGCTCGGCCAGATGGCGATGCAGGGCCCGGTGATCATCTGGGTGGCCGACCACCGGCGTCACCACGCCTTCTCCGACCGCGAGGGCGACCCGCACTCCCCGTGGTTGTACGGCACCTCGATGACGGCCGTCGCGAAGGGCTTCTGGCACGCGCACATGGGGTGGCTGTTCGAGCGGGACATGACCAACCAGCAGCGGTTCGCGCCGGACTTGCTCGCCGACCGCGACGTGGCCCGGGTGAACAAGCATTTCATCGCCTGCACGGCGATCACCCTGGGCGCGCCGGCCGTCATCGGCGGGCTGGTCACCTGGTCGTGGTGGGGTGCGCTGACGGCGTTCTTCTGGGCCTCGCTGGTGCGGGTGGCGCTGCTGCACCACGTCACCTGGTCGGTGAACTCGATCTGCCACATGATCGGCGAGCGGCCGTTCTCGGCCCGCGACCGGTCGGCCAACTTCTGGCCGCTGGCGATCCTGAGCTTCGGCGAATCCTGGCACAACCTGCACCACGCGGACCCGACTTGTGCTCGGCACGGGGTGCTGCGCGGGCAGATCGACATCTCGGCGCGCATCATCTGGGCGTTGGAGAAGGTGGGCTGGGCGACGAAGGTTCGCTGGCCGAATCCGCAGCGCCTTGCGCGGATCCAGGCCACGGCGGGGGAAATGGGTCACTGACGGCATCCCGGCTGCGGGGCGATCCGCCCTGGCCGTCGACTTCGGCCGACGACTTGCCGTCGACTTCGGCCGTCGACTTCGGCCGACGACTTGCCGTCGACTTCGGCCGTCGACTTGTCGTCGACGGGCGGAGTGCGACTACCGTGCGTCCGACGGACGGAGTTCGTGCATCACGCGGGCCGCGCTGGCCAGCAGAGCGGCGCTGACCGCGACGTCAATCTCGTCCTCGGGTTCGCCCCAGTGCACCGCGGCCCGGCGCACCGCGAAGGCGACAATCGACGGATCCATCTCGATGCTGCAGAACACCGCGCTCGCGATGCGTTGGATGTCCGGCTCCCGCGTGGCCGTCCGATCCGGGAGTCGGGCGCGGAGCGGCTCGAGCCCGGCGACGATGGCGTCGAACTGGAGGTTATTGGCCTGTTGGTTCATGATCGTGGCCGGCTTCGTGGTGGTCGACCTGGTTCAGCGGTCGCTGTGACCAGGAGGCGGCGGCACCGGGGTGTCGTCGCTGAAGGTGAGGGTGATGTCGTGGGCGCCCGCCTGCCAGAGCTCGCGGAGCCGATCGCTGGTTGCGGTGGGGTTGGTGTCGTGACGGAAGACCGGGCCGACACCGCCGTGGGTGGCCACGGCCGCGTCGAGAGATTCGTTGGTGCTGATGGGAAGTCCTTCTTTGGTGAGTCCATGGCGGATGACCGCCTCGATGGGGGAGCGGGGCGTCCGGTGACGCAGATCGGCCCCGGAATGCCTGGGCGAACGCCGAGGCGATGGGCTGGCGCGATTCGAGAAACCTGGATCGATCCAGCAACTCCCAGTGTACGAGTGTTCTCCGTCGCACGTGGTTACGCCGCACCGCGGTTGCTGCCCGTCTGAAGGAGATTGCGGCGTCAGAACGGTCACCGAGCGCAGTTCCGGCGACGATTCGCGGGTGACAAGGGTCGTCAGCTCCGGATTCCACAGCCGCAACGAATCCGTTGTGGCGGTCGCCACGGGCCGTGATTGCCGTGTCCGCATGCAGGTGGCGGTGCTCGGGCCCGTCGTGGCCCGCCGCGGCAGTGTCGTGATCGACCTCGGCGCGCCCAAACAACGAGCACTGCTCACGGCGCTCGCGCTCGATGCCGGCAGGCCGGTTCCGCCCGGCCGGTTGATCGAGCTGCTGTGGGCGGACGACCCGCCCGCCGCGGTTGCCGCTTCCCTGCAAACCTACGTCGCGGGCCTGCGCCGGGCGCTGGAGCCGGGCCGGGCCGCGCGCACGCCGGCGACCATCGTCGTCACGTCCACGCTCGGGTATTCGCTGAAACTCCCCGACGATGCGCTGGACGTCGGGGAGTTCGCGGCGACGATCCAAGCGGTGCACCGCAGGCTGAGCCGGCCCGGCCCCGGCGTGCCGCGCCCGCCGGGCGACATGGACGTCCGCACGATTCGAAGCCTGCGTGATGCGCTACAGCGGGTGCTGGGCAGCTGGCGAGGGGAACCGTTTGCCGAGCTGGGGGATCACCATGCGGTGCTGGCGGAACGGTCCAGGTTGACCGGTCTGCGGCTCGTCGCTGTCGAGGATCTGGCCTTGCTGAGAATCGCGCTGGGTGAGGAATCGGCCGTCGCGGAGGAACTCTCGCTGTGGGTGCGGTCGAATCCGCTGCGCGAATCGATGTGGGCGTTGCTGGCGCTGGCGCTGGTGCGATCGGGACGGCAGGGCGACGCGCTCGACGCGGTCCGGAGGATCCGGTCGATGCTCGCCGAGGAACTGGGAGTCGACCCCAGCCCGACGGTGCAGGCACTGGAGACCGCGGTGCTCCGGCAGTCGGATGCGTTGTGGTGGCAGCCGGCTGACGGAGGTGGGCTGCTTCCGATCGAGCATCCGGCGCGCCAACCGTCGGACGGGGCGGCGACCCGGCCCGTCGCGCCAGTTCTTCCTGATCAGCCCGTCTCTCCGGATGAGCCCGTCTCTCCGGATGAGCCCGAGCGGCGCGATCGGCAGTGGCCGATGGTCGGTCGGATTCGCGAGATGGCGGAGCTCCGGCAAACGCTGGATGCCGCTGCCGCGGGGCGAGCGGCGATCGCAGTGCTGATCGGCGAGCCCGGGGTCGGCAAATCGAGGTTGTTGCAGGAGATCGCGGTCGAAGCCGAGCAGCGGGGGTTCGATGTGGTCAAGGGCGGCTGCTCGCAGGAAGATGGCACCCCGCCGCTCTGGCCATGGTCGAAGGTGCTGCGCGCAGTGGATCTGTCCCATCCGGTCGAACCAGGCCGGCGGGTCGAGGTGACGGCGGCTGCGACGCCGTCGGTGAGCGGCCGGACCGCTGAGCCCGGCCTGACCGTGCACGGCGCGGGTATCGACCCCGCCGAGTCCGACGTCGGTCAATTCGGTCTCTGGGAGGCGGTTGCCGATCGGCTGCTTGGCGCCGCGGCAGAGCGGCCGCTGCTGGTGCAGATCGAGGACCTGCACTGGGCAGATCCGTCGACGGTGAATCTGCTGCGGCACCTGGCGGAGACGGTCACCGACGGTCGGCTGGCCATCACGGTGTCCCGGCGGGCGTTGCCGGAACCGCCCGGCCCGCTGGCGGCCCGGGGTGAGTCGCTCGCTCGCCGACGGGCCTCGCGGCTGGCCCTGGCGGGTCTGTGTCCGGAGGATGTCCGGGAATTGATCACCGCAGGTACTGGGCGGCCGGCGACGCTGCAGGATGCGTCGGACCTGCGGGACCGGACGGACGGCAACGCGTTCTTTCTCACAGAACTGATCCGGTCCGACCTTCAGGGCCGGGAGATCCCTTCCGTGGTCGCCGATGTCTTGCTGGGTCGATTGTCGGTCCTGTCGGAGGAGACCAGCCGAGCGATGCGCAGCCGTCATCGGCCGGGAATTCGGCGCTGCGCTGCTGGCCGGCGTCACCCAACGATCGGTCGAGGAGACCCTCGATGCACTCGAGCCGGCCCGGGCGCTCGGATTGGTCGTGGATGACGACGTCGAGCGGTTCCGGTTCTCCCATGCGCTGGTCCGGGACGCGGTCTACGACGCGATTCCCGCATCCGCACGGGCCCGGCGGCATGCGGCGGTGGCCGCGGCGATCGAGCAGGGAACTGCCGACGAGCCGGGGCGGGCACGATCAGAAGCGGCTCGGCACTGGCTCTCCGCCGGACCGAGCCAGGCCGCCCGGGCCTGGCGGGCCGCCGCGGCCGCCGCGCAGGAGGCCGCCGGCCTGCACGCCTGGGACGAGGCGGACCAGCTCCTCGAGGCCGCGATCACGGCTCAACATTCCGACCACACGGCCACCGACCGTCAGCGGTATGACCTGGTGCTCTCCCAGGCCGATGTCCGCCGGTGGGCCGGTGACCGCACGGGTTTGGACGCGGCCTTGATGGCGGCGATCGGTCACGCGGAGCGGATCGGAGAGGTCGAGCTGGTCGCCGCCGCCGCCCGAACGGGAACCTCGACCGTTGCCGGGTCGCCGTCGGCACGGTCGACGGGTCGGTGTGGCAGCCCCGTCCGCAGGGCCAGACGCACCCGCCATTGCTCGCCGCCCTGCGAGACGCGCTGGGCAGGCTGCCGCCGGCCGATACCGAGCTGCGATGTCGGGTGATGCTCGCCCTTGCGGTCGAGTTGTACTTCGCAGATGCGCCGCGCGAGCGGGACGCGCTCGTCGAACAGGGACTCGCGGTCGCCCGGCGTCTTGCCGACCCGTCGCTCCTGGTCTGGGCGAACACGGCGGCCCACCTGGCCAGCTGGCGGGCAGCGACCGCCGAGGACAGGTACCGGCGGGCCGTCGAGTCGGTCGACGCGGCTGTGCAGGTCGGCGATCCCCGCCAGGAGTGTGTGACGCGCACGATCCTGGCCGGTGTCGCTCAGGAAATCGGCGACGTCCCGCGGATGTGGGAGGAGATCCGATTGGCACGCGAGTTGGCCGCCCGCACCGGCCTGGTGTCGCCGCTGGTCGCGCTGGGTTGGCTGGAGGTGCCATGGTTGGCCATGCAGGGCAGGTTCGCGGACGCCCAGCAATTGTTCGCCCAGACGCTGGCACTGATGCAACGCACCACAATGGCACAGCAGACGGAGACCCCCGCCGGAGCTGCGCTGGCGCTCCGGATGGCGATGGCTCCGGTGGACGACTCCGTGGTGGCCGGCTTCGCACCGGTGGTCGAGTCGAGTCCATTGCCGATGCGCGCGCACCTGCTGATGCTGATGCTCCGCGCCGGGCAGCACGACCAGGCGCTGGCCCATTACGCGGAGTTCGGCGTCGAGTTCGGTCACGACGACTGGTTCACCCTGCAGCAGCAGTGCCAGGCTGCCGAGGCATCGCTCGGCCTGGGCGCGGCCAAACGGGGTGCCAGTGTCTACCGCTGGCTGGCGCCCTATGCCGGCCGGGTGTGCTGCGCCGGAGCGGCCGTCGCGCTGGGACCGGTCGACGGGTACCTGGCGCTGGCCGCCGCTGCTGCTGGCGAGCCCGCCGTTGCCGCCCGGCATGCCGACGACGCCGATGAGTTGTGCCGACGCTGGGAGATCCCGTTGGTGGCGGACTGGATGGCGACGCAGCGCCAGACGCACGGCTTCTGACTCGGCTGCTGACCGTAGTCGGATCGGCCGCTGATCGGCGGCTGATCGGCTGTTGATCGGCTGTTGTTCGGCTGTTGTTCGGCCGAGTCAACCGGCGATGTACCGGAACGTCCGACGCTGACGCCGTTCGAACCGGGGACGCAGCAGCATCCGCCAGGCCGCCCCAAGGGCCTTCCCGCCGGGCAGCGTGAGCAGCCGTTCCCGACCACCAGCTGGCAGCTCGTGCAGGACCCAGGGCAGCACCTCGAGGGACTCCCCAAGGTGTAGGACTGCTGGATCCTCGTGTCGACGGCATGCCAGTCCGGTGCGGTCAGGTATCGCTGGATCAGCGCGATCGCGTCGCGCTCCTCGTGGCCGAGGTGGCAGTCCAGCCGCTCCCTGGTCGCGACCAGCCGGATCTCGAGGGCCGCCCGTGCGTCGCCGTCCCGCTCGGTGTCCGGCAGTGCGGTGCTGTCGGCCAGTTGCCGAAATCCCTCACTGCAGGCGGTGAGCAGCGGGTCGATCTCGGCGTGCTCGGCCTCCATGGCGTCCAGGGTCGCGCGGCCCTGCGCGTCGCCGGCGGTGTCCACCCGCCGCAGCAGCAGCGGCCAGATCTGCTCGTCCTCGCTGGTGTGGTGCTTGTGCAGGACCGCGCCGAAGAACTCAAACCGGGCAGCGAGAGCTCGCCATGCCGCCCGGTCCTCGACCGGAGTCACGCCTGCGCGGCAACGAAATCCCGCGGTCGCGGCGAAACGCGTGATGCATGAGGTACATCGGCGCCATGTCGATAGGCCCGTCGGGCGCGGCGGCCTGACCGGGCAGCAGGATCTGGTGGGCCTGGGTCGGGATTGGGGTCAGGGGAGTCATGGAGGTTCCTCGGTTCTGGGGTGGATCGGCTGGTGTCGAGCGCCCAGCGTGCGACCCCGAACCGGAGCCCGGCTGAAGACCCTCTGAACGACCTCGTCCAGTGGGCACTCAGTGAACGCCAAGGGGCGGCCCGCACGCTGTCGAAGTCAGCAGTTTCCGGCGAGCGAGGAGCATGCGTTGTCAGCCTTGGGTGTGACCATTCCCGAAGACCTGGTGTCGGTCGTTGACGCCTACCGGACCTGTGAGTTCCTCACGGTGTCCCGCAGCGGGGTGCCGATCGCGTGGCCGACCGTCAGCGTCCGGCGGCCGGACGGCACCTTCCTGATCACCACCTCGATCGGGTTGCCGCAGAAGGCGTTCAACGTCCGGCGGAATCCGGCGGTCGCGCTGCTGTTCTCCGATCCGACGGCCAGCGGCCTCGACGGGGCGCCGGCCGCCCTCGTGCAGGGCAAGGCAACCTGCCCGGACGAGATCGTCACGAGCGTGCTGCCAGCCCGCGAGCTCTGGAAGAGGATCTTCGATCGGCAGCCGAGCTCGGTGGCGTACAGCAAGTACGGCATCACCCGCAGAATGATGGATGTCTACTACCTGCGACTGCTGATCACCATCACGCCGACGGTCATCCGTGCCGTCCCGGCGCTCGAGGCATCGGGGCCGCTCTCGGTCGCCCGCGGCCGTGATCGCGGGATGGAGGATCCCTTCGCGTCGGCAGTGAACCGGTTGCCGCAGTTCGTCAGTGCGGTGCTGACCGCGTTCGACGGGCAGGGCAGCCCCATTTTGCTGCGGGTGCGGCCT
>Ga0207931_1000913_pt1 | contig 10162 bp, 12 predicted proteins | sample NGESurdeep092012_2_FD_184478 | JGI IMG/M metagenome (GOLD analysis project Ga0207931, IMG submission 184478) | Arctic peat soil microbial communities from Barrow, Alaska - NGEE Surface sample 415-1 deep-092012 (SPAdes) | ecosystem: Environmental > Terrestrial > Soil > Wetlands > Peat ...
ACATATACGCCTCATGGAGTAACTTAATAAAGAAACAGAAATGTACGCTATCGTTGAAATTGCTGGTCAGCAATTTAAAGTAGAAGAGGGAAAAAAGATATTCGTCCATCGACTTGAAACTGAAAAAGACGCTATTCTTGAATTTGACAAGGTCCTCCTGGTTGAGGATAATGATAATATCCTTATCGGAGAGCCTGCGATCGAAAATTTCATTATAGAGGGAAAGATCCTTGATCATGTCAGGGGTGATAAGGTAATTGTCTTTAAGAAAAAGAGGAAAAAAGGGTACAGAGTAAAGAACGGACATCGCCAGAATTATTCTCAGATTGAGATAATTGGCATAGGAGAAAAGGGCACCATTGTCCGGAAAGAGACTCCGAAAAAAGAAAAAGTTAAAAAAGTTGTTGCTCCTGTACCAGCAGAAGAACCTGCAACTGAAATTAAAACCAAAGAGAAAAAGTCTGTCACTAAAAAACAGGCTGTAAAAAAAATAGCTGCCGCTCCGAAAACAAAAAAAACAGCTGAAAAGAAAGAAGCTGAAAAGAAACCGGCAGCAAAAAAAACCTCAAAAAAGAAAGAATAAATAATTCAGAAGATTAAAATATAAAACTATGGCACACAAGAAAGGAGCAGGAAGTTCACGTAACGGCCGCGATTCCGAAAGCAAGCGGCTCGGAGTGAAGCTTTTCGGCGGCCAGGCAGCCAAAGCAGGCAATATAATTGTCCGTCAGAGAGGAACAAAACATAACCCAGGCCTTAATGTAGGTGTTGGTAAAGACCACACTCTTTTTGCACTTACAGATGGTGAGGTTGAATTCAAAAAGAAAAAAGACAATAAGATTTTCGTTTCGGTCAAACCGGTAACCGAATAACAGGCCTTTAAACACACAACGACTCCCGAAAATTTTTTAAAGAGGAAAGCATTACCGGGAGTTTTTATATTTTTACAGCGGGCTTTCAGGCCTGCTTTTTTATTAATAGATATTGAAAATGCTTACGATAAACCTCATCCGGGAAAAGAAAGAATTCATTATCGAAAGATTAAAGATAAAGAATTTTGAAGCTGAAGAAATAATCAATAAGATCCTGGCTCTCGATTCATCACGTCGCGAAATTCAGTCTAAAGCTGATCTGCTGCAAAGTGATATGAACCGGATCTCGAAAGAGATCGGAAGCATGATGAAGGAAGGCAGGAAGGCTGAAGCAGATGCTGCCCGCAAAAAGACATATACGCTCAAAGAAGAGATAAAATCCTTGTCTGACAAGCTTCTGCCGCTGGAAAATGAGCTTAAAAATGAAATCATCAAACTCCCTAACCTTCCTCACAGTTCGGTAACGCCCGGCTATGGTGCTGACAGTAATGTTAAAGTAAAGGAGGGAGGGATTATTCCGGTCCTCCCCGATTCAGCTCTTCCTCACTGGGATCTCATTAAAAAATATGATATTATAGACTTCGACCTTGGAATAAAGCTTACCGGAGCCGGTTTTCCTGTTTACAAAGGCAGGGGAGCAAAACTGGAGAGAGCCCTTATAAGCTTCTTTCTGGATGAAGGTGTAAAAGCAGGTTATACCGAAATGATGCCCCCGATAATGGTGAACGAGGACTCAGGCTTCGGAACTGGCCAGTTGCCCGATAAAGAGGGGCAGATGTACAATGTAGGCCTTGATGGTTTTTACCTCATCCCGACTGCTGAGGTCCCTGTTACAAATATTTACAGGGATGTAATTCTTAACGCTGATCAGCTTCCCATAAAAAATGTCGCCTATACTCCCTGTTTCAGAAGGGAAGCAGGATCATGGGGTGCTCATGTAAGAGGCCTAAACAGGCTTCATCAGTTTGACAAGGTCGAAATTGTCCAGATAGCACACCCGGATATTTCCTACAGGTCCCTGGAAGAGATGGTAAATCATGTCGAGAGTCTTGTTTCAGGTCTTAAGCTTCCATACCGTATTATGAGGCTTTGCGGCGGTGACATGTCATTTACCTCTGCATTGACTTACGATTTTGAGGTGTGGTCGGCAGCCCAGAAAAGATGGCTTGAAGTGAGTTCTGTTTCAAATTTTGAATCCTTCCAGGCCAACCGCCTGAAATGCAGATTCAAAGAGAAAGGCGAAAAACAGACCAGGCTTGTTCATACACTTAATGGCAGCGCCCTTGCCCTACCAAGGATTGTTGCTGCATTACTTGAGAATAACCAGACAGAAAGCGGGATTAAAGTGCCGACCGTTCTTGTGCCATACACTGGATTCGATAAAATAACTTAAATCCGCCCCCCACCCCCCCTGAAGGGGGGCACAATTAAAAGCCCCTTTAGGGGGTTGGGGGCAGATCAAACATGGATAAAACCCGCCAATCATATTTTTATGCAGGACTGGCAATATTATTCTGGTCGACAATTCCTACTGCCTTTAAGATTTGCCTGAGCGAGCTTCCTATCCTTACGATGCTTACAATAGCTTCGGTAACCTCAACCCTGGCTCTGTTTGTAATACTCATTTCAGAAAGAAAAACCGGACTTTTAAAAGGCAATTCTCCGCGTGACCTGGTGCATTCAGCCTTGCTGGGTCTTATTAATCCATTCCTTTATTACCTGATACTCCTTAAGGCTTATCAGCTTCTTCCGGCACAGGTAGCCCAGCCGCTTAATATGATCTGGCCTATCATTCTGGTTTTTCTGTCGGTGCCTGTATTAAAGCAGAGGATTAAAGGCAGAAGTTTTATTGCCCTTTTTATATCATTCCTGGGAGTTTATATCATCTCCTCCCAGGGCAATCTTTTTAAGCCGGAGCATGCTGATATAAAAGGAGTTTTGCTTGCGACTGGTAGTTCTGTTTTCTGGGCTTTTTACTTCATAATGAATGTAAAGGACAAAAGAGACGAAGCCGTGAAGCTGTTCTTGAATTTTTTATTCGGATCTGTTTATCTTATTGCATCAATGATAATCACAGGCAACTGGCCCGAAAATATTGGATTTAAAGGAATTGCCTCTTCAGTATATATTGGGTTATTTGAGATGGGGATAACATTTTTCTTCTGGCTTAAAGCTCTTCAGATGTCGGAAACTACCGATAAAGTGAGCAATCTTGTCTATCTTGCCCCGTTTCTTTCACTTGTTTTCGTGCACTTTATACTTCATGAACCCGTTTTTATTACAACTCCGGCAGGATTATTGCTGATAATTTCAGGAATACTGGTCCAGAACCGGAAAATTAAAGAACAATAATATATTATTTTTGTTATTCACATAAAACTGATGTTAAATATACTGATATGAAAAAGCTGTTTTATATTGCAATTATTATCACGCTCCTTTTCTCTTCGTGTAAAAAAGAGCCTGATCCTGTTGTTACAGGTCTGACAGATGCCATGGCGAGAGACAGTCTTTATTACCTGATGAGACAGTGGTACTACTGGTACGACAAAATGCCTACAGTTAAAAAAGAGGATTACCCGGATCCTTATAAACTATTGGCGGCTATGGAGTATAAAGCACTTGATAAATGGAGCTTTGTTGCTGATTATAATGAATTCGTTGCTGAAATGCAGGGAGAATTCGTGGGACATGGCATTCGGATAGGTCTTGATGATTCCAGGAAGGCAAGGATAGCCATGATCTATTCAAAATCACCATTGTATGCAGACGGCGTACGGCGCGGATGGATTGTCAAAAGCGTAAACGGTTACGATATTGCCAAAATTATTTATGATGGCGATGCAACCGCATATAACACTGCATTGGGAGCCAGCACCGCAGGTGTCACAAATAAGTTTGTTTTTACAAAGCCTGATGGAACTGATATTGAGATATCCTCTTCAAAATCTTCCTTTACGGTGAATTCAGTTTTACTGTATGACACACTTCATCTTTCAACAGGAGTGACAGGACACCTTGTTTTTGAGTCATTCATTTCACCCTCACCGGCTGAACTCGCTACTGCCTTTAAATTTTTTGAAGAATGCAATATCAAGGACCTGATTCTTGACCTGAGATATAACTCCGGAGGATACCTTTCTGTAGCTCAGACTCTTGCAACTGAGATTGGCGGCATAACACTCGCAAATTCCGGGTCCGTTTTTGGTGTACTAAGATATAACGACAAGAACCAGGATCAAAACTATACATATAAATTTGACAAAAATGTTCAGGTCAACCTTTCATTATCCAGGTTGATTGTGATCTCCACAAGGTTGACTGCCTCGGCGAGCGAAGCAGTTATGAATGGACTGAAACCCTTTATGAATGTGATCAGCATTGGAGATACAACGAACGGCAAACCAGTAGGAATGAATGGATGGGAAGTTGGTGAGAAATATTTCTTCTGGCCTATAACTTTTAAAATTGTAAATAAGAATAATGAAGGGGATTATTTTAATGGCATTGCTCCGGGAAAAACAGTTTCGGATGATATCACTCATGATTTTAATGACAGGAGGGAGCTTTGCCTTAAAGAAGCCATTCATTATATTGAGGCTGGAACATTTTCAACAAAGGGATCTGATTCATTTTACCGTTATCATCAATATTCGGAAAAACCTTCCTGGAGGGACAGAGGTCTTTCGCTTAAATAAGTAATCGCCTATAATAAAGCCGCTTGAAAAAGAACACAAAGGAGAGGATCATTCTGGGTATTGATCCCGGGACAAGCATTACAGGGTACGGATTAATAAAAATATCAGGCCAGAATCCTGAGCTGATAACCATTGGTTCAATTGATCTTTCGAAATACGGTGACCACTATATTAAGCTGAAACATATCTTCGACCGCACTGTCGGAATTATAGATGAATATCATCCTGATGAGCTGGCAATTGAAGCTCCATTTTACGGCAAGAATGTCCAGTCGATGTTAAAACTGGGACGGGCACAGGGGGCTGCCATAGCAGCAGCTCTCAGCCGTTCCATTCCAATATTTGAATATGCCCCGAGAAAAATCAAAATGTCGATAACAGGAAGGGGAGCCGCTTCAAAAGAACAGGTCGCATCGATGCTGATGCGGATACTTAATTTCAGCAAAATTGAAGTAAAGCTTGATGCCACCGATGGGCTCGCCGCAGCTCTCTGCCATTTTTACCAGACCAACACCCCCCGGCAGGAAAAAAACTATAACAGCTGGAAAGATTTTATTAATAAAAATCCAAAAAGAATTAAAAAGTAATAGTTTATCCGATAACTGAAAAAGCAAGAGCCGCTACGCTGACTTTCGTATTTTCTGCTTTCAATAATTCATAGGCACATGCTTCTAAAGTGGACCCTGTTGTAATGACATCATCAACCAAAAGTATATGCAGTCCTTTCAGCCTGTCCTCATCTGTAACCCTGAAAATATCCTGAACATTTTCCCATCTGTCATAACGCGATTTACGGGTTTGTGTTTTTGTAACGGTTTTTCTGACCAGCAATTTAGTGTCAACCGGTATGCCCGAAACTTCTGAAATACCTTGTGAAATTACATCACTCTGATTAAATCCTCTCTGCCGCTTTTTTGAAGGATGCAAAGGCACCGGAATGATCATGTCAATATCGTCCAGAAACCCTGAATTCTTCAGTGCACTGGCATAAATCCTGCCAAGTTCAGAACCAATCTCCTTCACCCCTTTATACTTTAGCTGATGAATTAGTCTCCTTATCCTGCTGTCCCTTGTATAAAATGAAAAAGTTGCCGCTTTCGATATCGTACACCTGCCCCAGAATAATTGCTCCACCGGATTATCAGGTTTCAAATGGTAATTGGTCCTTGGAATCATTACAAAACACTCCGTGCATATAAGTGTTTCATTTCTCATAAGGTGATTGCCGCAGCCATAGCATAGCCGGGGAAAAAGGAGACTAATAAAATCGTCCCACAAATCATAAAAGTAACTCATGCAGCGAGCAGAATTATACCTGTAAAGGTATGAAATGAAAAGAAAAAAAGAAAGAATCGGAAACTTAATTACAGGACCACTTTTTCACTGATCCTTTTTGCGATTTTAGTAAATTCCTCAGGAGTAAATTTAAGTTTGGGGTTTTTAAAGTTAAGGTCATTCATGGTATTCATGGGAACCAGATGAATATGGACATGGGGGATTTCAAGGCCGATAACGGCAACACCAATGCGGACGCAAGGGATGGCCTTTTCAATCGCCATTGCAACTTTCTTTGAGAACAAAACAAGACCTGACAGTTCGCTGTCGGCCAGGTCAAAAATATAATCAGTTTCAGCTTTGGGCACCACCAGGGTATGTCCGGCCATTAAAGGATTTACGTCAAGAAAAGCAAAATATTTATCATCTTCCGCTATTTTATAGCACGGAATCTCTCCCTTTATAATCTTTGTGAATAAAGTTGCCATTACATCAGTTATTTATTGTGTTGATATTGACAGAATCTCAAACGTGATTATCCCTGAAGGGACTTTGATCTGAACAGTTTCCCCAACTTTTTTACCTATTAAACCCATCGCAATAGGGGAACTGATAGCAATTTTACCAAGCTTGAAATTTGCCTCGCTTTCAGGAACAATTTGATATTCCATCACGCTGTTATTCGTCTTGTTCTTGATTTTTACCCTGTTAAGTATCCTGACAGTCGAAGTGTCGATCTTTGATTCGTCAATTATCCGTGAACGGTTAATAATATCTTCAATCCTCGAGATTTTCATCTCAAGCATTCCCTGTGCCTCCTTTGCTGCAGAATACTCGGCATTTTCCGTAAGATCGCCTTTGTCTCTGGCATCTGCTATAAGCCTGGATATCAATGGTCTCTCAACAAACCTAAGCTGATCCAATTCTTCTTTCAGTTTTTGAAGACCCTCTTCTGTTATGTAAATGACATCTGACATTTTAAGCTCTTCTATTTAAAAAATAAGAAGAATTCCGGGGGATCCCGGAACTCTTCAGTAACAAATATATAAAATCTAATAATAATTACCAAATAAAATTCCTGAAAATGGGTATAGTACAAGTCTTTATCTTCCACAATCGGCTGTTAGTTGTACTTTCTGCCTGTTTTCCTGGAGCTTTCTGTTCTGTTTTTCTTTTTTTCCTTATATTTTAAATCAGATTCTTTCCGGTTTTCCAGCATGCGAGCCTTTACTTCAGGAGATTGAATTTCCACTGAACGTTTCCTCGATTTTTTCACGTATGCATTGTACTCTTTATCCAGCTTCTTTTCATTTGCTGCCTGTTTCTTCTTTGCCCTTACGATGCTCGGAGCCTCCCTGATTTTTGCGGTTTTAGTATTTAATGATTTGCCAAACAGTTCCCTTTCAGGATTTCTTATGCTTCGTTTATATTTCTGAGCCTCACACACTGAAACAGCACAAAATAATATCAGAAAAACAAAGAAAAGTTTTTTGAACGAAATATCCTTCATATCTCTGTTGTTATTATTAAAACTGTACAAAGTTGCTGAATTCGCAACTGTAATACTATTTTTGTCCTGTTATTTAATAACGTGGATTGCATGATGACATTTTCAAGACAAGGACTTTTTTTTATTATGCTCATCTCGACATTTTCATTAAGCTCCTGTAATAAAGCGGTTAATAACGTTATTCCTGATGTTATTGTTGATTTCACAATTGATCTGTTGGATCCGGAATTTGTTAATCTTTCGGTAATAGGGATTTCAGATACAATCGATGCTGCAACCAACAACTGGGGTTATAAATCAGCAGGCTATGACGGAAACGGGATCATCATTTATAGCGGTCCGAATGAATATAATGCATACGACAGGACATGCCCGTACGATTATGCCGTGAATAACCTCAGTGTCAAAGTCAAAGTTGATTTATCAATAGCAGTTTGTCCTCATTGCGGTACAAGATATTCTCTCTCCACTTATGGAACTCCAATATCAGGTTCCGGCAAGTATCCCCTAAAGAATTACAAAACCAGTTTTGATGAAAACAGGTATATCAGAGTCTGGAATGAATAACCTCTCCCTAATACCTGTAATGATCCGCCTTAAATGGCCCGTTCTGCCCGACACCAATATATTCAGCCTGTTCTTTTGTCAGCTTCGTGAGCTTCACTCCCAGCTGATCAAGATGCAATCTGGCCACCTCTTCATCAAGGTATTTCGGGAGCCTGTACACTCCGATCTTATAGTTCTTATTCCATAGGTCGATCTGAGCAAGTGTCTGGTTGCTGAATGAGTTGCTCATTACGAATGAAGGATGTCCGGTTGCGCACCCAAGGTTTACAAGCCTGCCTTCAGCAAGAAGAAAGATCGCATGGCCGTCGGGAAAAACATATTTGTCCACCTGTGGCTTAATATTTATCCTCTTTATCCCCTTCATCCCATTAAGTTTGTCGACCTGTATCTCGTTATCAAAATGGCCTATATTACAAACAATTGCCTGATCCTTCATTTTCATCATATTATCGAGACTTATTATATCCCTGTTCCCGGTTGCGGTTACATAGATATTGCCTTCGTCAAGCACCTCCTCAACAGTCTTCACTTCAAATCCTTCCATCGATGCCTGCAATGCACAGATCGGATCAATTTCGGTTATGATCACCCTAGCTCCGTACGCTTTCATTGATTTCGCACAGCCTTTGCCCACATCCCCGTAACCGCAGACAACAACAACCTTGCCGGCAATCATAACATCAAGTGCTCTTTTCAGCCCGTCGGCAAGTGATTCGCGGCAGCCATAAAGATTATCAAATTTTGATTTTGTTACCGAGTCATTGACATTTATCGCCGGAACCAGCAGTTCATTGTTTTCCATCATCTGGTAAAGTCTGTGAACGCCTGTGGTGGTCTCCTCAGATATGCCCTTAAGCTCACTTACCGCCTTGTGCCATTTTCCAGGTTCACCGGAAAGCAGACCTTTCAAAGTCGCGAAGATTATTCCTTCCTCCCTGCTTGAAGGCTCCTTATCCAGAAATGCAGGGTCGTTTTCTGCCTTAAAGCCAAGATGTACAAGCAGCGAAGCGTCACCACCGTCATCAACAATAAGATTGGGACCTTTGCCTTCAGGGAACGACAGTGCCCTTGCTGTGCACCACCAATACTCCTCAAGCGATTCGCCTTTCCAGGCAAAAACAGGGATCCCTCTTTCGGCAATTGCGGCGGCGGCATGATCCTGGGTGGAGAAAATATTACAGCTGGCCCACCTGACATCAGCTCCAAGTTCGACAAGAGTCTCAATCAGCACAGCTGTCTGTATCGTCATATGAAGTGAACCTGTTATTCTTGCTCCTTTCAGGGGTTTTTCAGATGAATATTTTTTCCTGATTGCCAGAAGACCTGGCATCTCCTTTTCTGCAATCTCAATCTCTTTCCTTCCAAAAGAAGCAAGAGAAATATCTTTTACTGCGTATTGCTTTGTTTCGACCATTAAGTTCATCAATTATATTTTTTTGATTTTACGGATGCAAAGTTAAACAATTAATTTAATGCAGTTGTTCAGTCAAGCAAACTCATTGATAACTGTTTATCTAGCTTCATCTGCTCAACCAGCTGTTCTGCATTTTCAAATTTCATCTCATCCCTGAGCCTGAATCTGAAAATAGCTGTTATCGTGTGGTCATATAAATCCCTGTCAAAATTAAAAATATGCACTTCAACCGATCTGTTTATCCTGTCCTTATTTACAGTCGGATTGAATCCTATGCTCAGCATACCAGGCAGTCTCCTGTTATCAAGCATTACTTCGACGGCATATACTCCGTCGGCCGGGATCAGCTTGAAGATGTCAGCAGGCTTTATATTCGCGGTCGGGAATCCTAATAAGCGTCCAAGCTTATAGCCTTCCACAACTTTACCGGTAATGGCATAATCATATCCCAGCCATCTGTTGGCATCTTCAAGCCGGCCATAAAGCAGGGCATCTCTTATTGCGGTTGAGCTTATAATCCCTTCGGGAGCATAAACACCATCAACCTGTTCAACTTCAAAATCATATAATTCAGCACATTCACAAATCTTCTTAAAGTCTCCCCCTTTGCCTTTTCCAAAATGATTATCATAACCGACAATCAAATGTTTTACTCCAATTTTTTCTACGAGTATTTCCCTTATGAAATCGACAGCTTTCATATTACCCAGTTCCCTGGTAAAACTCATAATAATAATGTGATCAATCCCGGATTCTGCCAGAAGCTTTTTCTTTTCATCAAGGGTTGAAAGGAAGAAGAGACCTTCAGTCTTTCCTGAAAGCACAA
>Ga0207931_1000915_pt1 | contig 10154 bp, 6 predicted proteins | sample NGESurdeep092012_2_FD_184478 | JGI IMG/M metagenome (GOLD analysis project Ga0207931, IMG submission 184478) | Arctic peat soil microbial communities from Barrow, Alaska - NGEE Surface sample 415-1 deep-092012 (SPAdes) | ecosystem: Environmental > Terrestrial > Soil > Wetlands > Peat ...
TGGGCCGTTCCACCTTCGCTGTGTGACGCTTTACAGGGCTCTGGATTTTTTCCTCTACAATTTCAACCTTCTCTTCGATCTCCTGGAGCGAGTCCAGAGGCTGGCGGGCTCGCTTTAATTCCACCTTGAGAGATTTCAACTGCGCCTTGAACACCTCCACTTCCAGTTCGCCCTCGGCGCGCGCCTGTTCGAGCACTTTCTGGCGCTCATCCTCGATTTTTTCCAGCCGTTCAGCCAGATCGTGTTCCAGCCGGCGGGCCTCGGAGCGGGCTTTTCCGGCCTTTTCGCTCTCCTTGAAGGCGATCTTGCGCTGACGGTGGATGTCGCCGATGAGCTTGTCGGCGCGCAGGTCATCGGGGTTGATTTCACTTTTTGCGGCTTCAATGATCTCCTGCGGCAGTCCCAGACGCTGGGCGATGGCCAGCGCGTTCGAGCGGCCGGGCAGCCCGATGGTCAGTTTGTAGGTCGGGCGCAGGGTCTGGACGTTGAACTCCAGCGAGGCGTTGACCACGCCCGGGGTGGAGTGGGCGAAGGTTTTCAGTTCGGGATAGTGGGTGGCGACGAATGTGGTGATGCCTTGCGCCAGCAGGCTGGAGAGGATGGCACGCGCCAGCGCGGCGCCCTCCTGCGGGTCTGTGCCCGCGCCGAGTTCATCCAGGATGACCAGCGAGCGTTTATCCGCTTTTTTTAGGATATTGACAATATTGGTGATGTGACCGGAGAAGGTCGAAAGCGATTGCTCGATGGACTGCTCATCGCCGATGTCGGCGTAGACGGCCTGGAAGCAGGGCAGCTCCGAGCCGGACTGGGCCGGGATGTGGAGCCCGCTCTGGGCCATGACCGCCAGCAGGCCAACGGTCTTGAGTGTGACGGTCTTGCCGCCCGTGTTCGGACCGGTGATGACGAGCGCGAAAGTCCCAGGGGCGGTATCGATCGTGATGGGCACCACCGTTTCCGGGTCGAGCAGCGGATGCCTTGCATTGAGCAGTTTGAACGTGGGAATGTCAAACGTCGCAGGTCGAACGTCATCGGGCTGTGACTTTCGACGTTTGACGTTTGACGTCGCAAGCAGGATCGGCTCGGACCCGTGGACTGCCTCCGCATACTTCGCCTTAGCAAAGGCCAGGTCGAGTTCGGCCAAGGCGGCCACGCCGGGGACGATCTCTCCGGCCAGTTCGCCGACCTGCGCCGAGAGTTCGGCCAGCACCCGGCGGACTTCGTCCCGTTCAGCGATCTGGGCTTCGCGGAAGGCGTTGTTGAGTTCGACTACTGCCAGGGGTTCTACAAACAGGGTCGCCCCGGTGGACGACTGGTCGTGGACGATGGCTTTGACCTGGCCCTTGAACTCGGCTCGCAGCGGGATAACATAACGCCCGTCGCGCTGGGTGATGACGGCGTCCTGCAACTTGGAGGCGGTGGCTGAGTCGGTCAGGTAGCGCTGGAGGCGGGTCATCAGCCGGTCGTGGGCGATCCGGACCTGACGCCGGAGGTCGTACAGTTTGGGTGAGGCGCTGTCCGCCACTTCGCCGTTGTCGGCGATGCAGCGCGAGATGGCTTCGATCAATCCCGTCGGAGCCGGCAGGCGGTAGGCGATGTCGGCCAGATGAGGGGAGGCTTTGGCGTGTTTGTCAAAGAAACGGTGCAGGTCGCGCATCGAGATCAGCGTGGACTGCACGTCAAGCAGTTCTTTCGGGTCGAGCACGCCGCCGTGCGCTGCCAGGTCCACCTGCTCGCGGATGTCATGTGCGCCGCCGATGGTCAGGTCGCTGGTGACGAGTAATGTGCGTCCTTCGCTGGTCTCGGCCAGGCGGATGAGGGCTTCGTCGTAGTCGGGAGTCGGCTGGAGGGCGCGTGCCAGGTCTGCCGAGGCGGAGAAATCACAGAAGTCCGCCAGGCGGGTGAGGATCTTGGGGTATTCGAGGACGTGGAGGGTTTTGGCATCCATACAGGTGAATTTAACCACAAGATAAGGGATTAGAGAATGGAGGGCGGGAAAGTGGAAAATAAAAGAGCGACCGGGAGGTCGCTCTTGGTGGAAGTTTCCGGGCCTGTCAGGTCGTGAGGGGACTGCCGCAAAATGTGCAGGCGGTCTGACCTTCGGTGAGCGTCTGCGTAGCGCCGCATGAGGGACATTTGACCGCCCTGGTCGGGCCTTCGATCGGGGTATGGTCCACGGCTACCGGTTTCAGTTCATTGGGATCGAACTTCACGTAGATGGTTGCGCCGGGAGCAAATTTTGGCCGGGAGGTGTCCAGAACGGCTTGCTGGGTGTAGGCACTGAAGGCCGGGCGATCCTTGGGATACACTTCGACATAGAGTTGCACCATCGAAGCGGTATCTCCCACCCGGATGCCGGTATCCGTCATGCTGAGGATTTTGGCAGGCGCTTCTTCGCCCGCCATGCGGACCTGGTTGTAGACCTGCTCCTGGGCGCGCAGTTTGTTCTCCAACTGGGGGTCGTTGAAATCAATTATCATGGGGTCTCCTGCTACAAAGCGGTCAAATCAGTGTCCAATGGGCTGCGGAGCATCTGCGGCGCGCCTTCCGGCCCACTTGAAAGGCCAGCCGGGCAGTAGCAGCCCGATCAGGAATGCCAGTATGGCGACGAAGAACGTGATCCGGTAGGCTTGCTCGAACCCTGCAATGTTTTCCCGGCATGCCTCGCCGAGCAACGAGGCGACCTGGGGAGGTATGAGCGGCGGCGGGTCCCCGGACGTAGTGCCCGCAGTGGCCGATATCCCTGCTGCGGGCTGGCAGATCGCCAGGGGAGCCACACCTTTTTGGGGTGGGGCATTCAGGAATTGCTGCTGCAGCGCTGAGATCTGCGGCGACAACGTGCTGGCAAGCACGGTTGCCAGAATGGCAACCCCAATGGCCTGGATCACCTGGCGGGTGGCATTGGTCAGGGACGAACCCTGAGCAATCGCAGGCAGCGGTACGGCCGATAATGCGGTCACGAAGGTCGTCTGGATGGTAGCACCGAACGCCAGGCCACGCAGGGCCAGCAGGAACATGATCCAGCTGATTGGCGTGTCCGCCTGGATCTGGGATAGCTGCCACGTGTTGAGGATCAAAATACCAAAGCCAAATGCGATCAGGGGGCGTGGGCCCAGGCGGTCATATAGTCGCCCGGCCAGGATGGTTGCAATCCCGCCGGAAACGGCCATGGGGAGAAGGATCAGTCCGGTCTCGAAAGCGGTCCTGCCTCGTAAAAATTGCAGGTAAATCGGCATAAGGAATTCGGCACCGAAGAGTGCGATCACACTGACATAACCGAGCAGGCTTGCACTCAGGAAGGTGGGCTTCCTAAACAGGCGCAAATCCAGCAGCGGTTCCTTCGCAACGAACAGTTCAATGAAGGTGAAGGCAGTCAGGCCAGCTGCGCCGATGATGAACCAGGTCAAAACCCCCGGCGCCGACCAGCCGAAATTGGCCGCCACCGAGGCCGCGTAAAGAACGGAGCCGAATCCGATGATCTCCGTGATCAGTCCCATCCAATCCAGGGCTGGCCAGTGGTCGCCCAGGAAGTCGGGTAAAAAGAAGGAACCCAGGATGATGCCGATAATTCCGATCGGGGGGTTGATGAAGAAAATGAACCGCCACAGGTTCTGGTCGACCAGATATCCCCCCAGGATGGGTCCCAATGCAGGCGCAACCAGGGAGGCGATGCCAAAAATGCCCAGGGCAGCGCCCTGTTCCTTTGCTGGAAAACTGCGCAATAAAATGGCGGAGCCCAGCGGTAATGCGATCCCTCCCCCAAACCCCTGCAGGGCGCGCGCCGCGATCATGAAGCCGAGGGTCGGGGAGATGCCGGATAAAAATGAACCGACAATAAATATGGACAGGCCAGCCAGGTATATTCGCTTCATACCATAACGGTTTGCGAGAAAGGCCGACAGGGGTGTACTGATTCCAAGGGCGAGAACGTAAATGCTGATGATCCACTGGGAATCATTCAGGCTGGCTCCGAATTCGTCGCGCAGCGTTTGAAAAGCGACGTTAACCGCTGTGGTATCCAGGATCACCATAAAAATACCGAAGATGACCGAGATCAAGATCTTATATTTCTGTGGCAGGGGTTGTCGACCTGCCCGTACTGGTTGCAATTGGTCTGTCAGCATAGTTTCCCTTTACTGATCAAGAATTAATCCAAATCTTTATCAAAATTAAGAACAGATATCCGTTTGAAAGGGACATCTGCCCACCACGCTTCGAGCTTACTTTTTGGTTGGATTTCGATTATATTATGATAATATTTGTCTTATTTTAGCACACTTGGCTCGACCAGGCAACGACATTTCCCGGCTCTGTTTTCGATCGGCCGCTGAGGCGGAGAGTCACAAAAGTCCACCAGGCGGGCCAGGATCATGGGGTATGTGAGGATGCGGAAAGTTTTAGAATCCATGGCAAGAGGTGATAATTACACAGGCGCAAGAGGAGAATAAAAGGGGCTCCCCTTTTGGGACAGCCCCCGAAAGCGTACTGATTTATTGCGAACCTGAACTTGTCTATGAGCCTGATTTCGCCGGCATGTATTCCATCAAGCGATGGGCCATCTTGCTGACGGTCATCGAGTGCAGCCAGATGCGCCCCGGCCCGGTGAGCGTGGCGAGGAAGAGTCCTTTAGTACGATTAATATCGCAACTTCTATTCTTCCGGCTTGTACGCCGCCGCGCTCATATCGCCCACGAACTCGGGGACATTGGCATGGCCCAGCATTTGGCGGACAGCGGAGGCTTCACCGGTGTGGTACCAGTAGTGATAGATATTTCTCAGCAGCAATGTGCCAATGCTTTCATCTAATGGTTTTCCGTCCCTCACTATATAGAGTTGCATGATCTCGGGTGTCAGCGTGGCGAGATATTTGTCCGCCTCGGTGGTCACTTTACGCCACACCGCCCACATTTCTTTCAGCGGGGGCGTGCTGGCGGGTTTGCCATAACCTACCAGCTCATTAAGACCAGGCGCAACCTCCTTTTGCTGAGACAAAATTACCCAATAGCGATGCTCTTGATTGGCGAGATGACCGACCATCCAACTGATGCAGTTCATCGGCATGATCCGGCGGATTGCATCCTCCTCGGAAACACCTTCAAGGCAGCGGACGAACTCGCTGCGGGCGAAGCGTAACTGGCTGACGAGCAGATGGGGTTGCATATAGAACTCCTTTTACTCATATTTTACCCGTTTCGCGACTATCCTGTCTTCGTGGGTTCCCTATTTCCAGATTGCCCGATTCCTATTTACCTATTCCCAAAAAATCGTGGTATACTCCCGTGCCGCTCGAAATTGGAGCGCACGCACCAGGGAAATTGTTTTGAGACTTCGAATGATGGCCCGGCGAATGGACCGGGCTATTTTGTTGGGACGAGGCGCCCGCAAGAGCGCCCCGGATTGGCAAGAACTTCGGTGCCCGTGCCCCGTCCGGAAACCGGGACTACTTCGCTGGAACCGGGACTACCGTGGAGTCATCCAAACAATGTCCTTCAAGTCTGATAAGTCTAAAAAGTCTGGCAAGTCGTTCTCCGATTTGTTCGACCGGTAAGACCTGTTGGACTATTCGACAAAGGGAATAAGATGACCACCCAATTTAATGATTTAAACCTGCGTCCTGAGTTGATGCAGGCCATCGCCGCGCTGGGTTACACCGAGCCGACGCCCATCCAGGCTGCCCTCATCCCGGTCATGCTGACCGGCACGGATGTGATCGGCCAGGCCCAGACCGGCACCGGCAAGACCGCCGCTTTCGCCCTCCCCATTTTGAACAATCTGGATCCCGGAGAACGCCACGTACAAGCGCTGGTTTTATGTCCCACGCGCGAACTGGCTTTGCAGGTTGCCGGGGCCATTTACGATTATGGCAAAGTGCAGGATGTGCGCGTGCTGGCTGTCTACGGCGGGCAGCCTTACGGTCCGCAGATCAGCCGTCTCAACCGCGGCGTGGACGTGGTGGTTGGCACCCCCGGCCGCCTGATTGACCTGCTCGAGCGCAACGCTCTCAATATCAGCCGGGTCCGCACCGTGGTGCTCGACGAAGCCGATGAGATGCTCTCGATGGGCTTCATCGAAGACATTGAGACCATCCTGGCTGATACCCCCGAAGATCGCCAGACCGCTCTATTCTCCGCCACCCTGCCGGCCCCCATCCGCCGCCTGGCCAACCGCTACATGCACGCCCCGCAGTCCATCCTGATCCAGCGCGCACAGGTCACGCTGGCAGCCATCGAACAGCGCTACTACCTGGTCAACCAGGCTGATAAACTGGCCGCACTGACACGCCTCTTTGAAATCGAACCGGTGACCAGAGCCCTGATCTTCGTCCGCACACGCGTCGGGACCGGGGAACTGGCCAACGAACTGTCCCAGCGCGGCTTCCCCGCCGAATCGCTGAACGGCGATTTGAGCCAGGAAGCCCGTGAACGCACCCTCAACCGGTTCCGCCAGAGCCAGGTCAAGGTGCTGGTGGCGACGGATGTGGCCGCCCGCGGTCTGGATATTGACGACATTTCCCACGTTTTCAACTATGACCTGCCCGACGACCCGGAAATTTACATCCACCGCATCGGGCGCACCGGCCGCGCCGGAAAGACCGGCATCGCCATTTCCATGGTCACACCGCGCGAGAAGCGCCTGCTGCGCCAGATTGAATCCCTCATCCGCCAGCCGCTGACAAAATCTGCGCTGCCGACCGAGGAAGACATCCGGACCCACCGCGAGAACGAACTGCTCGAAAATGTCAAGACCTGGCTGGCACGCGCCCGCTACCACCGCGAACGCGAACTGGTGGCGCGGCTGGTGGAAGAAGGTCATGACCCGTTGGAAATTGCCGCCGCAGCCCTCAAGCTGGCGCGCGCCGACGAAAAACAGCGCCCGGTCGCTTCGGTCAGCGAGGTGCAGGATACGGGTCCGCACCGCTACGAACGGGACGGGAAACGCGCCATCCGCCGCGGCTATGCGGACCACGAAATGGTCTCGAACGAACCGGGCATGGTCCGTCTCAGCCTGAGCCTGGGCCGCCTCCACGGTATTCGCCCCAACGATGTGGTCGGCACGATTGCCTACCATGCCGATATTCCCGGCCACACCATCGGCAAAATCCACATCCAGGATAAATACACCCTAGTGGATGTACCGGAGAAGTTCGCCGCCCAAGTACTGGCGAAGAACGGGAACTATCGCATCCGCCAGCATCTGGTCAATGTCAAACCAGCCTGATTATAAAAACTAACTCGCCTTACGCAACACGTCCCGCAGGTTTCCGTAATTCAGGCTCGCTTTCTGCCTAAACCTGCCCTCTTCACCCTTCACCCTTCGGGTACTGTGCGGGTACTGTGCGAAACATCAAAAAAAAATACCAAGAGAGTAGCGGCGCAAGGTCGCTACTCTCTTTTGTTATACCGTTTTATCCACCTTCTCAATGTTTTCCTCACATGGCAACCAATTTGCGGATATGGTCCACGTGGTCGCGTTCGTGCCAGAGCGCCCGGCGCAGCGCCTTGCGCGGGGACCAGAACTCCCCGTCCACGCCGACGATTTGTTTCACCCCATCCAGTTTGAATAGCGCCGCATTGAAATGCCTGCGGACTTTCTCCAGTTGGGCGAGCGGTTCTTCCGGGACATCGGCGCGGGGGAAGGCCATCCCAAGGCGTTCCATGTACCACCATTCCGCCCCGCCAACATGACCGAGAATCCCGTTGATGCTCCAGCGTTCGCCTGTATACGTCTGGTTAAGTTTCGCCTCGCTTAGTCCATGCACGGACTTGAGCAGATCACCCCGGCTCCAGGCCAGCATATCCAGGGCGTGTTTGATTTCAATTGTGGTGAGGGGTTTCCAATCATAAGGGAAGAAAGATTCCACGCTATAACCGTCAGCCTCGCTGGATTTGTCCAGGTCATCATTGATGAAATAAACATCCCAGGTTCCATTGACGACAATCTCAATATCACGTTCGGCGAAGTTTAGCCAGGTGTTTGGCTCGTGGCGCAGAATCCAGCCTGCATATTTGTTGAGCGCAACTTCCAGGTTCGAAACTGCCGCCTCGCCTTTTATTCCATAGGCAAAGCAGCCGGGATGTTCCAGTGCCCAGGCGATGGAGCGGCCCTCATTATTATTTTCAATTCCTACTTGAAAAATCATCTAACACCTCCACAACTCTTTTATTTTACACCAATACAAAAGGCGGACAAAATGCTTCGCCCCGGGTCTTTGGAAATTCTCGTGAAAAAGGGAAAGATATGGGGGTGTTGGGCGGGCTTCGCCCGCCCAACACCCCCATTTACCCAATCACCATGATGATTCCCAGAATACCTCCGGCCCGGCTAGTCGCTGATATTTGTCCCCGGGTTTACCCATATCGGTTCATGAACTTTTCCATGCGGTGCAGGGCCTCTTCGATCTTCTCATAAGCCGTAGCGTACGAGCAGCGGACGAACCCCTCGCCGCCCTTTCCGAAGGCATTCCCCGGCACCACTGCCACATGTTCTTCATGCAGGAGTTTTTCGGCGAAGGCCTCATCGTCCATGCCGGAGGCAGAAATTTTGGGGAAGGCATAGAACGCACCGCGCGGCTCGAAAGTGGTCAGCCCGAGTTTGTTCAACCCGCTGACAATCAGCTTGCGCCGCCGGTCGTATTCAACGACCATCTCTTGAACGTACTTTTCTCCATGGATCAGGGCTTCGAGGGCAGCATCCTGGGCGGTGGTTGGGGCGGACATGATGGTGTACTGGTGGATGCGCACCATACCTTTGATGATATCCGCCGGGCCGCAGGCGTAGCCGATGCGCCAGCCGGTCATGGCATAAGCCTTCGATAGTCCGCCCAGCAGGACGGTGCGCTTCTTGATCTCCTCTCCCAGTGCTGGGACACAGACGTGGTAGAAATCGTACACCAGCCGGTCGTAGATCTCGTCCGAGACAATGAGCAAATCGTGTTCGATGGCGATTTCGGCCACCTGTTTCAGGGTCTCGCGCGTGGCGACTGCGCCGGTCGGGTTGCTGGGATAGCCCACAAAGATTACCTTTGTGCGCGATGTGATGGCGGCGCGGACGCGGTCCGGATCCAGTTGGAAATTGTCCTCTATCCGGCTGGGGATTTCGACCGGTATCCCGCCCGCCAGAATCACCTCGGCCTGGTACGAGACGAAACATGGGGTTGGGATGATGACTTCATCGCCCGGGTCGAGCAGGGCAGTCATCACCAGGTAAAGCGCCTCCGAGACACCCACCGTGGCGACAATCTCGTTGACCGGATCATAGCTCACACCGTAGAGGCGCTTTAAATTCCCGGCCACGGCTTGCCGAAATTCGAACTTGCCCGAATTGGATGTGTAATGCGTTTCCCCAGCGCGCAGAGAACGTACGCCTGCGTCCAGGATCGGTTCGGGAGTAGTGAAATCCGGCTCACCGATGCCAAGTGAAATGACGTCCTTCATCGTGGCGGCGATGTCAAAAAACTTGCGAATGCCCGAGGGCTTCAGTCCAGCCACACTCTTTGCGAGATAACGTGCCTCAGAAATTTCCTGCATCGAGCCTCCTCAATATGGGTGAATTTGCCACTCCTGTTCGGATGGGCATTTGTCGGCTGCCTCAACATAGGCCAACTCGAAAACTTGTCCATCCGCCGTCCTGACCCGGAACAACTTCGCCTGCGGCGTGCGTCCCTGGGATAGGATTTCAGCGACGATGAGCCGTTGTCCTTGCCAGGTGAACGCTGTCGGTCTCTCGGCGTAGGTTGACCCGGAATGGCATTCGACGATGTCAGTCATATGAACAACACTACTTTAAAGAAACGGAACTATCATCTCCAATGTTCAACTTCAGTGGTGGGTCGGCGGCGGAACGTCCCTGAACCCTGGCCTGCCGGCCGATAAATGAGCCTTTTAAGGCCGCCGCCTCTACCGTTACCCCGGCTTCGAGGATGGAGTCTTCGACCCGCGCGCCCGTGATTATGCAATCCGCTCCGATGGATGCATATGGGCCGATCACAGAATTGCTGATCTCGGCGCTCGCGTGGACAAACACCGGTGGCACGATTTTTAGGCCATGTTGTTTTTCGTTTTTTGTTTTGTTGGCTTTGCCGTGTTCGAGCAAATACCGATTTGTCTCCAGCGTGGCGTCGATCGTACCGGTATCCAGCCACACCTCCACAGTCTGCG
>Ga0207931_1000919_pt1 | contig 10140 bp, 11 predicted proteins | sample NGESurdeep092012_2_FD_184478 | JGI IMG/M metagenome (GOLD analysis project Ga0207931, IMG submission 184478) | Arctic peat soil microbial communities from Barrow, Alaska - NGEE Surface sample 415-1 deep-092012 (SPAdes) | ecosystem: Environmental > Terrestrial > Soil > Wetlands > Peat ...
GATGTTTTCACAATTCTATGGCGTCCCTTCGAAGGAAGCCTACAACCGCATTGATGAATTATTGAAACGTGTTGGGATCTTTGATCGGCGCCATACGAAATCATCCGACCTTTCCACCGGTCTGCGCCAGAAAATGAACATTGTGCGGGGCTTTATGACTGACCCAGAGGTTTTGTTCCTGGACGAGCCAACCCTTGGTCTGGACGTGGGCGCTTCGCGTGAAGTGCGCGGCTTGATCCGCGAGTGGCTGGATGAGAATAAGTCCCGCACGCTGCTGCTGACTACTCACTATATGGTTGAAGCCGATGAATTGTGTGACAGGGTTGCCATCATCAACGAGGGACGCGTGCTGGCTTGCGATACACCATTGGTGCTGAAACAACGCCTGCAGAAGGATGCCTTGTTCGAAATTGAAACCACCCCGCTTAACGGCCTTTCGCTTGCAAAACTGGAGACCCAACCCGGGGTCCGCAAGGTGACCTGCCAGGAGGTGGACGGTGGCGCCACGCTGAATTTCATTCTTAAAGAGGAAGCCGCACTGGCTGTTGTCATCAACACCCTGACCGCTGCCAGTGTTAATATCATGAAACTTTCCAAGCATGAACCTACGCTGGAAGATGTTTTCGTGGATCTGGTTGGTCGTTCGATGGCAGACATGGAGCGGAGCAGTATTAATGAGTAAACAGGATGCGACCGGCAGTAAAAAGAATACCGGCTGGCGGTTATTCTGGCAATCGGTGATCGCCCGCTCGTACCCGCGCATCATCGGACAGCAGCGCGACTTGTCATGGATGTTATTTGAGGTCATCATGCCGCTGAGCTCGGTGATCGCCTACGTTTTGGTTTATCGCGCCTTGAAAGCGCCTGAGGAGTATGTCGGTTTTGTGGTTATTGGCGGAGCCATGACCGCCTTTTGGATGAACGTTTTATGGAGTATGTCCACCCAATTGTATTGGGAAAAGGAGCAAGGCAATCTTGCGCTGTACATTATGGCTCCCAACTCAATGATGTCCATCCTGCTTGGCATGGCAATGGGTGGGATGGTTGCCACGATCCTGCGCGCGGTGGTGATCGTCCTGCTCGGTTCGTTAATGTTTGGAGTGCAATACATGGTGGTCAGCCCATTCGAACTGTTCGCCATTTTTACGATATCGATGGTCGCACTTTACGGGATGGGGATGATGTTTGCTTCTGCGTTCCTGCTTTTTGGGCGCGAAGCCTGGGCGATCTCGGATATGATCCAGGAACCGGTCAATCTGATCTCGGGATTATATTTCCCGATTAAATCGCTCCCCTTCTGGGTCGCGGCAGCCGCTTCGGTCATCCCTCTGACCCTTGGCCTGGACGCCATGCGCCAACTGGCCTTTCCATCCGGCTTTAAACTCGGATTCCTTACCACCCGATTGGAAATGCTCATCCTGGCTGTATTAAGTGTGATATTCCTGGTTGGTGCAAAACTGCTGCTGGACTATACTGAAAAACTGGCCATCCGTGAGGGGCGGGTGACAGAGGCACGGAGGTAGGTTTTGGATAATTCTACGTCCGCAGTTTCCAGGTCCGAAGCATGGCGCTCGTTCAAGTTCGCTGCTTGGTTGGGCTGGCAGATCACATCCAATTGGACCGATCCATTCCTGTTTGCCATTTATTCCATCATCCGACCGATATCACGCGCCGCAATTCTGGTGGTGATGTACGGGGTCATTACACAGGGCAATTTCACCAATCCGCTTTTTCCTTACATTTTTCTGGGTAATGCTTTTTATACCTATGTTTTCACCGTGATGAATGGTGTTTCATGGGCAGTGATCGATGATCGCGAGCACTATAAAACGCTCAAATATATGTATATTGCCCCCATCCGCATCCCCTACTATTTGTTGGGGCGCGGGGTAGCTGGTTTTTTAACGGCCTCTCTCTCCGTGGTCATTACCATCCTTGCCGGGATTCTTTTCCTGCATGTGTCATTCGACCCACTCCAGGCCAACTGGTTGCTGTTCTTTGTCTCGTTGTTCATCGGGGTTATCATGCTTTCGATGATGGGACTGGTGCTGGCCGCTGTCAGTCTGCTGGTCGTGCGTCATGCCAGCTTTATGGCTGAAGGAGTCAGCGGAGTGTTGTTTCTGTTCAGCGGGGCGATCTATCCGCTGGAGGTGCTGCCGAAATGGTTGCAGCCAGTTGGTTTGGCCATTCCCATCACCTACTGGTTGGAACTTATGCGCCGGTCCCTGATTGGGAATGTGGCTCAGGCCTTTCCCACCCTGGCCCGCTTCAGCAACATGGAGCTGCTTGGCATCCTGGTGGGGCTTTCGTTCCTATTTGGTGCGATATCCATATTTGTCTTCCGTCACTGTGACCGTCTCGCTCGGGAGCGCGGCCTCATCGATCGGACGACAAATTATTGAGCGAGTGCGAGTGTGTCCAGAAAGGAGATCGCGATGGACCAGAAATCAACTCTTTCCATTGGAGAGACCGGTGATACACCGATCGGTAAATTCTGGCTGGCTGGTTCGGATCTCGGTCTGGTGGCGGTGGAATGGGGTCTGACCCGTGCCGAATTTGAGGCCTACCTCTCCAAGCGCTTCAAACGGGTGGTCCTCTATGCCCCTGAACACATGCGGGAGGTTGAAGACCAGTTAGGTGAGTATTTAATTGGCAAGCGGCGGGTCTTCACCCTGGTTATTGATTGGACCGTGCTGAGACAGTTCCAGGAGTCCGTGCTGCATGCCACCTACGGTATCCCTTATGGGGAGACGCGCACCTATAAGGAAATTGCCAAAGCCATCGGCAGACCGCGCGCCGCGCGTGCCGTGGGACGTGCGGAGGCCACCAACCCGATACCGCTGGTGATCCCCTGTCACCGGGTCATTGGTGTGGATGGAAAATTACATGGTTATGGCATGGCTCAAGGGTTGAAAACAAAGGAATGGCTGCTCAGGATGGAAGGCGCGCTGATTGCATAAGAACGGTTCACTCATTGGAACGCTTCTCACCAGAATCTTCTTTGGTGCGCATTGATCCCACCCCTGTACCGGGTTCCCTGTTGGGACAGTCATTTGCAGGCTGCCCCAATCTTTTATCCTTGCCAATCCTGTTTCCTTCGGGTATGCTTGTTGCTGGGAGTGGTTAGGTCCCGGAGGGCTTCCCGGTCTTCAAAACCGGTGGCGGGCCGCGTTGCGGGCCGCGGTGGGTTCGACCCCCATCCATTCCCGCCTTCTTTTTGAACGCTTGTCAATGGATTGCTGACAGTCGTCCGACCTTTATACTATGTTTACAGGTGATGCCATGACTCTCCCCGAAACCGACATTTTCACCTCCATCATTGCCCGGGTCTTTCGCGTGGAAGAAGTCACCCTTGGCGACCCGAAGAAGGGCTACTTCCTGCGTTACCGGGGTGAATTGACCGGCGACTCGATCGCAGCTTATGAACAGTTGTCCACAGCGTTGCAGAGTTACGACATTACACCTCTTTTCCGTCTCGAGGCAGGCCGTCAGACCATCCTGCTGGTACATGGAACCGTCCATCCCAAACCGGGCCGGGTCTCGGTCAATATCCTTCTGTTCCTGCTCACATTTTTAAGCGTCCTGTTTGTCGGTGCGCAGAACAGTTACAGCGGTCCCCTGCCGGAGGACACCCTTGGGCAGATCTGGACCTGGGTCATGCATATATGGGTCGGCTGGCCGTTTGCCGTCAGCTTGCTGGCCATCTTGCTGGCGCATGAGTTTGGGCACTACTTTGTCGGGCGGGCGCGCGGGGCGGCTGTCTCGTTGCCCTATTTCATTCCCCTGCCGGTCGGCCTCCTGGGGACCATGGGTGCTTTCATTCAATTAAAACAACTTCCCCGGAACAGGCGTGCCCTGTTTGACCTTGCCATCGCCGGTCCTCTGGCGGGGCTGGTGGTGGCGGTCCCCCTGCTCGTCTTGGGTCTGGTCCTTTCCCCGGTTGGGGTCACGCAGGTCATCAATTACACCAAAACTGCCGGGACGGCAGATGTGTGTCCGAACACCGCCAGCATCGGTGAGACATACACCTGCCCGGATACCAACCTGCTAGAAGGCAATTCCCTGCTCTACCTGGGAATGAAATACCTGGTCAAGGGGGAAATCCTTCCCTCTCCTCTTCATTATGATGTGTCGCCCCTGCTCTATTGGATCCGTTATTATTTCACCGGTCATCCCATTCCCATTGGCGGGCGTGATGTGATGCTGCACCCGGTCGCCTGGGCGGCATGGGCAGGGCTGCTCGTCACTTTCCTAAACCTCATCCCGGTCGGCCAACTGGATGGCGGTCATGTGCTTTATGCCGTGTTTGGCAAGCGCGTCCGCTATGTTTTTCCGGTCATTCTGGTCGCCACCCTCCTGCTGACCTTTTTCTGGAACGGTTGGTGGTTCTGGGTAATTATTATCTTTCTCCTTGGTCGTTCCCATGCGGAACCACTGGACCAGATCACCCCGCTCGATTCCAGGCGCAAAATCCTGGCTGTGCTGATGCTGGTAATCTTCCTACTTGTGTTGACTCCCATTCCCTATGTGACTTTCTGATGACAAGACACTCGCGTCGTCTCCTTATCTTGATCCTGCTGGTTGGGCTGACATTTTCTGGCTGTATACCGGTTTCCCCAACCCTTTCTACGCCTTCGGAGCTGCCTGTTGGTACCCGGACGCCCCTCGCCTCCATCACTCCTACTGCCACCTCCACGCAGACTGCACCCATCTCTGTAAATGCCTCTGCTCTCCGGGGGGTCAGTATCCAGGTCTGGCATGCTTTCGCCGGGGGATCCGCGGTTGTTTTTAAAAATCAGGCTGACCTGTTCAACATGGTCAACGAGTGGGGCATCATCGTCAACCCCACCGGTTATGGCGATTACCCCTCGCTGTTCGATGCAGTGAACTCCGCCATTGGGTCTGGGGGAGGGATGCCTGCCCTGGTTGCTGCCCTGCCAGAGCAGACGTTAACCTGGAACAGCTCCCATTCGGTCGTGGACCTGCATCCCTATCTCGGCGACCCGGTTTGGGGCCTGGGAAGCAGTGCAATTGCCGATTTTCCACCACTCTTCTGGATGCAGGACAAGATTAATGGCGAGCAACTGGGTGTCCCGGCGCAGCGTTCAGCTCATTTCCTCTTCTATAACAAGACCTGGGCGCATGAACTGGGGTTTGATACCCCACCCCAGACCGCGGCTGAATTCAAGCAGCAGGCCTGCGCTGCGAATGCCTCTTTTCGTGCGGATGCCAATCCCCAGAATGACGGCTATGGTGGCTGGATTGTGGATACCAATTGGCAGACGACCTATTCATGGCTGCTGGCTTTTGGTGGTGGTGTGGTGGATGGAACTGCCTACGGTTTTCGTACGGACCCCAATTTGGCCGCCCTGCAGTTCATTAAAGGCCTGTTTGACGACCACTGCGCCTGGCTATCTACGGAACCGACCCCGTTTGATTCCTTTGCCAGGCGCTCGGCACTCTTTGTCAGTGGCGATCTGGCCGAAATGTCCATGGCTGCCGAGTCCATGTCCCGCCTGAAAAACACCGACGAATGGACTTTGATCCCCTTCCCGGGTACAACCGGGAGCGTGCTGGTGGCCTATGGACCATCATACACAGTAATGAAATCCACACCCGAGAAACAATTGGCAGCCTGGCTGTTCGTCCGCTGGCTTCTCTCGCCTCAGAACCAGGCCCAGTGGGTGGAAGCAGCCGGATTATTCCCGCTGCGGACCTCCGTGCTGGACCAGGTCGGTCCCTACCGTGACGCCTCGCCGCAGTGGAATGCCGCGCTCGCTGACCTGTCCCTGGCACAGGGCGTACCCCAGCTGGCCTCGTGGAGCCAGGTCCGTTATGTGCTGGAGGATGGCGCCACGGTCATTTTTCAAATGAACACCCCGCTTGACCAGATTCCGTCCGCATTGACGGAAATGGATTCCATGGCCCAGGAGTTGAACAAGTAGTGAGGACCAGGAAGCATTTCACGGGTAAAATCTGATGTCAAAAGGGAAGTTTTATGTTGTCTGGAAGGGTCGCAAGACCGGGATCTATACCACCTGGGAGGCTTGTGCGGATCAAGTAAAAGGCTTCACGGGTGCCGAATATAAAGCCTTTGCGAGCCGCGCCGCTGCGGAAAACGCATTCCAGGGCCATTATGGCCGGTTTGCCGGAAAACCTGCTTCCAATGGACAGTGGCGTTTCTCACCGGAGCCTCCAGTTGCCGAGAGTTATTGTGTGGATGCCGCCTGTTCCGGCAGCCCGGGTCGGCTGGAATACCAGGGCGTTCACACCCGCACCGGAAAGCTGATTTTCCACCGGGGACCCTTTAATAATGGCACAAACAACGTCGGTGAATTCCTGGCGATTGTCCATATGCTTGGCTGGCTTAAACAAAAAGGGATAGACACCCCTGTCTATTCAGACTCGGGAACCGCGATTGCCTGGATCAGGAAGAAAAGATGCAACACCGGCCTCGTACAGGATAAACAGAATGCCGCGCTCTTTGAACTCATCGACCGCGCCGAAGAGTGGTTGAATGAAAACAGGGAGTTCAATCGGGTCCTAAAGTGGGACACGCGCGCCTGGGGTGAGATCCCGGCAGATTTCAACCGGAAATAAAAAACGAATTACAATATCAGGGATTGAGGTGCTTATGCCCATTTACGAATATATTTGCCAGGATTGTAAACACGAGTTCGAAGCCATCCGTCCCATGTCCCAGTCGGATGAAGCCATGGCCTGCAGCAAATGCGGCGGTGAGAATATCAAGCGTAAGATTTCAGCCTTCTTTGCCGAAAGCGGTGGCAGGGCCGTGGCAGGCATGTCTGAGCCAGCGTGCGATTCGTGCGCCGGGGGAAACTGCTCGCACTGTGGGCAATAATTTTTTATCGGGGCGCATGGTATGTGCCCTCATTGCTGGCGGATGACATCCGCCTCTTCCCATTTGGAGATAATATGGAATTCACTCAACTTGGTCGTACCGGTTTGAAAGTCTCCCGCCTGTGTCTCGGGACAATGAACTTTGGACCCGAAACCAGCGAAAAAGACTCCTTCGCCATCATGGATAAAGCCCTCGAGCTGGGTATCAACTTTTTTGATACCGCCAATGTCTACGGTTGGAAAACCGGCGAGGGCGTGACCGAACAGATCGTCGGGCGCTGGTTTGCCCAGGGAGGCGGGCGGCGCGAGAAAGTGGCCATTGCCACCAAGGTCTTCGGAAATATGGGCGACTGGCCCAACCAGTCCCGCCTGTCAGCGTTGCACATTCGCCAGGCGGTGGAGGGCTCGCTCAGGCGGCTGCAGACTGACCACCTTGACTTGTACCAGATGCACCATGTGGACCGCCTGACCCCCTGGGAGGAGATCTGGGAAGCGATGGAAACGCTGGTCAGGCAGGGCAAGGTGATTTATGTTGGCTCGTCGAACTTTGCCGGCTGGCACATCGCCCAGGCCAACGAAATTGCCAGGTCCCGCCACTTCATGGGACTGGTCTCCGAGCAGAGCCTGTACAACCTGAAAGACCGTATGATTGAGTTGGAGGTCATCCCGGCCTGCAAAAGCTACGGCTTGGGGCTGATCCCCTGGAGTCCGCTGGCGGGTGGCCTGCTGGGTGGTGTGCTCCTGAAGATCAAGGAGGGCCGGCGCGCATCGGACCGCATGAAAAAGGAAATCGATGAGAAACGATCCACTCTGGGAACCTGGGAAGCCTATTGCAAGGAACTGGGTGAGAAACCCGCTGACGTGGCACTGGCCTGGTTGCTGCACAACCCAGTCGTCACCGCCACGATCATTGGACCGCGCACTCTTGATCAGTTGACTGGTTCATTGCGCGCCCTTAAGATCAAACTTGACAAGGCCGCCCGGAAGAGATTGGACGAGATCTGGCCCGGCCCCGGTGGTGAAGCCCCGGAAGCTTATGCCTGGTAAACCTGTTGGGACGGCAGTTCAGCTGCCGTCCCAATAATTGAATATGTTCCCTCGCTATACTTACCCTCCTTATGCTTTTCTTAAATTGGCCGTCAATGTATTCATTGGCGGCCATCGTTCCTTTCGTCGCGACGGGAAGGATTGTGTGGATGGACTGCAGCCACCACTCCGAATTCTTGGAGCGGAGCACATCCCTGCAAGCGGATCCACTTTGATCACTTTTAACCACTACTACCGTCCAGGTTTCAACGCCTGGTGGGTGGCGCTGGGACTCGCCGCGGTCGTCCCGCTGGATATCCACTTTGTGATGACGAGTGAATTGACCTATCCCGGGAAATGGTATGCACCCTTGGGTATGGCCGGGTCGCACTGGTTGCTGTGGCGGCTTTCGATGATCTACGGCTTTACCAGCATGCCGCCCATGCCGCCTCGACCGAAGGATGTGGCTGCGCGGGCCCGTTCTGTCCGCCGGACACTCGAATTTGCTCGCCAGCACCCGCGGGCTGTCCTGGGTCTGGCACCGGAGGGTGGTGACCAGCCTGGAGGCTTGCTTAATTGGCCTTCCTCAGGTGCAGGACGGTTTTTGCTGCTACTGGCAGGGGCAGGGTTCCATATTGTACCGGTGGGGGCATATGAAATGGATGGGGAATTTTTCCTGAACTTTGGAGAAGCTTACGATTTGGTCGTGCCGCCCGGGCTGCCTGTCGATGAAAAAGACCATGTTTCCGCGGAGATTGTCATGCGTAGAATTGCTGCGCAACTTCCGGAAAGTATGCGTGGCTCGTTTCAATAAAGGAATTTTGAGAGGCATAAAGACTCTTTTATTGTTTTTAGGGGAAGATTATTCCCGCAACTCCTTACCACCACCTGCGTATATCCTATCAGAACGACCTGCGAGGAAAATCAGTGACTGACGAGATGACCTGGATCATCCAGGCCCAGCACGGCAATGATGACGCTTTTACGAACCTGGTCGAAACTTACCAAAAACCGGTCTACAACCTTTGTTACCGGATGCTGGGTGAGATGGAGGCCGCTGAAGATGCGGCCCAGGAGACCTTCCTCAAGGCGTTCCAGAACCTCACCCGTTACGATCGCGAGCGTTCCTTTGCCACTTGGTTGCTCTCAATTGCTGCCCATCACTGCATTGACAAACTACGCCGGAGACGCTTCAACTCTGTTTCGATTGACGAGGATGAAGAGGGTCAGACCGACATCCCCGATCACTCTGCTCCGGACCCTGAATCAGAGAGCATGAAACATCAGCAACGCGAACGCTTGCAAAATTGTCTGCAATCACTGGATCCGACCGACCGGGCCGCGGTGGTGATGCGTTATTGGCAGGATTGTTCTGAAGTGGAAATCGCCCAGGCCCTCAAGTTGACCGTCCCGGCGGTAAAAAGCCGCTTACACCGTGCCCGGCGGGCACTTGCGGAACTGTGGGAAGAAAAACAGACGCGGATGCGCCATGAAAGGAAACCATATGGATCACCGGCCTTTTGAAGACTGGCTTCTGGATAACCAGACCCTTGACACGGAGCAGGAGCGTCAATTGAATGTCCATCTGCGGACGTGCTCCTCATGCACTGCAATTGCAGAGGTGAATCTGGCGTTGAACTCGGTCAAAGAAGTGGCACCGGCTGAGGGTTTTTCCGACCGCTTCCAGGTCCGGCTTGTAGCGAAGAAACAGGCTTTACGGCGGAGAAATATCTGGGGCTTTATGATCCTCACCTTGAGCGCCCTGGGTATCCTGGGTTGGGCCGCCTGGCCCATACTCAAAGACCTGATCCTGTCACCGGTCAATTTGCTGGCGTCCTGGATTTCCTCACTGGATTCCTTCTGGGCTGCCATCCAGGCGATCACGCGAACCGGAGCGATGTTGTTCAAGGTGGTTCCTGGTTTTGTCCCCGTCTATGTCTGGATGGCGATTCTTATTGCGGCCGGGGCGTGGAGTGTGGTCTGGGTTGTATCGTTAATTAAATTTACCAAGGTTTCGCAAGGAGTGTAAAAAAATGAAAATAACTATGAAGATGGCTTCCGTCTTTCTGTTGGCCATGCTGGTCTTTGTACCCCTGCAATCGGCGGCTGCGAAGGGGGCTACTTTCGATGGCCGGGTGATTTTTGGACAATCCTATACCCTGAAAAGCGGTGAGACCCTGAATGGCGACCTGCTGGTCTTTGGCGGGTCAGCAACGATTGAGGAGGGAGCAACCGTGAGTGGAAATACGGTCC